>Ga0310690_10001891_pt1 | contig 35917 bp, 21 predicted proteins | sample AusTroGonzalo_MG_2_FD_207661 | JGI IMG/M metagenome (GOLD analysis project Ga0310690, IMG submission 207661) | Bovine rumen microbial communities from tropical cattle in Woodstock, Queensland, Australia - Gonzalo_04 (v2) (version 2) | ecosystem: Host-associated > Mammals > Digestive system >...
TAATTTGCACCAAAAGCAGTACTTTTGTGGCAGAAATTGAAAAATTATTTGCGTATGTCAAAAAATCTTTGTACCTTTGCAGCCGAAATACATATTAGGCGCAGATGTGTGCCTTTACATAGCGTAAGAAGCTGCACTTGAGTTTTTGGAACTTCGACAACTTCAAAAATTTATTATCTATTCAAGCAAAAGCCTATGCGCTCGCGCTACGGCGTGAGCTTTTGCGTAGAATTTGAATAGATAAGGTAGTCGAAGACCTCAAAAACTCAAATGAAACCGAAAGTTCACGTTTTTTAATTCTATAGTCATGAAAAAAGTATTTACATTATGTGTAGGAGTCCTGTTGGCGGCAATGTCGATTTATGCACAGGACATTATCGTAACAAACGATGCACAGAAGATCGAGGCGAAAATCCTTGAAGTGTCGAAGACAGAGATTAAGTACAAGGAGAAAGATAATCTCGAAGGTCCGACGTTTGTGTTGGAAACCAAAGAGATTAGTTCTATCATCTATGCTAACGGCAAAGTAGTGTTGTATAATCAGCAAACGCAATCGGAGGCTAAACAAGAAGTCCTGTCACAAGCACCGACTTATACGCCTACCGCAGAAGAGAGTATAGCAGAGGTGTTGCTGATGTCCGGTCAAACACTCACGGTGCAGATAACGGATATGAAAAGCGATTATATAACTTATATTCAAGACGGAGCGCAATATAGAATACCTTCATCGCAGATCAACAAAGTCACTCTTTTAAAAACAGGTCAGGTAAGAGAATACGGTGGCAGAGGTTCTGTGCAAAATGTGAGCGCGTCGCAAAAAGAGACCGGTTCTTCGGCAAAATCCGGTCGTATATATCGCGATAATGGGCACTATTTGTATAATGACATCTATATTTCTTCCGCAGAAGTAGAACGTATTCTTAAACGAGAGAATGCGGCGGCGTATGAGAGATGGAAGAAAGCAGAAGGAATGCTCATTGGCGGAAGTATATGTGTTGGAATAGGAGGAGGATTGGCTATCGGAGGAATCTTTCCATTAATATATCGTATGTATGGCACCGCGTTGGGCTTAGAATGCTCAGCCTTAGTCCCTCTCGGTATTGGACTCGGCTTAACCCTTGGTTCATCCTCTCATTTTAACCAAGCCATTAATATCTATAATGCCAAATATGATCAGGCGGCAGTTCAACTTAAATGGCATGTTGCGCCAAATGAAGTAGGATTAGCTATCGTATTTTAAAGGGAAAAAGCAATTATTCTTTCTTGGTATTCTTCCCGAATTCAATTCGGGATAACGAAAGAAAGGGAACATATCTCCTCTGCCATCTGATTGAGTGCGACGCACTCGGCGCGGGTGATACCGTGCTTCTTCGGATTATACAGCCACGGGGACAAAATGAGTACTTGCTTGTTAGCGACTGCATCAAAGATGCCGTCTGATGGTTTGTAATATTCGCCAAAACCGTTATCGGCGAGATAGATTACTTTACCTCCTTCCGCAAGGATGCTATAGAGCACCTCACGCTCTTTTTCATGGATAAAGGGCGATACCATTACCGCGCCTTTCTTAGCTGCGGCAATGCAACTATCCATATATTCACGAAGTCGTGTATTATCACCATGTATCGCCTCGTCGATCATCGTGCGACGCACATGCACGGGCACGTATAGCGCCGCTTGCAACAAGTCCGTATTACCCACGCCGTTATAGATGCGGCCGGCTATCTCAATATTGTCCTGCACGCGGAAATAATCCGGCATGAGACGCTTGGTAGCCAGGCGCTGAGGGTTCATGTCAATATAGCGGAGTGTAACTGGCAGTTGGCGACGTTGCCCCATGGGGCGAATATACGGCATCTCTGTGAAAATAGGCGGCAGCGCATCGTAGCGTTCTGCTCCTATTTCGTCGCGGAGCATTTTGAATCTTTCTTGGTATTCCGCCCGAATTGAATTCGGGGAAAAAGAAGAAAGCCGTCCCACCTTCTTCACTTCTTGCCAAAAGCCACGCGCAGCGGAGTTGATGCCTCGGGGCATTGCTTTGCGTACATACCAAATAGAATGGAGATGATCCGGCATGAGGCAATAATGAAGGATTTGTATCTCCGGGTAGAAGGATGGTAACCCACGCAAGATATCCAATACCGCTGCACCGAATGATGTACATTCCACATAAGCCTTCGTGGGGTCATTATCCGGAATAATCAAATCTCCGAGCAAAGGCTCGTGCGAAGGGATTTTCAGCGTTATATGGTATAGCCCGGCTCCTTTCCATGCCTTGCCCGGCTCTTGCCAATGCCATTGTTCATGATCTTGGATTATTTCTTCCATGGTTTATGATTCAAATCGGCTGCAAAGGTACGAATAATTTTTGACATGCGCAAATAAAAGGTACCTTTTTTTTGACCACCCCCATAAAAACCATCAAAAGCCTCTCCATAGGGAAAGGCTTCTGATGATAATGAGCGATAGGATTAGAAGGGACGCCTACCCGGGGCTTGGGCGCCATGAGAACCATCGTCCTCACCAGCGGTATTCAGTCCAAGTCCACTGATTTCATTAAGGATGGAACAGGTCCCTACTTGCATGATCTCAATTTCCGGTTTACTATACATAGCTTTCATAAAAACATTTACCATTTAATCATTTACCATATATTCATTTATTTGGTCATTGTTCCATTTTATTGAACCAACTGACCTTGTGCGTTGTAGGTCTTACCATCGCGGAGGATGTACAGTACCCCGTTCAGCATAATCTTCGACGGTGTATCCGGTGTCGCGATATTCTCACATCCTGTAGCCGTTTGCGGGCCAAAGACAATCATCGCTTGTCTGCCCGGAGCACCGGCTGAACTGCCTTCAGGAATAGTGAAGTAGCAGCGGAAAGCACCGATATTCGTACCATTAGTCGAATTCGGAGAATAGAGTGTGTTGTTCGCAGAAACATAGCGCTTGTCTGCACCCCGCAAATTGATCTTATCGAACGTTCCTTGGAAGTGCATATGCTCAGCAACAGCCTTGTATCCTTCAGCCGAAGGATCAACGTCCTTGATCGTCACGTCACTGATAGTGCTACCGGAGATGAAGTCCTTGCCTACTTTGATGAGGTAAGGCTTGCCAGCCTCAATTGCGTTCACATAGTCGAAATTGAGGTGGATAATCGAGCCTCTTTCCTCCGATCCGGTCAGCGTAGCGATGGTGCTTGTTCCAAATACCGCTTTCACCTTATCCGCGTTCATATCGAACGGTAAGCACAGCGTGTACCATGTATTGTCGGCAGAGATGCTGCGGTTGATAACGACGTTCACTGTAGCATCCTCATTGGCAGCAATGATTGGACTATTGCTTCCTGCATCATCGAAATCAATAATAGCAGCATCCGCATATACCTCCAATTCTGCCAATCTTACATTTGCAGTTTTTGTGCGGAAACGTATATATCCGGCGATACAATCTGCATCGGTAGCAACTGTCAGATTTTCCGGCGTGGCAGTAGTTACTTCTGCAATCTCAGTCCATGCCTCATCGCTGGCTGCCTCTTCCGGAGTCGGTGCTTCCCTACGATACTGGAGTAAGTAATCATTCGATACAAGACCCACGTCGAAAGTGACAACAATCTGTCTCAAGTCATACAAACCTTGCAAATCTACGTACAACCACTCTGTAGTCACATCACCGGTATTCCATGTTGCCCAATACGTAGAGGTATTACCATCGTTTGCTTTTTCTTTTGATTCAGCTGCACCGCCGGTTTCATACCCGGCAGTTACCGGTTTATCCTTCGCGATATTTCCGGCAGTAGCAGGGAGTCGAACTATCATTGAACGAGCCGCAGAAAGATTAGCCGCTTTATCCATTGCCTGAATCTCAAAGTCGTACTGCGTATCAATTTCAAGATTCTCTATTGCGATTTTGTTTTCTCCATCTGTAGTCAACAACTGTTTTTCTCCGGTTGTTGTATTTACCACGCGGAAAGTTTTTACTACGGCATCCTCAGCATCCGTCGCTTCCAATGTCAGATAAGCTTTGCCCGCGCCATAACTTACAGATGCTGCCGTTATTGTCGGAGCATTATTGTCTGCCGATGCGTATGCCGAACCAAACGCACGGAGTTCCCATAATTTCAAGAACGAATCGTCATTTAAAGAGAGTGCTTTAAAGCGGATATAACGTGCGGTGGCATCAACTGCATATCTATTCTTGTCTTCCTCAGTCTGCCCGGTCTTTTGCGTTTCATTTACTTCTTGAACGGTGTACCATTGCGTATCATCTGCACGGTCAGTCGGCGCAGAATGAGCCACTTGAATCAAATAATGATTTGAACGTACTCCCCAGAATAAGTCCACATCGGTCAACTGATATACATCGCCCAAGTCAACCGACCACCATTGTACATCCATTGGCTGACCATTATATGTCGTCCAAGGTGTTCCAAAATTACCATCATTGGCTTTTGTCGGAATCTCTCCCTGGTTGGCTGGTGTATAACCTGCTACAACATCTTTATTGAGCGCCAGATTCTCGGCTGGATTGAATATGGTAAAGTTAATCGTGCTAACCGAAGAAACATGAACAGCAGGATCAATAGCTTTCACTTGGTACGAATAATGTCCGCGCTCCAAGTCTGATACAGTATAGAAATCTGAGCCATCCGTAGCAATTTGCTGCCAATTGCCATCACCCTTATTCAATAAGAAGGAATGAATCGTCACATCCTCCACATCTGTAGCTACAAGATGCAATTTAACACTTGTCTCATTAGGAGAATCATCAGCCACCTCAGCGGTCGTAATTAGAGGATTGTTCGTATCCAGACTAGCATAACCGGTTCCGAACACTCTAAATTCCCACAGTTTCAGGAATGAACCGGCTTTTGTAATCGCCTTGAAACGAACATAACGTGCAGGCACGCTCAATGCATAATGATTTTTGTTTGCCTCTGCATTTCCTGTTGTCTGCGTTTCATTCACCTCTAATGCCGTAAACCACTGGGAGTCTTCCGTACGGTCCAAAGGTTCTGTTTGAGCTACCTGAATCAGATAATGATTAGAAGGCACATCCCAGAACAAGTCAATACTTGACAACTGGTATACATCGCCTAAATCCACAGACCACCACTGTTCCTCCATAGGACGGTCATTGTATGTAGTCCAAGGTGTTCCCAGATTTCCATCATTTGCTTTTGCTGGTACCTCTCCCGGGTCGCTCGGAGTATAACCTGCCTCTACCGGTTGGTTGAGCGCTAAGTTCTCTGCCGGATTAAGGATGTCGAAGTTAATTGTACTGATAGCAGATACATTCCCCGCGTGGTCACGCGCTTTAACTTGATATGAATAATGCCCCTTGTCAAGAGGTGAAACGGTATATGTATCCGAACCATCGGTCACAATAGGCAACCAGTTATCGTCTCCCTTATTGAGCAAGAAGGTTGTCACAGCACCATCTTCCACATCTGCTGCAACAAGGTGCAGTTTTACACTGGTCTGATTGGGAGAATCACTTGCTACTTCCGCGGTAGTGATGGTCGGATCGTTTACGTCCGTTACAGCATAGCCTGTAGCGAAAACGCGAAGTTCAGCCAAACGGATACAATTGCTCGGTTTAGCTAAAGAATGGAAACGTACATAGCGACCCGTTGCTGTCGTGAATGTATTCGTTTTTGTGGAATTAGCCGCAGCATCTGTTACCGTAGCTATCGTTACCCATGCAGCATCATCTGCTTTATCGGCAGAAGATGGAGCCTCGGTACGTGTTTGAAGAATATAGTTAGTCGAATAATCTGCGCCCCATACAACTTCAATCTTATTGATGTCATAGTTGTTTTTCAAGTCCACATACCACCACTCTTCCGATGCGGGACGGTTAGCATATGTTACCCAAGCAGAACTTTCATTTCCGTCATTTGCCTTCGCCGGCACTTCGCCTAAATTACCCGGTACAAATCCTCCTTCCGACGGCTTGTTTTCTGCAAGGTTCAATGTCTCGTAGCAAGATACATCATCGGTCGTCTTGTAGAAATAGATGTTTGTGAAGTACACATCTTGCTGCCCCATATTAGATGGATAAATACCCTGTATCTCGGTCAAGTAAGCATCTAAATTAAAATCAGACAACGGAAGATCTATTGATTTCCAAGATCCGGCATTTGAGGTAAAGTTTTGCGCATCACCTTCGTGCCAGTTACCATCGTGAGCAACCAACTTCATTCGTAAGTTCATTGCTTCCTGCGTCCAAACATTAAAGTGCATATGAGAGAAGCCGCTGATATCGTGATCGTTAAAACCTCTTTCCAAGTAGTTGGAATTAGCAATGTGCAACACTTCACGACCATCAATAGTCTCTGTAGTTGCCGTACCACCACCCCACGCATTTGTTTCTCCGTTAAAACCAACTGACGAGTAGTATTCAGAACCTAAAATAGAATAAATCTGGCAATCATTAAAAATAGTGCTTTCGTCAGGTGTCGTTGTCGGAGCATATGCAGGTTCAGGATCGGCTACACACTCACGTGATTTATAATATACCAAGTGTTCGTTATTGCCCGTAAATGATGAGAGATTCTCTGCGTTTATCTCATTTCCGCCGATAGCATCCGTGGAGAAAACGAACTGAATACCCATCTCTGTGCCGGCAGCCGGAGCTGTTTGTTTCCATACAGCCACACCATTCACAACAGGCACGACACCGGAGTTGCCACTGGTTGTATTGATCTCCAAATAATCCAATACTTGCGTATCATACCCGCGAACTTCGTAGCGGATTTTCTCGATTGTAGGCAAGTACTCGATTTTATAGTGGACGCGTTTGGTATTCCAAGTTGCAAAATGGCCAAGATCTCCTTCGCACTCACTCGCACGAGTTAAGGTTGTAAATGATTCTACATCAAAGGCTTCCGACTCATTATTGCAACCATCTTTTGCAATCACTTTAATATTGTCATAGGTTGTACCGGCATTGAGCCCCGTTAGTGTAATCGGGCTGGTTGTAGAACTTGCTATCTGCGCGTCGCCATTCTTAATAATATAGCGAGCAACACCTGTACCTCCGTCATTATCGGCAGCCGTTATCGTCAGCACGATGGAGTTATACGTAATATCACTCTTTACTACTGCTGTTACCGTCGGAGCGTCGGAGTCGGAACATCCTCCGGAACACGTTGCAGTCCAATCTACATCTGAAGGGTTAAAGCCACTGATTTCAATAAGACCGCCTCCCTTTTTATTAAAGCAGAAATAATTTCCGTAAAAGCCGGTAGGAGCAGAACCTGCATCTGAAGTAGAGAAATTCAAATATGCCTGTTTATCCGTAATAACCCAATTAGCCGCATTGTCTCCACCGAAAAAAATTCCTGCACCTATTGACTGATTGACACCGCAATTGATGTTGTACACGGAGAGAAATTCGTCATCTCCAATCGCATCAAACTGAATACGGTAGGTATTACCGCTTACATTCATCAGTGAGAATGTGAAATTAGCATTGGATGATGTTTCCCCGCAATAAGGCGTTGGATCAGCCCATCCCATCACACTTGCGCATAGGAGCGCAAAAAGTAAAGTAAAATGTTTTTTCATTTGTATTATTGTTTTAAAATTTATTTCTATCGGTGTCTTATCGGAGATTATCGGAGTTTATCCGAATTTATCCGAGGGATCGGGATTTACTCAGTTATCAGTACCCCCGATATTTCTTTCTTGCGGTGGATAGTTCCTCTTTTATACCGCCGTTTTGTATAAAGTCTCGCTTCTGCTTTTCTATCAGTCCTTCAATCATCGGGAAATACTGATAAATCAGCGTCAGCGCAATATTAGCTATGGTCTCGTCACTCCGTTGCTCTATCGCCTCTTGATACTCTTTCGGATCGGAGTGCGTCTTGCAGAAATTTCGCGTCTGCACGCTCTTTGGATCAGACAGCGGCCAGTGTTCCAATCCTCGTGTCAACAGATAATCCTCATAATCCACTTTCAACTCATGCATACTTCCCCGCGCCGCATTGAGCAGCTTGAGCTGCATCTCTTTGGACGTATCGCCGTCCACCATTCCTTCCGCTATATTCTGCTTCCCGCTCCGTGCTGCTTGTATCATCTGGTCCACCGTACGGTCGCCTTTCGGCAGATAGGTCTGCGCGAAATAGTACGTAATAGCATAGATGCAAGTCGCTATCTTATATACCGTCAATCCCTCATAGCGATTTGTCAGCGGAAGAAACGAGTTATCGCGTGGTTGCATAATAGTTCGGATTCTATCGGATTAAATCGGATATTATCGGAGTTTATCGGATTTTTCTCTATTCTATTACCTCCAAGTTATCTTTCAGTTGCTCCACGCTGCTGGCACCGACGAGGACGGAGGTGACGCCGGACTGATTGAGCACCCATCGGAGAGCGGCTTGGGCTATCGTGTCGCCCTGCTCGGCAGCGTTGGCTTGGATCCGACGGAGGTAGTCCAGCAGCTCCGGTGTACGGCGCTCGGACTTCAAGAAATGCTCTTTCGCCATGCGGCTGTCAGCCGGTATACCGTCCAGGTAACGGTCGGTGAGCAGTCCCTGCGCCAGCGGCGAATAAGCGATGAAGCCTATTCCCTCTTCGCGGCAGAAATCGAGGATCCCTTCCTCTATCGGCTCTTGATTGAGCAGGTTGAGTCGTCCCTGATAAATAAGGAGAGGCGCGTCATGCGCACGCAGGTAGTGCGCGCCCAGGCGCAACTGTTCCAGCGGCCAGTTGGAGATGCCCACATAGAGCGCTTTGCCCGCCCGCACGATATCGACGAGCGCCTGCAGCGTCTCTTCGATAGGCGTCTTGGGGTCATAGCGATGGGAGTAGAACAGGTCCACATAGTCCAGTTTCATCCGTCGAAGCGATTGGTCGATGCTCGCCATCAGGTACTTACGACTACCCCACTCTCCATAAGGACCGGGCCACATGTCATAGCCCGCCTTGGTGGAGATGAACAGTTCGTCGCGGTACGGCCGGAAATCCTCGTCCATCAACCGTCCGAAAGTCTTCTCCGCACTCCCGTACGGGTTGCCGTAGTTATTGGCGAAGTCGAAATGGGTGATGCCGTGGTCGAAGGCATAGCGGGTGATAGCGCGGCTGCGCTCAAACGGGGCGTCGTCGCCGAAGTTATGCCAGAAACCCAGGCTCACTTTCGGCAACAACACGCCGCTCAGACCACAACGATTATACATCGTTGCAGCCTGAGCGTACCGCGTTTCTGACGCTATATAGCGCGATTGGATATTCACAGCGTGCTATGATTAGATGATATGATCTTCGTCAAAGCCGCTACTACCGTTTCCTCCACCTGAATGGCGAACGATATTGATCGAATCCATGATCACTTGGCTGCTCAATTGCATTGCCTCTACTTGAGGCGCTATATAATTCTTTTTCATAACGATATTTTTTACTGATTCACTACTCAACCTGTTTATTGGATTCTCATACCCATTACGTTGTAGCGGATGCCGTCACGAATGATGATGACCTGACCGTTCTCAATGAGTTTGGTGCTCTGTACACTGTCTGCTTGGGTGTTCTCCATACCGGTAGCCACTTGCTCTTCGTTGATGACGAAGCGAATACGGCGTGCGGCATTGTTCGCACCACTCACTTTCGGCAACGGCAGATACACTCTGTAAGCCGGTACATACTGGCCGCTATAGAGGAAGAATCCGGTCATGTCATACGCATCGGAGTAGCGCATACAGAAGATGTCATTATTATCACGTACAGCCGATACATCGGTACGAGTTACACATCCTACCAATATGTTGCCGGTCATATCCGAAGCATCATCATCCGTCGGAGCGAAGAGATAGTCGGTACCAGCCGTACCCTTCAGGATAACACCTTCGCCTGCCGGGATGACCGTAATCGGATCCAAGTTCAGGATCTCTTCCGTAGCCGTCTTCTCATAACTTGCTTTGTAAGCCGTCAAGCCATCCGGAACAGCCAGTTTGATCGGAGCAGCGAACGTAGCCCAACCGCCGGCATCTGTGCCTTGTGCGGCATTTGCCGTTACACCATAACTCCAGAAGTAAACATTGTCGATAATCAGCTCATCGCCGCCTACGGCTTCCATAAACTTGAATTGGAAGATCTTGTTCCACTCAACGGTCGGATATGCGCTCAGTGCGATATCTGCACTCGTCCATGCATTCGGCGTCAAGTTGATCGTAGCAGCACCTTCGTGTGTAGGATCGTGACTGATCGGCGTAACGTTCACTTTCGTCATACCGGTCGAATAAACATCTACGTGGAGATAAGTCATACCGGTAGCATCAATATCGCTACCCCAGTTATGCCATCCTGCGTAGTTGAAGTTCTTTCCGTAGAATACCTTATCGCCCGGAGCGATGTCTAACCACTCTACCTGAGTCGTCTCACCCCAACCGCCGGAGTGAATATTGGTTTTTCCACCTGCGATAGCATCCGAGAAGACAGCCACTGCTTTCTTTCCGTTCAAATCCGGAGCGGGAGCAGGAGTCGGCAAGAACTTGGTAGCCGCAGCCACAGCTACAGGATCTGCCTCATTGCCTGCCTCGTCGTAAGCAATCACGTTGAAGTTATAGTTCGTACCCGATGCCAAGCCGCTGATAACGATGGTAGTAGCCGCATCGCTGGCAGCCGCACCTGTTGCCACTTGGTCCTCACCGTTCATTACCTTGAAGCTGACAGCACCGCTGTTATCCTCAGCCTGAGCCGAAATGCTGACAGAGTAGAAGCCTTCTGCTACCTTGCTTGCGCTTACGTTCGTCGGAGCTTCCGTGTCCACAACAGCCGTTTCACGATAGAAATATGCGTTAGCTACCCAGAACGTCAAGTTCGGAGCATTGTCAATCTTGATTTGGTAAACATTACTCCAGTTATCAATGCCCGTATATTCAGATAGGTCGATATCAATGCTATTCCATTGCTGACCAACAAGAGCCTTGGTGATACCTTGCTCTGTGCCACCCCAGATAGGAACAAAATGAACAGAAGCATCATCGGCAATCCAGATATCATAGTGCAGTTTCTCCATCAGGATACAGTTGAGATTGAAACCATCTGCACCGAAGTAGCCGTTTGCATTGGTGACATACTTGCGACCGAACTCATCTTTAGTTGCAACCGTACCGCTACCCCAATCCTGGTGGTTATAATCAGCATTGTATGTCGGCGAGTACATTGCTTTTACTAATGAAGCATCCCATGTCGGAGCCGGACATGCTGCTTGCGGCTCGGTATAGTGAGCAGTGGTAGTTACAGCAACCGACTTGCTGTTCTCGGACTCGTTGCCGAAGAAGTCAACAGCAGTAATAACGAGCGTATAGTTCGTACCACCGGTCAGACCGGTTACAGTAATCTGACCTGCAGCCGGTGCAAAATGACCGTCAAAACTATTGCCTGCATCTACTACATGGTAGTTGGCAATGCCTTGGTTATCCGTTGCAGCCACTACGATAACGGCGTGACTATCGGTATTGCTTACCAGACTTGCACTTGTCATAACCGGAGCCTCGGTATCCACCGTTGCTACCCCCGAACCATATACGCGAAGTTCACGCAAACGGAAGAAACCTCCGGCATTTGCAGTTGCGCGGAAACGTACATAGCGACCTACACCGCTTACATTCGTTGAACGCTCTTCACCGGCCGTTACACCCGATACGGTTGCTAACGTTACCCATGCAGCATCATCTGCTTTGTCCGCTGCAGTCGGTTCATCTACGCGCGCTTGTAACATATAATTAGTTGCATATGCATCATTAGCCCAAAGAGCTGTAATATTGGTCAGGTTATATACTTGTCCAAGATCTACAACCCACCAATCCAATGCAGCAGCATGTGCTCCATAAGTTACCCATGCGGTATTATCTGCACCATCGTTGGCCTTGTCAGCCGACTCAGCAGGGTTATTGTCATAGTAACCACCTTCAGAAGGTTGATTCTCTGCCAAATTAATAGAAGCATCAAACGGAGTAGTCACAGCTACTGCTTTCGAGTTCTCAGACTCATTGTTAGAAGCGTCTTTGGCAGTAATGGTGAAGTTGTATGCCGTGTTGTGCGTCAGACCATTAATAGTGATCTTTCCTTCGCTCGGCGTATAGTTAGCATCAATACCGTTTACACCATCTACTACGTGATAACGTGCTACCTCGTCATTATCGGTAGCAGCAACAGCAATGACGGCACTGGTAGTCGTACTGCTAACCAAACTTGCACTTACCATCACCGGTTTCTCTTCGTCACCGCTTACCCATTCGGTTCCATACACCTCAAACTCATACATCTTCATACCCCAACCGGTAGCGGATTTTGTGCTCCAGAAGCGGACATAGCGAACTTTGATATTGTTGTCCAAGTCTGTCCAGTAGTCGTTGCGGGCATTGATACCTTCTGTACCTACGAGGTTGTAACCCAAATTCCAGACGGTATTGTTCTCCGAGAAATCGATATGATAGAGCTCAGAGCAAGCACCCTCGAAATGCAGGGCAACCATGTCGATATTGTAGAATGCACCGAGGTCCACTACGAACCAACAGTCATATACGCGCGAATCATCTACATTACCATTCGTCGGCGAACCTTGCCATACAGAACCCATGTTACCATCTACAGCGAAGAATGCATCCGTTCCGTTCGGAGTATAATCCGATTGAGCGATGATCTTGTTATCTGTTGATATATTGGTACTCAAAGCCAAGTTTGCACTCGTTGTACCAAGCACTTGGACAGCGTTCGAATAAATTGAGCCACTATAAGCACGGATACTTGCAAGACCTGCCTGATCCGGGATATAGGTATTGCCGCTCATATGGCCTGCAGCTGCCGGAGTGATCTCATAGGAAACCGTTTCTTCCATTGCAGCGCCCTTTTGATCTTTCGGAGTGGCCGTCAAAACAACACCTGCACCACCGACCAAAGTTTTTGTGTCTGCTGCAGCAAGGGTAATAGAAGTCAACACAGACGCTCCGGAATACATTGCGCGCAATTCCCAAAGCGAATAACCCCAACCGGTACCACGCTCGGTGCCGTAAATACGCATATATTGAGCGGCATAATCGAAGTTCAACTCTATCGTCTGCTCATGCGGGAAACCAGCCAAGGTCTCACTTACATGCTTGATGGTTGTAAAGTTTGTACCATCATCAGAGATTTGAATATCATAGGTCTTAATATAAGCACCTTCGTGAACTAATTGTACGGTGTTGAATTTCTTTCTCTCTCCGAAATCCACACAAATCCATTGAGGATCAGAAGCAGCCGTTTCCCAACGAGAACCGGTATTACCATCAATTGCAAGTGCCGGATTACCATCAGAAGCTGTTGCAGATGCTCCTGCCGAAGACAATGCGATGTTTGTATTCTCCGTGGTGGTTGCTGTGCATGCTCCTACTTGATAATAAATAATGTTAGCATCCGAAGAACTCTGGGTCTCTGCTGTCATCTCATTACCGGGCATGTTGGTATCGCTATAGAGGAAACGAATATACCACTCGGCATCAACGGTCGGATTATTAAATGTATACGTATAACCACCAACTCCGTTCGCAGTCATCGCATAACTACCTACACCAGTGATTTGTATTTCAGCAAAATCAAGAGGATAGCCCGTAAGACTTAACAGACTGACAATAACTTTGTTGTTCTCATAATCAATCTGGTAATATACATTCTTTACCGACGGATTACCAAAGTGACCCTTTGCTCCAAAGCACTCACTCGCCTTAGTCGGGGTCGGATCCGGAGTACCACCACCAGTATTTTCAACGGTGTAAGTAAACTGCTTGGTTACTGACATGCCGCCTGCGTAAGCAAACTTACAAGCGAACGTCAAGGTTGCACCCGGAGTTTGACCGGTCAATGTGATTGATGCTGTGTGCTCGGAAACAGTCATTCCCGTCTCTGCGAAACCATTGGTATAGTTCCAAAGGTAAGCAACAAGACCTGTGTAGTTCTCTTTTTCTGTAAAAGAGATGGTTACGCTTGTTCCTGATGTAGAGAACGAATAGTCATAGCCGTTCACAAAGGCATTGCCTTGTCCTGCCATATTCTCCGTACTGGAGCCTTCTACAGGGGCTGCCCATCCCATCACACTTGCACATAAGAGTGCAAAAAGAAATGTTAATTTTTTCATGATTTAATTGATTTTATGTTGTTAATTGTTGGTTTGCATTATTGCACCGCCGGCAGTGTATTTCACGCCGTTCTTGATGATCACGAGTTGGCCGTTCTCAAGCGTCTTCTGTACGCTGAACTCCGCACTCAGCACGTCGTCCAAGCCTTGATCGCCAGGCTGCTCACCGGGTTGGTCGCCCGGGGTATCACCAGGTTGATCGCCCGGTTGGTCTCCCGGCTGATCCCCGGGTTGGTCACCGGGATTATCACCGGGTTGCTCTCCGGGTTGATCGCCAGGATTATCGTCTGTCTTCTGGTTGGAGTCTCCTACCTTATATCCTACGATATCAATGCGGGCTGCATTGCCCGTATAAGCCATCCAGAAGAAACCGCTGAACGCAGCTCCGCTATTATAAGTCTCTTTGGTAGTGAAAATCGCCTTTTTTTCCTCATTCGGCATGGTCGAATAAGCACCGTCAATACATATCTGAGGCACGATACCTTCTATATCTTTGTCCCATGAAATCTCAAAAGTCAGCGTCTTGTCCGCATTATAGGTGATGCTCCATTGAAATTTGACTTGGGCACCCAAGATCTCCACTTGCGATTCACTGCTATAGACAGTCTGCTTTAAATCGCCTGTATCGCCTGAACCTTGCCCGGGTTCCGGATCGGGGTCAGAAGAAACTTCACCCTCGCCATCTGCATAATAAACAGTAAAAGCATAATCGGCGCCACCGCATGTTACTTTCAATGCCGTCTCTTTCTTAGTAAACGAGGTAACATAGAGCAGCACACCGGCTCCTTCAATTTTGTACTTCCCTTCTTCTAATCCGGTAAGAACAATATCACCTGCGGGGAAACTCGTGTATATACCCCAACCGGTACCCCACGGATTCTGGATGTTGACAACTTTCTGTCCCGTAGCTTTTGCCACTTTGAACTTATTGGCATAGTCCGCATTGCCCGACTCTATCCAACTGATGCTACTCCAATCAATGGCGAAGGTCATTGCAGAGACCAACGATAAAATTAAAAGGAAAATTTTTCTCATGGTATTTTAAAATTTAATTGTTTGTGATGCGTAATTAACTTTGTTAAAAACGCTGCAAAATTACTGCTTTTTTCGCATATACGCAAGCGCTCTCATGTGTTATAAAACATAAAAGTACGGAAAAGTACGTGCATTATTGCTGATATTCAATCATTTAGCATTATTGTAGCACAAAAAAAAGTACGTAAATGGTATAATAAATTTGCGTATATCAAATCTTTTTTGTACCTTTGCAGCCGATTTTGAAACACCACTATGCGTAAACGAATCGTAATAAGTATCTTTATGATGGCGCTGAGCATGTCAGCGTTCGCCATGTCCACTCTGGACTCGTTATTTACTATCTATGATGCCGAAGTAGCCCGTTCTGCCGATTATATCGAAGCCCATCAGCATCGTATCGATTCGCTTCGTCGGCTCAAGCCCATGACCAAAGAGCTCCAGATTCGTATCGCGCGCGAGTACCAGTATTTTCAAAGTGATAGCGCGTGCGCGTGGTATCTGCGTCTGCTCGACGCCGAAGAACCGTACCGCACGAAGGCCTATATGGGTTTGGTGCAATTAGGTTCGTCCATCGGTAAATACGGTGGTGCTATGGCGCTGTTAGACAAAGCCCATGACGTGCCGGACAGCCTGCGTGTTGATTGGTTGGAAGCCGTTTGGCGTCTTCATACGGAGTACGCTGCTTCGTCGCGCGTACCGATGCTTCGGGAGCAGTTATTGAGTTCTGCGCAGGTCTATTACGATTCGCTGTTACATGAAATGGCGAGGCAGGCTCCGCATAGTACCGATATTCGCTTGCGTTATGAGATACTCAAAGCGATTGACGCGGATGATATTCAAGAAGCCCTGCGCATCAACGATACGATCATCAGTCGCGTTACCGAATGGAGCCACCCGTTTGCGATTGAAACCTACAGTCGCTATGCGCTATACGATATGTTAGGGGAATCCAGAGAGAGTCTCGTATGGCTCCTTCGTTCGGCAATAGCCGATGTACGGTGCGGCATCACGGATAACGGTTCATCATGGTTGGTTGCCAAAGAGTGCTATGAGTCAGGAGATCTGGGGCGCGCGTATGCCTATAGCGACTATTCGCTTACCAATGCCTCGTTCTTTAATGCCCCCACCCGTTTTATCCAGACCTATTCCTTAGGACACGAGATATCTAATAGTTACGAGAAACGGCTTCACCGGTACTATGTGATGCTCATCATTGGTTTGGCCGCAGTAGCCATACTGGCATTCATACTGCTCATCGGTACTTTCTTTGTCTTGCGGCAGAACCATAAACTGCATGCCATGAACCGTGACATGCAGCAGATGAACGAAGAGTTGCGCACCATCAACCGGCAGCTTAAAGAGGCGGATAAGGTAAAGGAACAGTATATATGCCGCTATCTGGAGGTCTATAGCGATTATATCCGGCGTCTAACCACCATGGCGCGCAAGGCCGGAGAAAAAGACCCGTCGGGTTTTATGGATCGCGAAATGGATAATTTCTACCGCTCTTTTGACGACACTTTCCTCTCGCTCTACGGCTCGTTCGTTGAGGACTTCAACGCGCTTCTCAAACCCGAAGCACGCTTGACACCCAAACCCGGAGAACGCATGACGATCGAGATGCGTATTTTTGCACTCATCTTATTGGGCATCACGAGCAGCGCAAAGATAGCGGAACTGCTGTGCTACAGTCCGAACACGATTTCCAATTACCGCGTGAAGATGAAAAATGCTGCACTCGGAGATCGTGACAGTTTCGAAGAACGAGTGCAGCAAATCGGCAAATAAGCAAGAGCGAGCAACCTCATCTCATCCTTGCTGGTCGGAGATGGCGGCAAGGGTAAGCAGCACGCTGACTTCGGCAACCAGATCATAGATTTGGTCCATTTGTTCCGGCGTGAAGTTAGGCTCCATCTGAAGGATCAGGTCCTTCACATGTTGACCTTGTTCCTCGATTTTTTCATCGGTTACAACACCGTCTTCCATAAGGCGTTGGAAAGAAGGGCGCTCCATAATCAGTTCGTCCATGTTCAGAGACCCTGATTCATTAAAGAATTTATTCATAATGGCGTATATTAGATTATTTGTGTTAATTCGCTGCAAAGGTACAACTTTTTTTTCATATATGCAAGAAAAAATGCAGAAAGATGACAAATTATTTGCATATGTCAGAAAAAAGCAGTACCTTTGCAGCGGAATTGGGAAAACCAACTAATTTAACAATTTAAAATACAATCATCATGAAAAAATTATTCGCATTCGTAGCAGTTGCATTGCTATCTGTATCAATGTTTGCAGAAAACATTACGGTGGCTAAAGCCGTAGAAATCGGTAAGAAACTGGAAAAAGGTGCAACGACCAAAGAGAGTTACACCGTTGAGGGTTATGTAGCTAAGTTGTACAAAACGTACTACGAAGACACGAAAACGCAGTCGTTCTATATGTGCGACAAGAAAGAGGAAGTTAATCCGGACAGCAAAGACTTCGCCTTTGAGGCATTCAAGGCTAAGTTGGACAAAGCCGTAACCCCGGGTGCCAAAGTAACTGTAACGGGCCCGATCACCAATTATGTTAGCGAAAAAGGTGTTCAGACCATCGAGATTAAAGACGGTAAATGTGTGATCCTCGAAGAGGGTGAGCCCGCTGCAGAGGTTGAGAAGATTTCTGTTGCTGCCGCTATTGCTATTGCAGAAGCTTTGGCAGAACCGACAGAAAATGGTAAATCTACTTATGACACAAAGGAGAGTACCGTTGTGGGATATGCCGGTACGGTATATGCCAACGACGACGGTTCATGGTCGTTCTATATGACGGATGAGGCAGGTGCCAAAGGTGACTTCATGGCTTCCAGTTGCAAGGCAGACTCCGATGTTAATAAGGGTGATTTCATGGCAGTAACGGGTAAAATATGCAAATATAAAACCAAGGCCGGAAAGATCATGTATCAGATATATAAGGGTACTGCAGCTCACAGCAACGATCAAGGAATCGAGAATGTTGAGTTGACCGAGAAAGCACAGAAAGTGATGGTTGACGGCGTTGTTTACATCGTTCGTGACGGCAAGCTCTTCAACCTCCAAGGCGCTCAAGTTCGTTAATCCTTTATTCACCCTATGGCGATTCATACACGCCATATAATGATTGTTCTACTGCTCTGCACCGCAACCGCGGTAAGGGCAGTAGATTCTTCTATAGACCTACCGACCTACTATGCCGCGGCAGACGGCAAGGCAGATTATGCCCTTCGCGCAGCGCTCAACGGCATTATTTCGCCGCACACAACTGTCTCATACGACGACCTGAGGCATCTATTCAAGTATTCGGACACGTACAATGCGGAAGGGCTCGTGATCGAAGATATCTACTCGTACTGCGACCCTGCGTACACGACACAATTTTGTCAAGGTGATTGCGGATACAACCGCGAACATTCGCTGCCTAAGTCGTGGTGGAACAAAACAGAAGATGCCCGTTATAGCGATGCCTTTCATCTCTATCCGACGAACTGCTTTGTCAACAGCGACCGAGGTAATTATGCGTTCGGGGAATGTGCAAATGGTTCCCCATGCACCACACATGGCATCTCGGCAAAAGGACGCAAAGGCACGAGCACGTTTGTGGCGGAAAACGGCATAAGTTATGTTTCCGACGAAACGGTCTATGAACCGGACGATGCCTACAAAGGCGATCTCGCGCGCAGTTATTTCTATATGGTGACATGCTACATCAACTCCAATTTCTCACAAGCAGATGGTGGTCAACTGATGTTTGTCTATGTGAATAATATCGCCGATCTGTCTCAGTATTCAATCGACCTGCTGCTCAAATGGCATCGTCAGGATCCGGTTTCGCAAAAGGAGTTGATTCGCAATGAGGTTATATACGGCAACCCGCTATACAACAAAGGAGACCATGCTCAATACAACCGCAATCCGTTCATCGATTATCCCTGCTTGGCGGAGTATATATGGGGCGAGCATAAGGGAGAGGCGGTTGATCTGAGCCAACTCATCTCGGCGTACGACCCAGCCTACACGGGTGACGGTTGCACAGGCGGTTCGGTTCTTCCTCCTTGTACACCGACCGCACCGGATTTCACGATCGGCCAAGCAACGATGGCGCTTAACAAGGGCGAACAGGAATGGGTATGGTATCTCTATGCTCCGGAAGATACCCCGGGCACGATCACCTATTCGTCCGATTATCCGGAGATAGCGTCTGTGGATGAATACGGTATGGTGACGGCTGTCTCTGCCGGCACGGCACGTATCACGGTGCACCTATCCGCGACGAAATGTGAGACGGAAGCCGATATATACTGCGATGTGACGGTATATGATTTCCATGCCTTAGAAGCGACGAATATCACCGCCAACTCCTTCACCGCCAACTGGACGAGCGACAAATCCGGTGAATATGCCCTCGATGTTTACCGCAAAACAACGCAAGAGACGGCCGAAGAGCGGGACACGACCTTCCTCTATGAATCGTTTACGAACGGACAAGGCCTGTTCACAACACACGACATCAATATAGACGGGATAGGTTATGTTTGGGAGGCTGTACCTTCCGGTCAATATACCGGTTATATGAAGGCATCCGGCTATTTAAACGGCATCAACTATGCCACGGAGAGTTGGCTTATATCTCCGCAGATAGACCTGACGAATGCTACATCCGCGATACTCACTTTCAGTAGCGCCGCCAAATTCCAAAACGGCGCACTCTCCGACGAGGTCACGTTGTGGGTTGCCGAAGAACCGAGTAGTGAGTTTGATGCCGTCGAATGGACACAGATCGCTATTCCGCATTATCCGACTGCCGGCTCATGGACCTATGCTTCATCGGGAGAAATTGACTTATCTGCCTATAAAGACAAAAAGATACAAATAGCCTTCCGCTATCTATCCACTACTGCAGCCGCAGATACCTATCAGATACGTTACTTCCGCCTGTCCGGCAAGTATAATCGCCCTATCACAGTGACAGAATACGAGCGTATCGAAGGATCACCGTTTAACGGACTGACGGATACGCAAGCGGTCATTAGCGGCCTTGAACCTGAAACCGAATATACTTATATCGTTGCTCTTCCATCCGGGTTGCTCTCTGAGCCTATAAAAGTGACGACCAAAGAAGGATGTCAGGCAACAATCACCATCTTGTCGAATGACGAGAATTTTGGAACAGTAGAATTTATTGAATAATATATATGAAACGAGTACTTTTATTAGTTGGAATCGTAAGCGCGATGTGCGCGAGTATGGTAGCAGCGACTCCGGAAGAGCGGACTGTAAACTGCGGTACTACGGTGACTATCCGCGCGAATGCGAAAGCGCATTATCACTTCACTTACTGGAGCGATGGCGACATGAATGCGGAGCGTCAAGTGACGGTAGATGAAGCGATGACACTTACCGCGTATTTTCAGGAAGATGACATGTACGCGCTGTATCTTGGCAGCACGGACGATTCGTTAGGCGAAGTAGTGATCATCTCCGAAACCAAAGAGCGCTACTATGTCGGCGAGGAAGTGACGATCCGGGCTATACCGAGCGACGCATGCCGTAAGTTCCTCTATTGGTACGACGATCCCGATAACACGAACCCGGTCCGCACTATCACCATCGGCTCGATGAACAGCTACGTAGCCGTATTTGAGTTGAGCCAATATAATCTGACTATCCAGTCGGCCGATGACACGATGGGTAGCGTAGAATTTGTTTACTAAGCAATGAGATGATCTGTTTGATTCTTATCATATCGCTATTGGCGCAACTGAGTCCGTTCCACTGCGGCCAGACGGTGCGTATAACCGCTAAACCGAATGCGGGATTCCGGTTCGTGGAATGGAGCGACGGCGTCAAAGAGGCGGAACGAGAGGTGGAGTTACAATCCGACTCCACGCTGACGGCGCGGTTCGAGAAAGAGCAGGCTACCCCTCTCGAGCACACTCCCACGGAGAACCAACAGACCGCTCAGAAAGTGCTGATTAACGGACATCTCTACATCCTCCATAACGGACACACCTACACCATTCAGGGTGCACAAATACCCTAAAATTGCAAAGTAGAGTTTACAAGGAAACTTTTTCGGTGTAAAAAGTTTCCTTTTTTCTTGCATATATCAAAAAAAAGTTGTACCTTTGCAGCCGTTTTTGGGTAAGAGCCCACAGATTAAACGGATTGAACGGAATTTTTTGATGTCACAAGACCAACGCGCACATATAATTAAGACGGCCGGGGAGCTATTTTTTCGCCTCGGAATACGGTCGGTATCCATCGACGATATATGCCGTCAACTCGGGATGTCGAAGAAGACGTTCTATGTCTATTTCGGATCCAAAGACGAACTAATCGAGGCGATGCTGGATGCCAATATCAACTACATGGCGGGTAAGATGGAAGAGTTGTTGAAAGTAGGCGACTTCAAGCAGTTGGTGAAGGTCTTCATCCATCGTCAGGAGGCAGAGAAAAACGATGTGCGCAAAGTGCCACAGCTCGTCTATGACCTCAAAAAATACTACCCGCAGCAGTTCGGGGATTTTCAGATCAAATGCTTCGAGACGCAGAAAGATTATATTAGGCAGTATTTGGAGTTGGGTGTGGCGCAAGGTCTCGTGCGCGCGAACCTTAATATAGAATTAACGGCAGTCCTCTTTGCCAAGATTCACAACGATGCGATTCGCGATTTTGAGGTGATAGAGGCGCATAATCACAACATGCACCAACTCGCCCATACGGCGATGGACGTCTTCGTGCGCGGCGTGCTGTCTGAGGAAGGAATGAGACTCTTCGAGTCGAAAGTGTAAAGTGTAAAATGTAAAGTGTAAATTATAATGAAGAAAACGATTTTATTTATTACGGCGCTGATAGTGAGTGCGACCATGATGGCGGAAGACCATGTGATGGCAGCGACGAAGAATCAGGATTCAAGAGCCAAGAGTCAAGAGACGAAGACCTTGAATCTGAGTCTGAATGAGGCGCAGGAGTATGCCATCAAGCAGAACAGAAGTCTGAAAAACGCCTCGTTGGCGGTTCAGGAAGCCTACGCGGCGCGTTGGCAGACCATCGCGGCGATGCTGCCCCAGGCGGACGGGTCCTATTCATACAGTAACTACCTCGGTTACAGTGCTTCCCTCTCAATGATGGGCAACGAGGTGAAGATTAACATGCCGAATGTCGGAGCACTCGGAGTAACGGCCTCGATCGGTCTGAACGGTCAAGGCATCGTCGGCGTGCTGCTCAATAACATCGCCATCGACATGAAAAAGATCTCACTGGAGCAGAGCGAAAGCCAGTTGCGCGGGAGCGTGATGAGCAGTTATGTCTCCGTGCTGGCGCTGCAGAGCATCGCCGGACTGCTGGACTCGAGTCTCGTTAATATCCAAGACTTGGAGACGATCACGCGTTATGCAGTCGAAGCCGGTGCAGCCGAAGCCACTTCAGCCGACCAGATTCGGGTGCGCGTCAACACGCTCAAGAACTCGATTAACGCGCAGAAACGCAATATCGAGTTGGCGACAAATAGTCTCAAAGTGCTGCTTGACGTACCGGTGGAGACCGAGTTGGTGCTGACCGAAGACTTAGACGCTGTGCTCTCGCCGGATCGGGTGATCAACTTGCTCGCAGAGAACTTCGCGGTGGAGAACAACCTCAACTATCAGTTGCTGCAGAAACAGGTCGAACTCGCCAAGCGGAACGTCGCCATGGCGGGTTGGGCATATGGTCCGACGGTGTCACTCGGGTACAGTTTCACCGACCAGCATTACTACGGCGACGGCGGTATGCGTATGACCCCGCCGAACGTGATCCAAGTGAGCGTACGGATGCCTCTATGGTCGAGCGGCAAACGGGCTGCAGGCGTCGTAGAGAAGAAGATCGCACTCGAAGAGGCGAAGAACACGCTCTCCGAGACAACGGACAACCTGTCCATTCAGTACCGGCAGTTGTGCTTCAACCTGACCAACGCCTACGAGACCTACCTTAACGAGAAAGAGAACATCGAGGTGTCGCAACGCGTCTTTGCGTCGGCTACCAACAAGTATAAATACGGTGCGAGCTCCAATATGGAACTGACCAACGCCTCCAATGACCTGATCAATGCGCAGTCGAGTTATGTGCAGGCTATCCTCTCGCTCGTCAACGCCCAAGTGGAACTTGAAAAATTTTTAAACAATTGATATGAAAAACGAAGTTAATCGTGCCTTTATGGCTAAGAAAAAGTTAATGTATGTAATGGCTGCGATTGCCTTGATGGCATGCAGCAAGCAAGAAGCAACGACCGAAGAGCAAGAGCGCGTGGAACAGGTGCGCACGACAGTGCTCCAACCGCGTGAGATAGAGCGCGAGATAGCGGTATCGACGAACCTGCAGGGTTACCTGACCGTCAACGTAGCACCTTCCGTGACGGGTAAGATACAGCATATCTTTGTCGAAGTGGGTGACAAAGTGGCACAAGGTCAGAGCCTGGTGACGATGGACGAGACGCAGTACAAGACGACGAAGATCAGCCTCGCTAACCTCGAGACGGAGAAGAACCGTATAGCGCAACTGCTCAAGACGGGTTCGGCTACCCAACAGCAGTACGACCAGATCGAGACGCAGTATAACTCGACCAAGGAGCAACTGGACTTCCTCAAGATCAACACGTACAACAAGGCGCCGTTCGCGGGTGTCATCTCCGCCAAAAACTACGAAGACGGTGAGCTCTACAGCGGTCAACCGATCGTGGTACTGACGCAGATCGACAAGCTCAAAGCACTCGTTGCCATCCCCGAGAGTTATTTCCCGAAGTTCAAAGAGGGCATGAAACTGACGCTGACCTCCGAGATCTATCCGGATCAGGTCTTCCCCGCTACGGTGGAGGTCGTTTATCCGACGATTGATGCAACGAGTCATACCTTCCAGGTGAAGATCGTCATCCCGAACCAGAAGAAACTGCTTCGTCCGGGTATGTATGTGACAACCTCGATCGGTCTGGGCAAAGCAAACGTCATCACCGCGCCGTACCAGGCAGTGGAGAAACTCGTCGGAGCCAACGACCGCTATGTGTTCCTCAACGAGAACGGTCGTGCTAAGCGTGTTTCCGTCGAACTCGGACAACGTTTTGACCAGGAGATAGAGATCATCGCACCCGAGATCGTTCCCGGTGTCGAAATGGTCACTACCGGCCAGCACAAACTCGTAGATGGTGTGAAACTCAATGTAGTAGAATAATATGGCAATTTACAAAACAGCGATACAGAAACCGGTGACGACAGCCTTGATCTTCGTGGCGGTCATCGTGATCGGTATATACAGCTTCATGAAGCTGCCGGTCGATATGTTCCCGCAGATGGATCCGCCGTATATCACGGTCATGACCACCTACCCGGGTGCATCGGCTTCGGAGATGGAGACGAACGTAACGAAGATCATGGAGAACGCCTTGACCTCCGTTGATCACCTCAAGCATATCACGTCACAGAGTAAGGATAACATGTCGATGGTCATGCTGGAGCTCGAATGGGGCGCTAACATGGACGAGGCGGTGAACGATGTGCGGTCGTATGTGGATATGACCAAATCCAACCTGCCGGATAACTGCGGTACGCCGATGATCTTCAAACTCTCGACGAGTGCGATGCCGGTTGCGCAGTACTCCATCACAGCCGACGAGACCTACGCCGGACTCGATAAGATCATGAACGACGAGGTGATCCCGCAACTCAACCAAGTGGACGGTATCGGTAACATCTCTCTTTCAGGTGCGCCGGACCGTTATGTCTATATCAATATCGACCAGCAGAAACTGGACGCGTACGGCCTGACGATTGAGCAGGTGGGTAATGTCGTTTCGGCGAATAACCTCAACCTCTCATCGGGTACAATCAAGATGCCTACCGAGCAATACCAGATGCAGGTACGCTCCGAGTATATCGAGTCGAGCGAGATAGAGGACCTGATGGTGACCATCACGCCGCAAGGACAGCAAGTCTTCATTCGCGATATAGCAACGGTCAAAGATACGATCAAAGACCTGTCGCTGGACGAGAAGACGAACGGTCGTGAAGCGGTGCGTCTGATCATCGCCAAGCAGACGGGTGCCAACACGGTGCAGATCTGTAAGGACGTGCGCAAAGAACTGGACCGTATCCAGAAACAACTGCCGTCTGACGTCAAGATCGAGAAGATCTACGACCTGTCGGAGACGATCCAGAACAGTATCAACTCGCTTGAAGAGTCCGTTATGTACGCGCTGCTCTTCGTCGTGCTCGTCGTGCTCTTCTTCCTCGGCAAATGGCGCGCAACGCTCATCATCGGTATCACCATCCCCATCGCCCTCATCGTGGCGTTCATCTACCTCGGTGTAGCCGATTCGAGCCTCAATATCATCTCCCTCTGTTCGCTCACCATCGCCATCGGTATGGTGGTGGACGACGCGATCGTGGTCTTGGAGAACATCACGCGTCACGTAGAGCGCGGTGAAGACCCGCACGAGGCGGCTATATACGCCACGAACGAGGTATGGGTGTCCGTTATCGCAACGACCCTCGTGCTCGTAGCCGTGTTCGTGCCGCTGACCATGCTCAACGGTATGGCGGGAATCATGTTCCATGAACTCGGTTGGATCGTGACGGTCGTGTGCTGTACCTCCACGCTCGTGGCTATCTCGCTGACCCCGATGCTATGCTCCAAACTGCTCAAAGCGAAGAAAGTGCATGTGGACGAGAACGGCAACCTGATCGACGACGAAGCGGATAAGAAGACCTGGTACGACAAGACGGTCGTACGAATGCTCGATATCATCGACGGCTGGTACGAACGCTCGCTCGGCTGGTGTCTCAATCATAAGTTCATCACGATCCTCGCTATCTTTGCTATCTTCGGGGCATCCCTCATTCCGGTTATTACCGGCCGTATCGGTACCGACTTCATGCAAGAGCAAGATAACGGTCGTCTCTCCGTCACCGTCAAGCTGCAACGCGGTACGCGTATCGAAGAGACGCTTAAGACCGCTCGGGCACTCGAGACACGCTTCATGGTGCTCGTGCCGGAGATCGAGTTGATCAACACCTCTGCGGGTTCGAACGATGACGCTACGATTGCAGCGCTCTTCTCAAGCACGATGAACAACAAGATCCAGATGACCGTGCGTCTGCCCAAGAAATGGCAACGCGAGAAGACGATATGGGAGATCGCGGAGATCCTGCGTCAGGAGATGGCGCGTTATCCGGAGATCGTGGAGTACCAGTGTACGATCGCGTCTAACGGTCCCGGTGGAGGCGGTGGTAGTACGGTGAACGTTGAGATCTACGGCTATGACTTCAATAAGACGAGTCAACTGGCGGAGCAGACGCGCCGTCTGTGTATGGCACTGCCGGGTGCGCGTGACGTCAATATAAGCCGCGAAGATGACCGTCCGGATATCAAGATCACCGTCGATAAGGAGAAAGCATCCCGTCTGGGTCTGAGTTCCGCGACTATCTCAACCTACCTGCGCAACCGCGTAGCCGGTATGAGTTGCGGTTACCTCAAAGATGACGGTTCGGAATACGATATCGTGGTGCGGTTGCAAGAAGAAGACCGTAACTCGATCTCGGATGTGATGGACCTCACCATCCCTACCCCGACGGGCGCAAAAGTTAAGCTGAGCGAAGTAGCTCAGATCGGTGAGTACTGGGCTCCGCCTACCATCGAGCGTAAGTCTCGTCAGCGTATCGTGACCGTCAAGGTAACGCCGTACAAGACCTCGTTAGGTGAACTCGCAGCCGATATCGAAGCGAACGTCATCCCGCAACTGGATCTGCCGGCCGGTTATACGACGCACCTTGCCGGTAACTACGAAGACCAACAAGAGACCTTCGGAGACATGATTCTGCTCGGCTTGCTTATCATCTTACTGGTTTATATCACCATGGCCTCGCAGTTCGAGTCCCTCCGCATGCCGTTTATCATCATGCTCACGATCTTCCCTGCCTTCACGGGTGTCATCTTGGCGCTCTGGCTAACAGGTCGCAGCCTCGATATGATCGGTGCCCTCGGTGTCGTTCTGCTCGTCGGTATCGTCGTCAAGAACGGTATCGTGCTCGTGGACTATATCAACCTCATGCGCGAGCGCGGCTATGAACTGAACAAAGCCATCACGATGTCGGGTCGCAGTCGTATCCGTCCGATCCTCATGACCGCGTTCACCACCATCCTCGGTATGGTACCTATGGCGGTATCCAACGGTGAAGGAGCCGAGATGTGGCAACCGTTAGGTATCGTCGTGATCGGAGGTCTGATGGTTTCCACCTTCCTCACCCTCTACCTCGTCCCCGTTCTATACGGCTCAATGACCAAGCACGGTGACCGCGACAAAGTGGAAGCCCTCCGCAAGAAATTCATCTTCATGGATATAAAGGTAAAGAAAGGAGAAGAAAAATGAAAAGCGTCATGATAGTGTTCAACCAAGCGAACACAGGCAGAGTCGAATATATGTTGGACGTGTTAGGTGTCCGCGGCTTTACGTTCTTTGAGCAAGTGCAGGGTCGCGGAACGAACGGCGGTGAACCGCGTCGCGGTACACATGCATGGCCCGAGATGAACTCGTGCGTTATCACCATCGTCGAGGACGAACAGCTAGCACCGCTACTTGAGTCCGTTAAGAAACTGGATATGCGCAACGAAGAAGTGGGTGTCCGCGCCTTCGTCTGGGATATCGTCGCTACGGTCTAAACGTGCTTGATGATATAATAGGGAATATCGAGGGCTTGTATCTCCGCCTCGTAGCGGTCAAACAGCTCCATTCGGATCTCGTCTGAACCGTTCGAACGGGCAGGGTCAGGTACCCAAGGCAAGTCCGGATACGTCAATAAGTAAGCATCCATCGGATAACGGTGGATGCTTTCGTTGAGCCATTCGGGTACGCGCCCGAACGCATAATCGAACCATACCTTCGTCACGATGAGTTCAGTGTCAAATACCGCTAACCCCTCACCGCTAACCGCTAACCGTTCCATCTCTTCAATCTGATGGCGGGCAATTTCGCAGATATCATCGTACGTGATGGCATCTTGCCAACTCTCCGCTTTCCACTCTCCGCTTTCCACTCTCTCTTCCACGTACGTACGCGCGTACTCGGGCACGTACGTTCCTTTATACCTGCGCGCGAGATAACGGGCAAGCGTACTCTTACCCGTACTCTCCGGTCCTATGATAGCTACTTTGAACACTAACCACTAACCACTAACCATTAACCGATTTACCTCGTCAGCATCAGCTTGATATTGAGTCCGACGTTATCCGCCTTGACGGGATAAGACGACGAGATAAGCGGGGTCGTACCCTGATGGTCGTAGAACAACTGCAGGTTGATCTTCTGACTCAGCACATAGTCGGCAGAGATCTTGATACCCAGCACCTTGTTTCCGCTCGAAGCCTGCGTGATTCCTTCCTCCACCTTGCGGAGCAGCATGCGCACGTCTTTGTACGATACATCGACTTGCAGCTTGAGGTCGTTGCTCACTTTCTTCTGACCGCCGTCTTTCTTCTTGGTGATGAAATTGAGGTTCTTGATCGTATAACCGCCGCCGACAACGAACTCGTTCGTATGGCCTTCGGTCAGTTGCACACTCGTCACATTGAGCGCTAAGTTACGCTGCTTGCGGTACTCGGTCTTGAAACTGAGCGAGTTCTTGAGCGTCATATTGAGTCCGATGAGCGGCGAGAACGCTTCGGTCAGCGTCACATTACTGATGTCGTAAGCAGACGAAGGACTCGGTGCATCGTTCGTCACGTCGCGCACGAAACCAATCTGTTTGTCTTCGGGTTTGACACCCACCCACGTGGAGTAACTGCCGAACGAACCGATGGCGTACTTACAGGTGTATGCATGGGTCAGCGTGACGGATTTGAACTTATCCCGTATCCACGGCAGCTTACCGAGCCCGTCGAAGGTAACGGACCAGTTAGGCAGAATCTGCAAGAAGCCCAGGAACGGATTGAGGTTCATCGTCCTCGGGTCGCGTCCGGTGTAAGCACTGAGGAAAGCGGGCACGAGCACATCGGCCGAACTGCTGCTTACGTGACCGTGCTTGCGCGGGTCATAGACCGTTCCCTGCGGTATATTGGACATGAACCCGGTGCTCGGCAGCACCACACCCGTATATTGGTCTTGCACACGCTCGGCGAGTATCTGACGGTTCGCAAGGAACCGGTCGTACGTGCTGTTGCTGAAGTTCTCCTCTTGGCTGCCCACCTTACTGAACATCGTTCCGATCGCTACCTGCGTGATATTAAACGAACCGGTCGTCACCTCTTGCGGATAGTCGTAACTGTAGATGACCGAAGTCGATGAAGCCATATACCGTTTGCCGTTCAGTTGGATCTTGAATCCGGGTAGCGGTTCGAGCGTTATCTTGACGTCCAGATCCGAGGTATGGGCACGTACTGCCGGTTGTACCACAGACGTGTCACCCGACAGCCAGCCGTTCCGTTTGGCGCGGTCGATCATGTCGTTGGGGATGAATCCGAACGAGAAATCGAAGCCCGGTGCATAGACGCCGTTCACCTTACGCTGACCCATGAACACCGCCTCGGGTTCGAAACCAGGGATGGTCATGGAGTTCGTCTCGCGATAGGTCACTTGTACGCGGCGGATCATCGTACCGAGGTACGCGAACATGTCGCCCGTTATCTGCGCCGGTGTGCGCTCGTTCGGGTCTTTGGTAGTCACGGTGATAGACGCCTGCGCGCAGTCGGCTTTCGGCGTAAGGATCAACTTCGTGTTACCGTCCGGCTTGAAGCTCACCGGTATATGCTTGCCGGCTGAATCGGTCACTTGCACAATCAGCAGGTCGCTGTTCAGACGGTGGGTTATCTCCGTCTGCTCACCTTTCTTGAGGGCCGCTGTCTGCGTGTAAGTCTTGGGCTTGAACGTACGGCGCGACATACGACCGCTATAGCGTTGTGTCATCGACTTCCAGTACTTGGACTTGCCGTACCAGGTCTCGAAATTGATTCCTCCATCGACCTGCCAGCTCTGCAAACTGCTCACCGTATTACCCATCTTCAGACCGCTCGTCGTCGAAGCCGTGCGGGTCCAGTTATAAGTGGCGTTATAAGACGCGTTAGCGGTGAAGGCATCGAGTCCCGGCACGCGGTTGAACGGTACGTTCCACGACGCGGTGAACACCTGTTGGTAGGTATAAGGCGAACCCCATTTAGCCAGCGAACGCTGGATCGTATCTTTCCATGCCTCGTACTTATCATGGTTGAACTCGGCGTCGAAATACTGCCCGTTCAATATCTCCGGCGTGTACTTACCCTCGTCGATGATCGCGTTCATCGCCGACTGGAAGGAGAACTTCATGTTCTTCGTCAGGTCGTATTTGAAGTCCACGTTACGATCCCATGTAAAGTCCTTGCTGTAGGTCAGGTCCATCGACTCGGACGAAGCACCCGCCACGTCGCGCATTTTCATATGACTGAACGTACGGTGCATGTTCGTGTTGAAGCCCCATGACTGCGGCAGGTAGTAGAAATTCAACTCCTTGAGCGCCTTCACCTTGCTCACTTTCTCCACCTTACTGAACGGCTCCCATGGTTTGGGGTTGAAGTTATAGGTATAGACGAACGAACCCTTATGATCGGTCGTACGGTTCGTCTCCAACTCCGGCGAATGCTCGTTCTGCTTGTTATACGACGCGGAGATAGAGAAGTTAGCCGGGTCGTAGAACATATCTTTCTTCTTGGAGTGGATATTGACTTTCATGTTCGATACCGAGAACGAGGTGCTCTCATGCACGGTGTTGGACATCTCTTTGATCGAGTCTTTCTCGTGCTTGGTGTTATAGGTCTCCAGCGTCTCGGATAACTTGACATCGGTGTCGAGCGGGTCGTAGTCGGGGCTCGTCGTCTCATTGCTATACGACACGTAGAGCGGCATCTGTATCTTCGCTTTCTCGGGGAACAGTCGTCCGCCTTCGAGGGCTGCACTCACGCTCAACTGGTAGAAGTTATCCATGTTACGGTCGAGCACATTGGACTCTATCGAACCGTATCCGGCGGTCTCCATGCGTCCCGCTACGTTCACCTGAGCGATGTCACTCACAGCCAGCGAAGCGTTCGCCATCGCCGCCATACCGCCTTGCTCATTGAACTGGCATAGACGTAACTCGTTCACCCATACCTCACCGCTCACGTCGTGCTGACCGGCATTGCGCACACCGATCATGATCGTCGATACCTCTTCGAGCGTCGGGTTACCTAAGACAGTGATCTTGTTCTGCGGTTTGTCATTCGCGTCGTCGTAGATAACGTACGGGATGGTGTTGCTCACGCCTTCGTTACCTGCCCTCTTGGCTTTGTTACGCGCCACCTTAGCGGCACTCAGCGCCTTGAGCGGGAAATCGAACATGTTCTGCTCCGGCCATACCAGCGCACGGTCGGCGGCGGAGTTGTTATTGTAGATTCCCGGCGCAGTGAGCCGCAGCGGGATCTCGTATTCGTAGTAGTTATTGCGCACGTCGGTACCCAGACGAATGAAACAGGTCAGGTCGCCGTCTTTCAGTTCGGGGTCGAGTTCTGCCAACTGCTCGGCATGAACGAACATCTGCAGGTTCTTGTACTGTCTGAGGTCATAACTCGTGTTCTTGTACATCGCGCGGGCGTCATGCGGGCTGAGGTTGGTCACGCGGATCACCATCGCCTGCTCGTTCTGCGCAATCAGTTGCGCCTGACCCGGATCGGTCTGACGACTCACACCCGGAGGCAGCACGTAGTTAATCGGCGTACGGGTACTGTTCTCTTCGATGTTCACCGTCTGCACGTCGATGGAAGCACCGGTGTTAACAGGTACACCTACCGGCGCGAGGTCACGGGTATATTGACGCCAGTCGCCGCGTACAAGGTCAAGCGTCGCAAAACGCAGACAGGTCTCTTTCTCGAAGCCGGTCATGTACATACGCATGAAACGTATCGAACGCCAGTTGCGCACCGAACCGATCTTCTGCACACTCGAGCTGTCGCCGCGGAGAGGTATCTTGAACTGGTACCACGTCACCTCTTGCGTCGAACCGTCACGAAGCGTCACCGAGCGGATCTTCTTCTCTGTGATATGCTGTTTGCCTACGTCCATCATGTCGGGACGAAGGATAATCTTATACTGGTAGTATTTCTCGTACTCGTTGAGCGTGTTATCAAGGTTGATATCCTCAACGTCCGGAGTGAGCGTCGAAGCCGTACCGTAACTCTCCGTCTGTTGCTCGGTCGCAGGCGAGTTACCTTCCGTTCCGTTGAAGTGCTTATAGCGGTCGAGGATAGACACCTCTTCCTCATCGTAGTCCGTACCGCGGTAGTAATGGTAGAGGTCACCTGCCGGGTCATTACGCGGACTGAATCGGTCATCGTTCCATGCATTCCATACATCGGCCGTCACACGCGTCTGCAACTCGGTCAGGTACTCCTGATAAGCAGGCCACGTCTTCTCTTGCTCGCTGCTCAGACCGTTCAGACCGATATCTTGCATAGCTCGTGCTCCGGTCTCATTGCTGAACGCTACCACCGTACTCGTCGTACGCGGTACATAACCCCAGATGGTCGAATCGACACGACCGGCATCCTCGGCGCTCACCGGCATACCGTGCTCAAACGCTTTCTTGCCGTCGCGCAAGATATCTTCACTCACGTCACCGAGGTTGAACACCAACTCTCCGTCGAAACCGTCGGGGTTAGTCAGCGCCGGATCCATTAACCAGAACTGGATATACTCGATGTTCGCTTTCTCAAAGTCCGTGTTATCCAGACGCCGCATGATACCGCCCCAACGTTGCTTGGGATTGGTCAGCTTACCGTCCGGGCCCACCTCACTCGCGCTGATGTTATACTGTCCGCGCTCCGAGGGGTAATACATCAGGTTCAGGATAGCCAACTTGGTATCGACATTGCTCGCCTCCTGACGGTTCGGGTAGATCTCATCCTGATAAACGATACGCGTGCGGTGGTCACTCAGTGCCGCCAAGTCATTCTTGATATGCATCGGCGTGTTCGTCTGCGGATAACCGAAGATAGGATCGACGGCGTACCATGCCAAATGCGCACGGTTCTTGTTATAACTCGTCTTGTTGATGTCCTTGGACTCCTCGAAGACAGTCGGCGTGGAAGCCAAGAACCAATAACTCGGATAGTGGACGTCGATGTTCGTGGTCGTCGTCTCGAAATCGTCTATATAAGACGTTCCTACCTTACCTACATCGTTCGTGTGCCCCGGGATGAGGTGGGCAAACTCACCGCTCAACTGGAAGGTCGAAGGCGCAGTAGCGTTGATCCAAGGAATCTTATCAATCGCGTTCGTCAACCATTGCATCTCGGTCTTCCAACTGCCGTTCAGACCCCAGATCGTGTTGGCGAGGGGCTCCGAACCCGTGTTCACTTTGGTGGTCAACGGCCGCTCACGCAAGTGCATGATCGTACCGCCCACAACAAGGTCTTTGGTAAACTCATATTCAAGGTGCGCCCCAAAGAGCGACTTACGCTGCATGGAGAAGGTCGATTGGTTCTCGAGCTTCACATCGACGTTCGTGCCCGACTCCAGAATAGACGAGTTGAGAATCGTCACCGTTCCCATCGTGTAATCTACCGTATAATCGACGTTCTCGATGAGGGTCGCACCGCCCGCTGTAACAGTGACCGAACCGCGCGGTACGTTCATCGCGCCCAACTTAATCTCACTGCCGTTCGTGCCTTTGTACTTACCCGTCAGATGGAACTTGTTCTTCTCACTCATCTCTTGCGCCACGATGAGCGTCGAGTCATACAACTCCGGGAAGCAGTATTTGGCGGTCAGGGCCGGGTCGTTATTCAGCGCACGCGCTAAGTGCTCACCGAAAGGCTCCAACACAGGGAAGATGATCTTACCGCCCGATGCATAGACCGTCAGGCCTTCGAGGAAGTCGAACCGACCGTCCGGGCTGGCGTTGTTCTTCTGGTCAAGGCGGTCGAGGTTCATCACGCGGATCAGTTGCTTACCGCTGATGGGGCCTTCGTTGAGGTACTGCACGTCTGTGCCGACCGAGTCATTACGATAAGTGACGTATAACTCGAATTTCTCGCTCTGGATACTCGTCGCGCCCAGCGCGTAGATGTTTTTCATCATCAGGTCCCATGTACCGCGACCTTTCTTCGTCAAGGGCGCATTGGCACTCGACTTAAGCATCTTCAGCGCCAAGGCATTCGGAGCACGCAGTTCTTCGCTCGCGTCCGTGGAGAACTCACCCACCTGATACACTTGACCGTTATAACTGTACTCGTACGCTACTGCGAGCACCTCGTCTTGGTTCAGCGCCGCTTTGAGGGAAATATAACCCAACGCCGCATTGAGCGTATATTCGCTGCTGGTCAGCAGACGCGCCGACTCGATCTTGTCATAGTCCTGTCCGCCTTCCATTCCGTTCAGGCCTTCCAGCACGCTACTCGTCTGCTGCAGATCACGGAACGACGTCTCGCGAACGGTCGAATAGAGGCTGTTGCTGCTGTTATCCGGGCAACCCGTAGGCGTTCCGCCCCATGACATGTTCATCACGTGATTGCTGTTCTCACCCAGGTCGGTGAAGGCTACTATATTACGTGCCTGCTCGTAGTTACCGCGCTTATTGGTGATCCATACCTCGATCTTATTGATCGTCACGCCGCTCGCGATATACGGCACGGTCTCCATCGCTTTCTCGTAGTTGTCACGGAAGAAATGGCTCAGGAAGAAATGGCGGTTCTCGTCGTAACTGTCGCCCGTGATATCGAACCGGGTCATCTGCGCACCGCCTTTACTGCTCACTGTCTGCGCCTCACTGTTCTGCTGACTAATCAAGGCCTGGATCTTCAACTTACCGAACTTGAGGTTCGTCTTGATACCGAACAAGGCCTTGCTACCCCGGATCAGGGACGAAGGCAAGTCCATCGTCACGTTACCCGCTTCGATTGACTGGATGATATCGTCCTCTTCACCCTTATAATTCAACTTCAAGTTCTGCTGGTCAAACGAGAAAGAGGCTTCGGTGTTATAACTCATGTTGAAATTGAGTTTCTGACCCACCTTACCTTGGATAGACGCCTGTATCTTCTCGTCGAAATCGAAGATATTATTATTCCGTGCCCTCTGTGTGAGGGACGGGTTGGCTATGTACTGATGCTTGAATCCGAAGAGCAGCTCTGCCGACCCCTGCATCTTGAGTTGGACACCACCCGGACCGAAGACTTTGTCTGCCGGACCGATATTGAACTTCATGTCCGTGATGTCAAATTTCTTCTCGTTGTTATGCTCCACCTCGCCGATCTTCTGCTGCCAATACTGATGCATGATCTGCCGCTCGGCGTATTTGTTGTACTCGTCTTGCGTCAGCATGTACGGCGTCGTGATGTCCGTGTCGCCTATCTTCGTGCGGATGACATACGTCCCGCTTTCCGGTTGGTACTCCACCGTGGTGGATATATTATTCGGATCGGGCAGGTCAAGCGAACTCTGCGGCATGGTCAACTCGCCGTAGTTCTGTGCACCCAGCTGCTTTACTTGCGTCGGTGCCCATATAGCACTATCCGTCTCCGTCACATAATCCGCTGCCTCTTCAGGAGTTCTATCAGGAGACGAAGTCTCCGATCTATCAGACGAAGTCGGTCTATCAGTCGACTTGGTCGACGGTCTATCAGCGCCAGCGGTCTTTTTTGCCTCCCTCTCCGCCTTCTCCTTCTCTTTCTGTGCCTTCTCCTCCGCAATCAACTCCTTCAACGTCTTCGGCTTGG
>Ga0310690_10001892_pt1 | contig 35916 bp, 25 predicted proteins | sample AusTroGonzalo_MG_2_FD_207661 | JGI IMG/M metagenome (GOLD analysis project Ga0310690, IMG submission 207661) | Bovine rumen microbial communities from tropical cattle in Woodstock, Queensland, Australia - Gonzalo_04 (v2) (version 2) | ecosystem: Host-associated > Mammals > Digestive system >...
CTGTGCTCGCGATTGACGGCAATGACGCTTCCGCCGGAGACGTACATGAATGCGCGCGCCCAGGTCGCGGCGTCCTTCCGAACCGAAACATATCCGCACCGCCGCACCGCCGCATGAACCCGAAACGCATCCGTCATCGCTGCCCGATCGCAGTCACATTCCGAGCAGCCAAGCTCCATGATTACAAAAACGTGGAACGCCTCTACACCGACATCGAATTCGAGTTTGGGGCCTGAAAGCGACACAAAAATCTGTATTTTTGTCAGCTTTCGCTCTTTTTCCGCTTGACAAAGCGAATACTATACCGTATATTAATCAGTAAATCCGTATTAATACCAACGGAAAAGACCTGCAGCTCCTAAAAAGCCCCAACTTGACAGTGCGCATCCCGCAGTCTTTTTCCGGATCGTGGTGGTGGGGTCGTTACGGGATATGTATTCCCGTGACGGTGCTACGGCATGAATGCATTTCCCGAATAATCACCCATGAATGCAATGGCGCATTACCAAACGCCAGGACCACGCAATCATTTTCCAGCATCCCATCAAGGAAGAATCTGTCACTTTCTTCAATCGTGCCATCCCGAACGTCTTTTTTAGTCCGGAGATTCGTCCTTTTGCAAGTTTCCCCCTCGAACACTAACAGGTACTCAAAACATAATCACCGATTTCACCCGATCGTTCCGATCTGAGGATGCCCCAGCCTTTCGTTTCCGGTATTTTTTACATTCGGGCATGAACGAACAGCTCGCCGGAGTGTTTTTTGCGACCGTTATTCGGCAAACTGTCCGCAAATCTTCCCGCCTTGATTCAACGCCTGAATCTGAAAAACATCCGGCAGGAGAGAAAAAAGCTCTTTCTGATGCTGACGATCGGAGAAATCAGAACAGAAACAGGAAAACCATGAAAAACATCATCCCCCTGATTACAGCCGTATTGTTGGGACTCGCTGCGGTATTTGCTGTCAGCCGCACGCTGAAACAACAGGACAAGCCCGAGGAAAGAAAACGAGATGTTCTGATCGTGACATCCGCTATAGCGCAAGGAGAGGTGATTCTGGAGAACAAGATCGCCGTAAAAAGCGTTCCGGAAAGCGCAGTCCCCAAAGACAGCATTGATTCGGCCAGTCTGTCCAATGCGGCAAACCAGCGTGCCATCCGCCCGATTGCACAGGGCGACTACCTGCTGTACAAGGATATTGAACTGGACCAGAGCAAGAGCAAAACGCTTGGTGACGGGCAATGGGGCGTTCCGGTCTCATTTGCGGACAACACCCTTCTGAAGATGCTTCGTCCCGGTGATGATATTGCGATTATCGGGACCTTCTCCTATCAGGAAGAAATCCGAACGGAAAAAAATATAGACTCGCCAACGCAGACCGTGAAAAAGAATGTGACGGTGGTGGTGTATCCCCGCGTGAGCATCCTGGACATCATGGGAAACACCGTGTTGCTCTCCATGCCGCCCCGTCAGGCGATCGCACTGACGGCGATTCAGCGGAAGGCGGCTCTTTACCCCCTGTTGCGGAAAAAGAACGACGAATATGCTTTGAACCGCAAGGATGGCGGCAAATTCGAGGATTCCGCACTGACAGAAATGTTAAACGGGCTTGACAACGAAGACATTTCCATTCCACTTTCCGAATCAAACAAATAACATAGGAGAACAAACGATGAAAAAACTTCATTTTCTGCTGGGATTGATCATGCTTCTGAACGTGTTCTCTGTTTGGGGCGATGAGAAAATTACAATCATACAAGGAGAAACAGAGACGATCCAGTTGCCGTTTGTCCTGAAAAGCTACCGGATTCTGCCAACCGAAAGCAAGGTGTTCAAGGTCGAAGAACTCGATTCCAATCTGCGCATCATCGCAAACACCATCGGAGAAGCAAATCTGGTCGTCAACGGAATTGCCGGCGACCAGCGGATTTATTCGATCGTGGTGAAATCAAACCTGATGACGCTCCTGCGGAAACTCAGGAACGACTTGAAAGACCTGCCTGAACTTGATATCGCGATCAACGAGGACCGCATCGTGGTACGCGGGACCGTGACAAACCCGGACCATTGGTCGTACCTGCAGCGTGTCATGGCAACGTACAAGGATAAAGCCATCGTCAATTATACGTCATTTTCCCCGTCGAGCGATGCGCTGCTGGATTTGAAGAAGCGTCTTCAGGATGCAGGATTTGTCTTCGCCGAGAACAGAGGGGACATGAAGGACGGCGAGCTGTTCCTGTACAGCAATTCCGACACGGTTTTCATCTCCGGCAAGGTCTTCAACGAGGAATCGAAGGCGAAGGTGGAACAAAGCATTCAGACGGCTCCGATCATTGCGGGCAATCTTGTGAAGAAAGTGCTGGATATCACCGTTGTCAAACCTCTTCTGACGGTTGAAGTCGCATTTGTGAGTGTGAGCGACTCCGATAATTTCACGCGGACTGGCAACATCAACCCTATAGGCATGGTTGACGCATCTTTCTTCCGGCGCTGGTTTGATGGCAGCGGGCAGGACAGGACTACCGCAATCGGCACAAGCATGGGCAGCACGCTGAGTCTGCTTCAGTCGGACCTCGTTTCCAAGGTAATGGAGCAGGCTTCGATATCGTTCCCCAATGGCGGAAGCGGAAACCAAAAATTCGGCGGCACGGTCAAGGTGCCGGTTTCCGGCGTGGATAATGGCGATTTGAAGGATGTGAACTTCGGCTATGAAGCTACCATCAGCGGCGGGCTGACGTCGGCCTCGGAAGTCGAGCTCCAGTTGACGCTCAGTCAGCAGGACGTGATCACGGATGCAAAAGGCAATTATGTTGAAAAGAACAACAGTGTTAATATGACTCTACCTTTGGAAATGAACAAGACCTTCGTCATCTCCCATCACAAAAAACTGACAGAAATGAGCTCGGAAGTCCTTTTCCCTGTCCTTGGTCGCATCCCTGTCCTGAAATGGTTTTTCTCCGATAAGACGAACCGCCAGGAAACCGTGCACGTCCTGGTGTTGGTCTCCGCCTCGATTCAGGACAGAACGACAAACAAGAAGATTGAGCTCAATTCGCAGGATGAACTGAATAAAGCTGAACAGAGCACCAAAGATCTGATCGATAAACCGATCGGCGAAAGCATTTCCAAGGACTTGGAAAACATCCTGCATTAAGATAGAGGCGTCATCCCATGCAAATCAAAGTCTATGATGACAAAGGGAAGCTGATCCTGACGCAGGAACTGCCGACGGACAACCGGAAACTGAAGGTCGGACGGCGATCCGACTGCGATATCAGGCTTCCCGGCGACAACAGCATCTCAAGACATCATGCCAATCTTTTCTGCTGGAATTCCGCCGTGTATATTGAAGGTGCTGGACCGACGAACTACATTGAAGTTAATCATGTCCCCATTCAGGCGACGACCGAGGTAAAGCTCGCAGATACGATTCAGATCGGCCCATTTTCTCTAGTGGTCTCGGAAGACGTTCAGCCTGTTGCCCCCCCACCGGTGAACCCCCGGGAATCTGCTGCGTCCAAGCAGAACGCCCCAGACAGAAATGTCCCCGTCAAGGGAAATGACCTCCTGGCCTATGCAGAGAATAAATTCAGGGAAGAATTCGGCGACTTTTCCATTCTGTACAATGAAAAGACGATGAAACTCATTGAGAACATCCATGAAGACTTCCTTCGAAGAATGAACTGGACGACAAAATCGACGCAGCAGATGAACGACCGGGGCGAACGGCAGAAGGCGGAGCAGATCCTGGACAGCGTCCTGAATGAACGCGGACACGAAATTCCGCAGAATCTGTCCCGGCAAATGCTCCGGCAGACAATGGTGGACCAGATTTTCGGATATGGCCCGTTGTCACGACTTCTGGATTCGGCCGACATCACGGAAATCATGATCAACGGACCATCACGCATTTTCGTAGAATACGCGGTCGGCAAAGCCTCAGTCTGCTTCCTGACCGAAGCCCGCTTCTTCAACGATCAGCAGCTCTCTTCCATTATCCAGAGAATCGTGGAGCCGCTGGGACGTCATGTCGATACATCCAGCCCGATGGTGGATGCCAGACTCTCGGACGGGTCCCGTGTCAATGTGATCATTCCGCCGCTGGCAATTCACGGGGCAGCCATGACGATCCGCAAGTTTTTCAAGCAGAAGCGCACGACGGAAGACCTGATCAAACTGGGGAGCATGACAAAAGAAATGGCCCTGTTCCTCGAAGAGGCAGTAATAGCACGACGAAACATCGTAGTCGCAGGCGGGACAGGATCAGGGAAGACGACGCTTCTGAACATCCTGTCCCAGTTCATCCCGGAACGGGAACGCGTGATCACGGTGGAGGATTCCGCAGAACTCCAGTTGGATCATCAGAATCTGGTCACTCTGGAAGCACGCCCGGCAAACAACAATGGCGCCGGACGCGTCACGATCCGCGATCTGGTCATCAACACGCTCCGTATGCGCCCGGACCGCATTATCGTAGGAGAATGCCGTGGTCCGGAGGCGTTTGACATGCTTCAGGCAATGAATACCGGACACGACGGTTCCATGACCACAGCCCATGCAAACTCGCCGCACGATGTGCTGACCCGACTGGAAAACATGGTCATGATGGCGGGCTTCGAGCTTCCGTCAAAGGCAATTCGCGAACAAATCGCCTCGGGCGTCAATTTGATCGTACAGCAGACCCGCATGGCTGACGGATCCCGCAAGGTCACGAAGATCACGGAGCTCACCGGATGCGAGGACGGCATGATCTTGATGCAGGATATTTTCGTCTTCAATCAGACTGGATACAACAGGGAAAAACGGGAAGTGGAAGGCTTTTTTACCGCGACGGGAAACATCCCGACGTTCATCACCGACCGGAGAGAAAGTGGCATATTGACCTTGGATATGTCCGTCTTTGTGCCACAAAATTAAGGTTTTCTTGTCTATGAAGTACATCAATTACATCCTGATATTCTCCGCGGCAACGCTTTTTTTCCTCCTGGTCATTCTGATGAGCATGAAGTATCTTCAGGAGAAGCTGGAATTCAAGCGCCCGAAACGTTACGAGGAGTTGAGACGGTTCATCAAGCCGGAAAAGCTCCTTGCCCGCCAGATTCTTGCCGCCCTGATTGTCATGTCCGTCTTTTTTATCGGTCAGTTGTTTTTCGGTGTTAAAAAAATGCAAATTGCCGTACCCGTGTCATGCGGATTCGGCATTGGGGGGTTCTTTGCCGTTTTCTGGTATTACCACCGGAAACTAATCAAACGCAAACAGGCTTTTGAGGCTAAAATTCTGGATTTGGCCGCGGGGCTTTCCAACAGCATGCATTCGGGACATTCTCTCGGCGCAAGCATTGAAATGCTGAATGAACGCATGACAGGACCGATGCATGAGGAACTAACAGTCCTGCTGGGGGAACACCGGACAGGAAAAACTTTGCCCGAAGCGTTTGAACGCATGTACAACCGCATGCCGAGCGAAGACCTGTACCTTCTGTCGACGGCAATTGCCCTGACAACGAAATCGGGCGGAAGTCTGACCGAAATTCTCGAAGAAATGGTCTCTCTGATTCGTGAACGTACAGAGTTTCAGGAACGACTGAAGAACATGACGGCTCAGGGACGGTTCGAGGCGTTTGTAATCGCCTGCGCTCCGTTCGCCGCTTTTTTCCTGCTGTATTCTGTTGACCCGGGGCTGATGCGTCCGCTGATTACGACCGGAATGGGGTGGCTCGTCATCGGCATCGTGTGCCTGCAGATTACAATCGGCTACATTATCCTGAGCAAAATCACAAATGTGGAGGTTTGACCATGTCAGGGAAAAATATATTGATTTATATCTTCATATTCTTGGTCGTGATCGTCCCATATCTGGTCCTCCAGATTCTTTTCAGCTCGAAACCCCACTTGAACGTTTCGCCGGAAGGGCGGAATCTGCCGCCGCTACTCCGGCTTATATGGAAGCCGCTGGTTTATCTGTCCGAGCCGATGGATATCGTACTCAAATTGTTCTCTTCCGACGTGAAAACCATGTTGGAAAACTATCTGAAGGTCGCCGACATCAAGATGAATTTGAAACAGCTGGCCGCCGCGTCGGTGTTCCTGTCTGTCTCATTTATGGTCCTCTCTGTTATTCTGGTTCTCTGCTTCACGACCGAAGGACTGGTGCTGTTCCCGGTTGCGGTTATTGCGTCCATACTCGGCGCCATGTATCCCTTCACCACGATACAGGATCTGGCGCAGAAAAGACAGAAGAAGATTTTGAAGACTTTGCCGTTTTCCCTGGACCTGATCTGCTCCGCAATGCGTTCCGGCATTGATTTCAACGCAAGCGTCAATCACCTTGTCCGCTCGGACAAGGAGAACGGACCGCTGACCGTTGAGTTCTCCAGAATGCTTCAGAACCTCCAGCTCGGCCAAACTCGTGTCGAGGCGATCAACGCAATGGCTTCCCGGATTCAGATGGAGGAATTCAACGTCTTCGCCGCAGCGGTGAGTCACAGTGTCAGCGCGGGCACATCCATAATCGACACGCTGAAAATACAGGCAAAGGAAATGCGTCGGGCACGGTTCAATGCAGCGGAGAGGAAAGCCGCCCGGGCTGCATCCGCCATGATTTTCCCCATTGTGGTCTTCATCATGCCGGCGATGGTCCTGATCATTGCGGCGCCTATCGTTATGCAAGTCATCAGCAGCGGAGCGGGAGATTTCCTGAAATGAACAGTTGTCAAATCAAAGTCATCCGAGGGTCTGGAGAAGGACAAATCGTTCCCGTTCATTCCGGCGATATTGTTTCTATCGGACGTTCGCGCCATTCCAACAATCAAATCATCCTTTCTGAGTTGGATGTCTCCGCCCGGCACTGCATGGTCCGCATGGAAAAAGACGGCGTCTGGCTGGAGGTCCTCAGCGACAAGGTGACGGAAGTCGATGGCCGCTCGTTGCAAAGGGGCGACAGAATTCCGCTGTATCATGGGCAAAAGGTCAATCTGGGCAAAACGGTTTCGTTCGTGCTGGAAGAAGAACCCGGCGCCTCCGACGTGCAAAACCAGGCGGCGCAGCAGCAGGAGTTCCCGTCGGATTCTTCCGCTCCTCCTCAATCGGACGCGGCTCCGTCTCCGTCGCAGAATGACATGGATGACGACACTCCAACCGTGGAAATCCATGCCCGGAACCTCAAGTTACCCGGAACCTTTAACGACGACACTCCGACCGGAAGTTTTCATGTCCGGAAACTTCCCGCAGGATATGACGCCCCGACGCCGACGCTGCCGACCATGCGGGATTCGACTCCGAACGGGATTGAGGCCGCGGTTGATTCATCTGCGCAGGGAGCGCCCCCGAAAAAAATGAAAGACGGCAACACGCAAACCTTGGATTCCGAGTTTGAGACCAGGTATGCATCGTTCGACGAACTGGAAATCGTCAAGAAAAAATATCAGGCCAAACGCCAGTGGAAGGCGATTCTTATCGGCATCGCGGTCACGCTTTTCCTTGGCGTTTCCTGCTTTCTGTATTTCTGGCTGCGTACAGACAACGACAGCACAATGACCTGGCCGGACGAACTGAATCACCCGAATGCAAAAAGCGCCATTGTCTTCCGGGATTACATCGGTCTCGTTTTCCCGTCCACGCTCAATTACAGTGTGTCGGAAGATGCTGTGGAGGTTTTCACCGCGTTCGGGACAAAGCGTGACATTCCAGTTCACATTCAGGCTTTCGCCTGGGATGATGTGGACGGACTCCAACTGGACAGAAAGGATGCGTTCTGCCGATATCAGGATAAAATGAAGGCGGAGGATGTGAATCTGAATTTTGACAAAAAAGAACGGGACATCTTCTTGAATGAAAAGGTCAAGTACAGTCCCGGCGTGCCGTTGAGCTACGATTCCTTTACTCGAAAACTCGGAAGCGAAGAATATTTCGGGTATCTGATCTTTTTCCGGTATCAGGCCATGAATGTGGCCTACTGGGTGGAAGCCCCGGTAGCGACACGGTCAAAGACCGATGAATACCTGGAATACATGCTTCCGTCAATGTTCCGCGTGGCAAATGACATTACGGCCATTCACTGGGAAGGAAGTTCCGTATTCAGAAAAAACTCCACGATCAAAAATGATCTGGAAGATGCCCGCAGTAAGCTGGATGGGAATGGGGCCACTTACTCCGCCATCTATTTATCTCTTCACAGTGCGCTGATCAAGGCATGCAATAAAAACGACCAGGAAAGCCTGAAGACCGCACAGGACCTTCTCTATTCGTTTCGAAAGAATCAAAGGGATAAATTCGGCGAATTAAGTCTCCGATTAAACAAACCTCATGACCGGATAGAGGAAAAAGCCATCTGGGATGACTACGATTTGTATTTCCAATCGACGGACTGGTTGTTGCCGCTCAAAAAAACAGAAGAGGGAAAATGAGATTAGGAGGAATTACAATGCGTATTTCCCATCGACGGACCGGTTATTGCAGTTTCACTGAGGAGAGGAAGGCATGAAGATGAAACACAGTCAGTCGTCCCTGCTTGTCCGTCTGGAATCGGACAACCGCGTGATCAAGGCCGTTGAGGTGAATGAGAAATGGAACCCGGTCACGATTGGCCGTGCTCCCGATAACGACTGGGTCGTGAACGACCCGTCGGTCGATCTGTGTCATGCCCGAATCGAACAGAAGCGGAACAAGCTGATTCTGACGGACCTCGGAAAGTCCGGTATTTTCCTGCTGGAGAAGAAAATCGAAGGCCATACCGTAATGCATCCCGGTTCTATTTACAGGATCGGACGCGGCAAAACCAGAGTCTCGATTGAAAAAATCGTCAGCAAGAAAACACGAAAACAGGAACAGTTTCACCGCCTTGAACAGCTCACCGGCGAGGGAAAAGGAAAGATTTATTTGATCCAGAAGAAGCCCGACACCAATTTCCTGATTGTCGGTTCCGGAGAAAAAGCGGACATCCAGATCAGCGAATCCTGGATTTCACGGGAACATGCCCTGCTCGAAATACGGGACGATGGCTGCTACATCAGCGACGGGAACAAGGCGGGAGAGCCCAGCCGGAACGGCACAAAAGTCGCCGGCGAACCGGTTCCCGTCCGGAAGGACAAACAGCCTGTCCGTCAGCTTCAGGATGGCCAGATCATATCCCTCGCCCACGTCGATCTCCGGTTCTGGGACAAAGACGCTGTTCATGTCCGCTCGCATTTCTTCCTCCGCCTGGCCATTGTCCTGATGACGATCGCAATCGTGCTCGGCGGGTATTTCACGGTCTATTCCGTGAAAGACACGGCATCGGGCCAACTCAAAAAGGCGAAAGAACTTGCCGCTGCGGGCAATTTCGCGGGCGCACGGGACTGCATCCAGATGAGCTATGACGCCCGTGGCGCCGATGACGTCGTATCCCAGCGTCAGGAGCTCATCCGCAAACTTGAAATCTGGGAAAAAACGGCAAATCAGTGGGGCGAAATCCGAAACTTGCTGCTCCAGGAAGGCGGTCAGAACTGGCGGAAGATCAACTCCCAGTTCGCTTCCTTGATTTATTCCGACAACGAAAACTGGAAATGGAATACGACCACCGCACTCCAGGAGATGAAAATTGCTCAGAGTGCACAGAATCTGATTGCCGCCATGCTGACGGCCGAGGAATTCATCCGCACTTCAAACAAGGATTTCGGATACCTGAACCGGGTCGTGGCAGACCTTTCTTCCTGTTATGCGGCCGCCCAGAGGGAACAGAAGACCTTTCCCTCGCTCATGAGCGTATCCGACCAGCTTCTGAAGGAATGCTCCCTGCTTCAGAACGATTACAAAAGTGTAACCGAAATCATGGATTCTTTCAATACCGTGGATGAGTCCATGAACGCTTATAAGACCATCCTGAGCATCCGATCGAAAAGTGCGGGACATGCGGCGGAACGCACCGCGCAAAAACTTCCGGCATCGTCCGCTATTGTCCAGTATTGCGACGATATGCTGATTCCGCTTGAGCTGATGAGCAGGACGGAGGCTGCATTGCGGCAGAACTACGAAACGATCGCAAGCATGGAATTCAACAAATTCGTGGAAACGCTGACTCTGCCGACGCCTCAGCAGTTTATGGTGTCAAAAAAACTGGCTGACCGCTGCACGGAAATGCAGGAAACGCTCAAGCGGCAGCAACTGATCGTCCGTCAGCTTTCCAGTTTCCAGACCCGGTTCAAAACGGAGGGATTCTCCGCCGACGAGGTTCCGCCGATTCTTCGCCGCCTTTTCGACGAGGACAACCTGGAAAAAGTCCTTTCATGCGACTGTCTGAACTTCAAACAGCCCGGATTCCAGGACAAGGAAGCGACGAGCGTCTACGATTCCATTGTCGGCGTTCAGGTCTTCTATGACTATCTCTCCAATCTGGACGGAATGTTCGATACGAGCATGTTCGATGAACGGTTCCGCCCGGTTCTTTTCCAGTCTACGGAGACGTTCGATCAGCTGAACACCTTCCTGGATTTCTGCTACGCCAGAAACAATTCCGCGCTGGCCGGAGATATGGAAAAGATTCGCGGCGTCGCCTCTGACAATCTGCTGATGCGATATGTCGCAAACGCCGAAGACATTATGGACAAAAAGAAAAATCTGGTCAGAAAACTGCTCCAGACGGCGCTTTCGCTGCCCGATAAAAGAAGGGGCATCATTGCAGGCGGCATGGTCTGCTGGCTGAAGGACAAATCCACCATTTTCGTTCCAGATGATTTCAAGGAACAGGTTTCCACGAGCGTCCGGAATCTGCACCGGGAACTTGTCAATATGCAGGAACGGAGCAATGCAAATGAGACCACGCCGGAGGCCAGGAAAGCGCTTGAAGCAGCGCTCCTGGAACGGGGCATTCCCGGCGATTTCCTCCTCCGTCAACCATGGAGCGACAAATTCAATGGACAGTAAAACGGAGCGCAGTGCAATGCATCGGGTGCATCCGTCCCCCGGGGAAAAAGGTTCGATCGCCCTGGAGTATCTTATCGTCCTGGCCGGATTTGCCGTTCCGTTCGCCGCGATGTGGACCTCTCTGTTCAGTTTCAAAACCGGATACACGGATGCCGGTTGGCTCCTGATGCAGTTCTTTCAAAGGCTGCTGGCCGGCATCAGCCTGCCAATCCCCTGAATCAAAGGAACAAATAGCCGGGACCTGTTCGCCCGGTCAAAAATATGCGGATGCCGTCCCGTGGATGCATCCCCGAATCCAGCCGTTTTTCGCAGTCCCCCCCTACTTTAACCATTTTTATCCTCAACCACACAACGAAAGGAACCGAAAATGAAAAAACAAACCACGATCCAAAGAGCTCTGACCCTTCGGAAAATCTCATCCGCACGCAGGAAACAAAGAGGATTCGCAATGGAATGGATCATCATCGTCCTTCTCATTGCGGTCGCGCTTGTTCCGCTTATCCTGTGGCTGAGCCATATCATGCAGGAAAAAGTCGATGAAGGTGGCGGAGTGCTCATCGCCCCTGGTCAGAGCGAAATAAGTGCTGAAGCCGATAAACACCAAGAAAAAATGCAGGGGCTTCAAAAGGAGCGTCAGCAGGCCGGAACAAGTTCCACAAAACTGAGTGGTGACGGCAGTGGTGCAAATTTCGAGAACAACGGGGATAATTAATTCCGCCGCGGAAGGAGAAACAGGAATATCCTTTTCCCGATGCATTTTGTGTGCCGTCCTGCCATGCATGATGATCGTGTGTCGGCAGGACGGAAAATGCCGAATGTTCCCGAAGCCCCGCAAAGAAGGAAATCCTGAATGAAAAAACAAACTTCGATCTCAGGCGCTCCGTCTCTTCAGGAAAACGCATCCGCCCGGAAGAAACAAAGAAGGAGCGTGATAGGATGGATTATCATCGTTCTTCTCATTTTAGTCGCTTTGGTTCCGGTTGTTTCGTATATCAGCCATACCTTGCAAAAAGACCACACGATTTCTGATCCTCGTTTCATTATCGCAGATCCCGTTGATATGAAATCTTCTCGGGAATTCTATGAAGAAAGTCTGAAGGCTTCCCAGCATATCTCTAAACTGAACTTCAGCGGCGAAGCGGATTTCGACAACTCGGACGACGGCGACTCCGAGGAGGCTTCGACGGAGATGGTTCCAGACTCATCTAAGATGGCTTTGGACGGTTCTTCCGAGGCAGATACGAACTCCAGCAAAGAAGGAAATCCTGAATGAAAAAACAAACTTCGATCTCAGGCGCTCCGTCTCTTCAGGAAAACGCATCCGCCCGGAAGAAACAAAGAAGGAGCGTAATAAAATGGATTATTATCGTCCTTCTCATTATAGCCGTTATAGTCGTTGTGGTTCCGATTGTCTTTCTTAGCTATTGCTATCCTCGAAGCTTAGTAGATAAAATAACTGAGATTGACCCGAGGTCAATAAGCGAGGATGGACCCATAATATCCTATGAAGAGATTGATCCTACCGGCGGCGGATTCGTCCGCGGTGCAAATTTCGACAACTCGGGGACATCCGAGGACTTTGGCTATTAACTCGCTTTTTTTATGGCTTATCTCTACACATTGTGCGCCGTCCTGCCATTCATGCTGATTCTGTGCTGGCAGGACTGGAAATACCGGAAGCTCCCGAACCCGCTGACCATCGGGCTGGCGGTGATGGCCTTGATTGTCCGCCTGTGGACAGGCGGCGTCTGGGGCCTGTTTGACGGCATTCTCGGCGGACTGCTCTGCGGGGGATTTCTGTTGATCCTATTCCTGCTGAAAAGCGTCGGCGGCGGAGACGTGAAAATGCTTTTCGCCGCGGGTGTGATCACAGGATTGCGCTTTGCGTTTGCGGAACTTCTGTTCGTATCCATTAGCGGCCTTCTGGTCGGGCTCCTGATGCTCTGCTTCGGCCTGGTGGCGTCCACGCGCATCCGGCATTATCTGCGGGTTCTGTTCGACTGGCGCTATGACCGGAAAAAGGGCGCATCGGAGCTTCCGCCGAAAACCGATGAACGAATGCGAGTCCCGTTCGGCGTGGCGATCGCGGCGGGGACGGTTCTGACTCTGCTGTATGCATGGTATCTGGAACCGGGCAGCGATTCCGGAGCTGCCAAAATCGGCGGGATGTGATGACGGCGGAGTTTATCAACGATGTCTTTTTCCTTATGGAGAACCAGTGACATGAGACACAGAGAACATGGAGCAATCGCGCTTGAGACCGTTCTGATCCTGCCGGTCCTTCTGCTGATCATCCTTTATCTTTTGCAACTCATTTTCGTTCTTCTGGCGAAGGAAATGACCTATTATGCATCCTACTGCGGCGCCCGCGCGGCGCTGGTCTACAATCCGTCGGACTACAATGTCAGCGGCGGGGGCGTAGTCGGAGAAGCCGTATGTACCGTTCTAGCCTGGGTCAGCCAGTCGGTGGAAGGCTCCACACCACTGAAAATCCCGGTAGACGGCGGAGAAGATTACACGATCCCTCGGTCGGATCATGTCCGGAAGCAAGTGCAGGTGACAATCAGAGAGGGGCTTTCGACTGATATGGAAAATCCCCGGTCAGACGAGGATTTTCCCATGGTGAGCGTTACGGTGGATTTCAAATGTCCGCTTCTGATTCCGGTCGGCGGGCGTATTTTTGCGGGACTCACCCGGGATAAAAACAGGGAGCCCAGGGTCGCCGGCGGAGATACCGTTTCGGAATTTGCGGACATCGTCGCCAGAGGTGCGGAAAACGAGGAAGGTCGCGGCTGGCTGTACAATTACATCACCATCAGTGAAACATGTTCCCTCGGCAAACCATACAATACCGTTACATTCCCCCGAATTCCGCAGGAAGACGCATTCATTATGAGAGGTGCGAAGTGAAATCGCTGCTAACATACATCATCCGGAAACTCGGATCGCTGAAGTCGGACAACGATGGCTTTGTCGTCATGCTCACACTGTCGCTCTTCCTTCTTCTTTTCGTCTTCTGCTCCTCCATTTACGCGGTCGGGGAAACCGTCCGCCAGAAAATCCGCCTGCAGAATGCATGCGATGCCGCGGCATATTCTGCCGCTGTGGTCCAGGCGGACGGTTTGAGCCGCATGGCCACGGTCAATCAGGCTATGGCCTGGAGCTATGTGCAGATGACCAATCACCAGATGGATTATATCACATACAAATGGCTGAAATTGTCAGTGCAGCGCTATGACGAGGATAAGAAGAACGCGGAAGGATACCACGCTTTCCTCGTCGTCAATTTCAACATTCAGCAGGGAATTCCCGGTCTGATTGCGGCGGCCGGCGACCTGGCCGTAAATCGCATTGTCGGTTACTTCGCGTCCTCAATGCAGCTGCGTTGCAATCGGGGACATGCCTACGAAGGCCCCGGCTGGTGGGCCGGTCAGGGGCCGGGAAAGGAAGATTACCTGAAACTGAACGGACACGGTATCAATGAAGCGGTTCACCGGAACACGATCATCTCCGCGCTGAATTCCATGGACGGCATCACTACGCCGTCCGGACCATCCTCCGGTTCCTCCTCGGGGAATCCTGTCGCATCCGGCGATGATGACAAACCTGAAATCAAGTATCCGGAGTTGAATGAGCTGATCGGGGCCATTGATCCGGAGGATCCGGACGCAGAGGACCCTTATTACGGACTTGACCTGGAGGACAGCACGGATCTGATGGGCGACCTTGACTCCTGGTATCAGAAATCCCAGCAGACCATTGAAAACAAGATCAAAGCCAAATATGCCTCGTCCATCGATCTGGAAGAGGATCCCGATGAAAAGGAAAAGCTGGAAAATGCCCGCGATGCTGAAATCCAGAAAAGGAAAAGCGAACTGAGCAGTCTATATGAGGAATATCAGAACGACATCAACTCCAATTACAACCCGGGGCAGTCGTCCCGGGAAGCGCAAAAAACACAGTGGGTCCAGGATCAAATGAAGGAACGCGGGATTCAGACGCCCGACGCAAATGCCAGTCAGGAAGAAAAGGATGAATACTACCGGCAAATGCAGGCGCTTCAGGATGAATACGACAGCAGCAACATCGGCGATTCCGGCTCCTCTTCGTCTTCCGGTTCATCCGACGCAGGTCTGGTCACGAACGGAAGCTGGGAAGCCACCATGAAGGCAATGATCAAGACAGACAAACAAACGATCCAGCTGATGAATGAATCCCTGGGCGCCATCAATTTGTCCATGCAGTCGTCCATGCGGTCTGTCGCGGAATTCGTCCTGATTCAGATGATGCGGGATCCACGCATAACAGACGAACAGTTCAAGAAGAAATATCAGGCCTATATCTCCATTCCGCAGGGATTCGATCCTTATTCGGCCTTAACGGATGATGCAAGCATCAACGAACAGGCCGCCATTCAGATCACCGCCGGCGGCGTCGCCAAAAATATCTTTGCCCCGGTGTTCAATACGGAACCGAACGAACGCCTCTTCCTTCAATTCGGTTCCAATGCGAAAGCCGAGTGGACTCTGCATCAGTTGTTCTTCGGCGATGGAGACGCCGCGGGACTGGATCAGTGGTTTGTCCGAACCAGCGAACAGGAAGCTGCGGACGGCGTCCGCCCGCGGACGGAAGGCGCGCTGGGGATTCAGCGCGGATACAAAGACTCCAATTTGAACGAAACAAATGCCGGATGGCTGGCAAAAAAAGAGGGAGGGACGGATCTGGTTATAGATCGGGGAAATCATATCGTCAATTTCTTCCTGGACGGGAAGTTCGGTTTCGGAAGCGAGGACGACGATTCGGAACGATCCACCGACTCCGCCAACCAGCAGATGAAAGGGGACAATGCTCTCGCCCAGTTCCTGAGGAAAACGCTTTCCTCCATATTTACTACCGTATTTACCGCATTTCTGGAGGAGATAAACGGACTCTGCGACATCAGACCTTCCTGCGGAAACGCCAGGCGCGAGGAAGAGGACTATTACATTCCGATGTGTTCCAAGTCCAAAGAGAACGCCAGTCTCTATTCGGAGTATGAATGGTCATCCGCAAAATGGCTCTGTCTGGCCCGGGCCAAGTATTTTGCCCTTTATGCGGAATATTTGTTCTGCAGAAAGTTCCATAGCGTCTATTGCGATATCGGAAAGAAAAAACACCGTATGTTTGACGTCAAGCATCGCGGGTTGGGACACTACCATATTCCCAAATGGTTCTGCGGAGCTCAGCCCCGGTTCGAAGGGGATTTTTTCCCGCTCAGTACGAACCCCAAAAAAGACATGATCATTCAGTTCGCGCTCCTGGATATGATTCCGCCGTTTGCCGGGACGATCGAAGGCCGTAATCATGGCTATTTGGATAATACGATCTGTGTTGACAAGCTGCTGGAGTCCATCCATGGGCACAATCGTGAGGAATACAGAAGCTGTGCGTGCATGATCGACGGACTCCTGATTAACGGACTGGGGTTCGCAACCGGCGGAAACAGCGGTCTGATCAACGGCCATGCCAGAATATACGGAGACGACAGGGATATCTGGGATCCGGAAACCTATGTGGGAGAAGTCGTGAAACCCTGGCTTCTGAGCGAGCATTTCTTCTCCGGCGGCGGAACAATCGTTGTCGGCGCAGCCATGAAACATGAAAATCCGTTCGTGCAGCTGTTCAGCATGCTTCGGCAAGGGGAAAACGCGGTCAGCGAAAAGAGCGTGCTTTCCGCATTCGATCCCCCGAGCTACAACGGCATCCGGGTCGGAAACAGTCGTATTTCCGGCGGAAACTACATGTGGACCATGTCGGCGGCCAGGGCCGGGGTGCGTCGCGTCCGCCGCAATGGAGCATTCGATCAGGAACGCATGTACCAGGTGGTGTACGATTCAACGTCCGATCCCGAAAACCTGAGTTATGTCAACAACGCGGTGTTCCGTTACAACGATCAGGAATCCGCCCAGAAGACATGGACCAATTATGCGACGTCCGGAGAGTCCGTCCATAAACACAATGAAACGTGTGTTCTCAGCGGTTGTGTCTGCACGGGAAACAACACAAAACAAATCCAGAATGTCTGGAACCTATGCGAACAGGATTGGGATGCGACGCTGCTGCCGCTCCGGTACGCCGGAAGCGCGGGCAAACTGAATGGCCTGGATGATGACGCGACCTATCAAAGCCGCCAGCTCGCTATCCGCAGCATGAATTTGACCAATGACTGCGGCAACGGCGCAAACTGGACCTGGACGCCGACATCCGCGGGAACAAGCGCAGGCAACGCCAATCCGTTGAACCCGGCGGATGACAATGATACCGGCTGGCATTCTCTGGATTCGACCAATGAAGAAAAAATCAAGCTCGACAGCCTCCTTCCGGACGGCATTCACAAGTTGGATTTGCAGAATCTTCTGCGGCAAAACCGGATTCTTTAGTCCGAAATTCATAACTCTTTATCGACATAAACAAGCGAGGAAACAATGAATCAGTTGAAACGGTGTGTGACGGCTCTTGTTGCCGGACTGGTCTGTTGGCTGGATGCAGCCGAGCCTGCGGGAGATGAAGCACAAATGGGATATGAAGTGGACGCTGTAATCACGGAAAGCACATTGCTTGAACGGGGAGCGCTTGACCCGGAAAACGCCGTGAAAGCCCTGTTTACAAAATCTGCCGCGGATAAATGGAATGCGTTTACGGGCGATGATTTCTCGCAGGAACAGCTCCGCGACTTTTTCTGCGGCGCATTCATTCTGCGAGGCCCGGTCAGCGAAAAAGGTGGGATCGCTGGTTTGTACAACCCCTGGTGGGATGCAATTCTGATAACGGAAAGTTATCTGACCAAAATCAGCTTCCCCTATGGCTCCGGCGGCATGGAGGGAAACGAAGTCCGGCAGATCGACGATTTCGTTTTTCTGAGCGGAGCATCGTTCCGAGGGGACAAGGAATCGGATACCGCCGTTGCGGAAAAACTCGCTACCCCGAAAGGCTCGCCGTCGGAAATCGTGCTGGATCTGACCTCGCGGACACAGAAGCAGTTCGAAACCATGTACGGGAAAATGAAGGTGCCGCTGTTGCTTGACCATCCCGGTGCGAAGTCGGAATCCTCGAAAAAACAGATCATCGCGTGCGCCGGGGTTCGCCTGAAAATGACGCAACTTCTGTTGAACGACAAGACCCGTTACGATGACATTTGGTCTGTTGCTAAAGTTCTCCGGACCGGGAAACGCGATACATTCGACCTGATATTCCCCTCGGAATTCGGGAAAATGATGGCCCGCACATTCTGTCGGTTGCCGAAGAACATCCGGGCGGATTTCGAGCCTTACGGATACTATCCGGACAAGACAGGAGAAAAAGCCCGGGTTTATCTTTTCATCAACACGCAGTTCCCCCGTCTGTTCGCAGTCGCGAGTCTAGGACTCGGAGCTGACAACAATGTTTTTGAATGGTATGATTTCGCCAAATGCGATGAACTCGTCAAGGCGTTTGAAATGACAAAGAAGGAAGAGGCGAAATGATAAAAAATTTAACGCTTTCAGCCGTCTTCGTGGCCGCATGCCTGCTTTCCGCGCCCCTGTTCGCTTTGGACAATCTCATAACGAGCACGGTTCCCAGCTCGCAGCAATATCAGGAAACGCTGCTTTCCAGCAAGCTGAACAAAGAAACGAAGAATCCGCTGCAAGATGTCGTAAGGGATATCTCTGAGGATATTTTCCATGCCGCGCAGAATGGCAATATCAATCAGTCCGCCATACAGGCAAGTGTGGATTCCTTCCTGAAAAATGGCGGTAGTATTGATGTTTTAACGAAATCTGCCTTGTTCGGGACCACTGATGCCGGAGAGGCGTTGAGCGACATGGTCAGCAAGATACAGGCCGGGAAAAGCGTTGATTACATCCAGACGTTCACGCAAATTGCGAAGTCCAAACTGGAACAGCAAATTGACCAGTCGAAACTGAGCGCAAATGAAAAGAAGCTGGCGAAAGCCGCCGTCGCGGAACTTGCCGGGGAGGAAGGCGCGCTGCTGGACGCTACCGGCAACCATATTCAGGCGAAACTGGTCAAAGCTGGAATTCCGGCAGAAAGTGCAAAAAGCATTGCGGACAACGTCTGCGATTTCATCATCAATACGGATAATGTCGCGGCCATGAAGAACGCCTCGTACGAATTGGCCGAAAGCATGGTGTCGAATTATGTCGGACAGAAGGGCGCGGCTACAATCAATGCCGCAATTGAAGAGTTCAGAACCGCTGAAGGTTCCGTAAAAAGCTCTGCAAAAGCCGCGCTGAACACGGCAATTGACCAGTACGTACGGGACAGCGAAGCAAATGCCGCGCTGAAAAAGGCGATCGCCGATATCGAAAACGACAAGACCCCGGATTGTCAGGCTGTCTGTACGGCCCTCGCAAAGAGCGAGGCGAACAAGCTGATTGATGAATCCAAACTGAGTGCAAATGAAAAAAAGCTGGCCAAGGCCGCCGTCGCGGAACTTGCCGGGGAGGAAGGCGCACTGCTGAATGCCACTGGCGAACACATCATGACCAAGCTGGTCAAGGCCGGCGTGGCCGAAGAGCAGGCAAAAAGCATCTCCGGCAATATTCAGGCGTTCCTGGCTAACACCGGCAATACCGCCGCGATTAAGGCCGCCGCATCCGAATCTCTTCAGGAACTCGTAAAGCAATGCGTGGATGACAAAGGCGCAACTGTGATCAATTCCGCGATTCAGGAATATATGAAGGCCGACGGAACCGCCAAAAGCGTGGCGGAAACCGCACTGAGCACCGCAATCGACCAGTATGTTCGCGATTCCGCGTCAAATGCCGCACTGAAGAAGGCCATGGCCGATATGAAGGACGGCAAATCAATCAATGTCTTGGAGACGGCCGCCCCGCTGGTCCGGCATGGCGCCGACAAACTGATCGAAAACTCCAACCTGAGCGCGAACGAGAAGAAGCTGGCCAAAGCCGCCGTCGCGGAACTTGCCGGGGAGGAAGGCTCGCTGCTTAACGCCACGCAAGATCATATCAGCGCAAAACTGGTCAAGGCCGGATTTCCCAAAGAAGCCGCCGATTCCGTTGCCGGAGATATCCGCAGTTTCCTGAACGACACAAACAACACTGCAGCATTGAAGAATGCGGCGTCCGATTCCATGCAGGAAATTGTCAGTCAGTACGTCGGCGAGAAGGGCGCAGCCACGATCAATTCCGCGATTCGCGAATACATGAAGAATGCCGAAGGGCCCCTCAAAAGCGCAGCGGAAACCGCACTGAATACCGCAATCGACCAGTACGTGCGCGATCCGGCATCGAACGCGGCGTTAAAAAAGGCTATCTCCAATATGAAGGAAGGTAAGCCGGTCGATTACATGGGAACAGCCACCGTTCTGGCCCGTTATGGCGCCGACAAGCTGATCGACCAATCCAACCTGAGCGAAAAAGAGAAAAAGATGGCCAAAGCCGCCATCGCGGAAATTGCAGGGGAATCCGGCTCATTGCTGAACGCCACCGGTGAATACCTCGAGGAAAAGCTGATCAACGCCGGTGTTCCCAAGGATAAAGCCAATGGCATTTCCAGCAATATCCAGGCATTCCTGGCCGATACCGGCAATACCGCCGCAATCAAGGCCGCCGCAAGCGATGCTGCTCAGGTGATTGTCAGTAAATACGTCGGAGAAAAAGGCGCCGAGGTGATCAATGCGGCCATCAAACAATACATGAGCGAGGATGGAACGGTAAAAGGTGCGGCGGAAGCGGCCTTGGATGCTGCCATTGATCAGTATGTAAAGGGTGACGATGCCAAAAAGGCGTTGAAGGATGCGCTCCAGAAAAGCAGGAACGGAGAAGAGGTCGATTACTCCGAGGTCGGATCGACTGTGTTCCAGTCTTATGCCACGGACTTGATCGACAAATCCAATTTGAGCGAGGATCAGAAGGAACTCGCGCGCAACGCGGTCAAGTCCCTGACCGGGGAACTTCCCTGGAGCGAAACCGGAGCAGAGGCTCTCGAAAATGTTCTGGTCAAGGCCGGCATCCCGGAGGAATCCGCATCAGATTTGTCCCACAGCATCGTTGATTATGTCACGGGCAAAGGCGATGTCGAGTCCATTATCAATAACGCAAAAACCATCTTCAGTTCGAAGATTGCCGAGGCGATCGACAAACAATTGCAGAAATGGGAAAATAAGTTCCCGTTCCTGAAGGAACTTTTCGACAAATTGAATATCGACGGAAAGTCTATTGTCAATTTCTTCCAGAATCTTTCTCTATCCGATATCAAGGCCGCGTTTTCGAAAATAAGCCAAAGGAGCCTCGATGACTGGAAGAATATCGGGAAGCTATTGCTCGACAAGGCTCTCGACGTCATCGGAAAGAAGCTCACGACGTGTCTGAAAAAGCTTTCTCAGAAGATAATTGACTGGCTGTCTAAAAAAATCGTCTCTGTTTTGAGTAAGATTCATTTCCTGGAAAAATACATGACGTATGTGAAAACAGGCGTTAGTTCTTCTACCGACATACTGGAAGGGTCGGTGGAGAAATGGATAGAAAACGGAGTCGAGAGCGGCAAAACAATGGTCCGCGAGTCCCTTTGGAACAACAACGGTGCGGGAAATGGCAACTAAATTCCTCAAAAGGCTGATTGCCTCGGAACGCGGGGCGGTGGCGCTGGAATTCATTATGGTGCTGCCGATCTATATGCTCCTGCTGGGCGGAACTCTGCTGATCTTTGAACTGATCATGGGGCTCGTTCATCTTCAGGAGGCAAACCGGAATCTGGCATGGGTGGCCGGAGACCGCCATTTTTCGGACATCAACGCAGCCAAGGACATGCTGAACCAGAACGTCACCAAGTATTATTCAGACCGGAACATAGTTGAGAAAAGCATCGGAAACGATGACGATTACTGGACGTTCGGAAAGACCCCGGACAAGTGGGCTGTGAACGTGGCCAGCAAACAAACGCCGAACGGATTATTTCAGGCTGAAACGGAATGGAGCCTGCTGGCAGCCGGCAACATGGAACTTTCCATGAGCCGGATATCTTCCGCTTATATCGGCATGCTGGCTCTTTCCTCCGTCATGTATAATCAGGACAGCGATTCGGAGCAACTCTATCAGATGAAATATGATCTGACCAGAACGGCCGTGCCCGACAATTTTATGTCCGCGGCAGGAGAACAGTTTCAACCGGAATCCTATTTATACCGGCGCAGAAGCCGTTCAATCAATTGGACGAATCCACAGGAAGACGTGTTTGCCGCCATCGGAGCGTTTTGGCCGACAGTGGATGACTCGAATCGTTCGCTTAATATCTCGAACGGAAACACTGAAAATTCAAACGATACACGATACCAACGTGTATTGTCTGACTGGGCGAAGTGATAACAAGAGGTCCCTATGATCAATAATCCGTTGTCGTTCGTTTGTCTCGTCATGCTGTCTGCCGCGACGCTGAGTGCGGAAGCGGAATCAGCAGTCGATTCAAATGAACTCAAGCCACCCATCGCGGAAGTCGCCGTCAAGACACAGTCCTCTGCTGGCGCTGCCGTGAATCAAATAAAATCTCTCCCGGCTGCTATCAACAATAAACAACCTGCTGCGGATGCCGCAAAAACACAGGATGCGATCCCGCCACGGAAATCAAATGACACAGATGTGAATCAAAGCTGCAAAGCTTTTGTACAGGAAATCATGTTGAAACTGCCGGGCGGAGCTGTTGAGATAACAAAGGACTACTCGGGGAAAACCTGGCTTGTCAACGGCGTTTATGCAAAAGGAATTGATCAGGTCAAAAAAGAAATATCCGATGCATTGCGGGCAGAACAATATCAGCTTCTGCATGAAATCCCCCTGACTGCCGATCAAAGCAGAGTGCTGGTCGCCTGGCAAAAGAAAGACACAAAACTGATCTTTCTGATTTGGAAAAAGTCGGAGAAGGAAACAGGTTTTTCATGGGGAAAGACACAATGAACGCAGTTGATTTCCAGGTTGTCCTTCAGGCGGAGGCCCTGACGCATCCCGGTTTGAGTCGAAGCACGAATCAGGATGCTTTAGGTTTCTTCCAGGAAGACGGTTGTTTTTTCGTGGCTGACGGAATGGGCGGCGGATCGGCCGGCGATATTGCCAGCAGTCTGCTGGAAAATGAACTTTCCGAGGCAATTGAATATTCCGGCGATGAAACGACTGAAGAGCGGGAAAAAAGCATCCGGAATGCGATTCACACCGCACATCAGAAAATTCGGAGTTACGCGAATGCAAGGTCTTTTGATCAAATGGGCACTACGCTGGCGTTGATGCTGTTTGATCCCTGGAATCCTCATTCGGCCAAGCTTTGCCATGTCGGGGACAGCAGAATCTATCGTTTTCGGGATCATTCCCTGACGGTTCTCACCCGCGACCATACGGTTGGCGCCGAATTGGAGCAGGATATGCCGGACCGTTGGAAAAATAACGGCATGGGGGATCACCGCAACAGCTTTTATTCCCATGTACTCACCAGAGTCATCGGATCGAAGAATGAATGTGAACCGGAATGGACGGAAACAGATATCCGCCCGCAGGACCGTTTTTTGATCTGTTCCGACGGCGTGACAACCATGTTGCCGGAAACGGACATCCAAAGCACCATGTCCGCATGGGAACAACCCGAGGAGATTGTTCGTGCATTGTCCGATTCCGTGCTGCAGGCCGGTGCGAAGGACAATTTCTCCATTATCATCGTCTTTGTCCGTGAATTCGCGTCTGAAAGTCGGAATGACCAATCCGAATAATCCTCACATCGTCTGAAACGGGAAAAGGAATCCTCTGCTATGAAAAAGATTATTGTTTGTCTTTGCTTCATGATCGGAATCATCGCCGCCTTGCATGCTGCGGAACCTCTGTTCCCGTTCCTTTCACCAACCGCGGACGCATGCCTGTACTTTACCACTCGGAACACCGAAAAAAACATCGACAAGAAACTGTGGGAAAAAGTGCAAAAGGACAGCAAGGCTGCCGCCGCCCTTCATTACGATGAAGAGGATAATGACGTTGCCGATCCCATAGCCAATCTTCTGGAAAGAATCCGCGACAAGGACGGCAGTGTGGTATTCAACATGTTCGTCCTTTCCCTGACAACCCCTTGTATTGTCATCGAAGGCATTGCGGAAGTATCCTGCGACCTGCGGACCGAGCTGGAGAATATCCGGAAGCAAAATGCATTGTTCACAAAAATCCAAACAGCCCCCTTTCCGGTTTATCAGTACAAACGAGGTCGGGAACTGGCTCTGAAAATCCTGGTGGAAAAACCGGAAATCATTCATTTCCGGATTGACTTCAATTATGACAATCCGATTCCGTTCGGCCCGGTCAAACCGTACAAACAACCACTGAAAATGCCGGACACCATTAATCCTCAGGACCAAATGTTCATCGTCAACTGCCATCCGGACCGGATCGGACGCATCATGCATCCAGCAGACGAAAAAGAAGTTGAGTTCAAACAGGTCCTGCTTGACCTCAAAAAATGCTTCCTCTCCGGGCGGGTGGAAGACAAACAATTGAAACTGATCGCGCTTGCGGAATGCAAGGACGAAAAAACAGCCGCGCAGTACAGCGAAAAAATGAATTCCGGATTCAAGGAATTCCTGCAAACAGAGGCTGCGACGCTGGTCTTCTCCAACCTGAAAGTTCGGAATCCCGACAGCACTATCATCCATCTCGAAGGTGATTTTGAATTGGAAAATGCATGGGACATTATGAAGTCACTGCCGTCCGGACTAGTAAACGAAGAAGAAGCTGACTGAAGTATGGAAAGATCCCGCACATTGAAGATGCAGGCCACATAAACCGGTGATTTTTATCAAAAACAAGGAAAAATTTCTTTTCTCATCTTGAATCCGTGACAAAATCAGTAAAACGGATTAATATATGGTAACGACAAATCGCATCCGGCGATTCTTACCCTTCAACGGCGGAACCTTCTTTCAATAATGAAATGATAGAGGTTTTCTGAAATCAGCACAACATTCATAACGAACCGAAGACACGAAAAATGCGGATCATTTGCCATGGCTTGACGAACGAGGATTTCCCGGTCGAATTCACTGACCATAGGATTTCCCTGGGGGGCGCGGAAACTGACGACATCACGGTCCGGACGGCGGGTGTCTCCGAAGGTCACGCGCTTTTGATTGAGGATGGGGGAGAATTATTCATCCAGGATAACAAGAGTCCGAACGGGACCTTCCATAACTATTCCAAGACGGTGAAAAGAGAGAAACTTTCATCGGGTGACATCATCCACCTCGGCCTCTGGCCGATCCGGGTGGATTTCTCATCCAGTGAGACCGTGTTGTTGGATTTCCTTCCTGACAGCGGAAGGGCCTTCCACGGTGCGAAGACATCCATGTCCGTTCCCGACGATGGCGACGACGACTCCGATATGTTGACCGTCCTTCCCGACGATGGAGTCGGAGACTCCGGCCCCGAGCCCATCTATGACAACGACTGCGCGCCCCTTCCTCCTCCCGACGAAGAAGACGACGACTCCGATATGTTGACCGTCCTTCCCGACGATGGAGTCGGAGACTCCGGCCCCGAGCCCATCTATGACAACGACTGCGCGACCCTTCCTCCTCCCGACGAAGAAGACGATGATTCCGATGTATTAACCCTCCCTCCTCCCGACGAAAATGGCCGCACAACCTCGAAACCGATTGGTCATCTCCGGAAAGGCGTGATGATAGGGTCGTACGAAGTTACAAAAATGATCAAGGAAAGGGGGGTGACCGATTTATATCTGGCTCATGATGCAGTCCGTCAATACGTCATCAAAGTCCTTCATCCGGAGTTTGCGGAAAAAATAAAATCCGTCGACCGTTTTATCCGGGCGGCGAGATTCGCCGCGGAAGTCGATCATCCAAACGTGATACACATCTGTTCCTCCGGACAGGAGCCCGATATCGGCCCCTATATCGTCATGGAATATGTCGACGGTGGCAGCTTGAGGAATATCCTGCGAAACGGGCGTGCCATTTCGGAAGAAGAGGCTGTCGTAGTCGTAAGGGCTATTGCATCCGCATTGAGCGCTCTTGGGAAAAAGGGCATTGTCCACTGCGATGTCAAGCCGGACAATATCCTTTTTACGAAGGAGGGGGGAATCAAGCTCTCCGACTTCGAAATCGCGAAAAAGCTCTTGGAACCTATGGAAGACGTGATTTGCGGCACCCCGGCATACATGTCGCCGGAACAAATTCGGTCTTCACTGGCGGTCGATTTGAGAACGGACATCTACGGGCTGGGAGCGACTTTCTATGAAATGCTGACCGGACAAAGGCCATATCCCTTCAAAAATGTGCTTGAGGCGTTCCGCAAAGCGATCTCGAATCCGGTCCCCAATCCCCGGATGATCAATCCGGGAATATCCCGTGCGACAGCGAGGATCATCATGAAAATGCTGGCGAAGGCCCCTGAAGACCGGTTCCTCAATGCGGATGAACTGCTGAAAGCGCTGGATCAGGTCTTCCCGCAGCAAACGGCGGAGGAATCGGCCGAACTGATAAAGAAGATGATCGCCGAGAATAATTCCGGTAATATGGTCGACAACAACGAGACCAGGCGCACCAATCATGATTCCGCGTTCAAAAAAAGCGAGACCTGGCGCAATCGGCGTTCGCCTGTGAACAGAATGACCGAAACCTGGCGGAATATGCACAAGTCTGATGACAATGGCTCTTTCTCCGACAAATCTGATGACGAGTTTCGTGACGACTCTGCGTACGATATGCCGTCTGACCTGTTCTTCAAAACAAAATTTTCGGTCCTTGAACGGCGGATCAGGAAGCTCCGCGAATTGATCGCTGTGGAAACCATTCTGCTGCTCGTTCTCTTCGTTGGCGTCGCAGTCCTCATTTTCTGGAATGTCCTGGGCCTGTCGGCGAAGGCAGGCAAATATGACCTGACAATCAAAACGGCGCCGAATTCGGCCATTATCCTCTCGTTCCCCGATGGCCGGAGCGGATTCTATTTGCCCGGCCCATCCGGGAAGCTTTGCATCCCGCATCAGGAAGCCGGCAGATACGAAATTAATATCTTGAAGGAAGGTTTCCGCCTGCTTTCCAGTATCGTTGAGCTGAACAGCAACCAGGAGCTTGATATGCCGCTGACACCCGATGAGGAATAAAGGCGTCGTCAACAACAGAACATTCTCTCAACAATGAATTTGATGGAGATTCCCCCAATTGGAACGCTTTTCGGTGGTTGCCTTCAGACAGCTACGCTCAAATCTTCCAGCATAGTCTTGTTTGCCCTTCTGCTGAAGTCCGTCTTCTTGAATTAATCTTGAATGAATAAATACCCATAAGTTTGTTCCGAAGAAAACCGCGCTCCCGAACTCAACCGAGTATTCAGGCCGCATTCCGGGATCGAACTCATAATCAACCATAGTATCCGCAGACATGAAAATCTATCACTCCAACAAAATCAATCCCGCTCGGAAAGACGGGAACAGATAAACTTCATTTTGCAACCTGCCAGCACGAAAGGTCTTTCGCTATGTCCCAATATGATATTGTCAAAGGTGTAAAAAGTTCGGGTAAAGAACTGACTGAACATGACAGTATGTTCGTCTCCCAGGGAGGTGTCGCAACATCCACTACTGTCACAGGGGGACGTTTGAACATTTTCTCCGGCGGGAAAACGCGTTCTTCGTGGGTCAATTCCAGTGGTATCGTTACCGTCTATTCCGGCGGTTTGGCGAGCTTTACCACTCTTGACAGCACCTATACCAGCATGTTTCTTTCGGGAGGCACGGCAATTCAAAACGTGACTTACTCAAACGGCTGGCTGGATGTATTGTCCGGCGGTGTTGCGAGCCTCAACTATCTTGTGGGCGGTACCATGAACGTATCCTTTGGCGGCAAAGCAATCGATACGGACCTTGACAGAAACGGCATAGCCAACATCCGTTCCGGGGGAATCATGAAAAACACCAATATCAGTGCCTTTGATGGTCTGGGCGGTAAATTGTATGTTTTCAATGGCGGAACGGCATCAAAGACTACCGTTTTTTCCGGCGGCAGTATGATCGTGTCCTCCGGCGGCGAAGCGATGATGACCTCCATATCTGCCGGCGGCAGCATGATCGTGTCCTCCAGCGGCGAAGCGACATCAACCACTATTTACGGCGGCAGCATGATCGTATCCTCCGATGGTGAAGCGAAAACGACCACTGTATCCGGCGGCAGCATGATCGTATCCTCCGGCGGCAAAGCAAACATGGTAACTCTTAAGGACGGATGTGTGTCGATCTTTTCGGCGGCTTCAACGACGAATCTGAAACTCAGCGGAGGCTCTCTTTTCATTGGAAACGGTGCGTTTGTCGACTCCCTCACAAACAAGGGCGGAACATTGATTATTGAAAAAGGAGCCGTCGTCGACAACTACAAGGGAAAACCGCTGGCATTACCCGACTGCGACAATGGATGGAACAACTATCTGTATAACAAAAAATACGAATCTCCGTTGAATTTGGAAGTGTGCGATATGGATCCCATTGTGATCACATCCACCACAACAAATATTCAAATGGACAACAACAGCGTCTCCAACGAAGACATGAATAATTTCGTCGGATACGGCGATGAAAAAGATTTTATAAAAATCCAGCTGAATTGTGCCACAACCCTGTCTTTCCTTCTTTCCGCTACAGGTTCGACGAAATTCACTATTTGGAGTCTGGTCTCGGATACAAAGATGAAGTCGTTGCAGACGACCACGCTGAAGAAGGATGCGAAAACCGGATTGTATCAGGCGGAAACAAAAGGCCTTCTGCTTACCGCGGACACCTATTACATCTCCATGGAGTCCACGAATGCAAGCAAAGGCGGCAATGCATTTTATAACGTAGTTTTGAACGAAAATAGTATATTCTATGTCAAGGGCAACGACTTCGACAACGGCTGGTATGACTTCTGTGAAGATGATTACAGCGGCCCGGGTTTTCTCGGAACAGTTAATGAGAATACAGAAACATTGATCGACGATGAATGGGTCGGATATGGCGATGAAATTGATTTCCGGAAGTTCAAGCTCGACACTGCGGCAAAGCTGAGCTTTGCAATCACATCTACGGACTTAGTCAGTTTTTCGATCTGCCGTGTCGACAGCAAAACGAACAAAAATGAAATCGTCACTTTTTCTCTGAAAACGTTACAGAGCACTACTGTCAAAAAAACGGAAGAGAATAGCTATTTTGCTTTGACAAAACTCATTCTCCTTGATCCGGGGTATTATTATCTCCGCGTGGAATCCAAAAATGCGAAAAAAGGCGGGAGCGCGGATTATGTCGTGAGCCTGAATACAGAAGAAAGCGTGTTTTTCAACAGGGGAAATCATGAAGATGACTGGAGTGACAAGGGAAAAGGATGGAAAGAAAACAAAAAGTATGAATATGAAATTGATGAAAACACCTATGATTTAATCATCGATGAATGGGTCGGCTATAATGATGAGATCGACTTCAGAAAATTCACACTGAATACAGATGCGAATCTCTGTTTTGAACTTTATGCCACCGACGCGGTCAAATTCACGATTTATACTCTTTCCAGAAAAGAAACCAAGGACATGGTTGCTTACTCCTTGAAGAGTCTTCAGACCACAACGCTCAAAGCAGACGAATCAAAAACGACGAAATCAATCTATCTGACTGCCGGAGAGTATTACTTCAGTATGCAGTCTACAAATGCCCCAAAAGGCGGAAACGCAAGCTATAACGTTAGTGTTGTTGACTTTTCCACACTGCCGCAGGATGAAGACGTCTTCCTGGCTCTGCGCGGGCCGGGAGAAACGGAAAATCAGGAAAATATGTTGGACTTCACAAATATCATTTCCTCTGTGGATGAAATCGCGAATTCCGGGCTTGCTGCATTTTCCAGTGCAGATTGGGGCGATTTCCTCATGCCGCCATCTACAGCAGATGCATCCATCTCTCCAATTCAGGAGAAAACATCCGATGACAGCATTGCCGCACTGACAGACAACGGCGCAGCCGTCTCCGGAATCATTCCTCCTGACGATTCGTCGAGGAACAAAGCTATGTTCAGCGGGGATACGGCTCTTCTTGCCTGATTCATCTCGTGGGGGCGACATTCCGCTCCTTATGGCGAGCCCGCTTAGAGGGAAAACCGAACAGAAAATAATATTGGAGTTCCATCATAAAAATTTTTTTTCGGTTTTTCACTTGCAATATCACTGCGAACGTGATATAGTGTTTAGTCTTTATTCAAAAAAATGTTTTACCCATGTTTCTTAATCGAAGAACATGAACTGAATGCGTGACGAAATATGCGGATTATATGTCATGGACTGACCGGAGAGGATTTTCCGGTTGAATTTGTCAATCATGAAATCTCCCTGGGAGCCGGGGAGACGAACGACATTGCGATCACAGAGGCGACGGGAGTATCCGATTGCCATGCATTCCTCATGGAAGATGGTGATAACCTGTTCATCCGCGACAACGACAGCTTGACCGGAACGTTCCTCAATCATTGCAAGATTCAGAGCAGGCAAAAAATCTCATCGGGCGACATCATCCAAATCGGCGACCGTGAAATTCGCGTGGACTTTCTCCATGTCAACGACGACGTAATCGACCGGACAAGGCAGACCGTGATGACGATTTCCGACGTGTCGTCGGCAATGCCGGGAATGACCGTCACGCTAAATTTCCTTCCGATCGGCATGGACGGAGAGAGAAACATCGACATTACAGCCATGACCATGATGTCCGATCAAATTCCTAAACCAATCGTTGCCAACAAGGAAGCCGGTGACGAGGTGGCCTCCGACAACAGCGCTCCTGAAAAGACGATGATCTCGAACGGGACTGAGCACTCCTCTGTTTCCTCTTCGTCCTGGAATTCGACACCGTTGCCGCCGGGCGTGTCGTCGACGCAGACGATTTTTATTTCGGGACGCGAGATTGGAAAATACATCGTTGTCAAACGGATCGGAAAAGGCGGCATGGGCGAGGTCTATTTGGCCAAACACAAGACACTGGGCACATACCGTGCGCTGAAAGTCCTTCCGAGGGAGATTCTGGAGGATAACGAAAAATTCCTTGATCGCTTCATCCGTGAGGCGAAACTCGCCTCGGAAATCCGCCACCCCAACGTAGTCGGTGTCATGGACGTCGAAACAGATACCGAGTTCGGTTGCCCGTATATCGTCATGGAGTATATCGACGGCGGCAGTCTGCGAAGCATTCTGAAATCTACAAAAACGCTTTCGGAGGAACAGGCCGTCGTCATCGTCGAAGCCATCGCGTCTGCCTTGCGCGCAGCGGAAAGCTTCAGTATTGTCCACCGCGACATCAAGCCGGACAATATCATGTTCACAAAACAGGGGGAAGTCAAGCTCGCGGATCTGGGCATCGCCAAAAATGAGGACATGGACAATGAGCTGACCCGAACCAACGTGATGATCGGCACGCCCGCTTACCTTTCGCCGGAACAGGCCCAGAACGCTAAAGGCGTCGACGCCCGCGCGGATATCTACAGCCTCGGCGCCACGTTCTATGAAATGCTGACGGGCCAGCACCCGTACCCCGGCCACAACACGTACGAGATCCTTCACAAGCTGTTCGCGGATCCAGTCCCCGATCCGCGGAAGATCAATCCCGATGTCTCCCCCGCGTCTGCTGCAATCGTCATGAAAATGATAGCAAAGGACGCCAAGGACCGCTTCCAGAACGCGACCGAACTGCTTGAAACGATGGACAAGACGTTCCCGCCGCATACCGCCTATGAATCGGCTGAACTCATCAAGAAAGTGATTGCCGGGGATACAGAGCACAACACGGCGTTCGGTTCCGCCATCACAACGACGCACTTCGCATGGCAGTACAAAAAATACATCAGATGGGCTATAATGGCCGCCATCTTCCTGATCGTGATCCTTGGCGGCGCCTGCGGCGCCTTCATGTACATGAAAGCCCGTAATGCGGCCGCCTCGCAACAGACGCCGGGCAATGGAAAACCGGACACCCCGCCGGATAGACCGGACACCCCGCCGGATAGACCGGACACCCCGCCGGATAGACCGGACACCCCGCCGCCGGATAAACCGGACACCCCGGATAAACCGGACACCCCGCCGGATAGACCGGACACCCCGCCACAAATTCCGGTTCAGGAAAGCCGATATGACCTTCAGGTCAGGACGACCCCGGATTCCGAGATTCATTTCATTTCCGAGGACGGCCAGATGAGAGTCTACTCCGCCAACCACGATGGCCTGTGCAGGATAACCGGCCTGGAGCCCGGCACATACAAGATTAACATCTTGCGGAACGATTACCATCCGCTCTCCCGCGACATCAAACTGAAGGAAAACATGGATGTCGACTTGCCGCTGACCGCCGACTTCAAACGGCTCGTCATCAAAGCGCAACCCGGCTCGAACATTTTGATTGAGGGCGTAAAAAACGGCCAGAAAACCATGACGGTCCCGGAAGACGGAAGCGCGGTATTCCCGGAACTGCTGGGCGAAAGGATATTCGTTCACATCGAACTTCCCGGCTGGGAGACCTATGAACAGCCCCTGCTGCTGAACGATGACACGGAAATCCAGGCGCGGCAGGAACGGGTTAAGGTCGTTCTCACGGTGCAGACCGCTCCCTATTCGGAGATTGTTCTGAAGCAGGACGGGAAGGATATCAAGTCGGTCAAGGCGAATTCCCTGGGTATGGCTGTCGCCGACGGTATCGTAGCGGGCGATTATTTGCTGGTGGTTTCCAGCGAGGGATACCACTCCACTGAAATGGCCTGCGACCTGACCCGGAACCAGAGCCTGAATGTGGATCTTCAGAAAATCACCTACAAGCTCCAGCTCAATGCAGCAGAAAACACACAGATCATGCTGTTCCAGAATAACCGGCTTCAGGGGACTTATCTCGTGCCGGCCTCAGGCAAGCTGAACTTGACCGGCATGATGCCCGGCGCATATTCCATCAATGTCGAAAAGAAAGGAATGGTCAGCCGGAGCTTCGATATTGAACTCGACAAAGACATGTCGTTCGACTGTCATCTGACCGAGGAGATCGCGGACGTCAAGCTGCCTGAAAACGACGGCGAGGTCACACAGGGGACGAAGCCGACGGGAAATGAAACGTCGAATACGCCGCCCGTAAAGCAGGAAGGCATCATTAGCATCTCCTTTACGGCATCTCAGGGACTGCTGGACTATCTTCGGGAAAATGGCGTGGAGATCAAGGTCGGCAACGAGACATGGTCCGACATCCGCGTCCTTCCGTGGAGCCAAAAACTTGAAGCCGGAGAATATGACATCTCCATCCGTGCGAAGGGGATTAAAGACCTGAATATCCCGCAGTTCACGATCAAAGCCGACCAGGACAACGAATGCAAACTGGAACCTGTTGCGATCCCCTCGCGTCTGCAGTTCGTTTCCAACTTCGACGACGCGAAGATCTCGTTCAATGGTTCCACCTACAGGCCCGCACAGGAAGTTGAATGCGATACATTCCGGGAATTCACAGTCATCGGCGTCCACGGAAAGGAACGGCTTTCCCGGACCGTCCGGAGCACGAAGCCGGGCGGAAGAATCATGGTAGAATTCTTCTTTGCGAATGAGGAGCCGAAAAAAGAACAAACGTTCACGCCGACTGGCGCCAAAAAATCACCGATGCAGGCGGAATACGAACAGGGCATGAAGTTGTTCGCGGACAAAAAATACAAAGATGCACTGAAAACGTTTACTCCTGCTGCGGAGGCCGGAAACGTGGAAGCCGCACTGAAAGTCGCGGAGATCAACGAACGCGGCCTCGGGATGTGGTTCTCCGACTCCAAGGAAGCGATGAAGTGGTATGCCCAGGCCGCAAAACTCGGCTCCCCGGAAGCCGCCCTCAAGATGGCGAAAGCCATCGACAACGGCAATTACAAGGGGACAGCGAAGGAAATGCTGGACTATTACCTTAAGGCGTGCGCCCTGAACCAGGCGGACATTTTCTACAGGATATCCAATCTGTACAAGACCGGATATAAGGAAATCCCACAGAACGACGCGAATGCCATAGAGTATCTCCGGAAGGCGGCTGAACTCGGCCACCTGGACGCCATGTTCGATCTCGGCTTGCGGTACATAAAAGGCGACGGTGTCGTCTCCAACAGCCAGACGGCCCTGGAGTGGATTAGGAAAGCGGCCAATGCCGGACACGGCCCGGCCAATCGTTACCTCAATGGATTATAACAGTGAAATGAAATGCCTCCGCCATGAAAAGGCGGTTTACAACCTTACAATCATTCCAACCAAAGGAGTTTTCCTGAACATGAAAATGATGCGTCTGCCGCTTCTTGCGGTTTTCGGGATTTCGTCAATCTTCTTCTCTAGCTGTGCCAATCACCTTCGCGACATCAGCACCGTGTCGCAGGAAGACGACAAAAAAGTCCTTAGTGTCAAATATGACCTGAAGCTTACGCCAGAAACGGTTCGGGATTCCTCCTATCATGTGGAGATCGAAAAAAACGAATCCGTGGAAATCAAAAACTATCAGGTCAGCACCGTCAAAGCCATCGTCACGCCGTATCAGGGCTGGCGTGAACTCTATGAAGTCCCCGCCGGAATCGGACTTCTTCCGGTCTCCATTGGTTCGCATCTGCTTTTCATTGTCTCGTTCGGCATTTTGCCTTACGATATACCGAAATCCATCACAGACCTGTCATTTACGGGCATGAACCCCGCCCTGAACTGGGAAAATGAAGAGCGCTCCGAGGAAAGTCTTGTTTCTCTCGAACGCAAGATGCTGAGCGACGTCAAGGAAAATGTCAAGACTCCGCTGGCCCATCAGGCGATCACCGTTCGCTCCGATAAACAGAGCAGAAAATATACCACAGACGACTTCGGCGGATTCGATCTTCATTTCCTGGCGCTGAATTCCGCCGACACGTTCTTCCCCAGTAGCAGAAAAGTTTCGTTTGTTGTGGACGGGGGAAAGGAACTGAAGCACATTATCCTGACCCGGGATTATCTGGCGCGTCTTCTCCGCGCCCAGGCCAGAATCAATGCCTATCGTGCGAATCCTTCGGGAAAAGACCTGTATGACACCGTAATCTACCTGGAAAAAAATGGATTTGACCAACTTTCCTTCTCCTTGGAGGAAAGCGAGCTGAACAGAACTGCAAACGACAGACAATTCCAGAACGATTTCAAGTCTGCGGCCGCCGTACAGGAGTAAGTTATTTCAAACTGGTCCACATGCTTCGGGGGAATCCGCACAAAGTTTGGACAAGAGAACTAGCCTTGCTTCGGAGCGGCATCCCCTGGGCATAGGAGAACTATTTACGGAAATTTAAAGAAATCCAACACCGAATTGATGAACGATTCTATCTAAATCTGTAAATACTCGCTGTTCGTCCACACTTGAATCGGCTTTGATGACTGATACGGTTTTGTGGAACAGCTTGCTGGCGGAAGCATCTCTCTCTGAAAAAGGTTTCTCTGAATCAAGAGAGGCCGAGAGATGATGCTTCCGCTTTTTTTGTCGAGTGATTGCTGAATCCAATCTTCACAAGGGGTAGTGTGCAGGTGCAAACTCGCGGAGGAAACATTTGTTCCTGAACTGAAAACCATGGCAAAAACCATTCGGAACAGGATGGAAGGAATTGTCAGCTATTGGACGTTCGGACATCTCAGCATCGCCAGTACTGAGGACTTCAACAACATAATCCGCGGGCTCAATCGTATGGCTTACGGGTTCCGAGACTTGGAAAACCTCAAACTCAAAATCTACCAGCTCCCGGAAATCAACTGAGAGAAATCACTATGACTTTTTGTCAGAAACCGTCGAAGAGGCTCAAAAACAGCCCGCAGCCACGGAAAAGCCGTTGACAAATGGCTGAACTCGCTCGACAAAGTGACGTAGAACCGACTATTTTAATGTCAAGAGAAAGCTCCTTTCAATTTGATTTTCAGCTTGGATTGTGGTATATTTGAATGATATATGTTGTCGGCATACGACAACAATCAACAAGAAAGGT
>Ga0310690_10001894_pt1 | contig 35879 bp, 27 predicted proteins | sample AusTroGonzalo_MG_2_FD_207661 | JGI IMG/M metagenome (GOLD analysis project Ga0310690, IMG submission 207661) | Bovine rumen microbial communities from tropical cattle in Woodstock, Queensland, Australia - Gonzalo_04 (v2) (version 2) | ecosystem: Host-associated > Mammals > Digestive system >...
TCGTCTGGAACGGCCCGATGGGCTGCTTTGAAATGTCCAACTTCGCGAACGGCACCATGGGCGTCTGCCAGGCCGTCGCCGACTCCGGCGCCACCACCATCATCGGCGGCGGCGACTCCGTCGCGGCAGTCAACAAGAGCGGCCTCGCCTCCAAGATGACCCATATCTCCACCGGCGGCGGCGCTTCCCTCGAGTTCCTCGAAGGCAAGGACCTCCCCGGCGTGGTCGCCCTCTCTGACAAGTAATCACATCAGCGGACGCGTCCGGCACCACGGTTTCTCCCCGCCCGCCGGACGCCCCGCACCACCACAGGAACCTATCCTACTATGGCACGCAAAATCTTCATCGCGGGCAACTGGAAGATGAACAAGACCGCCGCAGAGACGGCCGAACTCGCTTCCGCCCTGAAAGCCTCCCTCGCGCAGTTCGCCGGCAAGTGCGAAGTCGCCGTCTGCCCCACGTTCACCAGCCTCGCCACCGCCGTTGAAATCCTCAAGGGTTCCAACGTCAAGGTAGGCGCCCAGAACATCCACTGGGCCGACAACGGCGCATACACCGGCGAAATCTCCGGCGCCATGCTGAAAGAAATCGGCGTCGAATACGTCATCATCGGGCACAGCGAACGCCGCCAGTACTTCGGCGAGACCGACGAAACCGTCAACCAGCGGATCAAGGCCGCCCTCAAGTACGGCCTGAAGCCCATCGTCTGCATCGGCGAGACCCTCGCCGAACGCGAAGGCGGCGTCACCAACACCGTCCTCGAAAAGCAGATCCGCGGCGCGTTCGCCGACATCTCCGCCGCCGACATGGATGCGGTCACCATCGCCTACGAGCCCGTCTGGGCAATCGGCACAGGCAAGACTGCCACGCCCGAAGTCGCGCAGGAAACCCACGCGTTCATCCGCTCCGTCCTGACCGCCCTCTACGGCGACAAGGCCCAGGACATCGTCGTCCAGTACGGCGGCAGCATGAAGCCCGAGAACTCCGGCGCCCTCGTCTCCAAGCAGGACATCGACGGCGGACTCATCGGCGGCGCGGCCCTCAAGGCCGACTCCTTCACCGCGCTCATCCAGAACGCCCTGAACGCCTGATTCCGGCTTCTTTCAGGGTCCCTCTGATCGAGGCGGCCCTGATCGCCTCTTGGTTTTCCCCGTCGGATTCGTCCGCCGGGGATTTTTCTTTGCCCGGAATACATTCTTGCGCTTGACTTTCCCTTTTTTCGCGGTATATTTTCCAAAACATATTCAGGAGGTGCAGTATGGATATCACAAAAGTTGAAACTCGCGGACACACCCAAGTCGTACGCATCCCTCGGAAATTCCGCTTCAAGACGTCGCAAGTTACGATTTCCCGGAAAGGCAATCAAATCATTCTCTCTCCTGTCTCGCAGGAAGACAAACTCAAAGAGTTTTTGGCGGCCCCCACGTTTCCTGATTTCTCCGTCGACAGGGAATCTGCCCAAGTTATACAGGAGAGGGATCTTTTCTGATGTTGCGTTACATGCTTGACACGGACATTTCTTCATACTTGATTCGGGGAGACCATCCGGAAGTTTTGGAACAGTTTCGCACGCATCTGAATGAGGTTTGTATTTCCTGCATAACGGAAGCGGAGCTTCGGTTCGGAGCATTGAAGAGAAACAACCGTCGCCTGACGCAAAAGGTCAATCTTTTCTGTGACCTTATTCCCTGTATCGACTGGACACAAAGCACGGCAAAGGTTTATGCTGAGCTTAGAACCGAACTGGAAGCACACACGGTGCACTCATTGGCTCCATGGACATGATGATAGCCGCATCCGCATTGGCAGAGGATGTCAAGCTCATTACGAACAACATGGTTCATTTTTCAAAAGTTAAGGGATTGAATCTCGAAAACTGGGTTACAACCCCCTGATGTTCTTTCTTTGCAGGCCCCCCCGGCGGATTCGTCCGCCGGGGATTTTTCTTTGCCCGGATTCCACATCCAGTGCACTCATGACTTTGCCCGGGCGAAGAGGGAACGGAAAAAAACGGAAAAAAGCGGAAATGCGGATGGTTGCGGGATTGCTATTTCCCGAATACGTGATATATTTAGTTTTGACTAAGAAACGGCAAAACCGGGAGCACGAACACCATGGCGGAACAATTGACAGAAAGTCTGGAAGACTACCTTGAGGCGATCGCGGAACTGATCGCGGTCGAGGGACATGCCCACGCCAAGGAAATCGCCGCCAAGCTCAACGTGAAAATGCCGTCCGTGACCGGCGCGCTCCGCCAGCTCGAAAAGATGGGATGCATCCATTACAACACGCATTACCCGGTGCAGCTCACGGAGAAAGGCCGCGCCATCGCCGAGGATGTCATCCACCATCACGGCGTACTGAAGAAATTCTTCTCCGAAATCCTCGGCCTGCCGCTGGAAAAGGCATCGGAGACCGCGTGCCGACTGGAACACCTGATCGACTGCGACACCATCGACAGGTTCGTGCTCTTCTCCGAAGCCATCGGCAAGCGCACCGATGCCCGCGCGCTGCAAACATACCTGACCGAAGCCCTCGCGCAGCCAAATCTGAAAGTCCTCTCCGACTGCGAACCCGGCACACGCGTCACAGTGGAGAAATTCGGGCGGAATCTCGCGCCCGCTGCAGAAACGGGACTCAAGCCCGGAGACGCCGCAAATATCGAGGGTTTTTCGCTTGACCGGTCCGCCATCCGCGTGACCGTCGGCAACCGTAAGCTCGAAGTCCCGACCGCCCAGGCGGAAAACATCTGGGTCCGCCCCGCCGGGAAAAACTGAGCGAACGTCCGTAACTGTAATCCTCTGTAAACAAGTCTTACAGGACCTATAAGACCTATTTCATGTTGGGCATCCACCAAACAAAGCGAGGCCGAACCCCGGTTGATGTCCTCGCACGGGATTCGGCCTCTTCCCTACACACTCCCTACCCTTTTTTCTTTCCTACCCTTTTTTGAAAACTATTTGAAACTTCTTTTTTGCTTTTACGAGCCGAGCATCGCGGTGCCGATGTGCAGCACGGAGCCGACCTGGTACACGATCATGGTCACGATATACGCCAGGGCGAGCAGACCGCCTGCCTCGATGAAAGGCATCGCCCAGGAATTGAGTTCGCGCCGGATGATGGCGAGCGTGGCGAGGCACGGGATCGAGAGCAGGCAGAAGAGCATGATGCAGAATCCCTGCAGCGGGGTGTAGTTCGCGCGGAGCTGTTCGCGCAGCGGCACGGACTCCTCGTCGGCTTCCCCCTCGGAATACAGGATGCCGAGCTGTGCCACGAAGACTTCCTTGGCGGCGAGCGCGCCGATGGACGCGGTCGTCAGCTTCCAGTCGAACCCGATGGGGCGGAAAAGAGGTTCGAGCGCATGTCCGACGCGACCGGAAATGGTGTATTCCATTGCCTCCGCCATCTGCTCGTTTTCGAGCACGGCGATGGCGTCGGCGCGTTCCTGCGCGGCATCGATCACGGCCTGCACGTCTTCGGCAAGTTCAATATCATCCGCTTCTCCGAGCGCTTCGAGCGCTTCGTCCGGGATGAACTTGTTCTCCTTGACGTCCTTCATGACGTCTTCGGCGAAGATCTCCGCGAGCGCTTCGGTCTGCGCGGCGGCTTCCAGGACGGCGATCTGCCCGTCGGTCAGGAGCTGAGTTTCTTCGATCTGCGCGATCTCGCCCTCGTAGTCCTTCGAAAACTCTTCTTTCTCCGGGTACGTGTTGCAGATATACAGGATCACGCTGGTGGCGAGGATGATCGTACCGGCTTTCTGGAGATACATGCGGCCGCGGTCCCACATGTGGAGCAGCAGGCTGCGGAGAGTCGGCACGCGGTACGGCGGGAGCTCCATCAGGTAGACCTCGCCGTCGCCCTTGAAGAGCGTGGACTTCATGATGCGTGCGGCGATGAGCGCGATGACCACGCCGATGAGGTACATGAGCCACATCACGAACGCCTGGTATTTCTGGATGAAGAACGCCGGGATGATGAGCGCGTAGATGGGCAGGCGCGCGCCGCAGCTCATCAGCGGCAGGATCATGATCGTGGTCTTGCGGTCGCGTTCGGATTCGATGGTGCGCGTTGCCATGATGGCGGGCACGGAGCAGCCGAACCCGAGCACCAGCGGGACGAAAGAGCGCCCCTGGAGCCCGAACTTGCGCATGATGCCGTCCATGACGAACGCCGCGCGCGCCATGTAGCCGGAATCCTCCAGGATCGCGATGGCGAAGAAGAGAAAGAGGATGTTCGGCAGGAAGACGAGCACACCGCCGACGCCGCTGATGACGCCGTCGGTCAGGAGCGACCGCAGGAACGGCAGCGTCTCGGGATTCCAGGCGGATTTCACGGCTTCGTTCAGGTTGCCGAAGATGTCGTCCTCGATAATGCCCATAAGCGGGTCTGCGAGGGTGAATGTGAACCAGAACGTGAGATAAATGATGACGAAGAAAAGCGGAAGGCCGAGGTATTTATTGGTCATCACGGCATCGATCTTGTCGGAGATCTCGCGGCGGCGTTCGTGCGTCATGGAGATGGCGTCGCGGCAGGCTCCGGCGAGCATGGCATAGCGGCGGTCCGCCATGAATGTGTCAGCCTCGATGGCATGCTTGTCCCAGAGGTGGGCGATCTGCTTTTCCACCTCGTCCATCGCGGGCTTGAACTCCTCGATGCGCATGGCGGCTGTGTCATGTTCCAGCAGCTTGATGGCGAAAAAACGCGCGGGGATGTGGGCGTATTTTTCGACCTTGAGGCTGTCGACCTTGTCCGCGACAGCCTTGATGGCATCGTCGATGTCCTCGCCGTAGGTCAGCATGGGCACGCCGTGATCGTCGAGCTCGTTCAGCGTCTTCGCGAGCAGGTCGAGCAGGGGTTTCACTCCGCCGATCTTGCTGCCGATGGTCTGCGCGATGGGGGAGCCGAAATACTTCTCAAGCTTCGGGATGTTGAACTTGAACCCTTTGCGGCGGGCGTCGTCGCTCATGTTGAACGCCAGGATCATGGGGATATGGAGTTCGGCGAGCTGGGTCGTGAGGTAGAGGCTGCGGCGCGGGATGGAGGAGTCCACCACGTCGATGATAAGGTCGATCCCGGGTTTCGTGAGCTCCTGGAACACGACGTCCTCTTCGGGCGAGGACGAAGAAAGCGAGTACACGCCGGGCAGGTCGACCAGCTCGATCTCCATGCCGTTCAGCGTGAACTTGCCGGACTTGCTCTCGACGGTTACGCCGGGGTAGTTGCCGACGTGCTGGCGCGCGCCGGTCAGGGCGTTGAAAATGCAGGTCTTGCCGCAGTTCGGATTGCCTGCGAGCGCGACCCTGAAATGCTGCTTCATGGATCACGCCTCCTTTTTCAGTACGATGTTCGCGGCATCGTCGCAGTGGAGCGCCATGCTCGTTTCCATGATCTTTACGCGGAGCAGGCCGCCGAACGGGGCGTGCGCCTCCATGAGGAGTTCGGTGCCGGGGACCAGGCCGACATCGGCGAATTTCTTGCGCCCGCGCGCTTTCGGCATGACTTTCACGATAGTGGCGGTCATCCCGACGGGAAGATCGGCAAGCGTGATCTCGCCGCCGACCGGGACACGGTATTCAGGCGTCTTCGAGGCGTCGCGACCGCATCCGCAGGAACATTTTTTCTCAGACATTGTAAAATCCCTTTCTTTAAGCCCGGGGAACGGCGCGGCGAATTGTGCGCCGCCCCCGGGAGTACCCTGTTTTTTTGAAATGCAGACCGGTTATTTCAGGCGGTCGGAATCAAGCAGGAACTGACGATAGCCCCAGGTGTTCCATCCGCCCGCGCCCTCGAGGCCGGACTCGATGTCCCTGGTCTCCTCGGACTCGGCTTCGGTCATCGCCTCTTCCGGACGGACGGGGATGACCTCGGCGACGACGAGGAGCTGGGAACGCTTGGTGGATTCGCTCTCGGTGGAGAAGACCCAGCCGAGGATCGGGAGGTCCTTCAGGATGGGGATGCCGCCGGACACGCTGACCACGTCGCGCTTCTCGATGCCGCCGATGAAGAGCTTGGTGCCGTCGTTGGCGATCATGAAGTCGGAGGCGACTTCCGCGCCCTGCTGGATGCGGGGATTGCCATCGGAGGTATAGCCGATGAGCGAGCTGTTGGAAACGTTCACGCTGAGCATGGTGGCTTTCTCGGAGACCGAGGGCGTGAGGCTCATGCGGAAACCGAACTCGTCGGAGCCGTCAGTCGTCACGATGTTGCCTTTGTACGCCGGGACGTTGTTGCTCTCGAACTCGATCTCGTCGCCGTTGTCGTCTGTGACAACGCAGAATTTGGCGGTGACCTTACGGTTGGACGTCTTGCCGTTGATCGTGAACAGGCCGCCTTTCAGGCGCATGCTGTAGCGGTCCGCGACCGTGGAGGTCGCGCTGGAAAGATGCACGATGTCGAGCGTGACAGTTCCGGAGGCGGAGATGCCAATGGCATTGTTGTGCTTGTCGATGGCGGCAAGCTCGAAATCGACGCCCGGGGTGACGTCTTCGAGGTGAATGTACTCCTCGATGTATTCCGGAGTCTCGATCTCCTCCTGCTGCGCGAGGAAGACCTGGCTCGTGCGTTCGATCTCGGCGGTCGTGCCGCTGCGGACTGCGAGCTCGCAGGTGTGCAGGACTTTCGCCTTGCCCTTGCTGGTCAGGAAGTCGATGTACTTGGTGTTCCACTTCGGATTGAAGTTGAAATACTGGGTGTCGGACCAGCCGCCCTTGCGGACCAGAGAGGAGCCGTCGGACGCAAAGTTCTTCATGAAGCGTCCGCCGACGCTGAAGAGGTCGACGCCGTCGTTGTTCTTCCACGCCTGGAAGTCGATGCCGAGCTTGGCATCGTTTTCGGCGTAGAGCTCGTAGACGGTGATCTTCGCGCGGACTTCGGGATACGGACGGTCGTACTCTTTCAGCACGGATTCGATGTTCTTGCGGGAGAACTGAGTCGTATCGAAGACGAGCAGGTTCAGGGAATCGTCGCAGCGGATGAGGTCGGTGCCGCCGATGTTCTCGGTCTCGTCGTCCGCCACGTCGGCGCCGGCCGCCTCGATCATGTCGCGGAGCTCCTCGGCGGAACGGTACTTGGGCTGGTAGACATAGACCGAGCCGCCGGTCGCGGAAATGACGCCGGGCTTGTCGAGCAGCTCGATGATGCTGTCGATGCCCTGTCCGTTTTCGGTATCCTCGAAGCGGTAGTCTTCGGCGGAGACCATGATGATGCCAGTGCCGTCGTTGTACTTGATCGCCTGGATGCCGGTGTTGCTTTCGTCGATCCTGCGGGACTGGACCATTTCGCGCAGATAGCTGCGGATCTCATAGGGATCGGCATGCTTCAGCACATAGGTCTTCGTGACGACGTCCGGGTCGGCGTTATCCTTGATAAAGTGAACTACATCGGTGTCTTCCCTGACCGTGACGTTCAGTTTCGCCTGGACGCGGGTATCCGCGTAATCCGCGGTGGGATCGGCAGCCTGCATGAGGTTGAAGGCGGAAACGGCACAGACAGCCGCCGCCGTAAACTTGGTAATCGTTTTCATGGTATCAGAATATCCTTATCGGCTGGTTGTCATTTCTTCGCGAGTTCGTCGAATTCGGACATCACGCCCGGCTCGACGGATTCATTGATCTTGAGCGGAACGGCGCGCGCGGTCACGAAATAGTGCACGGTCTCGGCATTCGAGGTCGTGGTGCCGAAGATGTACTTCAGGACCGGCAGTTCGCAGAGGAACGGGATACCGATGGTCTGTTCGACCGTGGTGGTGCGCTTCCAGCAGGCAAGCAGCTTTTCCTGGCCGAACGGGAGCACGATGGAACCGGTGACGGTGGTGCCCTCGGAGATCTCCGCGCCCATATTGTTGCGCTCGACGACATTGGAGCCTGCGAGCTCGTAGTCGAACGTCACGCCGCCGTTTTCGGCCGTGCCGGCGATCGTGGCTTCGGAAATGTTCATCTCGAGCGTGGCGTCGCCGCCGACGTCAACGCTGGAGCGGTGGTCTTCGTCCTTGAGAATGTTCTGGTACTCGGGCGAGAAGCTCGCCTTGAACTCGGCGTCCGGGTTATTGGAGACCGCGACTCCGGCGGTGCTGTTGATGCTCGCATGGCCGTTCTGCTGGAGCAGGCGGATGAAGCTGAAATCGAACGCGGGGGCGGTGTAGAACCCGCCGAAGCCGTAGGTGAACGTGCCGAAGAGGTCGGCTCCGGTCTGCGTGAGGCCGGTGATGATCGTTTCGGCGGCTTTCATGCTCAGCACGTCGTACGCGGCATCGAAGAGGTTGAGGCCGGGGCCGTTCTTCCATGCCAGGTAGTCCACGCCGACGTCGACGAGGTCGCTGTCGCGTACCTCATAGATCTTCAGCTCGATGCTCGTCTGCGGGATCTCCTTGTCCAGCCATTCGAGTTTATTCTTGATGTCTGCCACGCGTGCCGGGGTGTCCTTGAAGTAGAACATGCCGGTCTTCGGATCCAGTCTCACAGTGGAGTCCAGCGGACCGCTGGAAATCCCGGTTCCCTCGATCACTTCGACCATGCTCTCAGCAGAACGGAACTGCGGCTTGTAGGTGCCGTAGGCGATGCCGGTGCCGGAGATGATCGTGTCGTAGTCGTTCATCTTGCCGGGGCGGTCGAGCGCCTCGACCATTTCGTCGATGTAGGGCATCATGGGGACCGTGGTCGTCACGATCATGATCTGACGCTTGTTGGCGGCGTCCTCCATGCAGGTGACGCTGGAATTCTCATTGAAGCGGATGGCAGCGCTCTTCACGAACGGAGCCAGGTCGACCGCTTTCGTGTGTTCCAGCACATAACTCTTGCTGACCATGAGCTTCTGTGCATCGTCCTGCACAAACGTGATGGTCTGCACTTTTTCGCCGGCTTCGACTTCCGCAGTGGTTTCTTCCTCAGGATTCTGAGCGAACGCGGGAAGCAGGAGGCCCGCCGCGAAAAGTGCGGCCAGGCCGGTTTTTACCTTGGGATTCATTTGGGGGGATCTCCTTTGGTTGTTTTTGTTTCGGGTTTCGATCGGTTGATGGTTAAGTATTTGCGAATGGTTCATGTTTTCCGGCACGGCGGACGGCGGCGGGGAAACGGCTCCCCGGCTGCGGCGCGTGCGCAGAGAAACTCCGTCGCCCCGGGCAAAGCAAGTCCCGTGCCAACAGAGTTTCCGGTGTTTTTGAGGCGCATCGGGCGATTGGACGCCGGGCAGAAGCACGAGAGGCTTTCCACATAATGAAAAGAAAGCGGGGCAGTTTTCCAGGTTGCGGAAATGCCGTCAGCAGACATGGACCGCGCCAAAGCGGCAGCGTCCGATGCCTCCCGTGCGGCTCCATGCCGCGTCCCATTTTTCCCTTTCATGACATATTCTCCCGCACGGCTTCGTGCCGCGCCTGTCTTTTTTCTCCGGTGCGTTCCGGATATTGTCCCGTGCGGCTTCGTGCCGCGTCGCTCGTTCCGGGACCAGAGTTAGCTTGAGCTAACTTTGATTCAATATGTTCTCGGCGAGGCTATTTTATGGGAAAATAGTGCGTCGGAACATCTTGTTTGCGCTTATTACTATAGCACGGTTTTTCAGAATTACAATAAGCCAAGACTAACTTTTTTCGGGAAAATATGGTTTTACTCCCAAAAATGCGCCGGTTATCCCGTTTTTTTCCGTTCCGGGGCTTGAATTTGCAGGATCGTGTGCTAAAATTATTGAAAACTACGCGTCTAATCCATGAACGACAGCTCCGAACATTGAAACTGAAATACAGAAAGGTGTCCATCATGAAACATACCAAGCTCCTGACGATAGCGGCGATGTTCACGGCGTTCGGCCTCGCCGCCGCCGACAAAGTCCTTGAACCGAACCTGCCGGACCCGGACGAACCCGTGGAAATCCATGTGACAAGCGGCGACGCCAACAAGGAGATCAAGGCAAAAGTCGGCGAAATCATCGTGATCGAGATCGAGGGCAACGCCACGACCGGCTATACTTGGGACGAAATGCCGGGCCGTTCGGATTCCGTGCTGGAATCCCAGGGCCACGAATACAAGGCGAGGGATTATGCGGTCGGCATGGTCGGCGTCGGCGGCAAGGCTTTTTTCCGCTACCTCGTGAAAGCGCCCGGCAAGACCGAGATCGTGCTCGGCTACGCGCGCCCCTGGGAAAAGGACACTCCGCCCGCCCAGATGTTCAATGTGAAAATCGTGGCGGAGGCGGCGGACGCCAAGCCTGCCACAGGAACCGCGCCTGAAGCCGATGCGAAAGCCGCGCCGAAGACCTACGAGATGAGCAGGGACGACGACGGCAAGACGCTCAAAGTCAAGGTCGGCGACGTCATCCGCGTCAAGCTCAAATCCAACCGAACCACGGGGTATTCCTGGGCGCTGACCGGCAAAACCGACGCGAAAGTCCTCAAATCCGGCGAAGTCGAATACAAGGTCGACGAGCATCCGGCGGGAATGGTCGGCGTCGGCGGCAACGATTACTGCACGTTCACGGCGCTCGCACCGGGCAAGACCGACATCTCGCTCGGTTATGCGCGTCCGTGGGAAAAGGACAAGGAACCCGCGCAGGCGTTCAGGCTGACCGTCGAGGTCGAAGGTGCGGCAGCGGCTCCTGCGACTGATGCCAGGGAAACTCCCGCCTCGGCGAAAAAGGAAATCCAGCTCAACGACAAGGATAACGGAAAGACCGTCAAAGTCGCCGCCGGGGGAACCGTCATCCTCTCGCTCGAATCCAACCCCACCACGGGATTCAGCTGGACCAAGGCCGACAAGGTCGACAAGGACATCCTCAAGCTCGAACGGAACGACTACATGCAGAACCCGCATCCGAACGGCATGGTCGGAGTCGGCGGCACGACCGTCATCGTCTACCGCGCGCTGAAGCCCGGCAAGGCGAAGATCGACCTCACCTACATGCAGCCGTGGGAACCCGATTCCAAGTTCAATACGGACTACACGGTCACGGTCGAAGTCGAATGACGTCCGCGGACCGGGTCAGCATTCATTTTCCGGGACGGTGGATGCCGTCCCGTTTTTTTACCCGGATCCCGGCTGCCCGTACCGCGTCTCCGCGAAAAGGGCATATTTCATTGATTTTCCGGAAAAGCGGTGTATATTAATATACTGCGATTCATTTACGGAAACAGCCGAAACCATGACACTGGAACTTCTCAAAGGCAAAATACACCGTGCGCGCCTGACCGCATGCGACCTCAATTACGAGGGCAGCCTCGCCATCGATCCGGATTACCTGGACCTGGCGAACATCCTGCCCTACGAGCGCATCCTGGTCGTGAACGCCACCAACGGGAACCGCCTCGAAACGTACGCCATCCCCGGCGAACGCGGCAGCGGCGTCTTCTGCCTGAACGGAGCGGCGGCGCACCTCGGGCGCGTCGGCGACGTGGTGACCATCATGAACTTCGGCTATTACACGCCGGAAGAGGCCGCGAACCACGCGCCGAAGATCATCGTCCTCGGCGAACACAACGAAGTCCTCGTGCAGCGACTCGGCAAGAAAGTCATCGAATCGTAAAGCAACTCTTCTCCTCAATTTCCGCCCGCAAAAAACCCCATGCAGAGAAGTCCGCATGGGGTTTCCGTTTTTCCGAATTTTCCTCTTTGTGCCTGAGCGAAGCCACACACAGAGTGTGCCGATATAGTGCTCTGCTGCGCGAGAGCACGTGCCATTGCGAAGCCAGGCACTGTATCAGCGGAGGCACCGCCTCCTTACTTGTTCAGCGGGAGATAGGCGGAGTAGTGCTCGTGGTAAATGTTGAAGAGCGGCATGAGGGTGAATTCGCCGTTCGTGCCTTTCGCGACGAATTCGCCGAAGCCCTTGCCGGGCTTGAACGCCTTGATCGCGGTCTCCGCATCGGCGGCATCCACGGTCGGGATCGGCTCATGCGTTTCCGGGCCCCACTGGTCCCTGTAACGGCGGACGGCGGGATCTTCCTTGCCGGCGGCGGGCGGGATCACGGCGGCGAGGAGCAGCGGGCCGTAGAAGAACGCCACGTGCTTGCCGTCAGGGAGCGCCTCGCTGTAGAGCGGGAACTCGAATTCGACCTGGACCTTGTCGCCGTCCTGCCACTTGCGGGCAATCGCGATGTAGCCGCGTTCATCGGCTTCGGCGCTGACCTTGGATCCGTTGACTTTCACTGCCATGGACTTCGCCCAGGCGGGCTTGCGGAGGTCAAGCGTGAACTTCTTCGCGCTCTTCATGCCGATCCCGATCTCGACCGTCTTCGACAGCGGGAATTCCGAATCGACGTCGAGCTTCAGGCCGAGCTTGTCGTCCTTCAGTTCGGCGGCCCAGTACTGGTTCACGACCACGGAGTCGCCGGACGTGGCGAAACTGATTTCGGTGTAGCGTTCCGGGTTCTCCATGCCGGACCCAACGCAGCACCACCAGGAGTTGAACTCGGTGGCGAAGACCTTGTAGTGCGGGGAGCCGAGGGAGAGGAAGTAGCCGTATTCGCCGGGCTCGTGACCGATGTTGGCCGCGATGTGGTTCAGCGTCACCTTCTCGGCGAAGTCCATCGGCGTGCTGTTCTGGTTCCACTCGAACATGTGCATGGCGAGCTTGACCATGTTGTAGGAGTTGCAGGTCTCGGCGGTGTTCGGCTTCAGCGTGCGCGCCACGTCGTTCATGTCGTAGAAATGCTCGCTCTCGCTGTGGCCGCCGTTCGCGTAGGAACGCTTTGTGGAGACTTCGTTGAAGAAGTATTCCGCGCCGGTCTTCGCCTTTTCGTCGCCCTCGACCTCATACAGGCGGGCAAGGCCGGCGATCTTCGGGATCTGCGTGTTCGCATGGATGCCGTTGAATATGTCGCGCTGCTCCTCCATCGCGCCGAGGATGCGGTTGTCGAAGAAGAAACGGCGTCCGGCCTCGGAATATTTCTTGTCGCCGGTGTCTTCGGCGAGGTCGACCATCACTTCCAGCATGCCGCCGTGCTCGGCGCGGAGCATGTTCTGCACCTGGTCGGCATTGAGGTTGTTCAACGCGGCGCAGACGCGGTCCGCGAGCTTCTGCTCAACCTCGAGCGCCTTCTTGTTTCCGGTCAGGCGGTAGGCGTCGCGGAGTCCGGCGAAGACCTTGTGAATGGAGTAGAACGGCACCCAGACGCCGTTCAGGTTGAACGGCTGCGGACGCACCACGCCGCGTTCGAGCTGGTTCAGCCAGCCCTCGTCTTCGGCGTGGACGTAGCCGGTGCCGAGCTTGTCCTGGCACTTCGCCAGCTCGTCGACGATGTAGTCGCAGCGTTCCTTCGCCTTGGCGTTGCCATTGTGGGCGTATGCCATAGCGAGGGCGGAGAGATAGTGCCCCAGCGAATGCCCGGCGATGTCGCGGCCTTCCCAGCCGCCGTAGGGACGCGCTTTCGGCTCAATGCCCGCCACGGTGAGGAATTTCGAAAGCAGGGCGTCCGGATTCACCGTTTCCAGCAGGAACGTTTCGTTCACTTTCATGCGGTCGGCGAGCGGACCGCCGTCGAGCTTGGAGGCGCTGGACGGGTAAATGGTCCATTTGCCGGCGGGGGCGACGGTTTCCACATCGGCGGAGTTGCAACTGGCGGCGACCGCGCAGATCGCGGCGGCGGCAAGGAATGCGGCAGGTTTCATGTCTGGGTTCTCCTGTTCTTTCGTGAGGATGTGTGACATATGTCGGATACGGTTGTTTTACGTTCAAAATAGGATTTCGGGAGCGGTGCGCCGCGGTTCGAAGCGACCGGCGGGCATCTTTCCCGTTCAAGATTTAATATACTATAAAACCTGAATTATGCTATTCCATTTTCGGAAAAAAGCATATATTATTTGATCAATATTCCGCCACCACACTGCACCAATCTCCGTAACGAGGATAAACCTTCCCGCTCAGAATAAATCAGGTTGGGCAGAGGCATCGTCGTTCCGGGCGGAGGGGGTTTTTACGAGGAAAGACCTCTGCACGCCGGGGGTGACGGTGTCCTCGGGGCGGAGATGCCCGAGGAGGAGCGGGGACGCCGGATCGTGGTATTTGCGGTTCTCGAACGCCTTGCGCGGGTTCCGGTTGGCGTAGCAGTACTTGCAGCCGTTGAGGCAGGTGTCGTACGCGCCGATGTCGTGCGTTTCGATGCAGTGACAGCCCGCGCGGATGCCGTTGTGCTTGAGCTTGCGGAACTTGATGCCGTTGGCGCGTCCGAGGATGTCGAGCGTCATGCAGCCGGAACGCTGGATGCCGAAGCGCGTGTAATCGCCGTCCGTGCCGCATGTCTGAATGTGGATGCCATAGCGCGCGGCGGTCGCGCCGAGGGATTCCGCGAGCTCGTTTTTATAGTCGTCGTTCAGCGGGACGATCTCCGGCATATTGAGTTCGACTTTCTTGTACATCTCCACAAAACTGAAGATGCAACGGTCGATGTGCGGCGCGAGGCGTTCCGCCATACGCGCGAACGTCTCCTTGTGGCATTCGATGGTGTAGGTCTTCGTGAGCAGGACGGGGTCGTAGCGCCACGCGACGCGGCGCGGGCCGACGATCGAGGCGAGTTCCGCCAGCGTCTCCATGCTCTCGGCGACGGACGGGACGCCCGGTTCGACGTCGCGTCCGTATGCCGTGATCGTGTAGTGGAAATACGTGTGGAAGCGGTCCGTGATCTCGCGGATGCGCGGCAGGATCGGGCGGTAGTTCTTCGAACAGAACACCACGCAGTCGACCGTCTCCGGGTCCAGCTCCCAGCGCGTGACCTTGTTCGGGAAAAGCGGATTGCGCGACAGCACGAACCCCTCGGCGAACCTGTTCAGCAGCCAGTCCGTGAAATACTGGACCGTGTCGGTCCTGCCTCCGGTATTGATGATCATACGGGCACCTCAAATGATTCGTTCCATCGTCTTTTCGCATCCAGACAACGTTCCCTGAAAAAAACGCCGGCCGCGTTTTCATGCCGACGCACTTCGAATCTTTCCGCATCGTCCTGCGCCCGGCGGAGAGATCCCGGGCAGCCCGGTACGCTTCCGGAATACAGTAGCACGCAAATGCGAAAAAAACAAGCTGGAAAAGGGAGACTTCGGAGAGATTCGTTTTATAACGCCTTCAGAAATCCATAACATGCGGGCGCATTGCCGGAGGAAACAGACGTTTCCGGGCGGTTGAAGCAGTATCCGGCGATCCGGCATGACCTGACCGGCGATCCCGAACATGTCGGGGATGTTTTTTTCAACCACAATAATGCGGAGCATTCTTGAAAAAAAGGCGATAGGCTGGTATAGTAATGGACTGCCGATCCGCAAATGTTTTTTCCCCGTTCAATCATGCACCCCGATGATCAGGATACAACGATGAAGAATGTTCTGCTCTATTACAGTTTCAGCTTCGCCTTCGGCGGCGGCGACTACCTCCCCCTGTCGCTGATCGCGGCGCTGCAGAAGATAAGCAATCTGACCGTGGCAGTGGATCTGGCATGCAATGTCGAACGCACGGCAAAGACGTTCGGCATCGACATAGACACGTCAAAACTTAAAGTCGTGCAAGTGACTCCGTCTGACTATGATCCCAAAAAGCATAATGTCTTTCTCTCGTTCTACAGATTCCGGCAGCTGAAACGACTTGCCCGGAATGCGGATGTCTGCATATCCACCGCGAGCATCATGGATTTCGGGAAGCCTTCCCACCAGTTCATCAACATGCTCGCGTTCGGCGACGATGACTTCACGGCTTTTGCCCTGAATCCCGCCGCACCCGCTCGTCCGGGGCTGCGCGAAAGGATCAAGCGTTTTGTTTCTGACTCTGTGCTGCGGCCTCTTCTCGGAATGCGTACCAAGCGAAGCGTAATCTGCGACAAGCGGGATCATATCTACCCGAACTCCTTTTTCGTGGGGAACCTTATGAAGGAGTTTTACGGTCCGTTCAACAGCAGTATTTTTTACCCCCCGACTCTGTTCGAGGCGAAATCGACCGCGGTTTCACGCGATCCTCTGAAAGTCGTATATATCGGCCGCATCATTCCGGAGAAACGCCTGGAGGAGCTGGTCGGCATCGTCGAAAAGGCGCGTGCGCTTACCGGGCTTGACATCAAGTTCCATGCGGCAGGCCGCCTCGACCAGTCGCCGTCCTACGGCCGGAAACTCGAGGGAATGGCGCAGGAAAGGGACTGGCTGAAATTTGTCGGCGCACTGTATGGAGACGAGAAAGCGCAGTTCCTGCTGTCGGGGTCCTACGCGATCCACGCGGAACGCATCGAAGCGTTCGGCATATCTGTGGTCGAATACCTGAAAGCTGGCAATATCGCGATCGTGCCGGATGAAGGCGGCACGCCCGAAGTCGTTGATTCGCCGGACCTGACTTATCATACCTATGATGATGCGGCACGGATTCTCGCACGGCTTCTGACCGATACGGAATTCCGGGAACGGCAGAGGGCGCACTGTGCAATGCGAGCCGAGGCCTTTTCCCGTGAGGCCTATTTCAAGCGTCAGGACGAACTGCTGGAAAGACTCCTGCAAACGCCATGACCGGCGACCATGCCACCGTGCCGACTTGACGCCTGCAACCGATTCCCCGCTGTGCCGGAGCCGGGGAGAGGGAAATCACAACGGGCCGAAGAGAAAACGGCTCATCGAAACGGTGAGGGGCGGAATGAGGCCGCGGGCGTACAGCCGAATCGCCGGCGGCGGTCCATCCTCCGAATATGATCTCACGCGCCGAACATTCTTCGCTTCAGCTTGATTGCGCGCCATACCCACGGTGCAACAGGAGCGAGACAATGAAAGAACGGCCACCAGTTGCGGCGCAGAGGAAGCGGTATCTCGCCGCTTTTCACGTAATTGTTTTCGACCAGCCACTCGACGGTCAGATAAGTCTCTTCACGCCACTTAGACGCATAGGTGTTCCACATCTGCCATGGCTTTGGATTGTAGCCGAAATGAGCGTAAAGCCGCCGGCTGTCGATCTTACCGTCAAATTTGTACGTTTCCGACACCCTGGGGGCGTCCAGATCAAAACACAGGAGGCTGCTCAAAACGCTTTCATCCGTCTGATAATAGGCAGTTCCCTTCTCCATGAGGATTCCCACATCGGAAGGAAGAACGTTTTTGATTTGCGCATCCCAGCGGTTCAGAAACGGACGCCATTTCCTATGAAGAAGAATCACGCCGGATTGCACCCTGGTGGCATAGCGGCTTTCACTCAGAGCCTGCCCCAGGAATTTCTTTACGTCCCGCTGCCATATCGAGAGATTCTCCGGCGTAAAATCGGGCGGCGGCGGATCGCATCGTTTGATCCGGACCTCGTCGACATCACTTCCCGTAAGCCATTCGCTGCAATCCCCCACAAAAAGGCCGTCGGAATCCACCCAGCACACCCAATCGGTCCTGACAGCATCGCTTGCCATCATCGCCGGTTTCTGGCATGCCATGCACTGGCGGCTCTTCGGAAATTCGATGATCGTAACGTCGCCCAGGGACAGGACAAGCTTCTTCATCTCGTCCGTCCAATCCATGGCACCGACCACCACCGGCTGCGGCATGCCATTCCGCCTCATGCTTGCCACAAGCAGAAACACGCCCCACGAATACGCCTGGTCACCGGCTGTGACGACTGTCGTATCACAACATAAACTACTCATACGTTTTTCCCCAAGTTATCGGTGCGGGAACCACTGTCAATTCGTGTTTGACGGATGGCTCAATCGTTGTCGGTCAAGATCGCCGGATGCGATCCATTCCGCTATAAGATAGCCGTTAGACAGCGTTTTTTCAAGTCGTAAAGACCGAAAAAAGCCGCTACGCGCTCATCGTCCGTCCGGGGCGCGGAGTTCAGGACACTTCACTGGTTGTCTTCGAGCTTCTTGTACTCGGCGTATTTCTTCGCGGCGAGTTGGCTGCCAGTCTCGAAGAGCGAGGCGGCGTTCTCCGGGAACGTGCGTTCGAGCGCGGCGAAGCGGACTTCGCCCTTGAGGAAGCTGCGGTAGTCTTTCGTCGGCGCGGGGGAGTCGAGCGTGAACGGCTTCTCGTTGGCGGGGTTGTAGCGGTAGAGGAACCAGTAGCCGGCGTCGACCGCGGCATTCATCTCCTGCTGGACATTGCACATGCCGCACTTCAGGCCGTGGGTCATGCAGGGGGCATAGGCGATCACAACGGAGGGGCCGGGGAACGCCTCGGCTTCCTGGAGCGCTTTCATGAGCTGGTTCGGGTCCGCGCCCATCGCGACGGACGCGACGTAGACGTTGCCGTAGGTCATGAAGATGCGCCCGAGGTCCTTCTTCGGGCTGCGCTTGCCGGAGCTGGCGAACTGGGCGACGGCACCGATCTGAGTGGCCTTGGAGGACTGACCGCCGGTGTTCGAGTAGACTTCGGTGTCCACGATCAGGGCGTTGATGTTCTCGCCGCTGGCGATCACGTGGTCGAGGCCGCCGAATCCGATGTCGTACGCCCAGCCGTCGCCACCGAACATCCAGAACGTCTTCTTGGCGAGCTGGTCGCGATGCAGCAGGATGGCGTCGACGAGGTCGGAGGACTCGGGATCGTCGAGGACGGCGCGATTGGCGGAGAGGACGTCGCAGAGAGTATCGGAAGCCGTGCGCGAAGCGTCGAAATCGTCGAACGCGTCGAGCCACGCCTGAAGCGCATTTTTCACGGATTCCGGCAAGGCTTTTTCGAGCAGGGACTTCACGCGGATGACCTGCATCTCGCGCTGTTTCTTGGAGGAAAGCAGCATGCCGAGCGCGAACTCGGCGTTGTTTTCGAACAGGGAATTGGTCCACGCCGGGCCGAATCCGCGCCGGTTCACCGTGTACGGGATGCCGGGCATGGGCGAGCCCCACGCCTGCGAACACCCGGTGGCGTTCGCCCAGTACACGCGGTCGCCGAAAAGCTGGGTCAGGAGCTTGGCGTAAGGCGTCTCGCCGCAGCCGGCGCAGGCGGCGGAGAACTCGAGGAGCGGACGGCGGAACTGGCTGCCCTTGAGCGTGTAGGGATTGAAGACGTCGGGCTTGGCAGGAAGCGACAGGAGATAGTTCCAGTTCGCGAGGTCGTGGTCTGTCTCGGCGTTCGGGGTCATGGTAAGCGCCTTTTCCTTCGCCGGGCAGACGGACGCGCAGACACCGCAACCCGTGCAGTCGGCGGCGCTGACCTGAAGCGTATAGACATAGCCGGGCTTGCCGCCCTTCGCGGGTTCCGTGCGGAGCGGGACGGGCGCGGCGGCGGCCTCTTCCGGGGTCAGCAGGTACGGGCGCACCACGGCGTGCGGACAGGCAAACGCGCAACGGTTGCACTGGATGCATTTTGCAGGATCCCAAACGGGTACGTGGACCGCGATGTCGCGTTTCTCGTAGGCGGTCAGCCCCATGTCAATCACACCGTCCTCGTAGCCTTTGAACGCGCTTACGGGCAGGTCGTCGCCTTTCTGGGCATTGATGGGCTCGAGCAGGTCGGTCACGACGGCGGGGAGGTCGGGGCGTGCGGCGGGCGCGGGGTCGGCGGCGTTCAGCCAGGATTCCGGCACGGGCGCTTCGACGAGGCTCTTCACGCCCTCGTCGATGGCGGCGAGGTTGCGGTTCACCACATCGTCGCCCTTGGCGAAATACGTCTTCTTCGCGGCGGCTTTCATGAACGCGACAGCGTCATCGACGGGGATGACGTTCGCGAGGCGGAAGAACGCGGCCTGAAGCACCATGTTGATGTGGCTGCCGAGGCCGAGGCGTTCCGCGATGGCGACCGCGTCGATGAGGTAAAGCTTCGCGTGGCGTTCGGCGAGCGTGCGCTTCACGTGCGCCGGGAGCTTTTCGGCGAGTTCGGCGGGGGTCCACGGGCAGTTCAGCAGCAGCGTGCCGTTCGGCTTGAGCTCGCCGGCAACGTCATACTTGGAGATGTAGGTGGCGTTGTGGCAGCCGATGAAGTCGGCGGCTTTCACGTAGTAGGAGGAACGGATGGGGCTGTCGCCGAACCTGAGGTGGGACTTGGTCACGCCGAACGACTTCTTGGCGTCGTACTCGAAATACGCCTGGGCGTACTTGGAGGTGTGGGCGTTGATGATGTTCACGGTGTTCTTGTTCGCGCCGACCGTGCCGTCGGAGCCGAGGCCCCAGAACTTGCAGCAGACGATGTGCTCGTCATCAGGGTAGAGCGGGGCTTCGACCGGGAGCGAGCGGTGCGTCACGTCGTCCACGATGCCGATGGTGAAGCTGTTCATGGGCTTTTCGGCGGCGAGGTTGCGGAAGACAGCTTCGATCTGCGCCGGGTCGACGTCTTTCGAGGAAAGTCCGTAGCGGCCTCCGTACACGGCGAACGCGGCGGGATGCTTCGCGGCGGCGAGCACGGAGCGGACGTCCAGATACAGCGGATCGCCCGCGGCGCCCATTTCCTTGCAGCGGTCGAGCACGGCGATGCGCTTGACCGAGGCGGGGAGCGCAGCGAGGAGATGTTCCGCGGAGAACGGACGGTACAGGTGCACCTGCACGAATCCGGTCTTCGCGCCGTGGGCGTTCATCCAGTCGACGGTCTCGCGGACGGTGCCGGAGACGGAGCCCATGGCGATGATCACGTGTTCGGCGGCGGTGTCGCCGTAGTAGTCGAAGAGATGGTACTGGCGGCCCGTGACGGACGCGATCTTGTCCATGCAGGACTGCACGATGCCAGGCAGCGCGTCGTAGAACGGATTGTTCGCCTCGCGGACCTGGAAGAAGATGTCGGGATTCTGAACGGTCGCGCGGAGCATCGGGTGTTCGGGGTTCAGGGCGTGCGCGCGGAACGCCTCAAGCGCCTTCATATCGACGAGCGGCTTCAGGTCGGCATAGTCGATTGGCTCGACCTTGGAGAGTTCATGCGAGGTGCGGAAACCGTCGAAGAAATGCAGGAACGGGATGAGCCCTTCGATGGCGACGAGGTGGGCGACAGGCGCCAGGTCCATCACTTCCTGCGCGTTTGCGCTGGAAAGCATCGCGAAGCCGGTCTGGCGGCAGTTCATCACGTCCGAATGGTCGCCGAAGATCGACAGGGCGTGCGTGCCGACCGTGCGGGACGCCACGTGCAGGACGCCGGGGAGACGTTCGCCGGAAATGCGGTGCATGACCGGGATCATGAGCATGAGCCCCTGCGACGAGGTGAAAGACGTGGAAAGCGCGCCGGCCTCCAGCGAGCCGTGGATCGCGCCGATCGCGCCCGCCTCGGACTGCATTTCCACGAGGGTCACGGTCTGCCCGAACACATTTTTGCGGCCTTTCGCCGCCCATTCATCGGTCTTTCCCGCCATCGGGGAGGACGGTGTGATCGGGTAAATGGCGGCGACTTCGGAGAACGCGTAGGCGGCATAGGCGCACGCTTCGTTGCCGTCCATCGTGACAAACTGTTTCGCGGAACTCATCGGATCGGGTCTCCTTGTTCAATATCTGTTCAAATGCAAATAAAAAACGGTTGCAGAAGCCGTGCATGGGAAAACATCCCGGCGGAAACGGGGTCGTCTCCGCCGAAAACGAAGTCCGGCACGGGCGGAAAGGTCATTCGGCGACGATGCCGTCGACTTTCTTGATCTTGAGGCGCTTCACGGCGTCCTCGCGCATCTTGTACTTGAGGATCTTTCCGGCGGCATTCATGGGGAATTCCTTCACGAAGTCGACGTAGCGCGGGACTTTGTACTTCGCCATGTGCGAGCGCACGAAGTCCTTCATCTCCTCCTCGGTCATGGTCTCGCCCTCTTTCAGGATGACACATGCCACGATCTCCTCGCCGTACTGCTCGTCCGGGATGCCGATCACCTGCACGTCGGAGACTTTCGGATGGGTGTAGATGAACTCCTCGATCTCTTTCGGGTAGATGTTCTCGCCGCCGCGGATGATCATGTCCTTCAGGCGGCCGGTGATGCGGTAGTTGCCCTCGGGCGTGCGGAGCGCCAGGTCGCCGGTGTGAAGCCAGCCGTCGGCATCAATGGCGGCGGCGGTCTCAAGCGGCATCTTGTAGTAGCCTTTCATGATGTTGTAGCCGCGGGCGAGGAATTCGCCGGGCACGTTGTCCGGCAGGTCCTTTCCGGTCGCGGGGTCCACGATGCGGCACTCGATCTCCGGCATGGCACAGCCCACGGTTTCCACGCGGACGTCCAGCGGATCGTCGGTGCGGCTCATGGTGCAGCCCGGGGACGCCTCGGTCTGGCCGTACACGATCACGATCTCGGTCATGTTCATCTTGTTCACCACGTCCTGCATGACGGACACGGGGCACGGCGAACCCGCCATGATTCCGGTGCGCATGTAGGAGAAGTTGGTCTTCGGGAAGTCCGGGTGCTCCAGCATGGCGATGAACATGGTCGGCACGCCGTGGAACGCGGTGATCTTCTCCTGGTTGATGCATGCGAGGGCGGATTTCGGAGAGAAATAGGGCAGCGGGCAGAGGGTGGTGCCGTGCGTCATGGACGCGGTCATGGCGAGCACCATGCCAAAGCAGTGGAACATGGGGACCTGAACCATCATGCGGTCGGCAGTGGAGAGGTCCATGCTGTCGCCGATGCATTTGCCGTTGTTCACCACGTTGTAATGCGTGAGCATCACGCCCTTGGGGAACCCGGTGGTGCCGGAGGTATACTGCATGTTGCAGACATCATGGATATCCACGGCGTCGGCGCGGCGGCGGAGCTCCTCCATCGGCACCTTGTGCGCGTATTCCACGGCTTCTTCCCAGGTCAGGCTGCCGGGCTGGCGGAAGCCGACCGTGATCACGTTGCGGAGGAACGGCAGGCGCTTGGCGTGAAGCGGATCGCCGGTCTTCGTCTGCGCGAGCTCGGGGCAAAGCTCGTTCACGATCCCGGCATAGTCGGAGTCGCGGTAGCCCTCGATCATCACGAGCGTGTGGGTATCCGACTGGCGCAGCAGGTATTCGGCTTCCTGAATCTTGTAGGCGGTGTTCACAGTGACGAGGGCTGCCCCGATCTTGGTGGACGCCCAGAACGTGATGTACCACTGCGGCACGTTCGTCGCCCAGATCGCCACTTTGCTGCCGGGCTTCACGCCGAGGGCGATCAGCGCGCGGGCGAAAGCGTCCACGTCATCGCGGAACTCGGAATAGGTGCGCGTGTAGTCCAGCGTGGTATACTTGAACGCGTATTGGTCGGGGAATTCGCGGACCATGGCGTCCAGCACCTGGGAGAACGTCTTTTCGATCAGGACGTCCTTCTTCCAGATGAACTTGCCGGTATGGCGCTTGTTTTCATAGAGGGTCGCCTTGGAGCGGGCGAGCTCGAAACGGCTCATGTAGCTCACGAACTGCGCGAAGATCACGTCGGGCGAGCTGACTTCGGCTTCCCATTTCGGGTCCCACTCGATGGAGATGAACCCGTCGTAGTTCACCGAGTGGAGAGCGTTCATCACGCGGTCGAGCGGGAGCGAGCCCTCGCCGACGATAGCATGGACCTCGGCGCTCTCGGAGTCCTTCAGATGGATATGGCGGATGTATGCGCCCAGGTTCTTGAGCGTGGTCTCCGGGGTTTCGCCGCAGACGCGGTAGGGATAATGCAGGTCCCACAGGGCCGCCAGATTGTCCGTGATGAAGCTGGCGAGCATGTCGCCGAGCTTCTGCGTATCGGCATAGTACCCGACCGTCTCCACGAGCAGGACCACGCGCGCCTGTTCGGCGAACGGGAGCGCACTGCTGATGAACTTGCGAGCGGCGGCATCGTCCTCGGGCGTGTTTCCCGCCGTTTTCAGGCGGATGTAGGGCACGTGCAGACGGCGCGCAGTCTCAAGGCAGCGCATGAGCTCGGGAAACGCGGCTTCGGGGTCCGCGGCAATGTCGGTCACGAGATCAAGGCAGGAAATGCACAGGTCGTAATTGCGGAGCTTGTGCTGGACGCCGGAGAGGCGTTCGGGCTGGAAATCGTAACGGAGTTTCGGCGTATCCACGCTATGGATCTCGATGCCGTTGAACTTGTATTCGCGGGCGATCCGGATAAAATCGTCGAAACTGTATGATTCCCAACGGTTGGTTGAGAATGACAACTTCATTTGACACCTGCCTCGTAACAGATCCTGTTCACGGCATCGATGTACGCGCGGATGCTGGCGCCGATCACGTCGGTGGACAGGCCCTTGCCGGAGTACACCTTGTTCTCATAGCGCAGCTTCACGACCGCGGAGCCCATGGCCTCCGCGCCGCCGGTCACGGATTGGACCTGGAAGTCCTCCAGCTCGAAATGGTGGTCGAGGATCTTCTCGATCGCCAGGAACGCGGCGTCGATGGGACCGTCGCCGGTATCGAATCCATGCACCTCGGCGCCGTTGCGTTCGAGCACGACGTCGGCATAGGAAGTGATGATGTTGCCGGAGGTGATGACAAAAGACTTGAGGCTGTAAGTGGGCGGGACCTGAAGCGCGACCGTGGCAATGATCGCCTCAAGCTCCTTCGGGCCGACCGAGTCGGTCTTCTTCTGCGCGATGCGCTGGACGGACTCGCAGACGAAGCTCAGGGCCTCCTCGTCGAGGTCGTAACCCATCTGCTTCACGGCATCGGCGACGGCTTCGCGGGAATCGGACCCGGAGAGAGTGAAGCTGACCTCGCCGGAGACGGCGGACGCCGGAGCGCATTCATCCTGTTCGGCACGGCCGCTCAGGATCTGGCGGATCTGGTCGCAGGACTTCTCCAGCACGGTCATATTGAGGCCGCAGGACAGTCCGAGGGCATCGCCTTTCGCACGGAAAACGTGCGCAATGCTGCGGAGGCTGGGTTCGTTCATGCCCGAGCAGGCGGTCTTGATCTGGGCGAATCCCGTGTTCACGCTGGCAAAGATGCAGGCAGCTGCCATGTGCAGGGCGTTGGAATATTCGAACGACAGTTTCACGTTCGCGAGTTCCGGGACAGCGTCATTCAGGGCGGTCACGAAACGGTTGAATTCATCGGGCAGCATGACGCCCGCGGTGTCGCAGACGGTGATGATGCCCGCGCCGGACTCGATGCCGGCGCGGATGACCTGCGCGAGGAAGTCGGTTTCCGCACGCGTGGCGTCGTGGAGCGTGAGCTCGATGTCTTCGCAGAGTTCACGGCACGCCTTGACCTGCGCCCGGATCATTTCCAGGACGACGGGGGGCTTCTTGTGGAACTGGTATTCCATCTGGACGGTCGACACCGGCGCGATCACGTTCAGGCGCGGGTGTTTCGCAACGCGAAGTGCCTCCCAGGTATCCGGAAGAAGTTCCGGATCAAGCCCCACCGGGCAGGCAAGAACGCAGCGAGTCATAAGGGGTGCAAGCGTATGAAGAAAAACAATGTCGTTTTTCCCGTTCACGATTGGAGCCGTTTCAATGGCATCCACGTTCAGCTTGTCAAGCTGGCGCGCCACCTCGATCTTTTCCTTAAAACTTAAGGAACTGCCATTGCACGCGGCTTGTTCGCGCAACGACACATCGACGATTTGAATCTTTCTCATGGGCGTCTCCTTACGACGTTCGCCTTCGTTGACCCGCACCGTGCTGGGCAATCCCGGCAAAAAGACTATAAACCTTTAATATACTACCTAAACAGACGTTTATCAAGTGAAATCAGGTAAAAAACCTCTCCGGGACCCTCACTTTTCCGAAATTCTTTTTTCCTTTCGTTTTTATGCTTGATTTTTCAATGATCCGCTGTAACTTTTTACAGAAACCATCATTTCCAACCATTCCAATCAAACATACTTATGGCTTTTCCCCCGCTTTCCTCCTTCCGCTCCGTGCACATCATCGGCTGCTGCGGCGCCGGATGCGCCCCACTCGCACGCATTCTCCTCGAAAAAGGGTTCCGCGTCTCCGGGTCCGACCTGCTCGACAATGCCGCCGCGGCATCACTCCGCAGACACGGCGCATCGGTCGCGCCAGCCGGACACCGCACGGAGAACCTGCCGCCGGAAAACGACGGACTGCTGGTCGTGCGGACATCGGCGGCAGGCGAAGATAATCCCGAAGTCGCGGAGGCACTGCGGCGCGGGCTGCCGGTCCTGAGGCGCGGCGAAGCGCTCGCGATCACGGCGGATTCCTGCACACGGTCCGTCGCGGTCAGCGGGTCGCACGGCAAGACGAGCGTGAGCGCGATGCTGGCATGGCTGCTCCGCGAACTCGGGGCGAATCCCGGATACATGATCGGCGGGGCAGTCACCGGATGGGAAAGCGCGGGCGCGGCGGGCGACGGCGACCTCTTCATCACGGAGGCCGACGAGAGCGACGGCACGCATGCGCTGCTGCATCCGCACCTCGGCATCGTCACGAACGTGGAGGACGACCACGCATGGAGCCTCGGCGGATTCGAGGCGCTGGAACGGAATTTCAAGGCCTTCGCGGCGCAGTCGCAGAGGCTGCTTTTCTGCGCCTCGGAGGAGACCGACCGCCTGTTCAAGGACCATCCAAGAGCGCTCAGACTGGAACTTGATGAACTGCCGGACGATTTTCTGCCCGGATTCGGGCATTTCCAGCGTCTGGACGGCGCAATCGCGGTAACAGCCGCCGCGTTGCTCGGATTCGACCCCGTCGAGGCTGCAAAGGTTCTGCGGAGATTCCCCGGAGTCGAACGCCGCCTCTCCGTGCGCTGGAACGGCGCGGCCACGGCCATCGAGGATTACGCGCACCATCCGACCGAGCTCCGCGAAAGCATCCGCTCCCTCCGCGAACTTTACCCAGGACGCCGCCTCGCCGTCATCTTCCAGCCGCACCGGTATGCGCGGCTCGAACGCTATTTCGATGAGTTCGCCGCCGAACTGAAAAAAGCGGACCGCGTGTTCGTCACGCCGGTCTTCGCCGCCTGGACGGGCGGGGGAAAGCGTTCCGCCGAAGAGCTCGCCGCGGCGGCCGGGGGCATCGCGCTCACGGGGTCATGGGACGAAATGGGCGCGCGAGTCGGAACCGAGCTCAAAAAAGGCGATGTCGCAGCCATCATCGGCGCGGGCGACCTGCCGAAGATCCTGCCGTCGCTGATCGCGGCGGCGAAAACGGTCTGCTGAACTCGAATCAATACTCGCGGACGGCGCGCGCCAGCAAATGCGCCAGTTCCGCCGCTTCTTCCGGCGTATTCTGGTCGAAGAACGACACGCGCACGGCGGAATACGCTTCGTCGCGGCTCAACCCCATCGCAGTCAGCACGCGCGAGGGCGTTCCGGTCTCGGCGTCGCATGCGCTGCCGGAGGCGATGGACGCCCCGAACTTTGCCATGATTCGCGTGAGGATGGCTCCCTGATACGTCTGCGCCCCGCCGGAGAACAGCAGATGCACGATATACGGCGAGGCGGTCTCTGAGGGGACCGTCTCCCGCCAGCAGTCGTCCGGGAGCGCTTCTTTCAGTTCGGACAGGAAACGTTCGCGAAGCCCGCGGACATAGTCCAGATCCCCGCTCATCGTCGCCATGCGCCCGCCGAGCATTTCCGACAGCAGCAGGGAGAACGGCGGCGGCACGCGCCCGATGGCGTGGCGCTCGGCACGGAGCTTCTTCACAGCCGGGCGGAATTCGTCGCTGTACAGCAACGCCGCGCCGGACGGCAGACCGAACTTCTGGCCGGAAACAAGGAAGAACTCCGGCTGGACGGCGGCGAAGTCGAACGGGAGCTTGCCCGCGCCCTGGATGGCGTCGACGAGCAATGCGGCCTGGGGCGCAATAGACTTCACCATGGCGCGAACGGCGGCGAGGTCCTGCATCACCCCGGTCTCGCTCTGGACCCAATGGAACGCCACCAGGCGGGTGCGCTCGCTGAGCTTCTGGGAAAGGTCGGTCAGGTCGATGCGGCCGTCGCGGAGAAGCTTCACGCGGTTGCGCGGACAGGACGCCGGAAGCATGTCAAACGCAGCCGGGATGCTCGCGTGTTCGCCATCGGTGAACAGCACGCCGCCGTGTTTCTCCGGGGTCAGCAGGAACGCCATGACCGCTGCGCGGACGGCGTCGGTGCCGGTATGCGTCCACAGCACGGAGTGTCCCTGGGCTTTCGAACCGCATACGGTGTTCAGCAGGCGGTTTTCCGCCGTCGACAGGGCGGCGCGGACGGCTTCGCCGGCAGCTCCGGACGCCTCCTGGTTGGCGGAATGGTCCTGCATCAGCGCGGCGAGGCGCGCCATGGTGGCGGGACGGACCGGAACAGCGGCGGCATTGTCGAAATAGAGCTTCATTCGGCGCGCACTGCCTCTTTTTTGCGTGCGAGCGATTCCTCGATGGAGCGGATCTCGTTCACGAGTCCCTCCTTGAGCTGTTCGATCTCGTCCGGGTCCGTCATGGACGCGAGCTTGTGCTCCGCCGTGATCTTCGCGGCGGCGATCTTCGCCTGCGCGGCGCGTTCGAGTTCGGCGATCTTTTCCTTTTTCTCGGGGGAGAGTTCCCGCAGGGCTCCGCCGCTGCGTTCGAGTGCGAGTTCCCAGGCGCTTTTCATGGTCGTGGCTCCTTTGGTGCAAAGGCCTCGCGGCAGATGTCCGCGTCGGGCCGGTTGAGTTCGGGGTTCTTCGGGGCAAGACGCCGCGCGGTTTCCAGGTCTTTCTTCACGGCGTCGGTGACGTTCAAGCCCGCAAGCCAGTAGTTCATGCGGGCGCGCTTGACGTAGTGCGACGACTGAAGCGGGTCGAGCTCAATGGTCTGGTTGACCGCTGTCATGGCTTTCTTCGTTTCTCCGGTCATGAACATGAAGTCCGCGGCGACGTTCCACGGGAACGGGGAATCCGGGGCGGCCTTGACGGCTTCCCGGAGCAGGTACTGCACCCGCGCCAGCGACGGGACATAGCCCGGATCGTCCTTATGTTCAAACGAGTATTCGGGATTGAGTTCGCCGATCAGGGTGGAGAAAGTTTTTTCCGCATGGAACACACTCCATGAGACTTTAAACACCGCCGCCGCAAACAGCATCAGCAGCAAAGCCACGACATAGGAAGACGGGCTCCTGTGACGGACCGGCTCCGCGGGGGCGTCCCGCATCAGGACAAGCATGGAGAACGCGATCAGGACACCGCTGTATGCGGTCGTCTCGAAGCCGACGTCGACCATCGTCCCCGCGGAAAGGACCAGGCAGGAAACGCCGGGGACAAGCGCGAAAACCTGCGCCGCATCGCGCCAGTCCGTCCGCCGTATCTGGCGGCACGCCGCGACGACCGGATACGCCAGCACGGCCAGCGCCGCCAGGAAGCCCGCGATGCCGCACTGCGAACCGAACAGCATGATCATATTGTGCGGCGAATGAGGCGCTTCCTTATCCTGCCACACACGCAAGCGCATGTAATCGTGCAGGAAATCGCCCCAGCCGGTGCCGACAAGCGGATGTTCGAGCATCATCCGGCCCGCCGCCTGATTGTAATCCAGCCGCACAAGCATCGTCAGCGCGCCGCGGCCGTACACGATCATGCAGACCAGCCCGGCGGTCCCGGCGAGAAGCAGGGCGAGGCCCGCCAGCTTCCACTTGCGCGGCAATTTGGAAAGGAAGAACAGCGCGACGCCCGCCGCAAGCAGGGAAAGCACCGCGCCGCGGCTGTCCGTTTTCACGAGCAGGAAGAACGTCACGGCAAAGACTGCGCCGCCGAAGAGACGGCGAGAGAGCTTCGGCGGCGTGACGCGCTCGTTGCCGAACCGCCAGAAAAGGACCGTGAGGAACGGCAGAAGCGCGGCGAGATAACCGCCGTAGACATTGCATGCGCTGAAATCCGCCTGAAGGCGTGCTTCCCCGATGCGAAAAGCCATGTTTTCGCTGACGATGTTTCGACCGGCGGCCTCCGACTGTTTCTGAACGTGTTCGCGGAGCGCGTCGAAGCCGCGGAAATACTGGTCCATGCCGGACGCGAGGGAAAGGACGCCGCCCAAGACCAGCGAGCCCGTCAGCGATTTCGCGAATTCCCGGCGGCCGGACAGCAGGACCGCCAGCGACAGCGCATAGCACGCCAGCGACAGCGTGTGCGCGATCATCTGCGGCGGATAGCCCATGCATGAAGCGTTCGCGAGCCCGAGGAGACTCACGCCGCCAAGGACGCACCACAACGCACCGTATTTCAGCAGCGGCGGACACAACGCCATGTCCCTGCGGAAAACCGCGGCGCAGAGGGTCAGCGCGAGCAGGACGGGCGACGCCATCATGAAGACGGGCAGCGGCCAGGCGATAACAAGGAGAGAAACCGGGTCGTTCCAGTACAGCGCGCCGGCTTCGGGCGCGCTCACGAACGCTGCGAATTTGATCGGCAGAAGCACGGTGAGCAGGCACGCGAAAAGCTCCGCCGCGCGCCACAGGATGCGGACCGGGGCGGATTCCGGGCGGATGGCGGAAGAAACCGGGTCCTGCTTCGCAGAAGAGGAACAGCCGGGCCGTTTTGCGGCGTCAGGCATGCGGGTGCGCTTTTTCATAGATCCTCTTCATGTGTTCGGTGCTGATGTGCGTGTAAATCTGGGTGGTGCTGAGGTTCTCGTGTCCGAGAAGCGCCTGGACGCTCCGCAAATCCGCGCCGGCGTCCAGCAGATGCGTGGCGAACGAGTGCCGGAGCTTGTGCGGGGTCAGGTCGGGCGGCAGTCCGGCCTGCGCGAGATAGAGCTTGAAGAACCGCTGGAACGAACGCGCGGTGAGGCGTCCGCCAAGCTGGTTCAGGAAGATGGCGGCGCGCGGCGACTGGTCGGACGAGAGCGTGCGACGGTACTTGAGGTAGGCGCGAAGCGCGCGCTGGGCGGGGTTGCCGAGGGCGCAGAGACGTTCCTTCTTGCCTTTGCCGCGGATCTTCATCACGCCGGAGAACGCGTCGACGTCGCCGAAGTTCAGCCCGAGCGCCTCGCTGATGCGGAGCCCGCCGGAGTAGATCACCTCGAGGATGGCGGCATCCCGGGCGGCCGCGAACGCCGCCGCCTCGGGCGTTTTCGCGATGCCGAACTCCGCGTGGTCCGCCCAGACTGCCTGCGGCGCGGAAAGAAGGCGTCCGACCTCGTCAACGGTCATGTATTTCGGCAGGAGCTTCGGGCGGCGCGGGGACGCCTGGCCGATGAACGGATTGGCTTTCGCGCGGTTTTCGCGGATGAGGTAACGGAAAAACGAACGCATGGCGGAGAGTTTCCGCATGATGGAGGAACGCGACAGCTCGTCGCCGCTCAGCGCCGCCACGAAATCCCGCGCGTCGTACACGCTCATGTCCGACCATCCGACCTCGTCCGTGAACGGGTCGGCTTTCAGGCATATCTGGGCGCACTGGCGGATGTCCAGTGCGTAGGAGGAGCATGTGTGTGCGGAGGCGTTCCGCTCCGCCGACAGGTAGGACAGGAAGCCCCTGAGCCCGTCGTCGCGGATCGTGTCGGTCATGGTTCGGTCTCCCGGTTGAGTCTGGAAGATAATTTACCCGCTTTCAGGCGAATATGCAAGCGCAAAAGATGAAAAAAAGTGTTGTATTCCGTCCGCCCGCATGCTATATTATGAAAATCACATTTGAACCGCATATCACGGGAGACTCGTCCATGAAACAGGCCATCGTAGTCCTCGCCGAAGGCTTCGAGGAGATCGAAGCGCTCGGCACCGCCGACATCCTCACCCGCTGCGGCGTCATGACCATGCTCGCCGGCATCTCCGGCTCCATCGTCTCCGGCGCGCACGACATCCGGGTCGCCCCGGACATGTTCCTGGAACACACGCCCGGCTCCGACGCGGACGCCATCATCCTGCCCGGCGGCCTGCCCGGCGCCACAAACCTGATGAACTGCGAAGCGCTCGGCGCAATGGTGCGCGATGCCGTCGCGAAAGGCAAGATCGCCGCCGCCATCTGCGCCGCCCCGATCGCGCTCCACGCGTTCGGCGTGCTGGACGGCAAGACCGTGACCGGCTACCCCGGCTCGGAAAAGCTCTGCACGCGCCCCGGCCTCAAGTACACGGGCGAGCTGGTGGAGCATGACGGCAACATCATCACGGGCAAAGCGCCCGGCGCCACGCCGTTCTTCGCCGCCGAGATCGCCCGCGCGCTCGGCGTGAACGAGGCGACCGTGCAGGGCGTGCTGAACGGGATGTTCATCCGCCCATGAGCCTCAGCTGTTTCACGGTCGAACGCAGTTCCGAAGCGTCCCACGCCCGCCTCGGCGTGCTGGAGACGGCGCACGGTACGATCCATACCCCGGTCTTCATGCCGGTCGGCACGCGCGCCACGGTGAAGGCGATGTCCCCGCGCGAACTGGAGGAGATGAACGTCCAGATCATCCTCGGGAACACCTACCACCTGATGCTGCGCCCGGGATCCGGGCTGATCCGTCGCGCCGGCGGCCTGCACAAATTCGAGGACTGGAACCATCCCATCCTGACCGATTGCGGCGGATTCCAGGTCTTCAGCCTCGCGCCGCTCCGCAAGATCAAGCCGGACGGCGTGGAGTTCGCCTCGCACATCGACGGCTCGCGTCACTTTCTCGGTCCGGTCGAATCCATGCGCATCCAGCGCGACCTGGGGTCCGACATCGTAATGGCGTTCGACGAATGCACGCCGTACCCGTGCACGCGTGACGCCGCCGAAAAATCCCTCGCCATGACCATGCGCTGGGAGGAGATCTCCCGCGAACAGCCGTTGGATGACCACCAGCTGAGGTTCGGCATCGTGCAGGGCAGCGTGTACCACGACCTGCGGGCGCGATCCGCCGCCCATGTGGCTTCGCTCGACTTCGACGGCTGCGCCATCGGCGGCGTCTCCGTCGGCGAATCCCAGGAGGAAATGTTCGACGTGACCTCGTTCGTCGCGCCGCTGCTTCCCGAGAACAAGCCGCGCTACCTGATGGGCGTCGGCACGCCGAAGCAGATATTGGAGAGCGTGAAGTTCGGCGTCGACATGTTCGACTGCGTGATGCCGACCCGTCTGGCGCGCCATGCGGCGGCGTTCATGCGCGGCGGCGAAACGCTCCCCGCAAAGGCCGGGCGCTTCGCGGAGGATTTCACCCCGCTCGACCCGCGCTGCGAATGCTATGCCTGCACGCACTTCACGCGCGCCTATATCCGGCATCTGCTGAACGTGAACGAGATCCTCGGGGCGCGGTTGCTCACGATCCACAACATCCACTACTTCATCACCCTCATGGAACGCATCCGCGCCGCCATCGCCGACGGCACGCTCGAAAGCCAGGGCGACTCCATCCTCTGACGGGCGGGATCATTCATCGGTCGAACTCATGCCGGACACGCCCGCCACAGACTGGACCCGCTACTACGAATCGCCGTTCATCACGGCGCACGTCACGCGGCGCATCACGGGGCATGTCCTGGTGAACACGCTTTCCGCGGCGGGATTTCCTGAAAGCGCCGGTATCATCGAGCTCGGCGGCGGCAACAGCGCGTTCTGCGACACGCTCATACAGCATTTCCGCGCTTCGCGTTACACCGTGATCGACAGCAATCCGCGCGGCATTGAGCTGTTCCGGGAAAAGCATCCGCAGCAGCAAACCGGAGCCGTCCGCGCCGACATCCTCACGCTGAATTCCGCCTTGATCGAGCCCGCCGACCTGGTGTTCAGCGTCGGGCTCGTGGAGCATTTCACCGAAGAACAGACGAAAATCGCCATCCGGCGTCATTTCGAGCTGGCGAAACCAGGCGGGCTGGTCCTTATCACGTTCCCTGCGCCGAATCTTTCATATCGCCTGATCCGCCGCGCCGCCGAAGCGCTCGGTCTCTGGCGGTTCCCCGACGAACGCCCGATCCGGCTGGAAGACGCGGCCGCACTCTGCGCCGAACACGGCGAGGTGCTTGCGAAACGCCTTAACCGCGCGATCCTGCTGACGCAGGGGATCGTGCTGGCGCGGAAGCCGATCTGGATCGATCCGAATCAAGCACTTTTTCGCTCAAAAACTTGACGAACAGGCGTTTCCGTGCTACATTTTATTGAAACAGTTTTCTCAAACCACCCGCGAAAGGCCGACCAACCATGCTGAACACCGCCATCCTCGGGGCAGGAGCCATGGGCTGTCTCTATGCCTCCTATCTCTGCAAGAACCCGAACATCAACCTCACGCTTTTCGACCACAAAGCAGCGAAAGTCGACGAGATCAACAAAAACGGCCTCCTGATGGTCGAAAACGACCAGGAGATCCCGTTCAGCGTCCCGGCGAAAGTCAGCGGGCGCGGGCGGCAGGATCCGGTCGACATCCTGCTGATCTTCGTAAAAGCGCACCAGACCTACGCCGCACTGAAGGCGAACCGGTCGCTCATCGGCCCGAAGACGGTCGTGGTGTCGCTGCAGAACGGCATGGGAAACTACCTGGAAATCGTGAAGTTCGTGCCGCTCGACCGCATCGTGATCGGGACGTCCAACCACAACAGCACGCTGCTCGGCAGCGGGCATTTCCTGCACGCTGCTGACGGCAAGACCATCATCGGTGCGTTTTCGAAAGATTCGCCGCATGTGGAGCTGATCCGCTCGATCTTCGACGAAAGCGGGCTCGACATCTCCGTGTCTAACGATGTCCGCGTGCTCATCTGGCGCAAGCTGCTGGTAAACATGTCCATCAATCCGCTCACCATGCTTCTTGAGGTCAAGAACGGGTTCATCCAGTCCAACCGCCCGAGCTGGGACATCGTGCGGCAGATCGTCGACGAGGGCTTGAACGTGGCGAAAGCCGACGGCATCGACTTCGACCGCGAGGAGATCCTGGAGCTCGTGCACAAGATCTGCGTCCTCACACGCACCGGGTGTTCCTCCATGTTCCAGGACCGCATCCACAAACGCCGCACCGAAATCGACTTCATCAACGGCTCCGTGGTCTCCCTCGCCCGCAAACACGGCATCCAGGTTCCAGTGAATTCACTCCTCGTCCAGCTGGTCCATGCTGTCGAAGACTCCTGTTCCAACGAAGAGTAAAACACACGGAGTGTGCTGTAGCAGTGCGCGGTTACACTCGCGCACACACAATGTGTGCCGCAGTAGTGTCCGGCTTCGCTCGGACACACGGTGTGTGCTGAAGCAGTGAGCGGCTTCGCTCGGACACACGGTGTGTGCTGAAGCAGTGCGCGGCTTCGCTCGGACACACACGGCGCGGAGCAATCACCCTTTTTCAAAAAAAGATAAGGCATAAGCAGTACAGCCAACCGGCGCGCCATCCCCCTCCCTGCACCGGGACTGAACCCGGTCCCCGATCATTCCCCCCGAATGCGGGGACCGTCCCCTCAACCAGTCCCGGAATTCCGATGGTGCGGCGCGTTGGCATGTACGGCGGCATGCGACTGCCGCCGGCGAAAGAAGCCTCCTCGTTTGCGGGCTCCGGTCCGCCGTGCTTATGCCTGGGACAAGACCGGAATCCTGTCCCGAAAAACAATATAGCACGTTTCCTGTACGCTTCAACAGGGCAAACCGTCCGGAAACACGATATTCCAAGTCAAAATGCGTTTTTTCGCAACATGCACAAGTTTGCTGTACAAGTTTCGCCCGGTTGACCAATCATACCCCCGGCAGAGATTGTTTGCTCCATATCAGGATCCGCCTGCGGTCCTCACAGCTCTCTTCCCCCGTCTTTCTCACGGAACAGCCTTTTCCCGGGGACATTTCTGCTGTCCGGGAAAGATTCCGTCCTGGAACCTTACCCCCTTTCAAATGCCTGTTTCCGCGCTTTCCCGGGGCACAGGACGCACTTGAACAGTCCCGGTCATCCATCATCCTGTGAAAAGCAGCCTGTCCCCCTCTTTCAAACAGATAAAAAAAACCGGAAGCCTTTTGAGGGGCTCCCGGTGGAATACCGTAAACGGTAGCCGGAAAACTGCGGATTAGACAGTCTTACCGGAGATGACGCCGTGGCCGTGGAAGGTACGGGTCGGGGCGAATTCGCCGAAACGGTGTCCGACCATGTTCTCGGTGACGAAGACGGGAACGAAGATCTTGCCGTTGTGCACGTTGAAGGTATACCCGACGAACTCGGGAAGTACCATGGAACGGCGGGACCAGGTCTTGATCGGCTTCTTGGCGCCGCCGGCCTTTTCCATGCGTTCGACTTTTTCGACCAGATGATAGTCCACAAACGGACCTTTTTTGATTGATCTGCCCATAG
>Ga0310690_10001895_pt1 | contig 35864 bp, 27 predicted proteins | sample AusTroGonzalo_MG_2_FD_207661 | JGI IMG/M metagenome (GOLD analysis project Ga0310690, IMG submission 207661) | Bovine rumen microbial communities from tropical cattle in Woodstock, Queensland, Australia - Gonzalo_04 (v2) (version 2) | ecosystem: Host-associated > Mammals > Digestive system >...
ATGCGCGGCGAAATGTTTAGAAGCAAAGAGATAATAAGCTTTCTCGTCAATGAGATCAATATTCATCAACTGGGTACTACGGTAAAACGGTCGTTTGGCAGAAACAAACATCTCAGTCATTATATGCTTTTTGCTTCCCGCAAAGATGAATTGAACATTATTTAGCCGCTGAATAAAGTTGCGCAAGAGGGCTTCCATCTTGACGTCAGGGTAGTCTGCAATTGTTTGGAACTCATCAAAAGCCACATAACAAGGCTTATCTGATTTCTCCAAGTATGCAAATATCTGCTGAATGGTCCATTCCTCACGTTGAGGCTGGATATCAATCGTACACTTAGGCATTCCGCTTAACGGATCCGGACTGAATACCGGTCGCAGAGAGCCGAAGAAATTTGTGATTTCGGACCATACACGCTCAGAATAAGGCGTAATACGCCTATTCAATACTTCTTCTCCAAACGCTTTGGTAAAATCAGCGATATTCTTTGTTTCCAGCAGATCGACATAGAAACAATGGAGCTCTTTGGGGTTAAGAGAATGAAAGAGATGCTGTATCAGGCCTGTTTTACCAACACGACGCGGACTGATGAGCGTCACGTTGCGCCTATTATGCAATGCATCCGCTAACTCTTTTGTCTCGCTAACACGGTCACAAAAATACTCCGCGCCTATGTAGGACGTGATAGAAAACGGATTAGAAATGCTGTTTTGTTTTGCCATAACTATTTGATTTTGAGCGCTTTTGTTATGACGAACTTTTCGTCACGAACTTTTCGCTACATAAAATTCGCTGCAAAGGTACAACAAATATCTGATATATGCAAATTTTTCTTACTCTTTTTGTCCAAAATGGTATAAAAAGAGTACAGAACACAGACCGTTGCGCTGACAGAGTACAGACTGAATTAGTCAAAAATTACCAATATAAACCAAAAAACTTAAGAAAATACATTCACTAATTAAGCGAATGGATCGAATATAAAACATCAGCGGCAGGTCCTCCTGCCGCTGAATGTTAGTTACGCTTTCGCGTGAGGGTTAACCGCCCATAGACGGGTCGATAAGCGGTTGACCTTCGCCTCCGGCGCCTCCACCGTAGTTGAAGTTGCCGTACTGAGATTCACACAATGCGTTCATAGCGTGCATTGTCGTTACCTCTAACGAGGGTTGAATATAATTCTTTTTCATAATTTTATCCTTTCATTAATCATTCAACCTTATTGGATCTTCTGACCTTGGAGCGTGTACTTAACGCCGTTGCGGATGATAACAACTTGATTGTTCTCAAGAACCTTCATCGTACCATTCTCGTTCAGCGTTGTGTTCTCAATGCCTGTAGCCGTTTGCTCTTCTTTGACGATACGAGCCGACATATTGAAGCGGATCGGAGCACCATTGGAGTCAGAGTTTCCAGGAACATAGAAGAATGCACGGAAGCCGTTAAGTTGGCTGTCATCTGAGCCATTCCACCAGTAGAGGGTGTTCGTCTGGGTGTAGAGGAACAGTTTTTTCTGGTCGCCCTTATAGAACTTTTCCGGTTTGAGGATACCACAGAGTTGAGCTACAGCGTCACCAACGTTCTGACCAGCCGAAGCAGTGATCGTCACGTTCTTAAAGAGCGGGTTAACGATATTCTCTTCGTTAGCGGGGAAGCCAATGAAGTAAGGTTTGCCAGCTTCGATATGATCTGCCTCTACAATGCGGAATTGCAGTTCGTTCGTAGCCTCATCTACCTTAGCGTACTTAAATGCCCAGAGATCGTTGCTTGCGATCGGCGAAGCAGCCAATTCTTCGGCACTCAGGCTGAACGGCAGACAGATCGTATTGTAGTGATCCGGATTTGTATCCTCACCATAGTTACGTGTGAACGTACGACCGATCACTACGTCCACGATCTTACCGTTGTTAGCATCAAGAATAGCAGAGTTGTTAACGTTGTCAGCCAAGTTCAGTTGCTCAAGGATACGGATCTCTTGTACAGCGAACGTACCTTCAGCAGAACCGGTTCCGTCATAGCGGAGTGCCAAATGAGCACCGGCAGGCAGCGAGCTTACATCAATGCGTGCTTCGCTTGCTGACTTATCCAATTCAGTGAATTGAACGAAGGTCTCTTTATCTGCCGGATCGGTTACATAGCCTAATTCAGGTGTTTCTGCATTCGAAGGAACGGTATATTCGATAGTCAGCAGCGTATTAGTCAAACTTGCTGTGATCTCGGGCAGAACAACTACGTGACCTGCACCATCCTTACCGCCCGGCAAATTCAACGATCCGCCAAAGACGTTGCTTGCGTAGTACTCGGTGTTCTCTGAATAAACTGTCCAGCAGTTGCTCAACGCAGCATCGAAGGTCTCAATGAACGGCAGAGCGTTGATCGCAGCGCAGTTGGTAGTGAAGGTAGTCTCGTCAGACCAATCACCGACACCTTCTTCAGCACAGTTCGCACGTACACGAACATTATAAGACGCGCCTTGCGCGAGACCGCTCAATGCGAACGGACTTTCGATAGTACCTGTTGCATCTGTCCAGTCAGCAGCAGAAGCCAGTTTGTATTGGAGATCCCAAGCGTTCTCGCTGCCTGCTGTCCAAGAGATAGAAGCACTACCTACACCCGGAGTTGCTACCGGAGCATCCAATTTAGCGCAACCAGGAGTACGACGGATATTTACAGCAGTAATCATTACATTAGAGAATTCACCAGAACCTCCCGGATAGCGAACTGCGATATACTTAACCGCAGCAGCCTCAGCAGCCAAATCCAGTTCAACGCCACTTGTCAAAGCAGAGCCAAATGCGTGGAATGCGCCATTCGGAGCGTCTATATAACCGAACTCAGGCGTTGCACCCGACGTTGTGAACGTGAACGTTACAGACAGCTGGTTCAGATTGATGTCATAAGCCGGCAGAACAAGCCACTGCCCCTCTGTTCCATAGAAGCATATCTTTCCGTTAGCGACTTGAGACCATTCACCCTTGAAGGTTGCCTCCCAGCACTCGGGAACAGCGCTGAAACTTGTGATATTGATTGGCAATTCACTTGCATCTTTTACGCCACACCACGTGGTGAAAGAAACAGCGTCAGTGAATGCGCTACCGCAGGCAGACTGGATTTGTGCCTGATAGTTCGTACCGGCTGCCAAATTCTCCAGCGTGAACGGATTGGTTGCTACGTTCTCTTCTGTCCAATCTGCGTCACCTTCTGCTTTGTATTGCAGTTTCCATGCGCTCTCGGTGCTGGTCCAGCTGAATGTTGCGCTATTCTGCGTGCGAGCCGTTACAGCCAAAGCAGTCGGAGCGTTGCAAACAAGAGCAAACGTCTCTGCGGTAGTAGGATACCAATCACTTGTATTAGACGAGCAAACCGTTTGAACTTGTACCTCGTAGGTCTTACCTGTTGCCAAACCGGAAGAGATCGTATAAGATTTAACATCGAGGTCTTCTACGAGATTCCAAGCACTTTCCGGCTCAGTCACCTCACGCCAGCGGAGATTCCATTTATCGTTCGTCTCATCGGTCCAAGTGATCGTAGCGTTCGAAGACGTAGCTGCCACGTTGATTGCCGTAGGAGTCGGGCACACAGGCTTGAGAGAAACGGTGATTTCGTCAATGTAGATAGTAGTGGAATAAGAACCACCTACGGTTTTAAGGGCAAGACGTGCTGTAATAGGAGCATCATTCGGCATCTCTACGGTTTTGGTCTCGTAAGTGTTATAAACCTTACTTATTCGATCAACTTCTGTAAAGTCTGAGCCTACAACATAACCTATTGCAATTTGTCCATAGTACGATGCCGTATTATAACCGCAGTTAGCACTCAATGTTACTATCAAATCTTTCACATCAGCATTCATTTCAGGCATAGCCACCAACGGGCTAAGACCTTTGAAACGCAAGGATTTTGCATCAGTTTTTCCACCGGTAGCAGAAACAATTACCTCGTCTGCACCTGAAATACGCTTCCAACAAGAAGGCATTGCATCGGCTGTCTGACTTTCAAAGTCTTCTGTCCAATCAACCAAAGCAGTGACAGTTTTCGCCTCGCACTCTGTACGGAAACTAAATGTGCCATCGGAGTATTCACTGAGGTCACCACCTCCGCAATCCGCTTTTACACGTACGTAATAGAGTGTGTTTCCTGTCAAATTGGTCAACTCATATGTCGGATTAGTGGAAATGCTTTGCTCTGCGCTCCAGTTAGCATCGCCTTCCGCTTTATATTGCAATTTCCATGCACTTGCAGAACCGGCAGCCCAAAAGATAGTAGCACTATTTGCAGCAATCGCAGATGTACCAAGACCATCAGGCACAGCACAAGAAGGAGCTACACTAACTGTAATGTTATCAATTGCAGCTGTATAAGCACTACTAATCGGTTTATAGTGGAAAGCTAATTGTGCACCAGCAGGAACATCGGACAAAACGACCGCAGATTCATTTCTCCAAGCAGAAGAAGAGGTCGAATAGTCACATGTTCTAAGCGCTGTAAATGAAGAATTTTTGTAATAGCCTACCTCAATCTTACCACTCGCGGTATTACTCTCCTCTACATGAGAGAACTCTATTTGCAAGGTATTCAAAGCAGCCTCAAAGTCAGGAAGAAGAACATATACATCGGTTCCACTACCACCGGTGAAATACAAAGCGTTACCACTTGCAAATGTTATATAACTCGAACTTGAAGCTACATAAACAGCGGATGTATTTCCTGCTGCACTCCAGCAAAGCGGAAGTTCATTCACCGTCTTGTCATTGAAGTTCTCTGTCCAAGGCAATGTAGAAACAGCTGCACACAAGGTCGTAAATGCCGCAGATGCTTCACTCCACTCACTTTGGTCACTACCAGAACAAACTGCCTTTACGCGGGCATAGTAGGTAGTGCTGGCTGCCAAATTCTCCAGCGTGAACGGTTTTGTAGTAATATCATTACCGCTGTTAGCGTCAGTCCAATCACCATCGGTAGCAGACGCAGGGTTAACAGTAGTATATTGCAGTCTCCAAGCAGCCTCTTCGCCACCGTTCGTCCAAGAAATAGAAGCACTATTGGCTGTAATGCTCGAAGCAGAAACGGATGTCGGCTCTACGCAGGAAGGAGTCGGGAATACATGAATATTGTCGATATAAGCATAGCCAGCAGAACTACCACCAGCATAACGTATAGCAATATACGATGCGTCATTTGCCGCAGAGGATAATTCTTTCTTATATAATGTATAACCCGAGGCATAATCCAAGGTCTCAATTGCATTGAAAGTTGTTCCGTCAGCAGAGAGGTAACCGACAATTAGTTTTGCACGGGTGCTATAAGCACTTGCTTCGTTTTTAAAATAGAAACTGATTGTCAGATCTTTGATTGCTTCGTCCATTTCCGGCAGACGAATAATTTGTTCGGAACTGGAAACACCTCCATAGAAATATAGACACTTACTACCTGCATAGGCACTGCCATTATATACATACGGATAAATTGTTCCATAACCATTATAGGATTGTTTGTAATCCCAGCAATCGGGCAGTTTGCCACTACCTGCAGTTGTGCTCTCAAAGGTCTCGTTATAGTCGCTCGCGTCAGCAGGTCCACAAGGAGTCGAGAAAGCAGCAGAGTTAGCACTCCAGTCACTAAATTCGCCGCCACCGCAGTCTGCCTTTACGTGAACAACATAAGAAGAGTTAGCACTTAAACCTGTCAATGTGTACGGGTTTGTCGTAATACTGTTTCCGCTATTAGCATCTGTCCAATTGGAACCGCCATCAGCCGAGTATTGCAGTTTCCATGCACTCTCGCTTCCGTTGGCAGTCCAAGAGATAGAAGCCTCGTTATAAGCGGTAGCTACGCCAGCAGCACTTGACGGAGCCAAGCAAGAAGGAGCTTCACTAACAGAGAAATCATCCAATAGCAGGTAACCACTGTAAGAGGCTCCGCCGTAACGGATAGCCACCAACGATCCGGCAGGTGCACCCGCCAAAGCTACAGAGGCTTCCGTCCAACTTGCAACCTTTGCCAAGGTCTCCACAGCGTGGAACGTACTTGCATCGTTCGGATTGGTAATCCAACCTACTTGCGGACTCGCATAAGAATCGCCTGTATAAGATGAGGAATAATTCGAATACCACAACGTAAGTTGCAGTGTTTTTGTTTGGTTGGCAATCTCCGTAAACTCTGGGAGAATAACAATCATGTTGCCTGTGCCTCCATAGTAATACAAACCCTTACCACTATGAACATACCAACTACTCGTGGACAAACTCGGAGTTGCTCCCCAACTCTTCCAGCAATCCGGATAAGCGGTCTCTTCATCAAAGTTTTGGCTCCATCCGTCACCGGTTACAGTACCGCATTCAGTAGCAAAATACTCGGTAATTGCCTCGCTCTGATCGCCGGCATCGCAATACGAACGCACCCAAACTTGGTACAACGAAGCAGGATTTAAGCCGGAAAGAGTTGCCTCTTTCTCGTTAGTAACCGTTGCGCCTGTCCAATTCGGCGTGCTACCATAGACACCATAGGTATATTGCCACTGTGTCTCACCATGCCCCGAAGCAGACCATGTAATCTTAGCACTCGAAGAAGTGATCTCAGCCTCTACTACGCCTAATGTTGTAGGCTCATAGCAAGATTTCAAAGTCTTAAAGCTGACTTTCTCAGCCGCACTTTGTTCGCCTTCTTCATCGCCGCAGTAACTGCGTACATAGAAATCGTAGTCCGTGAATTTTGTCAGATCGTTATACGTAACGGTCGTTACTGCTTGCGAAGCCACACCGGTCCAATCGGGAGTTGCCCCTTTAGCCACACGTACGAACTGATAATTCGTTACACCTTCAGCTGCATCCCATGTCAGTTTAGCAGAATTGGCTGTAATCTCAGAAGCAGCAGGAGTTCCCGGCTTCTCGCAGGAACTTGAAGTAGGAGCATCTTCATAGGTAAAGGTAACATCCGGACGATATGTTGATTGTGTTCCACTTGTAGGTAAAGTAGAAGTTGTCGTATATGTATATAGAGATACATATGCTCCTCCAGAAGTCGCTTTACATTTACCATTTGACGTTCCAGTTACATAACCGCCACCGGTCGTATTATGCATGAAATCAACCAACAAATTTCCTCCATTATATGCAAATGAAGTAGTAAAAGTTATTGTTACAGTTGTCCCTGTTGCATCAACACTTCCCGAATAAACAGAAGTTGCTCCTGTCGTAGAAAGGAAATTTGCATCAGAATAACTACTTGCACTTATTTCTTTCAAAGAAATTTCTACATTTGTGAAAGTCGTTCCTGCTGCCGTGCGATAGGGGAAGGACATTTTGGTAATTAACTTGCCATTCATCGCAGACAATTGAGAACTGGAATAGATGAACTGGTCGTGATAGCGACGATCGCCTTGGGTTGTATAAATAGGAACCGTTTGAAGACCAGTGTCATTGTTTCCAATAGATAATGTCAGCGGATCCGCTTTTGCTCCACTCCACGGCAAGAGAAATAGTGCCGTGAGGAGGAGGGTTAAAAATAAGTAAGTTTTTTTGAACATAATACTTAAATTTTAGTTAAACAATAAATTTAATTTTAATCAATATTATTTTTGATTCTTTATGTGTGCGTATGTATAAAATATACAAACAGGGCGCAAAGGTACACATTTTTATTGGAATATGCAACTTTGCGACGAAAAAAGTGACGAAAAAGTGTATTTTGCTAAGTTGAGTTTGCAAAAACGGAGCAAAATCAAAATCACGGGATATATACAAAGTATATATACGGTAGGTGACGATACGTTCTAACCACGTATTACCCACGTAATACCCAGGTAATACCCAGGTAATACCCACGTATTACTCAGGTAATAAGTACGAGTGAGAAATGTATGATCTGCTTACTGCAGCAGGGTGATGCCGGATTCGGCACAACGGGTGAGGTCATCGGAGGACCATTCGCTCACTTGGACTTCGCCTATATGGCGTTTATGAAGGAGAACCATACAGAGTCGTGACTGGCCGATACCGCCGCCGATAGTGAGCGGTAAGGTGTTGTTTAACACGGCTTTATGGTAGTCGAGTTGGCTCCAATCAGAGTGTCCTGCTGCGGCTAATTGGCGCTTCATGGACTCGGCGTCCACACGGATTCCCATGGACGATAATTCGACCGCTTTGTTGAGGATCGGATACCAAATGAGGATGTCGCCGTTGAGGTTCCAGTCGTCATAGTCGGCAGCACGGTCATCGTGCTTCTGACCGTTCGAAAGGGGTGCTCCGATGCCTTCGACAAAGACCGCTCCGAACTCCTTGCAGATAGCGTTCTCCCGTTCTTTGGCATTGAGGGTAGGGTAGCGTTGCAGCAAGTCTTCCGAGTCGATGAAAGTGATCTCGTCGGGCAGGAAGGGTTCGAGTTCCGGATAACGCTCACAGACCACGTATTCGACGTTTTTGAGCACCTTATAGATATCGCGTACGGTAGCGCGCAAGTACTCACGCGTGCGGTCGGCTGCCGTCAGCACTTTGCACCAGTCCCACTGGTCCACGTAGAGGCTGTGGAGGTCGTCCGGTCGCTCGAAGGTGCGGATGGCGTTCATGTCGGTATAGATGCCGTAGCCGGGTTGCGCATTGATACGCCAGAGTTTCATTCGCTTCCATTTGGCGAGTGAGTGGACGATCTCACAAGTGCGGTTGAGTTCCGGCACAAAGAAAGTGATGGGTTTTTCGACTCCCGTCAGGTCGTCATTCAGTCCGTGGCCGGACTCGACGAAGAGGGGAGCCGTGACGCGGCGGAGTCTGAGAGCCGATGATAACTCTTGTTGAAACGTGTCTTTGACCAGTTTGATAGCGTGTTCTGTTTGCATCATTTTTCTTTAAAATTCACATTCAGGGTGCAAAGGTACTGCTTTTTTTTGATATATGCAAATATCGGGGCAAGAATCATGAAAAAAATCGCATTTGTGTGGGTGTGTAGCCGGTGCAACGTTTGAAAAAACGACAGAAAGAAGGAGAGTCGGCATAGCCGAGGTGGAAAGCGATCTGCTGGATGGTTAAATCGGGTCGGGAGGCAAGCAGGTTCTTGGCTTGCGTAGCGAGGTATTGCTCAATATAATCGCTGGCAGAAATGCCGACGACCTCTTTGATGATAACGGAGAAATGGCGCGTTGTGAGATGCGCTTTTTCGGCATAAAAAGCGACCTCGTGTTGCTCGCGGTAGTGCGCAGCCAGCCGGTTACAGAACTCATTGAATACCAGACTGCTGCGATTATTCTTCCTTGCTTCTTCGTCCATCTCGCGCCGACAGGCATCCAGCATCTCCACCATAATATCAGTTTGCGCCATGAGCATCTCATGTCGATGCGGATAACGGGATACAGGCGTATTGCTTATCAGTTCCAACATCTCCACCGCCTTCATGTATTGCGCCATCTCTTCATCCGTTAGCAGACAAGCTGGAAGGGCATGAAACTTATTACGATCATGCGTCATTCTGTTTCGGGTCATTTCCTGTTCAAAAGCACAAGAATGGACAATAACCGTGACGTTATAATCAGCACTGCACTCAAGCGAATGGATAATATGATTCGGCAAGACCAATGCCACTTCATTAGGCAGAAAAATAATCTCCTTCTTGTCGTACAATGCACGCGCAGAGCCGGAATGACATATAAAAATCATAAGGTATGGCGAGATTATATCCTGATGTTTTACAGGAAAACCATGTACATCGCGCATTACCACCACTTCTGACTTTTCGATCGTGCGGAAGCTCTCTTCAAATTTACGTTTTTCGTCCATAAAAATTCATTTTGAGCACAAAAGTACAACAAAAATTTGACATATGCAAGTGTTTTTGTATAAAAATCGTACTTTTGGTTAATAATTCCCCATAAATAGGTAACGTGTATATGCGCGAAAAGCAGTAATTTTGTCGTCGGATTTGGAGATCAATGACTTTGTTGCCCCGCAACTCGTATAATTGTCTCAAATCCTCCTCCCCCCATCACAACCATTTCATTGGGTTGTGTCGGGGACCCCATTATAGAAAAAACTCTCTAAAAAAAAGGAGGTACATATGCGAAAGATTGGAATGGTATTAGCAATGCTTGTATGTGCTATGATGGCTCATGCGGGCACGTACGCGTACTTGGTGTTCACCAATACGGAAAGTACGAAGACCGCATTGTCGGTGACAGACATGACGATGACGGTGAACGGTACGAAGTTGGACGTGACAAACGCAGACGGTACGGAGATCTTCGGCGGGCAAGGCTACTATCCTGCTTCTGTCTCCGGCGGTACGAACGTTGATCTGACCGACTATGTTAGTTCCGGAGGTGGCGGTCCCTGGGGACATTAAGCATCTTGTTTCTGATTTTTACCGTCAAAACTTGCACAATTCAAAAAAAAGTTGTACCTTTGTCGCGGATTTGGTAAAGGTGAGAGGTTATAGGTAAAGGTGATAGGTTATTGGTGATAGGTAAGATAACAGATATAGTGCAGACGTTTGAGCCGATCAGTTTGGCGCAGATGGAGAGCGTGAAGTTGATGAACCGCATCGACACGAAGTATGCGGTGCCTTTGTCGGTTTTGCCGGTTCTGCTGGAAGCTGCGAAGGAGGATTATTATGTGCAGGAGATAGAGGGCAAACGGATCGCAACGTACGACACGATGTACTACGACACCGAGAGTCTGGAGATGTACATTCGTCACCATGACCGGCAGTTGGTAAGGCAGAAAATACGGGTGAGGCAATATGTGGACAGCGACCTGACGTTCCTGGAGATCAAGCGCAAGAACAACAAAGGGCGTACGAGCAAGAAGCGTATCGTTGTGCCGGGGTTTGATATAACCGCTGACACGCCGAGTGTGCTCAAACACAAGCGCAAGGAGGATGAAGCGGTGACGGTGAGCAGTTTTATTGACGCCAAAAGCCGGTACGAATGGAGCGCGATCAGTCCGCATTTATGGACCAAGTTCCATCGGATAACGCTGGTGAACAAAGCCAAGACCGAACGGCTGACGATTGATCTGGACTTGGTGTGGGAGAATGTGGTGAGCGGTGAGACGAAGACCTTTCCTGAACTCGTCATTATCGAACTCAAACGAGACGGGGTTAGAGGATTAGGGGTTAGTGGATTAGGGGTTAGTGGGATTTTGCGAGACTTGCGCGTTAAGCCGCTCAAAATAAGCAAGTACTGCATCGGGACGGCGCTTACAACACCGGGACTGAAAAAGAATCGTTTCAAATCGAAGATTCGAAAGATTGTTAAACTGTTAAATTGTTGTTGAGATATAACCAAAAAAAGAAAAGAAAATATTTTATAATACTGAATTATGATACAAGTTGATTTAAATAATCCGACATTGGAATTTTTGGAGAATGATCCGGATATCGCAGCCCGTTTCGGGACGAGCGACAGTATCAGTTATTTGATGCACTCGATTGCAGATTGGTTGCATGTGAGTGCGGACCTGATCACTATGCCGTTGATGTTTTTGTTCAACCTGCTGGTGTCGTGGGTTCTGATCTATGCCATCTACTATCGTTATTCGCGTCGCCGCGACTACTATGTGCAGTTCATGCTGTTCTCGAGCGGTATGTTCCTGCTGTTGTGGTTGATGCAGATTTTGGATATCCAGACGGGATTTGTGCTCGGTCTGTTCGCCATCTTCGGCATGATCCGCTACCGCACAGAGACCGTGCCTATCCGCGAGATGAACTATATGTTTTTGATCATCGCTATCTCGGTTATTAACTCATTGAGCCTCAAAGCGGATGGTTTGGCATGGTATTTGTTGCTTTTTGCCAATATACTGCTATTGGCTCTGGCGTGGGGCTTTGAGCTTTGGAACGGCCGCAAACGGATCTCGACGAAGATCATTCTCTATGAGAAGATAGAGAACATCAAGCCGGAGAACCGTGCGGCACTGATCGCTGACCTCGAAGAACGTACAGGACTGAGGGTGTTGGACATCGAGATAGGACATATTGATTTCCTGCGCGACGTGGCGTATATCAAGATGACGTACCCGCTGGAAGCAGGGAAGACCGTTAACAGTATTGACCAAATAACGAAGTTCAAATGAGACCGCTACGCTGTAAGACCGCAGACGCTGTAAGACCGCTACGCTGTGGGACCGCTATCGCTGTGGGATTATTCTTGTTGTTCGTTGTTCCTTCTTGGGCGACGACGTACAACGCTGCAGGTTCGACCACCGAACAAGCTGTGCAGATGCGTGTTGGGGCAGAGTTTACAAAAAAATGGAAGCAGGGTGTTCAACTGAGTTTTTCCGAAGAACTTCGTTTTAATCTGTATGACGTAGAGAGCGGCACTTCACCGAAAAACGTTGCTATAGACACTTCGTATGGGGCATCGTTCTATAAGTCCTACACCACGCTCAGTCTCGCCTATGCTCATCCGGAGTTCAAATATATCAAGTTGGATGCCGGTTACACCTTGCGTCTGTTGGGCAACAAAGGTTGGAGCGACCCGAATGAGTTTCTCCGTCACCGTGTTTTCTTTGGTGTGAGGGGCAGTTATAGCGGTCAGATCGCCAAGATCTATCTTCGTGAAAGGGTGCTGTGCGACATGCGTACGGACAGCGTTAACTTGCTGGAGCAGAATCAGTATAACTGGTTGCTTCGCAGCCGTATCGGTTCGGAGTTCACTGTGCCCGGTAAACCCGTGAAACCCTATCTATGGCTGGAACTGGAGAACACGCTCAACGTACCTGAGTACCAACGTAAGGACGGAATGCAGTACCTAAGTCATGTGCGTACACAAGCAGGCGTCAAGTGGCGTTTGACCAAACTTAGCAGCCTGGATTTCTTCTATCGGTTCCAGTATGGTTATGACCGTGACATCAATATAACGAAGACAAAAGGTTATATCTATCTGACCGAAGAGAAAACATTTGTTCACGCGATAGGTATAGTCTATAATATTGATTTTTAATTGAAAAAGTATGAAAAAGAACATTCTTTGCTTGTTGATGATAAGCAGTATGGTGTGCCTTCAAGTAGGGTGCAGTCGTGACAAAGATGTAGTACTGGATAATACAACGGGTGAGAACACAGGCGAGTCGGGCGAGTCGGGTGAAACCGGTATTGCTGATGACAATGTGGACGAGCAGAACTGGTCGGACACGATCAGTATCGTGTGGAGCGGTGCTGCGGCTACAGTATCGGGTGCGAATGACAGTTTGCAAATAAGCAACACGAACGGCTATGTGTCGATCACCTCGTCCGTCAAGGGTTCGCAGATCGTGTATATGCTGAGCGGTGACGGTCAGGGGCAACTGACTATTTATGGTTCGTACCGGCATAACATCACGCTGAACGGCCTGACACTGACCTGCTCCGACGGTCCGGCGATCAATAACCAGTGCCATAAGAAATGTTATCTGGTGATTAACGGCACGAACACGTTGACGGACGGTTCATCGTACGCTACAACGACCGAGGACCGCAAAGCGGCGTTCTTTAGCGAAGGACAGATTATTGCTTCGAGTGCGGGTTCGCTTACCGTCAAAGGTAACTATAAACATGCGCTCGCTTCGGATGATTACATCCACCTGACGGATGGTCTGACGGGTACGCTCAACCTGACTGCTGCGTCCGATGGTCTGCACGCGAATGACGGTGTCTATATAAATGGCGGAAATACGACGATCAAGGCCGGTAACGATGGTGTACAGTGCGATTCGATTATTGTTATCAGTGGCGGTTCGCTCAATATAACCGCGACCGACAAGGGTATTGTTGATTCGTTGGGCATCACCATCAGCGGCGGTACGATTGTTGTCAATAGCGAGTATAAATGTATCAAAACCAAAGCGAACCTGCTTATCAGCGGCGGTGATATCAAGGTCATCTGCAGCGGTACTTCGTCCGGCGGAGGCTGGGGCGGAGGCGGATGGGGTGGTAACTCCTCGTCCAGCAGTCCCGAAGGTATCGAAGCGAAGGGTACGATCACGATCACCGGTGGTAAGGTCTATGCGCAAGCCAATGACGATGCGATCAACTCGGGTGGTGATTTTACTATCTCCGGCGGTATGGTTTGCGCTTATTCGACGGGCAACGACGGGCTTGATGCGAACGGAAACTGCTATATCAAAGGCGGTGTCGTTTATGCGATCGGTGCTTCCTCGCCGGAAGTGGCTATTGATGCCAATACGGAGCAGCAAAAGAAGCTCTATGTCAGCGGTGGAACAATTGTTGCTATCGGTGGTCTGGAGAGCGGTTCGAGCCTGACGCAGACTTGTTATTCGGCTTCGTCATGGAGCAAGAATACGTGGTACGCGTTGACGGTAGGTAGTGACGTGTTCGCTTTCAAAACACCAAGCAGCGGTGGTACGACACTCGTTGTTTCCGGTGCTTCTACGCCGACCCTCAAATCGGGTGTTACTGCAAGCGGTACGGCAATTTTCAATAACATGGGTTATTATCCCGCTTCTGTCAGTGGCGGTTCGAATGTGACGCTCTCGACGTATAGCGGAGGTAACTCGGGAGGCGGTGGTCCCGGTGGCGGAGGCGGCCCTGGTGGCGGTCCCGGTGGCGGAGGTCCAGGAGGATGGCATTGAGAAAGTTGAGAGTTTAGAGTTGAGAGTTGAGAGAAGTTCTAAAGTTTAAAGTGGAAAGTTTATGAAACGAATTATTAGTATATCGGTCTTTGGTCTTTGGTCTTTGGTCTTTGGTCCTTTGGCAGCGCAGAGTCTGCTGACGCCGGAACAACTGGCGAAACGGGAGCGGCATAAGAATCTGACGGTGAAGGAATGGAACACGGACGACAAGACCAAGACGCGTTGGCTCGACCGTATTAAGATTTACGACGACCAGGGACGTTGTATTGAGGAGATCGAGTATGCCACGTACGGTCAGAAATGGCGTGTGACGAGCAAGTATGATGACGTTACGGGTAAGGTGACGGAGGAGGTTGAGTACAACGACCGCAACCGTCCGGTGCGTATCCGCAAGTACGAATGGAACGAGAACGGCACCAAAGCCAAGCAGTATAACTACTTGCCTAATGGCAAACTATACTCCGTGAAAGTGTATGAGTACATTTTCTCGGATAAATAATTACAAGAAAATCGTTCTTCGGAGCGATTTTTTTTGTAAATCTCCCATAGATTTGACAGATTTAACGGATTTTATTTGCATATGTCAAAAAAAAGTTGTATCTTTGCACGCAAAATCGTGCAACAACAAAATAATATATTTTATGAGTAGTTTATCGAAAGGATTAGCTCTCTTTATCGGAGGAGCTATCGCCGGAGCGGCAGCGGCATTGCTGCTGACCCCGAAGAAAGGCGAAGAAGTTCGTCAGGAGTTGGCTGACTTGGCGCAAGAGGCCAAGAAACGTGCGCAACAATACTGCGAGCAAGTGAAGCAAGATTTGGCGGAAGTCAAAGAACCTGAAAAGGAGGCATAAGATGGAAAACGAATTTTTCAATCAAGTCAAGGAGGAAGTGACGGAGTACGGCAAGTCGGTCGGCAGGGTAGGTAAACTGCGCCTGATCGGTATCGTCAGCCGCGTGTTGGGTATGTTCCTGCTCATTTTTACGGTGGTGCTGTGTGCGCTCGCGCTCTTTACGTTCGGTGCTGTAGCGGCCATCGATGCGATGTCTAACTGCATGCCTGTTTGGGCTGCGGCGCTCATCATCAGTAGCGCGTATATCGTGCTGATTGCTATCGCGATAGCCTGCCGCAAGCCGCTTTTTATCCATCCGTTCATCAAGTTACTCTCGAAGCAGATCAGGTCGGAAGAGGAGCTGGCGCTCAGGATCATGGAAGCCGAGCATAAAGCGGAGATTCAGCAAGTGCGTATGCAATGCCAGGTGGAGAACGCTACGCGTGAGTTGGATTTCTATGCAGGTATGATCTCACGCGCTTGGAAATATATCAAAAGATTATTGCGCAAGTGAATAAGAAATCTCTTCCGATAGTAGCCGCGGTGTTTCTCGCGATCGCGATGACGGTGCAGTTCTTCGTGTCGTACAGCCGTGAGAAAAAAGACCTGATGCAGCAGATGGAGAACAAGATGGATCTGGCGCAGAAGGATTTTATCTTTGAGGTGTACGACATGCACGAGGCGACGGATGAGATAGTGCATTTCTTTCCTGAGTTTGAAGACCACACGGATGATTTGTATGCGCTGCTGGAAACGGTGCTCGGACATTATCCGGATCTGTACAGCTGTTATATCACGTTCCCTCCCGAGAGTTCGCCGCATCCCGGTCATTGGTTCTGTCCGACGGCTTTTCGGGTAAAGGACGATTCGATCATCACGTACGATGCGGGGCATAGTATCCCGTATGAGGAACGCGATTGGTTTATCGGTGCGCTGGATAGCGATGATGAGGGATACTGGAGCTTGCCGTATAATGACGGAACCCATGCGGATCCGGTGTTTACCTATTCGCAGAAGATATATAACGGACAGGATAAACTGGTCGGTGTGGCCGGAGCGGATTGTACGCTGGCATGGACGGCGCGGTTGTTAGAGGAGATCAAGCCCTACGACGATGCCGTTTGTGAGTTATTCAGTACCAATGACTCGCTGATCGTAGGGTGCGGTCATACGGCAGATATACGCGATCGGATTGTATTCGAGAAAGTGCTGTTTCCGACGGACATGCGTCTGGTGATCAGTGTGCCCAAATGCCATATACGCGAAGGTATCGCGGGTGTCAGTCTGATCACGCTGTCGGTGTTGCTGAGCGGCATATTGATCATCGGCTTGCTGCTGCGTCATATACGCAAGGAGCAAGATGCGTTCACCCGCATCGAAATGGCGAACAAGGTGATCGAAAAAGAGATGCAGATCGCTCATGACATCCAAATGGGGATTCTTAAAGGTGAAAGGTTAAAGGTTGGTGATAGTTCGCGGGAGGATGTACAGTTGGAGGCAAAACTGATACCGATGCGGGAGGTGGGAGGAGACCTGTATGATTTCCACCGCGAAGAGGATGAGTTATGGTTTATCATTGGTGACGTGAGCGGTAAAGGTGTACCGGCGGCGATGTTTATGAGTGCGGCGGTTAACCTGTTTCGCGCTGCGGGCGCGCATTCCGGTTCTCCTCGAGAGATCATGGAGAAGATGAATGTTGTGTTGAGTGAGAATAATCCGTCGCTGACGTTTGTGACGGCTTTTATTGGTCGGTTGCATATACCCACGGGTGAGTTACTCTACTGCAATGCGGGGCATTGCGTACCGCTAAGGGTTAGTGGATTAGGGGTTAGTGGGTTAGACTTGGTGCCGAATATACCGTTGGGATTTGATGGAAAGTATAAGTTTGTAGAGCAGGGCTGTATGTTGGGTGAAGGCGAGACCTTAGTGCTCTATACGGACGGCGTGACCGAAGCACGCAACAGCGCACGGGAGATGCTGGGGATGGAACGATGGAAGAAGATCGTTGAGAGTTTAGAGTTGAGAGTTGAGAGAAGTTCGAAAGTTGATAGTTTATTGGATGAGGTGAAGAACTTTATGGGAAAGGCAGAGCAGACGGATGATATCACACTGATGGCGATTCGCAAAACAGGACCTGTGGAGCCGAAGACTTTGCGGGTAGAGAACCGCATGGAGTGCTGGCCTCAAATGCGTGCAGCATTGCATAACTACGGTCTGTGCGCAGGGATAGAACCGCGGGCACTGAAAAAGATTGAAGTGGCGATCGAGGAGGCGGTGGTGAACATCGTTAAGTACTCGCAGGCGGAGTGGATGGAATTGAAAGTTGAAAGTTTAAAGTTTAAAGAGTTAAAGGTATCCCTACGGGATAATGGGGTGGCATTTGATCCGACGCAGCAGGCGGAAGTAGATACAGACCAGGTTATGGCGGAGCGGCAGATCGGCGGTTTGGGCATCGCGTTGCTGCGCAAGATAGCCGACGAAGTGCGCTATTGTCGCACGGACGAAATCAATGAATTAACAATATTAAAAAAGATAGATTTATGCAAGTGAACATTCAACCGAACGGACAGGAGATGACCGTTCAACTCATCGGTGAGTTAGATACGATGGCTACCACCGAACAGGCAGACGAGTTACAACAAGTGCTGAACATCGCAGACAAGGCACTGCTGATTGATTGCAGTGAAATGGAGTATATCTCTTCGGCAGGTTTGCGTTTCTTTATGCAGTTGAAGCGCGAGAGTGAAGCCAAAGGCGGTTCGATCCGCATTGCGCACCTGAACGAAGATGTAGCCGATATATTCCGTATGAGCGGTTTTCAGAATATTTTTCAGATTGAAAGTTGAGAGTTTAGAGTTGAGAGAAGTCGACTAGTTAAAAGTTGAAAGTTATGAGAAGTCCGTTGAGTCAAGCGCAGGCAGGTGTTTATTATGCCTGTGAGACGTCTGTTTCAGACGAGTATAACTACCAAAACCCGGTGTTGTTTACGCTTCCTGAAGATGCGGATTTGGTGCGTTTGCAGCAAGCTGTAGAAGATGCTTTGCGCGCGCACCCGTACTTAGGCAGCCGCGTAGTGGTGAATGATGAAGGAGTGCCGGAGATGGAAACTAACGTTGAAGGTTTAACGTTTAAGGTTGAACGATTAGAGGTTTCCGAGGCTGAATGGAAAGCGGCACAAGAGACGTTTGCCAAGACCATGGATGTGCATGGGGAGAAGTTGTATCGGGCGGAGATCTATAGAGTCAAGAGTCAAGAGTCAGGAGTCAAGAGTTATTTGTACATCGATGTACATCATGTATTGACGGATGGATTCTCGGTGACCATATTGCTGCGGGATATAGAGCGGCTCTATAACGGTAAGAAACCCGCGGGCGAGTTGATGGACGGCGCAGCGATAGCGAATGAGGAAGCAGCACAACGGGCAGACGAGACACTGATGGGTGAAGCGAAGGAATGGTACGCGAAGACCTTCTGCGATGCTGCCGACACCGACTCGCTGCCTATTCCGGAGGCGAAAGTGGAAAGTGGAAAGTGTAAGGTGGAGAGCCGCTATGAGATGTTTCCTTTGAACGTCACCAAGGACGAGGTGCAAGTGATAGAGAAGCGTTTCGGTGCCAAAGAGAGCGTGATCATGCAGACCGCTTTTGCGCAACTGTTGGCTACCTATAGTGCCGAAGAGAAAGCATCGTACTGCACGGCGTTCTGGGGCCGCACCGACCGCCGTACCTTGGGTTCCGTCACGATGATGGTGCATACCCTGCCGGTGTTCATGCAGACGAAAGCGGAGACCACGATAGAAGAGATGCTGCGCGGCATGGACGAGCAGTTGAACTTGACGCAGAAATATCAATACTATGCTTATCCGGATGCGGTGCGTGATCTGGGACTGAATAACCAAGTGATGTTCGTTTATCAGGGTGCGGTGTTAGCCGACAAGCGCGGTCTGCACTTAGGCGAGACACTGGTGCCTTATACGGACTTGCGTAAACCGACTCCGGGATGGAAGTTATGCGCGGAGTTATTCGAAGTGAACGGACAATACTCGCTCAAACTCAGTTACAGCACCGCCGACTATTCGGAAGCGTTCTTACAACAGTTGGCTGTGGCTTATGGCAATATTCTGCGTTCGATGGTGACGGCAGAACGGGTGAGTGAAATAGAGTACTGCTCGGATGAGCAGGTGAAGTGGTTGAATGCCCGCAACCCCGAAGCACCGAAGGTTTCAGAAGGCAGTCTGGTAGCCCGTTTCAAAGAGCATGTAAAAAACCAACCGAACGCTATTTGTGTGGTGGCAGGTGACAAACGCCTGACCTATGCCGAAGTGGATAAGTTGTCCGATACGATTGATCCGCAATATACCGAACGCTGCGGCGAACATGTGATCGGTTATTCGGTGCCGCGCAACGAGCAGATGATCATCGTGCCGCTCGCTATCGCCAAAGCCGGTATGACCGCCATGCCGTTGGATAGCAGTTATCCGGCAGAGCGTCTGGATTTCATGCGTGGTGATGCTGCGAACTATGCAGGAGGCGATGCGTTTATCTTACTCTATACGAGTGGTACAACGGGTACACCGAAGGGTGTGATGCTGAGCGAAAAGAACATTCTTACTTTCTGCGATTTCCATGCGAAGCGTATCGGTCTGACGAATGAGAGTCGGTACGCGACTTATGCGGGTTACGGTTTCGATGCGTTCATGTGCGATTTCTGGGGTTGTATGGTTGCCGGTGCAGCGATGTATGTCATCGGTGACGATATCCGTTTTGACCTTGATGCGATACACGAGTATATCTTGCGTGAGCAGATCACACATATTTTTATGACCACGCAGGTGGCGACACAACTCGTACAGAACTTCCCCGATATTCCGTGCTTGCAACATCTGGGAACGGGTGGAGAAAAACTGATGTCGCTTGATCCACCGACCTATAAGTTACAGAACGCGTACGGTCCGACGGAGACAACGGTGTATGTATGCTGTTACTATGTACATCAGAACGAACCGAATATACCGATCGGTCGCGCCAACGATACCGCACAGCTGTTCATCGTTAACAAGTACGGCAAGCGTGTACCTTGGGGAGCAGCAGGTGAATTGCTGATCGCCGGTCCGCAAGTGGGTTTGGGTTATCTCAACCAACCTGAGAAGACTGCTCAGGCGTTCGTAGAGTGGAACGACAAACGTGTCTATCGTACGGGCGATATCGTGCGTTATCGTCATGACGGAGAGATCGAGTTTGTGGGGCGCAAGGACGGACAGGTGAAGATCCGCGGTTTCCGTATTGAGTTGAAGGAAGTAGAGGCCGTGATCCGTCAGTTCGAGGGTATCAAGGATGCCACCGTGCAGGCCTTCGACTACCCGAGTGGCGGTAAGTTCATTGCCGCATATGTAGTGAGTGATCAGAAGGTCGATGTGCAGGCATTGAATGCGTTCATCATGGACCAGAAACCGCCGTATATGGTGCCTGCTGTGACGATGCAGATTGATGCGATACCGCTGAACCAAAACCAGAAAGTGAACAAACGTGCTCTACCTGAACCCAAGGCACAGACCGATGATACACCCAAAGAGGCAGCGCCGCTGAACGTACTCGAAGAGCAACTGGCGGATATCGTAGCCGGTATCGTGAATAACCGCGATTTCGGTATTACCACCGACTTGCGCTATGTGGGCCTCAGTTCGATCTCAGCTATCAAGTTGGCTACGCAGGTGTATAAACGTTTCGGTGTTCAGTTGGATGCCAAACTGCTTGTCAAAGGCGCGAATATCCAGACGATAGAGAATGAGATTTTGAATGCGATGCTTAATGGTGCGAATGGTGACGCGGCGACGCCGCTTAATGGTGCGAATGGTGAAGAAGACTTGACTGCGCCTTACCCCTTGAGTCACGCCCAGACAGGTGTTTATTTCGAGTGCATGAAGAACCCCACTTCGACACTCTATAATATACCTATGCGCGCGCGTTTGCCGCTGAGCATCGAAGATGAAGCTTTGCGTAAGGCGGTAGAGCAAGTGGTGAATAACCATCCTGAACTGTTCGTCCATTTCAGGACGAATGATACCGGCGTGGAGCAGATCATAGATAAAAGTTTAGAGTTTAGAGTTGAGAGTTTAGAGAAGAAAGAAGCCGAGCTCGAAGCATATCGTGCGGAGTTCGTGCGACCGTTCAACTTGAGCAAAGACCTGCTGTGCCGGTTCAGTATCGTGCGCACGGAAGAGGCGCTTTACCTCTACTGCGACATGCACCACCTCGTTTGCGACGGTGCGTCATACGATGTGTTCTTCAATGAACTGTGTGCATTGTTGGACGGAGGTTCGATAGACAAAGAAATGTGCTCCTATGCGCAGTTCGTAGCCGATGAGCAGGCTGCTAAGGATGGTGACGAATATGCAGCAGCGAAGGAGTTCTTCCATTCGCAATTAGCACAAGTAGAGGGAGCAACAGAGCTGGCTCCCGACCTGACGAATCCGAAAGACGGTGAGATAGGTCAGGTCTATGCCCCGATGGATATCAAAGCGGCCGAGGCCTTGGCACAAAAGGCGGGTGTGACGCCTGCCGGTGCAACGTTGGCAGCGGTGTTCTATACGCTGGCGCGTTTCGCGAACGCAGATGATCTGTGTATCACGACGATCTCCAACGGTCGCAGTAACCTCAAGATGGCGAACACGATCGGTATGATGGTCAATACGCTGGCACTGAGCAGTAAGATAAGCGACCAGAACGTGGAGGCGTTCGTGCGTGAGACAGGAGAACACTTCGAGCAGACGCTGGCACACGAGAACTATCCGTTTGCGCAGATAGCCACCGACTATGACCTGACGGCAGAGATCATGTATGCCTACCAACTCGGTGTACTCTCTGAGTACAAAGTGAAAGGACAGGTGGTGGCGACGGAGAATATGGAACTCAATGTGCCCAAGTTCAAGATCGCCTTCTATATCGTGGAAGTGAACGGTCAGCCGAGTGTGGCGATCGAGTACGATAACGGTCGATACAGCCGCGAGATGATGCAGTCGCTCGCGCAGTCGGTTAGCAACGCCGTGAGCGCTTTTGCCGCTCAATCTGCCGCAGCCGTTCGTGCTATCTCACTCATGGACGAGGCGCAAGTCAAACTGCTCGATAGTTTCAACGAAACCGCTGTACCGTACGACAACACACAGACGATCCTTTCGCTCTTCAAAGCGCAAGTGGCCAAGACTCCGGATGCCCTCGCACTCGTCTATACCGATAAGCGCTTTACGTACCGGGAGGTCGATGAGATCTCCGACCGCATCTCCGCAGGCTTACACCCGACAACGAACGTCATCGCTATCAAAGTGCAACGCAGCGAATGGATGGTATTGGGTGCATTAGCTGTGCTCAAGACCGGTTGTGCGTACCTGCCGCTCGATCCGAGTTATCCCGAGGAGCGTCTGAGTTACATGCAGCAGGATGCGAACAGTTGTATGTTGCTGACGGAGGTTGAATTTGAAGAGCTTTCGAGATCACGAGATCACGAGATCACGAAATCAAGAGAGATCAATCCCTCCGACCTCTTCATCCTCCTCTATACTTCCGGTTCGACGGGAGTACCGAAAGGTGTTCAGTTGGAGCACGGTAACCTCGTGGCGTTCTGCCATTGGTACCAGCGTTACTACGACTTGCATGAAGGACATAAGGTGGCAGCGTATGCAAGCTTCGGTTTTGATGCCTGCATGATGGACCTCTATCCGGCGCTGACTTGTGGTGCGGCAGTGTATATCGTGCCGGAAGACTTGCGTCTGAACCTGCCGGAGTTGGGTCGTTATTTCGATGCAGAAGGCATCACGCACTCGTTCATGACCACCCAAATCGGTTATCAGTTTGCGACGAATGTCGAGTGTCATTCGTTGCAGCATTTGTCCGTAGGCGGTGAAGCACTATCGGCATTGAACCCGCCGTCGAACTACAAGATGCATAACGGTTATGGTCCGACGGAGTGTACGATCTTCACGACGACCTATTTGGTGCGCGAATATGAGCAACATATACCGATCGGTAAACCGCTGGATAACTTGCAGTTGTATATCATGGACACTAACGGTCAACGTCTGCCGCTCGGTGCGACGGGTGAGTTATGGGTGAGTGGTCCACAGGTAAGCCGCGGATACCTCAACCTGCCGGAGAAGACAGCAGAGACCTTTGTTGAGTGGAACGGTAAGCGTTGTTATCGCACCGGTGACATTGTTCGCTACCTGCCGGACGGCAATATCCAGTTTGTGGGTCGTCGTGACGGACAAGTCAAGATCCGCGGTTTCCGTATTGAGTTGAAGGAAGTGGAAGCCGTGATCCGTCAGTTCGAAGGCATCAAGGATGCGACCGTACAGGCCTTTGACTACCCGAACGGAGGTAAGTTCATTGCAGCCTATGTCGTCAGTGACCAACCGATCGACGTACAGGCACTCAATGCCTTCATCCGCGAACGCAAACCGCCGTATATGGTACCGGCTGCTACGATGCAGATCGATGTGATACCGCTCAACCAGAACCAGAAAGTGAACAAACGTGCCCTGCCTGCACCGAAGATTCAGGCGGACGACCATGATTATGTAGCACCCGCCAACGACACCGAGAAACTATTTGCGGACATCTTCGCGTCCGTGCTCTCGCTCGATAAAGTCGGTGCGACGGATAACTTCTTTGAATTAGGCGGAACCTCCCTTATGGTGACGCGCGTGATCATCGAAGCCGACAAAGCCGGCAAGCATATTGCCTACGCTGATCTCTTCGCGCACACTACGCCGCGTGAGTTGGCTACCTTGGTGGACGGTCAGAGTGCCGCTGCCGATGCTGAGACACCGGATCGCGAGATCACGGAGTTTGACTATACGGCTATCAACGAGATACTCCAAGCTAATAGTCTCGAATCATTCAAGGCTGGTGAACGGCAGGAGTTGGGTAATGTGCTGCTGACCGGTGCAACGGGTTACTTGGGTATCCATGTACTCAAAGAACTGATCGACTCCGATGCCAAGACCATCACTTGTCTCGTGCGCGGTAAGAGTCAGGAAGACGCGGAACGGCGTGTTCGTAACCTGCTGTTCTACTATTTCAGTCGTCGTTTCGACGAGCTCTTCGGCTCGCGTATCTTCGTTGTGCAGGGCGATGTCACGAGTGACTTCAATATACAAAGCCCCATCGACACCGTCTTTAACTGTGCCGCGAATGTAAAACACTTCTCGAAGGGAACGGACATCGAAGATGTCAATATCGGTGGTGCACAACGTTGTGTGGACTTCTGTCTGGCGACAGGTGCCGCACTCGTGCATGTATCGACGACCTCTACCGGTGGTGTATGGGTAGGCAATAACGCGCCTGCACCGGTACTCACGGAGCGGAACATTTGGTTCGGGCAGTATCTGGGCAACCAGTACATGCACTCGAAGTTCCTCGCTGACCGTCTTATTCTTGATGCCGTTGCCACGAAGGGCTTGCGGGCTAAGATCATGCGTGTGGGCAACCTCGCAGCACGTAGTTATGACGGTGAGTTCCAGGTGAACTTCTCCACCAACAGTTATATGGGTCGAATCAAGATCTTCAATATGCTCGGTTGCTGTCCGTACGATCAGTATGATAACCCGACGGAGTTCTCGCCGATCAACGAGACCGCTCGCGCCATCGTGCTGCTGGCGACCACACCGAAAGAGTGTACGGTCTTCCAGCCGTATAACACGCACACGCGTCTGTTAGGAAATGTGCTGCAGGTACTCGACAAACTCGGTACGCAAATGCAGTTCGTTGAACCCGAAGCCTTCGGTATGGCGATTCAGCAGGCGGCTTTGGATCCGAACAAAGCACCGTTGCTCACCACGATGCTCGCTTATCAGAACATCGCGCACGGGCAGCCGACCCAGATCGTGGATCGCAATAATGCGTACACCTCGCAAGTGCTGCTGCGGCTTGGTTTCCGCTGGACCGAACCCGATAACGAGTATATCGGGCGTATGTTAACCGCTATCAGTCAATTAGGATTCTTTGATGTATGAAAAACTTACTTTTATATATCCTCTTAAGTGTTGTTATGCCGCAGTCGGAGGCGGACCTGAGCGGTCTGACGCTGGCGACGAGTAACGGCACGTACTATCAGATCAAGTATTCGAGTCGCGAGGATGTGAATCTGTACGTTGCCAATATTGAGACGGATGCCATTCAGGCGGTTCGTCAAGGCAAGGCAGACGTGTATGTGAGCGATCAAGTGATGCTGCCAGTAGAAGACCAGAAACGTCTGGGCATGAAGATGGCCTTCATTGGCGAAGAGTGCTTCGATGTGGCGTTTGCGTTGCGAAAAGGCAATACGGAGTTGATGGAACAACTCAATGCCTTCCTGGACACAGCGCCGCTGAACGATATCATAGCGCATTGGATTGATGGGGCACCGTATGTGGAAGAACCGCCGTATGAGATCGACCCGAATGCCGAACCGCTGCATTGTGTCTCGGGTGCCAACATAGCGCCTATCGCGTATCTGTGTGATGAAGGGGAGTGGAAAGGTATCGACCCGGATATACTGCGACGTTTTGCGCACTCGCTGGGACGACCGTTCAAGATGGATTTCCAAGACCTGGGAGCAGCTATCATCGGTTTATCGACGGGTCAGGCGGATATCGTGAACGCTAACCTGATCATCACCGAAGAGCGCGCCAAATCGGTGGATTTCTCCAAACCCTACTATAAATGTCATCCGGGCTATTTCGTAGTGGACCCATCGACAGGAGGGGGAATGAACCTGTTGGAAAGGTTGAAGATGAACCTGGTGACGGAGAACCGCTGGAGGCTCATCACGGACGGTCTGCTAGTCACGCTCATCATCACGATCTGCTCTATCTTACTGGGTTCACTATTAGGTGTCGGCGTGTGTGCCTGCCGTAGAAGCAAGCGCAAATGGATGCGTAAGTCGGCCGATATATACAGCGATTTCATCAACGGCATCCCGACGCTGGTGCTGCTGCTGATTATGTTCTATGTCGTCTTCGCGTCATCGGGGCTGAATGCGGTTATTGTAGCGATCATCACGTTCTCCCTTTGTTTCGCCTCATCGTCCGGTGGTATTTTCGATAATGCGATTTCGTCGGTACCCGTCGGGCAGACCGAAGCAGGTTTGAGTCTTGGTTTTACACCCTATAAGACCTTCACGGGCATCGTTTTTCCGCAAGCTGTATGCAAGGGAATCAACCTCTATATAGGTGAGTGCATCGCGTTGCTCAAGAACACTTCTATCGTGGGCTATATCGCCATTCAGGACCTCACCCGTGCAAGCGATCTTATTCGCAGTCGTACCTTCGATGCACTGGTGCCGCTGATCATCGTCACGATCCTCTATTTCGTGCTGGCATGGCTGATCCGAAGACTATTACTATTAATCATCAAAAAGGAAGCGAGATGAGTTTTATTTCAATCAAACATTTGACCAAGACGTTCACCAATCCGGACGGTAGTCAATTAACCGTTCTTAAGGATGTGAATTGCGAGATAGAGAAGGGCGAAGTGATCAGTATCATCGGTCCTTCGGGTACCGGTAAGAGTACGCTCTTGCGGGCGATGAACATGCTCGAACCGCCTACATCGGGTGAGATTTGGGTAGATGGAGAGAATATCACCGTCAAGGGCTATCCGTTGGATAAACTGCGCTGTAAGATGGGCATGGTGTTCCAGAGTTTTAACCTCTTCGAGCATATGACCGTGCTGCAGAACATCATCTACGCCCCGATGCAACTGCTGCATAAGCCGGAGTCAGAAGCCAAAGCGGAAGCCATCGAACTGCTCAAGAAAGTAGGCATGGCGCAGAAAGCGGATGTCTATCCGTCATCGCTCTCCGGCGGTCAGAAACAGCGTGTGGCTATTGCCCGTTCGCTGGCGATGCATCCCGACGTGATCCTGTTCGATGAACCCACTTCGGCACTTGACCCCACGATGGTGGGCGAGGTGCTGTCCGTCATGCGCCAACTGGCACAGAGCGGACTGACCATGCTCATCGTGACTCACGAGATGCGTTTTGCACGCAATGTGAGCACGCGTATCTTCTTCATGAACGAAGGCATTATCTACGAGGACGGTACGCCCGAGCAGATCTATGAGCACCCGATTCATAGCGCCACTAAGGCCTTCGTCAACCGCATCCAACAACTGCGTTACGACATCGACTCCGACGATTTCGATTTCTTGCAGATCCATACGGGTATCAACCGGTTCTGCATCAAGTACAACATCACGGAGAAGGGTGAACCCGTGTATGCGCTCGTCAAGGAGATGCTCTTTGAGCGAATGCGAAAATATCGGCCTATCACGATTCGTCTGACCCATACCGAGCAGACAGACGTCACGGCACTCGACGTGATGGTGGAGCACCTGACTGAATCGCCGCTTACCTCAGCCGACCGTAAAGCCCTGCAACCGAAAGTGAAAGAGCTGATCGAAGAACCCACCACCCGCGGTTTCCGCATTAAGATGATTCTGTAGAAATAGACATATTATGCAAATAGTGCTTGTCCTGATATACCTTGTCGCTATCAATATCGTAACATTCTTTTTGTACGGCATCGATAAATGGAAAGCCAAGCGCTCCAAATGGCGGATTGAGGAATCGACTTTGCTCTGGTGGGCAGCGTGCGGAGGTAGTATAGGTGCATTGCTGGGCATGAAAGTGTGGCATCACAAAACGCTACATAAGAAATTTAAATATGGTATTCCGGCTATACTGATTGCGCAGATAGCGATTGTAGGAGCAGTTTTTTACTTACTAACATACTATAATTATGGCAACAATTTATGATTTCAAAGTCCTCTCCAATAGAGGCAAAGAGGTAAACATCGCCGACTATAAAGGTCAAGTGATTCTCGTTGTTAACACCGCCAGCAAATGCGGTTTTACCCCGCAGTACGACGGTTTGGAAGCACTATACAAGAAATACAAAGAGCGCGGATTCATCATCCTCGGCTTCCCTTGCGACCAGTTTGCTAACCAAGAACCGGGCAACGACGAGCAGATTGAAGAGTTCTGCCGTCTCAACCATGGTGTGACCTTCCCGTTAATGGCCAAATCCGATGTCAACGGTGCGAATGCCAACCCGGTATTTGAGTATCTCAAGGCACAGGCTCCGACGGAGGAATACAACGGTCTCAAAGCCAAAGCGGCACATGCCATGCTCAAACGGATCAGCAAGAGTGTCGAGAAAGAGAGCGATATATTGTGGAACTTTACTAAGTTTCTTATTTCCAAGGACGGCAAGACGATCAAGCGCTATGCGCCGGTAGTGGAGCCGAAAGATTTCGAACAGGATATCGAAGCAATGCTATAGAATTATGCTATCTCGTCTTTACGGCGTCTTATTGCCGTTCTTTGTCAGTTTTTTGTTAGCGTGGTTGTTGGACCCGCTGGTGGGCTTCATACAGCATAAATGCCGGGTTAAGTTCCGTGGTTTGTCGGTCGCTATCACGCTCATCCTGTTTGCCGGTTTGCTTTCGCTGGCGGTGTATCTGATCATCCCGGCGATGGGGCGTGAAGTGAAGTCGGCAGCGGTGGCTGTGGAGCAGTATTTTGCCCATTTTGATGCGGATAAATACTTTACACCCGAGCAGCAGGAGAAGATCCAATCGACGCTTGACGGGCTCAATCTGGAATCTGTGCTTTCTTATCCGGAGGTACGTGATGGTATTAAAACTTTTCTGCCCAAATTAGGCGGCTGGATCACCGGCGGGCTGAGTTGGCTGAGCGAGTTATTGGTCATCTTTATCGGCTTGATGTATCTCATCTTCCTGATGCTCGCCTTTCCGCGTATCCGTGCTAACTGGCGTAAGTACGTGCCGCAGAAATACTACACGCAGGTCACCACGCTCGTGCACGAGATGAGTGTCAATATGAACGCGTATTTCCGTGGTCAGGGGCTGGTGGCGCTTTGTGTCGGTATCCTCTTTTCTATCGGTTTTACTATTATCGGTATGCCGATGGGATTCGTTATGGGACTGATCATAGGCGTTCTTAATCTGGTGCCTTATATGCAGGCGCTCGGTATACCGCCGTGTATCTTGCTCTGCCTGGTGCAATCGGCGCAAACAGGTCAACCCGTGTGGCTGACATTGTTGCTGATGGCGATTGTGTTCATTGTCGTACAGACCTTCCAAGACATGTTCCTTGTGCCCAAGATCATGGGCAAAGTGACAGGTCTCGGCCCGGCGGCCATCTTACTCAGTCTCAGTTTCTGGGGTGCACTGATGGGAGTGATCGGTATGATCATCGCCCTGCCGCTCACGACTCTCGCCATCTCGTGTTATAAGCACTATGTGCTTCACGAACCGTTTATGTCCGAGCAGATGAACTAATAGAAATAAATGATACGATGAACGCGATAGTTATTGTTCTACCGATACTGACGTTGCTGATGTTCGACTTGGGGTTGACCCTCAAGCCGCAGGATTTCAAACTCATCGCCCAACGCCCGAAGCCGGTGCTGGTCGGTCTCGTCGGACAGATCATCTTACTGCCGCTGATAGCTTGGCTCATCATCCTCTCACCACTAACCACTAACCTCTCACCGTTATTCCTAATAGGAATAATGCTTGTCGCTTGCAGTCCGGGCGGGAGTTCCAGTAATGTATTCTCGATGCTGGCGAAAGGCGACGTGGCACTATCGGTGACGCTCACGGCATGCAGTAGTATCATCACGCTCTTTACCTTACCCTTTATCATGGCGTGGGTGACGGCGAGCGTAGGCGAAGCAACGGATATCCAACTGCCGATAGGCAATCTGCTGATACAAAACATCGTGCTGATGGTAGTGCCTATCGCTATCGGATTCATCGTTAATATATTTCGCGAACAAGCTGCAGCAAAAATCCATAACGTGCTCAAACGTATCGCGATGCCGGCGTTGGTGCTGTTGGTGACGGTCTTTTTCTTCCAACATAAACAGACCATCGTGGCGGAGTTCGCTTCGTTAGGTCTCACCATGACCATCCTTATATTGGCTACAACAGGCTGCGGCGCGTTGCTTGCTTGGCTTTTACACCTTACCACCAAAGAACGTCGCACCTTGGTCATCGAAATAGGCATGCAGAACGCGGCACAAGCCATCACGATCGCGTGCAGCCCGCTTATCTTCAACAACGAGATCATCGCCATCCCTGCTATCATCTATGCCCTGATGATGAACCTCATCCTCCTGGCGTACGTAGGGATAACCAAAATACAGAAATCTTGAAACGAAGATATATTCTTTTGGAGCTTGCTTTGTCGTTAACGGGCGTTATGAACGCCCAATTTCACCTGCAGGAAGTGCAGGTGGTGGGACAGCAGACGGAGATATATTCGCAAGCCTATCGGCTTGTGTCGCAGATTGATTCAGCTACGATCGCTGCCTTGCCTGCAACGACCGTTGCTGACCTGCTACAGACCCTTCCCGGACTGGATATCCGCACACGCGGAGCGAGTGGGGCACAGGCCGACGTGAGCATGCGCGGCGGGACATTCGACCAAGTGATGATCCTGCTCAACGGCGTAAGTGTAAGCGACGCACAGACCGGACACTATGCGATGAACATTCCCATTCCCCTTTCAGTCATCGAGCGCATAGAGGTGCTCGAAGGAGCTGCGGCTTCCCTGGCGGGCGGTAACGCGTTCTGCGGAGCCATTAACATCGTCACCCGACAAATGACCAACGACCAATCACCAATCACCAACGATACCTATCATGTAGGTATGCAAATGGGTATGAACTATTTCGCCAAAGCTGAACTGACAGGCGGTTGGAGGCGCAACGAATGGCGGGTATTGGCCGGTGCCGACTATGCGCACAACAACGGATACTATGCACCTAACCCCTCCGATAAAGAGGCTGCGGCGCTCCATAACTCTGATTTTAACGGCGTGAATATATACCTCAATGCTTCATGGCGCGGACTGGAGATGCAAGCGGGGGCACAGTACAAAGATGCCGGAGCAGGTATGTTCTACGGTTTCGGTTCGCAGGATCAGTTCGATGCCACCCGCACGGCATTCGGTTCGGTGCGATACGCCCACTATTGGGGTAAGTGGTCACTCGATGCATTGGCGGCTTATCGGGCGAACTACGACCGCTACGAATGGCACCGCGGTACAACCTCCAATCGTCATCTGACGCAGAACGCTACAGCTTCTCTGCGGGCGCATTACGCTTCGTCTGTCGGTAAAACAACCATAGGCGTAGAGGCACGGAATGAGCATATCCATTCGACCAATTTCGGCGATCATAATCGGTTGAACATCCATTATTTTGCACAGCAGACATTTCATGTGCAGCATTTCTCAGCGTCGCTTACTGCCGGTGGCATCTACAACACTTCCTTTGCCCACCATTGGACGGTCGGTGCGGATCTGGGGTATGCCTTCGATTGCGGGCTGTCGCTTTATGCCAACGCTAACCGTTCGCTGCGTCTGCCGACCTTCACCGACCTCTATTACGATGCAGGCAACCAAATGGGCAATAAAAACCTGATGCCGGAGAAAGCATGGACGGCATCGTTCGGTGCGGCGTACCAACAATCGTTTAACCAAGCCGGTACACTGGTGCTCAATGCCGAGGTGTACCATCGTTGGGGACGCGATATCATCGACTGGATATATGTGGAGGAAGACACCAAACGCCCGTATCACGCACAGAATCAGCAACGTGTGAACACGCTTGGCGTGGAGTGTAGTGTTCAGTACCGCTTGAATAAATGGCTCCGAAACGTACAGATCACGTATGCCTTCACGGACCTCGATATCAACCTCCAAGAGACTAATTCGCGTTATCTGGACTACCTGCGGCATAAAGTGGTGCTCCAACTCGAGCATGGCATCTATGCAGGGCTTGGCGCTTCATGGACACTCAGCTACCGCGAACGAGTAGGGCAGTTCAATAATGCCGACGGCACGGTGATCGACTTCCGGCCGGTCCTACTATTGGACGGTAAGATATACTACGACATTTCGCATTGGCGCTTTGCTGTTTCTTGCACCAACATGACCAATCGCCATTACTATGACTACGGCGGTGTCCTTCAACCCGGCGCGTGGGCCAAAGTCAGCATTGCGTACCATTTGTAAATATTTTTAAGATAAAATATACGATTGTTAAGAAAATAAATATATCGCTTGCGACATTAAAATATTTGTTGTAATTTTGCATCGTGAACGATATAAATGGGTAAATGTGTAAATGAGAAAATGTAAAAATGAGTAGTGAGCAACTGAAATTAGATAATCAACTTTGTTTCCGTTTATATACAGCGGCACGTCTTGTGACGGGAGCATATCAACCGTATTTTGCCGAGATGGGTATCACCTATCCGCAGTACTTGGTGCTGCTGGTGCTCTGGGAGCAGGACAAGCAACCGGTGTGCGACATCGGTAAGCGTTTGCTATTGGACACGAACACGATGACGCCGCTCTTGCAACGCATGGAGAAAGCCGGACTCATCACACGTACACGCGGTAAAGAGGATACACGCACGCGCATCGTATCGCTGACTGAGCCAGGAAAAGCGATGTCCGAGCAAGCACAACACATCCCGGATTGCCTGAGACGCGAAATCGCACTCAAAACAGGCGAGGAAGAGGAATTTAGTCAGATGATTCCTACACTCGACAAACTCATCGAAGGACTGAAGAGAAATTAAAAATTAAGAATTAAAAATTAATAGATTAAACCCTCAAAATTTTACAATTATGACAAAAGAAGAAGCTTTGAAAGGATTCGCCTATATGGGCGCAGTATGGTTTGGTAACAGTAAGCAACATTTCGCTTTCTCGGCGTACGACCGTCTGAACGGTTGGAACAAGTTGGCGGACAAATGGAAAGCCGAAGCCGAAGAAGAGTGGGACGAGGCAGAAGAAGTACTCAATCGTCTGGTAGAACTCGGTTGCAAACCCGCAGACCTCCAAGAGGCCATGAAGACCATCGAGTTCCCATTCTATGATGATCCGAAACAGCAGATTGAGTCGGATTACCAGCCCACCGCTGTAGAGGAAATGAGCAAACTTGCACAGGCATTTGCAGACGATTATCCTACCCAGAAACTCATCCAGAAATGGATCGACGGTGAGAAAGAGCACATGGAATGGGAGGCACAATACCTCAAACTCATCGACCGTCTGGGATATGACAATTTCCTCATGGCAATGATGTAAAAAGGCTAACAGCCAATAGCTAACAGCTAATAGTTAAAAATTATGAAAGAGCAAGTATTGAAAGCGATGCGTGAGTTCGGACAACCCGTTAACGCAGGCAAAATTGCGGAGATCACCGGTATCGACCGCAAAGAAGTGGACAAAGCGTTTGCAGAACTGAAGAAGGAAGGTGCCATCATCTCTCCGGTTCGTTGCAAATGGGCTCCGGCTAACTGATGACCACGCTTCTCATCGGATTACTGATTCCTCTGTTGGGCACTATGCTCGGGGCATCGTTCGTGTTCTTCATGAAACGCGACATGCCCGAGCGCCTGCAGAAGGCCTTACTCGGCTTTGCGTCGGGTGTGATGGTGGCGGCGTCCGTATGGTCGCTGCTTATCCCTGCTATCGACATGTCTCACGGCGAAGGTGCAATGAAAGTCGTACCTGCGGCTGTGGGCTTTTTGTTAGGCGTGGGCTTCCTGTTGCTCATCGACGAACTGACACCGCACTTGCATGTCGGCAGTAACAAGCCCGAAGGTCTCAAAGCCCGTCTCTCACGCACGACGATGTTAGCACTTGCGGTCACGATCCACAACCTGCCGGAAGGCATGGCGGTTGGTGTTGTTTTTGCCGGTACGCAAGACGGACAAGCGGACATCTCGCTCATGGGCGCACTGGCAATGTCTATCGGTATCGCTATCCAAAACATCCCCGAAGGCGCTATCATCTCCATGCCCATGCGCGCGGCAGGCAACAGCCGTTGGCGTTCCTTTCTCATCGGCTCGTTAAGCGGTGTGGTCGAACCCGTAGGCGGTCTGCTGATCATCCTTCTGGCTTCTCTCTTCCTGCCCGCCATGCCTTATCTGCTGGCTTTTGCTGCCGGTGCGATGATGTATGTGGTGGTCGAAGAACTTATCCCCGAAGCCTCCAACGGCACGCACTCCAACTTGAGTACCGTCGGCTTCGCATTGGGTTTCGTGCTGATGATGGTTCTCGACGTGGTCATGGGGTAAAAACGAATAAGTATGCGAATGAGAATTATCTTAATCATAGTTGGTGTTATCTTGCTGCTTGCCGGAATAGGTGTGGCTATATTCTCGCACCCGGCTTTCGGGCTGTGGCGGCATGTGTCGAAAGAACGGATACAGGCGTCACTGAACTACCGAGACGGGATGTTCCAGAACCAAGAACCAACTCCGCAATTCACGGGGGACTCAGCAAGCACAAGGGGTACATTATGGCGTTTTTTGACGAACAAAGACACGCTGCGTGTGCCAACTGAACCCATACCTGCGGTCAAGACAGACCTCAAGAACCTGCCGACCGATAGCGATTGGCTCGTGTGGTTCGGACACTCGTCGTACTTGTTTTGCTTGAACGGCAAGCGGTATCTGGTCGATCCGGTACTCAAACCGGAATGGCCGTCTTCGATGCTGCTGAAAGCCTTTGCGGGCACGGACATCTATCGACCGGAAGACTTGCCGGACATCGATGTGCTTATCGTGACGCACGAGCATTGGGACCACATGGATTATGCGACGTTGCGTGACATCCGTGACCGCGTAAAACACGTTATTTGTCCGCTCGGCATCGCCGATTATCTGCGTTATTGGGGCTATAAGGACGAGATAATTACGGAAATGGATTGGTACGACCAATCTTCAATCTCCAATCTTCAATTTTCAATAGCGGCTCTGCCGTCCCGCCATTTCAGTAATCGTCTTTTAGGCAAACGCAATCAGACACTCTGGGCATCGTTCATGGTCGAAGCCGGTGGACGTAAGGTCTATATCGGCGGTGACGGAGGTTATGACAAGCGGTTTGTGGAAATACACGAACGTTTCGGCTCGGTGGATTTAGCGCTCTTGGAAAACGGCCAGTACAATGCCAATTGGAAATATATCCACACCACGCCGGCAGACCTCGAAAAAGTCATCCTGGATCTCCAAGCCAAACAGGTCTTCACCGTTCACCATGATAAGTTTGCCTTATCCGTTCATCCTTGGTCCGAACCGGATAGCGTGGCACATGATCTCGCCGCCAGACACAACCTCAACCTGTTGGATGCTCCGATAGGAACAATAGTGAAATTTTAGAAATATGTGTATAGACGTATATAGAGATTATTGTCTTTCCCTCGGACGCGCCGCCTTACAAAGAGCAAAATCAGAAATTAAGTAATATGGGCTACCTACCGCAAAATCCGGCTCAGGAACAATTCCGACCAATTGGATTCGACACACATAGACTATGACACAGTTTATCACACAAAAGTACTACTTAGTCACAGGCGCAGCGGGATATCTGGGACTGACGGTAACCAAACAGCTTGTCCGGCAG
>Ga0310690_10001896_pt1 | contig 35860 bp, 42 predicted proteins | sample AusTroGonzalo_MG_2_FD_207661 | JGI IMG/M metagenome (GOLD analysis project Ga0310690, IMG submission 207661) | Bovine rumen microbial communities from tropical cattle in Woodstock, Queensland, Australia - Gonzalo_04 (v2) (version 2) | ecosystem: Host-associated > Mammals > Digestive system >...
GTCGATTTCCGAAGAAATATCGAAAAAAGATTCGAGAAAAGAAAATGGCAAAGTCGCCGTGAGTTTTGCCGGGTTATGTTTTTATAGAAAAGACAAGTGGTTTTTCTGAAAAAATGAGGAGTAAAAAATGGAGCCTTTGCTCGGCCAGGTCCGTTTCGTTTTATGCCATAGAACGCGAAGTTACGGCTTTTGAGCCGAGGTTGGCCCCTGGGCAGGATGCCCCTAATCCAATCGTTTATGCTTTGCGCGAAACATAGCCCAAAGTCTGCCACGAAAGCCGCCGTGTTGTCCGGCGCAAAGCGAAAAAAAATCCGCCAGACCTGACCGAGGACCAGACCTGACGGAAGAAAAAGCCCGGCAAGGTTGCGCATGGCTGGAACCAGTCGGAGGCGTAGCCGGGAATTGGATTTTATTTGTCACTCAGAGCCTCAACGACCTTGTCGGGATCGGCACCGGCTTCCACGAGGTCGACGGCATATCCGTTGATCTGCCTGCCGATCTTGACACGGAGATTGCCGTCAGTGCCGACATTGCTGCTGGCATCGGAGGCCTGGATTCCATCCGCGTTGGCTTTTCCGGCAAGTTCGATTTCAACGTTGTCACGGGTGATGGCGGTCATGGTCTTGCCATACCGCAGGGTGAACGAAGCCGAGAAATGTTCGGGATCGACGCCCATGTCGAAGCCGATGCCGTCGCCGTAGGTCACGACGTTGTGCGAACACGCAGTCAGCAGGAGAAGGATGGGGATTCCGATGGTGAGGAAGATTTCCTTCATTTTCGGGGATTCCTTTCAGTGGTTGATGGTAAAAATGCTTGCAAGCACAAGCAGGAACAGGACGAGCAGAACAAAGCCGAAGAGGAACACAACAGCGAGGCTGGCAAGCTCATCCATTCGCCTTTGCCTGCTTACAGATCGGACATTCGCACGGCGTACACCAGGCATGCCAGCCGAGGTGTTCGCAGTAGCAGCCGAACCTATACGCCTGATTCTTCACGATGTAGCGACGCGGATTGAAGAAGCTGTACATGCCCTTGGCAATGGTCGCTCCGTTGCGCTTGAACCGCTCGTTGGATTCCGTAAAGGATTCGGACGTCCTGTCGCTCTCGTGCCACTCGACATCATGGATCAAGGCAACCGGACCGAGGCTGGGATGAAGCTTCGTCACCACAGTGCGGAGCCATTCGGGAAACGCATCCGGCCCGATTCCATTGTAGATTTTCGCGAGGTCCTCAAAACTGTATTTGTCGAGGATTTCGCGGCCTTCAAGCTTGTATTTCTGCGCGAGGTAGTAGAGTTCAAGGATTTCGTTTTTATTGCTCATGGGGATCACCTCCTGTTAGTCGTTGTCGATTTCAATTCCGGCCTGACGCCAGCATTCGTACCACCAGTCCGGCTGACCGAATCCGGCCTTGCCGCCTTCGTATTTGCAGAGCTCGTTGAGCGCCGACCACTGAATGGCAAGCGCGTTGCCCTGAACGGGGTTTGTCTGGTACGCTTCGGAGGTCGCGAACTCAGTGTACTCTCCGAAGCCACCGTGGAAATCTTCCTTCCCGATAAAGGCTCCGATCTGCCCGCAAAGGGTTCTGAACATTGCACAGGCTGCCTCGAACGGGGTGGGCTGTCCGTCATCGGTGATGGTACCGCCGAGGAGTTCGAACAGCTCCTCGGTCATGGGACTGGTGTTGTGACACGGATCGGGCAGACTTTTGAAGGTCTGCCCGTCGATGGTAAAAGTTTTCATTGATTGCGTCTCCTTTGTTATGCCGTTGTTCCGTCTCTGTTCAGTTTCTGGAACGCACCTGTGATGGTTACCGCAGCACCGCCGCCGTATGGGAGAACCGTGGCTGTGCCGTCCAGAATCCAGTGGCTTGCAATCAGGGGATTAGTTCGACCGACCTTAATGCCGTCCGGCCATTGGCTGTACAGGACGTTCGATGTGTGATTGGCACACTGCGTGAGGTCGATGATTGCTCCCGCCGAAATACGGAAAGCGCCATATTTCGTCGTTGAACTCGAATACTTGCATTCGATGTCCAGAATGTTCGAACCTGCCAGTGTAATGCCGGGTCCGTTAGGTCCGTCAAGGAACACTGTTCCGCCAAGGCGACAGTCCGTAAATCCGACCTTTGCGTCTTTCAGGTAAGCCAAGTCACCGACTGATGCCGTGTTGCCGGAAATAGTGCAGCTGGAGAAGTTCGTTTCATAGCTGTACCCGCCCGATGCAAAGATTGCACCACCGGAGGATGCGACATTGTCGATCATCACGGTTTCCCGGATGATCCCGCCAGAGTCATTGAGCAGGGTCATTGCGCCTCCGCAATAGGCGGTGTTCCCGGTGATACTACAGCCGGACATGGTGATAAACGGTTTCCTTGTTCCGAGCAAGGCATAACTGGAAGCGTAAACAACGTAATTGCTTGCGTTCGGCATACAGTTGCTTGTGATTGAACAGTCGAGCATTTTAAGCCCATCACCGAATGCAGTGCCGAACTGTCCCTGTTCAACAACTGCTTTCAACACATAACCGCTTGTGGCCGTGGTGCCGCTTATTACGCAGTTCGACATTTCGACCGTTGCAAAACCGGCTACACCACTTTGCCCACCGCATGTGACGATGCCGCCACTGCCGAGCAGCGTTGAACTGGTAACAGTGCAATCATTGACTTTCATTGTGCCGCTTGAATAGGCGGCAGCAAGCTGCGCGTTGCAGTTCACCAGCTTAACATTCTGCACAGTAGCGGTTCCACCATTGAAGGCCCTGACCACAGGACCATTGTCGTATGTTTTACCGGAGACACTGTCCAGATTCGTGAATCTGATGTCTTTGAGATTTCCGTTGGAACAGCAGAACGAGTTCGAATTACCATAAGTGTTCGAGAAATTAAGCTCGGTTTGTACGGTAAGTCCGGAAAGCGAACCACCGGGAAGGACTCTGGCGATGCCGCCGTGGGTGAAGGTAAACGAACTGACAATACAGTCTCCGGCAAACTCCACCGTTTTCGGCGTAGAAGCAGAGCCCGCCAGCGAGAATGTGCATTTGCCGAGCTTAAGGTCTCTGAGCGTAATTCCGCCCGACTCCAGATTGCAGTTCAAAGCCACATAGGGTTTGTAATCTGCGTCTCCGGTTTGTTTCCCGATAATATTGATATGATTTGGCACGTTGGCCGGAGAGTTGGTAGATCCAACCCCAATACTTTCTGAGGTCAGAGTGGGGAGGACAATCCATCTTTTCCCGTTCACAATACCATAGGCAAGGCTGCCTGCCGTTGCAGAGCCGGACGCAGACGTCGTCACCACATATCCGGCGTCCGTGTCTTCCTGATACATATACGCTTTGCCGTCACGGAACTTAACGACACAGTTGTTTCCTGCACCGTCAGAGAGGGGGTCCATGAGGAGAAGATCGCCAGTGGTCTTCACGACCGCTCCTTCGTCAAGATACATCTCGACATGGGCGTCAGCCCCATACATGGACTCCGATGTCACATTCGCGCTGATAACGCTGGAGCCGGTCAGGCATGTACCTCTGTACACTCCACCGGGCTGAACTTCGATATCGGAAGCTCCTTTGTCCTGAATTTCCGTCCACGTCATAGCGTTCTTCATGCCTGCGGGCGTGACGGCTTTGGTCGTCTCGGACCCGGAAGACGTTTCCGCATCTGTGGCGAGCTGAACAGTCCCCGCAGTCGCACTCGTCGCAGACGGCAGATAGTTGTTCAGGATTTTCCCGCCAGAGGCAATCATGGTCGTATTGGATGCCGCGTTCAGCCCGATATTGTCAAGCGTAGCCCGCGGGAACAGCCTGTCTCCGCCTGTGTTTTTGATTTGAACTTTTTTGTTCTCTGCCATATTGAATTCCTTCTGTTTTGGTTTATAATCAGCTGACCGTCACGGAAAGAACATTGTCTATCACGGACAAAGCGTAGACCGTGCCGTTTGCCGAAAGACTCCCGTTCATTTCGAGGTTGCCGAGGCTCGTGCCGTCTGCTGCCCGCACCTGAAGTGAGGGATGCCAGGAAGAGCAGTTCGCTCCGAGGGCATACACCCCAGCTTCCTGTTCATCTGCCACTGTCAGCGTGCGCGTGACAGAAGCGTTGCCGCTACTCGTGATTTTTGTCATATCGTTGAACCGCGGAGCATCTCCCGGCGATATGTCCGCGATATGGAAGTCAAGTACAGCTCCGTTGTACAGAACCATGCTTCCGCCGTTCAGGACACTGCATTGCCCCGTCAGCTGTCCGCCCTCGAACACATGAAGCGAGCCGCCGCTCGACACTGTGGCATTGCTGACTGCATTCCCGCTATGGACGGTCGCGGACTGAGCCGAGGACAACACGAGATTCGGTATCACGGTCGTCTCGAACTGACCGACAGCCCCAGAAGGAACGCGAACATATCCACCGTATTCCACGATGTTGGTAGCCGTACCTCCGGACGACACGAACAGGAGGCATCCGGTGCTTGCGGTCACATGGTCCAGATGTCCACCCTTCTGAACCTCAATGCTGCCCTTCCTGCAGTCCATATATTGAACGTGTCCGCCTGGAATGTACATGATCCCAGGGCTGTTCCATGTGATATCCGTAGCTGCACCGCCTGATGATACTGTGAAGTTGCCGGAAGTGATGGTCATCCGTTTTGCGCTACCCCCGCTCAGAACACGGATGAAGCCGGATGTTTCCTCAGCGTCACGGAGAAGAGCTCCCGATGACACATAAATTGTTCCGTTCAGGGTAACACGTGTTGCCGGAGGGAAGAAATCTGGCGGAAGATACCGGCTGTCTATGCGTCCATCACTGTCCAGCAAAGACAGCCCGTTCGGCAGGAACTGGCTTGCGACATGCCCGTCGCTGTCCAGCGTCGGAACCTGCACAGCCGTTGTTCCGCCTACGACATCAACCAGATTGTCAATCGACACCCGCGGGTACAGGCAGTCTCCAGCCGAGGATTTGAGCAGGATTTTCTTGTTCTCAGCCATAAAGAGCTCCTGTTATGTTGAACATGTGCCGGGATTGCTCCCGGCACAACTCAGTACCCATCCGAACGTCAGGTCAGCTCTTCGTAGGTGATGTACGACGCAAGCCGGTTGTCAATGGCGGCCTTGACGCCCGCACAGGTGACGGCCTTCGCCGTGTCGGTTCCGGTGGACGCCTCCGTGGTGGTGGCGAGCTGAACCGTTCCCTTGCCGGACGTGGAAGCGGCCGAGGCCGTGACCTTGACCTTCTTGGCGTTGGTCGTGGAACCGTCCCAGGCCAGAGCCACGCCGTTGGATGCCGTGGTCGTGATGTCTGCCGAAATCACGTTACTGGCAATCGCGATGCCGTCGCCCGCGGTCAGAACCGCCTGATAATTGTGAGTGTGACTGGTGTTCGCCTTTTTCGCGAGTTCCGTGGCGAGTCCCTTCGGCGTGACCGCGACTGCCTCGCTGGTGCCGGTGGTTGCTTCAGCCGTGGTGGCGAGGCGGACAGTGCCAGTAGCCGTGGTGGACGCCAGCGTCGCGGCCACGCTGACCGTGCCGGAGCTGATGGCGAGAGCAACGCCGTTCGATGCCGTGGTGCTGACCACGACACCGCCTCGTGCAGAGGTCGTAGCGGCAGGCAAACTGTATGCGTAGGTGTTGCTGATTGTGCCGTTTGAGATGCTGATGTTCGAACCGGCAGTCAGCGTTCCCTGCTTACCATCAAGGGCAGTCTGAAGCCCGGAAACATCGGAGATTGCATGCGAATGACTGGTGGCAGCCTTGCCATCAAGCGTGGTCTGCAGGTTCGTGATGTTCGAGATGCTGTGAGAATGAGAACTTGCCGCCTTGCCGCTGAGGGCGGTGGCGACAGCCTTTTCGGTCGGGACCACAGTGTCGAGGGCGGACGAGGTTGCACGAACGCTGGTGACCGTGGAAATCTGCTTGGAAATCTCCACCATCGCGGAGCCGGACCAGCGGTAAATCTTGCTGTCCGCGAGGTTGACGTAAATCTTGCCTGTCTCAGGCGCGGTTCCGGTCGTGCTCCAGGTGTTGGCTGCAGTCGCCGTGTAGATTTTCAGGTTGCCGGAAGTGGTGTTGAAGTACAGGTCGCCCGCTGCACAGCTGGTCGGCGCGGTTCCGGTAATGGCGATCAGATCGACGATATCGTCGACGTAGCTCGGAAGGTAGGAGCTGTCGAGTTTGCCGTTCGCATCGAGGACGGGAACGCTGACAGATACGGTACTGCCGACAGCATCCACGAGGTTGTCAACAGAAGTGCGCGGATAAAGGGCGTCACCCGAGGTGGATTTCAGAAGAATCTTTTTATTTGCCATGTATGGTTTCTCCTATTGATGAGGTGAAAAAGAACTCCGCCAGGCGAAACACCAGACGGAGCCGTTGAGCGAGGTTTCTGTTCGGTTCAGGTCAGGAAACAACCTCATAAACCACAGTGTCGGCAACGCTGACCGTGCCGTCCGTGATAGAGACGCCTGTTCCCGCAGTGAGCTTGTCCTGCTTGTCCTTCAGTGCTTTTTCCACACCCCATACGGTCGGAACGGTTCCCGTTGCCGTGTCAGTGGAGCCGAGGCTCGTGTTGTTCCCGTTGATGGCGCTTTTGGTCTGCACAACGCCCTTCTGGTCGTTGGTTCCGCTCTGAACGGAAATGACGCCGTTCGACACGCTGATATTGTCCCCGACCTTCACACCGCCAAGCTGACTGGCGGTCGCGGTCGCGAGGGAGATAGAACCAGACGTATTGTTGATGCCGGAAGCGCTCGCGGCCGCAATCTTCACGCCGCCGAGTGCGCCGGAGGTTGCGGCAGGCAATTCGTAAGCGCCTGCGGCGACGAGGGCATCACGAACAGCTTTTTCGGTCGCGACGTGCTCATCATCTGCGGTACCAGTTGCACGGATGGTAGTGGCGGTAGCATGCTGCTTGCCGATTTCCGTCATGACGCTGCCGGACCAGCGATAGGTCTTGTCATCGGCAACGCAGACGTAAATTTTGCTCTTTTCGGGCGTGGTTCCGGTGGTGCTCCAGGTGTTCGTCCCGGTCGCGGTGTAGATCTTTTTGTTGTTGGATGCGGAGTTGAAATACATGTCACCAGCCGAGCAAGCGGCAGGTGCGGTCTCGCTCACGGCGAGGAGTTCGATCACGTCGTCGACGTAGGACGGCAGGTTCTCTGCTTTGATCTTGCCGGTGCCGTCCAGCACGGGAATGGAGACAACGGTCGTGTAGTCTTCCGCCACGATGTTGTTGATGGACGTGCGGGGAAACAGCTTGTTCCCGTTCACGCTTTTGAGTTGAATCTTCTGGTTTGTTGCCATAGAGTGTCCTCCTGGGTTGAATGATGTTATTGCGCGGGATGCGCATTACAGAATGTCGTAGATGATGTCTTCGCCGAGCTGACCGCCGTGTTCGTCTTCGTACGCTCCAGAGCCGGACGAACTGTTACTTCCGCCAGAACCGCCCGAACTCGTGTTTTCGCCCGTGCCGGACGAACCGCCCGAACTCGTGTTGCCGGGCTCGCTACCAGTGCCAGCAGAGCCACCAGACGTGATATTCGCGGCATTTGCAATCGCTTGCGTGATCATCTCCTGAACCTGTGCCTGCGTCATGTACGGGCTTTCCGGCAAAGTCGGAGCCGCCGAGGATACGATTCGGTTTCTGACCTTGAAACCCTCGACTTGAAGGATGAAGATCGGAGACCCGGATGCATTGAAGCCAGTGAGCTCGCCCGTCAGCCCGGATCGCATGGGCTCCGACCCCAGCCACCGTGCCAGTTCATTCGTTTCCATCGACGGCATCGGGATGGTGACCTGTGTGTAGACGCGGCCGATGCCGTTGTTGTACTCCTGAATTGAGCTTGCCTCAATCTGAGCGTGGTCGCCGACCAGTTTGTACGGACTGCGGTCGTAGAAATCCGAGTCCATCACCCATTGCCACGTCACGACATCGTACAGGCTGTCAATGGGGTATGGCGCGGTCCCGATCCTCTCGGCGAAGAGCCTGAGTCTGAGGGTGCATGCGGTTCCGCGCACGAGCGTGGGAGCGGGTAGTGTCCGCATGTTTTTGTCGTCACGCACGACCGCGACCGAGTCGTGCGCGTCGAGGTAGATGATGTGTTCCTGCATTTTTTTGTGTTCTCCTATTCCTGAAATTCGAAGGTTGAATTGAAATCGTAAACGGCATACTCCCGTTGCATTTCCCAGCCGATAGTCAAATAATCTTCATCCGGACAGTCCGGAATAACAATCCTGGTCGGCCAGTTTGAGAAGAAGGTTCCATCCTCCTGGAGCTGAAACGTGTTCAGTCCCATCGTGACCGGAGCAGATAACGGATCAAATTCTCCGTATGAGTTCGCTGCATTGATGACCAGATATCCGGACTTCGGCTTAAGCTCATCCGGCAAATCTTCGTCGTAAGATGGAGCAGCCGAAACGGGCAAGCGCAATTCCACGTCTGTGCAAACACCTTCATACATCCGTGTGAAGCAGAACATGTTCGAATTCGAATAATATGGTTCTGTCACAATCTCTCTCGGTACGGCATCCACGGCCGCCTGTCGGGTGCTGTACGGACTGTCGTAGATGGATTCTGACCAGTCACATTCCTCGGTCGTCAACATAATGCTCGGACTGGTATCCTTGTATCGACGAAGTTTTTTCAGCATCTTCACCCGCTGCACTGCCCACGGAACGTATAGAGACGGCTGGTTGATGTCGAGATATCCGGCATCGACTAATTCCTCGTCCCCGATGTCATCCAACAGAGAACGAAGCGTGTAATACTTCCCGTTCTCGTCCACGCAGTTGTGCTGGTAACCAGGGCACGTGTTTTCCTTCCCGTGCCATGGGTAATACTGGCATGTTCTGGCACATGGTCCCAATGGCCCGAAGAGATTAGCTATCGGACAGTCAAGGACATTGGCATTCGTCCAGGCGAACATCGCAAGGTAACCATCAAAATTCCGGCAGAAATTCGAACTGGACAGCCTGTCCGTCCTTGTGAACGTATTGGGAAAGAATCGATTCCGGTATTCGTCCAGAGTCCAGTCCCAACCGCCACCCCATTGAGCGATGTAACTTGCCCTCTGCCGTTCGAATAAAGCCCGGAGGAGCCCTTCGGCTACGATAGTCGGTTTGCAGAACGTCGGATCATTCAAACAGTAATCAGCCCAGCTCATGTACACCATCTCCCGGTAATTTCGACGTTTCCGCAGAAATAAGTCTGTTGCACAAAGCCGTTTGCGTTCACGCTTGCCAGTTCTTTGTACCAGTATTGAGGACGCCTGTCTGCATTTCGTGGCAGGTCTGTAATGAAGCCCATGTTGTATTCCTCAGTCTCAATGTCATAGGAGACTTCGAGGTAGACTTTCTTATTCGCCGCAACTTCGATGGATCCGACCGGAACATAGAATATCTTGCTTCCAATCGTGACGCTTCCCGCATTTGAGTCGCTCGAATCAGCACCGTTATACACAGTCACTGTAGTCCCTCTCTGTCTGACCTTGAAGGCTCCGGCATATCCTGAGACTACCTGTGGCGTTTCTGCCTGCGGCTGGCTTCCCCCAAGAAGAATAACTGCCGTTGTCCCCGTACTATGCAGTATTTTCGCCGTTCCAGAGCTCGCCCGGACAAATGTCCGCGCTTCGCCCGGTTTGACATAGTTGCCGCTTTCACCGGAGATCATCACGACTGCCGTTCCGATCAGCAGACAGCTCCCGCATTCATTCGGAGCAAGTGCCTTCTGCACGATGCCGAATTCTTCTGTTCCTGCCGGAGCCCGCTTTACCGGGAGAACCTCACCATGCAGAACATCTGTGGTAAATACCACAGCTGTGTTCGCCGGAATTGTGGTGGTAGAAGCGTTGTACACGCTCACACGGACAGCCCCGAAAGGAACACTTTTCTGCCTGCAGTCCTGGAATCCGTGAGCCGCATTCACCATGTGGCGGATGTCGTTGCTCAGTTTTGCATTTGGTTTGAACGGGTCGCCAGGAGCAACGTCAGGATAAAAAGACATGTCACACCCCCAATTCTCGGAAATCCGCGTAATGGACAACCTGCGAGATGTGTGCTGCCTCGATATCGATCATCGGGACGTCCTCGTCCACGCTCGTCTTCGGGATTGCAGAAACATATTCAAAACCTTTCTTCGAGCCGAGACTGTGCCCGCAGAGCGTCGCATTTGTTTCATTGAGTTGAATGGAAAAGTGGAACGTAACCGAGACGTGTTTTGCACTTTTTGCCCGGCTGTAGCTCATGCCGAGGAACATTGCTTCTCCCGGTTGCCATCCGTTGAACGTCTTTGAGTTCACTTTCCCAACAAAGCTGGCAACCTTGCGGATAAAGGCGTTCGTCAGGCTTGTGACCCGCATGGTCTTTGTATGTGTTTCTCTCAGTTCGGCTGTCGGAACATCCACGCCCGCGATTTCCATTTCCGAGCCATGTTTTCCGTTCCATCCAATAGCACCACCGGCATCTATCGTACCGTAGGCAATACGCTGATCAATGGCGAAGGAAACGTGCTTTGTTCCTGCACCGCAGTCGAAGCTGATCGTGGACTCCTCATCCTCCTCATCATCACCGTAGTCCGAAACGGTTTCCGCTCTGTACGTTGCATTAACCTTGAACGTGCGCTCCCCATCGCGGGAATCGATCTCGATGGAGTCCAGCGGGAGATTGTGTAGCGTCTTCGGCACGGTATTGAGGACGGCGGTCAGCGCCGCGTCCTCATCTGCGACATCAAAAACGAGATACGGAACTTCGATCCCGGTATATCGTCCCCAACGGTCGATGCTGGTCGTGCGTTCTTTGTAATTCTGTTCGACTCGTGCTGCCATAGATTCTCCGTTTCGTTTGCAAGTAGGTCAAAATGTCGAGCAAGTTGCAAACAAGACTCATCCGACAGGTTCAAAAACAAGGGAGACATTGCTGCCTCCCCGTACCCAAGGCCAAAGGCGGTGGGGCATAGGCAAAACCGAATCGAGACTTGACAAGCGTGCATTGTCCGTGTATAGTATGACTGGCCGATTATTCTTGTAGTCGGATTACGCCATCCTTGTATGGCCTCTGCCGATGTTAATCAAGATTAGGCCAGCCGAAGCCGCATCATTGACGCAGACGTCTGTATACCCAGGACAGTACCCCATGCTATCTTTCCGGTGTGGCTTCTTTTTTTATCCATACGTCAGCGACTTTTCCTTCTCAATCTGCTTCAAAAGCTTGTTCGTCTGAAGCGTGTTCTTCGCCATCTGCTCCGTCGCTTTTGCCGTTCTCTCCTGGGCATTGCCGCCGAGCATGGCATCAAGCGCTTCGACGCTCCATGCACCCATCGCCTTTTCCGCCGTGGAGAATTCCGCAATCCTCGTTTCCGAGCGTTGCGTCTCCTCGATGGCAGTCGAAGTCTTCTCCTTGACGGCCTCGACCTTCTCGGTTTTCTCGACGGCCTTTTTCTTGACCTCGTCCATCGCGGCTTTCCATGCGGCACGGGCTTCGGCGATCTCTTCGGCTGCACCGCTCAGTGCCTCTTCATATGCCGTCTGATGTTCGATGATCTCCTGAGACTGAGCCTCGGTCGCGCTTTCGTTCGCGCGATTCCAGCGTTGCCCGATGTCGGAAAGTTCAGCCTGACGGCCTGCTCTTGCGTCGGTCCCCGCCGTTTCCCGTGCCTGCTTCCGGTCGCGGTATTCCCGTTCGACCACGGCAATCTCCGCTTCGACTTCTTCGTCAGAATCAAAGATGCCCTTCGTCCGAATCCACATTTTGCGGATTTCAAGCACAGTTTTCTCGAATGCCGTCACGATTCCATTCCACAGATAAGACCACGCATCCTGCATGGCATTTCCGATACTTTTCAGTCCATAAAGAAGGCCATACCACAGGTCATTTCCAAGACGCAGAATCGAATAAACGATGGCCGTCCAGCTATCCGCGAGAAACAGTTTAAGCTTGCCCCATGCTGATTTCAACGGTTGCAGTCCGGTCAGCCAGGCAAGTTTCAACGCCGCAAGTCCGACCTTCGCTGCACCTGCAAGATCACCGGACATGAACGCGGTCTTGATAACATCCCATGTCTCCCCGGCGATGTCCTTGATTGAGCTGAACGCTTCCGCGAAGTCGCTCGCGAGTTCCGTGGCTCCGGCCTTGCAGGCGTTCCACGCGTCAGTGAGCTGCCAGACGATGGCGACAACGCCCGCAAAAGCCGCTCCAACGAGGAACGCCGGGGACGTGATCGCCGCCCACATGGCGAGCGAAACGACCTTGACCGCAATCATCGCCACCTTAAGCAGACCAAACATTCCGATGAGTGCCTGGATCGCAATAGCTGGAGCAAGGACGGCGGTCTTCAGTACGAAGAAAGCAGTGGAGAGTGCTCCGACAGTCAGCGCCATAAGTTTGAGCGCGACTCCGGCAGCAATCAGGGTGGCTCCGAGTCCGGCGATGCCCGCGATGACCTTGACGGCCATAATCACAACTTCTTTGTGAGCGGCGATCCACTCGGCGACCTGATTCAGAACGCCTGATATTCTGTTGATATAGGGGGTCAGTGCCTCGCCGATAATTCGTCCGATGGCGAGCTGACAGCCTGCCACCGCGCTCATGAAGATTCGCATCGCGCCGCCGAGTCCGGCATCCATTTCATGCGCTGTGTCAGCGGCGGCATCATCCACATTTTTCAGACGTGCGATAAAGGCGTTCAGCTGTTCCACGTTCCCGCCGAGCTGAAGTCCGGCAAGGGAACCTCGAAGATCGAAGATTTCCTCGGCAAAACCCAAGCGTTGGGCTGTCGGCAGGGTGTTCATGTGCTTGGCGATGTCGGCGATGATGTCGGGCATTGACCTCAGATTCCCGTTCGCATCAGTGGTCGCGACGCCGATGGCTTTGAGCTTGTCCTGGACTTTGGTCTTCGCGAACTGGCTGTATGCCTTGCGGAGGGCGGTGCCTGCGAGAGAGCCCTTAATGCCCATGTTCGCGAGTACGCCGAGAGCTCCGGACACGTTCACGATATTGTCCTTTGCTGCGGCGGCCTGGGGACCAGCCATTTTCAGACCTTCGGCAAGGTCGGACAATGTCTGAGCGGAACCGTTCGCCGTCGCTGTCAAGATGTCCACCACGTTCGACATCTTCGCAGTATCGAGGCCGAACACCCTCATATTATTGGCGGCGATTTCGGCAGCTTCACCAAGCTCGGTTCCAGTCGCACGGGCAAGGTTCAGCACGGAGGGAACAGCCGATAGGATTTCGTCCGGCTTAAAGCCCATACGTCCCATTGACGTCATTGCCTCGGCGACCTGCTTCGCCGTATAGGACGTCTCCCGTCCGAGTTTCTCCGCAGTCGCCGTCAGTTTCTTGAACTCGGCATCGGTCGCGCCGGAAACGGCTTTGACCATCCTCATCGCATCGTCGAAGTCAGCAAAACCTTTGGTGGCGAACGCAAGCGGAGCCGCCATGATCCCGGAGACCGCGAGCATGTTCTTTCCGATGCTCGTCAGATTCGCGCCGAACGCACGTATCTTTTTCTGGGCCTGCTTCAATCCCCGTTCAAGCTTCGTCTGATCGAGCAGGATTTCCACATAGGCTCTTCCCGCTTTTACTTCCCCTGTTGCCGTGCTCATGATGTTCCTTTCCGTTTCTGCACAATGATATTTGCTTTTCTGCACAATTTGTTCGTGATTATAGGCAGAGAAGCAAATCAGTGTTGTGCAGAATGTTCTTTGCACCAGATGTCACGCAGAATGCTGACCGGCGCTTTTACCTTCGGTTTTTCGTTGTACGGATTGAAGTCAGCCGGTTTCACGGCCTTGCTCTTTTTTGGATCGCGCATGACGTTCGCAATCATGGCGAGCAGACTTGCGGTCTGCCCCCACTCGAAACGGCCTCGCGCCTCGGTCATGCGGACGAGTTCCCTCAACGTGAACGAACCGGGATCTACTCCGCAGATTCCGGCACAGTCCCAAATGAGCCGCCAGATCGTTCCAGCTCGGAGACCAGTTTTGCCTCGAACTGCTCGTCCTGCAGAATCCGGTCGAGCCGCGTCCTCGCGATCTCCTCGAAACGACGTGTGGCATTCAGAACTTTCCGCATGACCTGCCGTTTCGCCGACGGGAAAAAATCCACGATCTCGTCCAGCAGGGCTTCGGTTGCCTGTTCGATGGCATCTCCAGCCATGCTTTCGCCGAAATCCTCGTCGCTCACACCGAGCTTTTCCGCCTCCGGTTTGCAGATGGCGTACAAAACGTCCACGAGCAGAACGGGGTCAGAGGACAGCTGTTCGAGCAGATGCGCGGTCGGTCTGTTTTCGGAATCGACTTCCACGATGCTGTTCAGGTCGACTTTGCAGAGTCCGCGGACGCGTTTGATGGCGGCAACGTTGACTTCGAGCGTCCACACACGCCGTTTGTTGTCACGAAAAGTTTTCATGATTCACCTCACACCCATGCCGGGGCTCGACCGGAAGCAGTCGGCTTTGCCGTGATCTTCACGGACACGGCCTCTTCGAGATTCTGCTCTACGGTGAAGCCCGTGATTGAAAAATCCGCGTCCAGCCCGTGTGCAGTGGCGGCTCCGTCCGTGACGAACAGAGACATCGGCGTGTTCGTGAAGTAGGCCGTTTTGAATGCGAGGAAGTCTTCGTCCTCGGTATCATACAGGATATTGATTTCGAGGGAAGCCTCCTTCAGCGTAGCCGCGCTCAGCTTCCATCCCTGGGCGGCACGGGTAGTGACGTCGGCCTCGCCGGATTCGAGCGTGAGGGAAACGTCCTTCACATTCGTCACTTCAATAGTCGCCTGCGTTCCCGCCTCACCGCGGAAAAGCTTGGCGTCAAGACCAAGTACAATGGCCATAAGCAATACCTTTCATTGTTTGACCGCATTCTGCCATAGCTTCGGGAGCTGAGGCGCGGTCTTGGTTAGTGTCGGCCCCATGAGGGGACGTTTGGGATAGCGGCGTCTGCGGTACATCCCGCCAAATTCGTGTGCAATCATGGAAATCCCGATGAACTTTTTTGCGGGACCGATGACTGCGCTCATTTTCTGCTTGTCGACGCCGAACAGAATCGAACGGCGGAGCAGTCCGCGTCTGGTGTGCGGAGGTGTGCCGGAAGCTGACGCCTTTTTGGAACGGTGAACGGCATTTCTTGCCGTTGCCCGGACGTATGCTCCGGCCCTGCGGAGGGAACTGTAATTTGCCTTCTCAACTGCCCCTAAAAGACGCCGTTCATCGAACTCGAAGCGCATTTTTGTGGACATTCTGGTATAAATCTTTGATTTTTTCTTGAAAAATAACTTTTTTTGCTTGACATGAGGAGAAAGCGAGGTTATATTTGTAATAACCCTTAACCTAAACCAGGAGGAGTTTATATGAAACACAGTTTCTACGACGTCAAAATGAAGAAAAAAGTCCAGGCCGATGTGGTCAAGGCCGTCAAGTTCGGCAAAGGCACTCGCACCCGTTATGCTTTCAAGGCCCTCACGAAGGATGGTCGCTCTCTGACTGCTTTCGTCAAGAAGGCTGACTGGGACAAGTTCAAATGATTTGAACACCCCCGTATGAGTTTTAACGGCGCTCTGCTCAAAACAGGGCGTCGTTTTTTTTACGGCTCAATCCGCCTGCAGACATCACGAAAAACAAGTTCAATGATGCTTGTAAACTGGTGCCTTTCTCTGAGGTCATCGGCTGAATAGATCGGATTGAATCCGACCGCGATGCACTTTGCGCCGCAGAACTCTTTGCCGGAAAAGTTCATTCCAAGCTTCTCGACCGTGGCAAGCAGTTCGTCCAGTTCCTCCTCCTTCGCTCGCTTTAGAAAGCCGATCTGAAGTTTGACCGTGCGTTCTTTCAATGCACGGGAGATGTTTTTGTAGGTCAGTTCTACGGGGACGACCACGACTTTCAGCTCTTCAAGCTCACGCAAGGTGAATTCCGGAGCAAGTGCAGGCTTGGCGTTCCATTCGCCGAGCGAGGCAGCAACGGCTTCGCTCAAAACAAGACAGTCCATTGGATTCATCGCCTCAGCAACTCCATGACGATATTCCCAATAGCGGCGAGCAGTGCGATAAGTGCAGCGCCGAGGGTGGAAACCATCATCTTCTGCAGGTCGGCTGCGGGCTTGCAAGGCGGGAAATGATGCTCGCCCCTCGCGAAATGCATGTTCAGCATGCCGCGCAATTCCGCGATATCCAGTCTCGCCTGGTTGACCTCGTGCCAGAGGTCACGAGTGTCCGGCACAGCTTCTTTATTGTCGCTCATATTTTCCCAATCTCCTTCGTGTGAATTCTTCTGACTTGGTGAACAGTCCCGCTCCACCTCCAAACAGGTTCATCCTGCGGTGCAAGCACCTCATACTCGACGCCATCGTAGAAAATCTTGTCGCCTTTCTGAGGTGCTTTCGGGAGCACCTCAGCCGCGATCAGAAAGTCACGGGAGTAGACGTGAACGGTGATTCCGTAAGAGTTCTCGACCTTGAACAACGTCCGTCCGAGAGATGCATGGACACGGAGCCGCTCTCCATCCCGGCGAAGATACTCCACCGGGACAGAGAGCCAAGCTTGCCGTTGGGACTCTAACCAGTTTGCTCCTTCTTCCAGCAGTCCCATTGTGTGCTTAGCTGGCCGCGATGATATTCGCGGAACGAAGGGCTTCAAGAATGGTGTTGATCTTTTCTTTCAGGATGTTCATCGATTCGGAACATCCGGAATCGCTCGCGAGCGTTCCAAGATCGGGAATGGCGGGAGATGTGGTGACAGTGCTACTGCCGGACGTGCCAGAAGTGCCAGCAGCCCCGGCATTGAGCAGATAGTAGACGAATTCCGAACTTGCCTGGGCATTGTAGACGGCAACGCCGAGGTAGATGTCGGTCTTTTCTTTGGTGGCGACATCGTTCGCCGCATCATAGTAGACGGCCTCACCGACGTCGATTGCTTCGGCAGCCTTCGGGGATTCGAAGACTCCGGTCACGGCAAGAGCGCCAAGTTCACCTGCGCGGATGTCGAGCCGAGTGATACCGACGAATCCGGGGAAAGGGACAATGGTAAATGCTTTGACGTCATTTTCGGGACGATAGTCGATGCTTTCACCCTTTTGAATATAACGAGCAGACATGGTATTTCTCCTGTGTTGAGTTCAAGTTGAAGACGAGGGGCGGGAGGATGTCCCGCCCCTGCAAAGTTTTAGCCGTTGGCTGCGCCGGTGGACTTGGTCATTCCACGGTGGTCCTGCTCTCTGACGCCGACGTCAAAAAACACTCGGAACCACATTCCGAGAGTATTGAAATCAGTTTCGCCGCGCTCGACGGTCGGGGTGCGCTTCCCGCGGAGGAAGCCAATTTCGAACGTGTCAGTCTGACGAGGATCGCCAAACAGATACCACGCCGTTGCAGATGCTCCTTCGTAGGCGCTGTTGGCGAGGTACGGGGAACTGATGACCTGAAGGTTTTCATCCACGAGACTGTTGAGTGCCGGACGGATGGTGTTGTCGCTGCCCGCCATGACGAAGGTCGCGCCACGGGTAAGCTCAATGGCGAGGTGCTTGAGGGCGCTCGGAACGAGCAGGAATCGGGGTTCGATGGAGATAGGCTGGCCGTCTGCGTCCACCTGATCGAGGAAGAGCTGGATAGCCTTCTTCAGAGAATCGGAGGACAGCGCGGAACTCGCGCCGGAGAGCAGATTCTTGTGAGCGTTGCTGAACAGAGCCTTGCCGTCAAGCTGAGTCGGATTTCTGAGGAGGCGGGAGAAGAAGAGCTGGTCGATCAGTCTGGCCGCGCGGTTGCCCATCGCGACCGGGACTTTCATGAAGGCTCCGAGGTCATCATTGATGATCATTTTGCGGGTCAGGCAGAACTTCTTTCCGTAGGTATCGAGTTGGTTCTTCGCGGCCTCTTCAGTGACACCGCCATCCTTGATTTCTCCGTCAGCACCGACCGGAAGCAGGTCACCGACGTCGGTCAGTCTGAAGCGGTCGTTCTCCTTGAAATCGTTCAGGTCTCCCGTGGAACACAGCTTGGTCGCGATCACGGGCTGGGATTCGTAGGACTGCAGGAGCTTCTTGTTCGCCACATTCGACAGGATGCCCGGCAGGGACACGCTGGAGAATGCCGCGCGAATGGTTTCGTTGTCAAAGCCTCGACCGTAAGAGATGCCATCAAGCCTCATGCATTCAATGAGGAGCTGCTTGAGGGGCATGTCCATTTCACGCATGCCTGCCTCGATGGTCTTTTCATCGTAGGACTTTTCAATCACACTGGAACTGACACCGCAACGAAGGCACATGGCGGCTTCGATGACCTTGCGCATGTCATCACCTTCGGGGTCAGTTTTGATGGAAATGTGGACATCGGCGGAGGGGCGTTCGGCGCGCATGGTTTCGAGCACCTTCTTCGTCACGACATCGGGCATCCAGCCTGCGCTGATAGCTTCCTTTTCGATTTCCGGGAATTCGCCGTTGCAGATGGATCTGATGGCGGCAACGCGTTCGCGTTCGGCCTTAACAGCGGCTGCGGCGGCTTCACGGGCGGCCGCGGCAATGTCGACGGGCTGGGCTTCGGGTTCGTGCTTAGCCTGAATTTCCGGCTTGGCGTCGGCTTTGACTTCGGGCTTCACTTCGGGCTGGGCTTCGGGTTCGTGCTTGGCCTGGATTTCCGGCTTGGCGTCGGCTTTGACTTCGGGCTTCACTTCGGGCTTCACTTCCGGCTTGCCCTTCGCTTCAAGTTCGTTTTTTTCCTTCATAGGGTTGTCTCCTTCCTCTTCGGGGTTAGGGTTTGCAAGATCAAATTTGGCGGTGACTTTCATTTGCGTATGCGCGTCCGCACCGACAGCGACCACGCTCACTTCACGCAGGGAGGATTTTCGGACGTGGTAGAACGGCCCTTCAATTTCCCGTCCGTTCACCTCGCGCTTGCTTCTGACAAGTTCGCATTCTTTCACATCGGCTCCGATGGAAAGCTGCCAGTCGGCACCAGCCTTGCCTTGAGCTACGATGTCGGCGGCCTCCGGGCTGTCAGAAATGATTTCGCCAGTAATTTCGAGCTGATTGTTTTTCACATGTGCGGACACCATGCCCACACGCGAACTCGTCCGGTTTTCGTGATTTGCGAGCAGAGGCACGGACTCCGGCAGTTCCATTCCGCTCAGGTCCACAACCACCGGGCTCTTCCAGCCGGGGAGTGGCATCTTTCCGCCAGAATACGCAATTCCGACGATTTTCGGGCGACCTTCTCCCGATGCTTCAATCAGTGTAAATTCGCTCATCTTTCCTCTTCGTTTTCTTCCGAATCTTCCAATTCGGGGTTATCGTTTGTGACCGAGAGTTCGTCCTCTATCGGGATTCCGAGCTCGCGCATCAGTTTGATTTCCTTTGCTCTCTGCCTCAGTACGCTCAGATAATCTCTGCCGTCCTTGGCACACTCGGCAGCCAAAGTGGTGGTGAGGTTCTTCAACCTCGTTTCCTGCGCTTTTGCTTCCTTCGACGGGTCAACGTGGACGAACGCATCCCAATACCAGATGTGGTGCTTGTCGTCCGGACTCTGGACACTTCTGATGGTCAGCAGATATTCGCGGAACCACGCTTCGAATATTCTGTTCAAGACTTCCATCTCCCAGAACGAACGGTCAACGAGGATGCTCTTCTGGTAAATCTGGTTGTCCAATCGACCTGATGCATAATTGTGCCCGCTGTAGTCTCCGGCGAGCGTTCCGTAGGTCGTCACGGCACATCGTGCAATCTCGCTCAGAATGATTTTCACGAATTCCGCGTGATTTGCCGCAGGCTGCTTCGGATCGAGCTGATCCATGCGCCATCCGGCGGGCACGGTCAGCATCATGTTCCGTTCGAGCGGAATCGTGTCCATCGGCTCGACTTCCTCGCTCTCGCCGTTTGGCGGGGCATCCGTGTACAGGATGGCGGCGAAATCTGCAGCGGCTTCAGCTGCACTCAGCACGGCAAGATTATACCGTCTGAGCTGGGCGAACAGCGGTAAGGCCGAAGTCAGTTCCGGCACACCTCGGTGCAGCCCAGGCCGATCCTGTCGGAAGATGTGGATCATGTATTCCGCAGGAACATCAATGGCTTCTTCTCCGCTGGCGAATCGAACATCACCCGGATGGTATTTCAACACACGGTATGAGGCCGGATTCCCCCAGGCATCGAACGTGATGCCGTCCACGGATTGCCCATCATCCAAGAGGTGGATGCCGCCCGATACTCGGTCGGCCTCAATCAGCATAAGGTCGAGCTTGACAGGACTCCGAATCTTCGGATTTGTCGCCAGCACAGCAAAAGCTTCGCCGTCCTGGCAACGGGCCATACGCATTGTTCGGAGTTTCGGAGCCAGCCTGACAGCTTCTGCCCACCTCGCGAACGACCGTTCAACCTCATCGTTGAACGATTCGTCGGAGGTGAGCATTTGAAGCCTCGGACCTGTTCCGATGGTATCATTCGCGAGCATTTGCACGAGACCTCGCGCATAACTATTGTTCGCGACTTCGTACCGGGAGCGCATTCGCAACGTCCGACGAACTTCCGGCGATGCTTCCATGTCAGCCGAAAGCTGGTCGGCATATGCCCAATGCTTCGCGTTGTCACGGGTAGTTTGGGCGGCATCGAATCTTGCTCGGATCGGGCGATGGAAGTGCTGTTCAGGTTGTGGCTTCGACGTTCGGAATATGTTTTTCAGTCTGTCGAACATGTCACACCGCTCCCGAATGCGTCATTTTCGAGAACTTAAGCCCGCTTCCCCGCCTCTTTACCGCATCCTTTGAAGCGAGATATTTGTCAGCCTCAATCTGTTCCTTCAGCGAGTGCTGTTCTACACGCTGTCCGTCAACCTCGGCGGACTTCGGACCATTTGCGTTCTTGATGATGGTTTCTGTGATTTTTTCGTGTTCAGGCATAGTATGCTCCCTACCGCCAGATGTTGACGGTATCAATTTGAGTTGATACGGTTCAAAAGGTGTCACATGTGTGACAGTTTTTTTTGCCTCAAGAAGAAAGCTGCGCGGCAATCTTCCTCTCCACGGCATCAATGCGATGCCCGATCCATGCCATGACGTTCACGCACATGCTATTCCCACAGGATTTGTATCGAGGTGCATCCGGGCATTCTTCCGGCGGCTTGCCTTTCCACGATATTTTCGTATGGTCATCCGGGAACCCCATCAAACGCTCACATTCGACGGGCAGGAGTTTTCGCACGGTCGATTGCCAGCCGACTCCGGGAACGGAGGCAGAGGTGATGGTGTTCATCGGAGCACCGTCTTCGCCGACGCCTACGCCCTGGCGGTTCTGTTCGTCTTTCTTCTCAGGGGCTCGCGTCGCGTTCCTCAAATCGAGCGGTACACATTCCATCGTTGCCACGCCCATAACACCAGTGGCGTTCTGCGTATAAGCAACCTCGGATTGTGCTCCGACACCATTGCCACCCGTGTGATCCTGCCTGCCGATAATGTTCTCGGCAATTGCCACGGAATCCACCACAACCGTTTCGGCGTTTGTGCCGCCTGCGGTCACCGTCTTGCTCGCATCAGCCTCGGTGACGTACAGACCGCCTTCCGGTCGGTCTTTTCGCGTCCCATTGGCATCACAGAACGTGACATTGTACGCGACTGCCGGAAGAGCACCACTTCTGAGCGTGGGGAACGATTCATCCCAGAAGCCCTGCTGTTCGCCGCCTGCATCGTTTTTAATGAACGCGACCAGCTTTCCTTCGATCATGTATTTGTCACAGTCCTCGAACGTGTTCTTGCCGTACATTGAGGCCATCAGCGTGGGAGCAACGTCTTTGTCGGCGGAGTCCATGACTAAAGGAAGGTTGTTGCCTCCGGTTCCAGCTCTGCTTGTGATCGTCGGTGAAACTGTTGCCCTGACGATGCGGCTGTCATTGCCGTGGTTATCGAAACAAAGAGGGGTCTCTTCTTCAACAATCTCGTCAATGAAGTTTTGCTGATGGTTTCCCGGTTCAGCGCACACAGCCCCGGCCACGTTGCCGTCGCCTCCTTCCAACCGCAATTCCTCTCGCTGGTTCTGTTGAAAACAGACAGCACCGGGACCTTTGGATGTCAGCGTTGGTTGAACATCTTCACTGAGGCTGATTCCGTATTTGGCATTCTGCCCCTGATTGTATGCATCGCGTCCAATGCCGATTACGGAATTCTCCGTCACGGCTTTGCCGCCCTTGTAATCCGTGGCAATCAAGGTCGGGGCGAGTTCAGTCTCTTGAACCTCGACCTGCCTCATATCCATGCATTCAACAGAAGGGTCAATCACGCACTGAAGTCGTCCTTTGTCCGGCATCAACTGGTTATTGCTTGTTCCGGTAAGAGTTCCGGCGAGGTCACTTCCATCCCACCATTGAGCATTCTCCGGAATCGTGACGATGGTTTGGTCATTTCCGGTCGCCAGAGTGTGGCTCAGTTCATCGCCTATGAGCGGACCCTTACCCCCACCGGCGCATCCACCACGTTCCCGGATTGACTTTGCCGTATCAAAGCTTCCTTCAGCACAGGCGGAAGAGTCTTGTTTCTTCGTTCGGCGCGGCGGAGTATCCCCTCCGCACATTTCGCGGTCAAATAGTACCGTTGCGGGATAGATCCACGAACCAAAATATCCGACAACGAAGATACGTCTCCTTCGCTGCGGGACCGCCCTCGGAAATTCGGGAACTCTGGTAAACTGAGCGTCAATAACTCGCCACGCCAGTCCAAAGCATCCAGGAGCGGGGACGACGATTCCACACTTACGCCAACCCCCTTTTGGGACGTCGACTTCCCATCCGCACAGTAACGATAGGAAGCTGGCAAAATCGTGTCCGGCCGAGCTTGAAAGTACGCCAGGCACATTTTCCCAGAGTGTCCATCGCACCCCTGCGCGGAAAGCCAGGCGGACAAACTCAAGTGCGAGGTTGCCTCGTGGGTCGGCGAGTCCTCTTCGAAGCCCGGCAATAGAGTAGCTCTGGCAGGGCGTTCCGCCGACGAGCAAGTCGATAGGTTCATTATAGTCCTCCTTCGTGATTTTTGTGAAATCCCCCAGATTCGGGATCGTGCCGCCTTCCGGCAGTTCTGCAATCTGCTTCTGCCATGACTCCCGCTGCTTCCGGTCTTTTTCGTTCTCCGCATCTTCCGGCAGGAGCGGACGCAGGGGGCGTGTCGCGCCGAACCGCTGCTGCAGGACGGCGGCGGGAAACGGTTCCGTCTCCGCGAAGAAGACAGCCCGCCATCCGAGCGGTTTCCACGCGAGTGTCGCGGCTTCCACGCCACTGCATATGCTTCCATAGTTCATATTGCGATTATCTCCTTCGATTATTCCGAACAAAACAAGAGTGCCCATATAACGTCTTTACCGTTTTTCGTTTTTTGTGCGGTTTTTTTTACGAAAAACACGATTTTTCTTTGATTTTTTTCGAAATTGAGGGTAAAAAAAGCCCTTGGCCTCAAATCGAGGACAAGGGAGAAGGAAACTTTATATGTATAAGGTTATTGTTTAGGTGGCAGGCAGCCAGACAAAGCCTGAACTTTTTTGCTGAACGCCTCAATCAGCTCTGGTGGTTCGAGAGGGACTGCCTCTCCCCCCTGTGCTAAAATCCAGGGAAGGATGACTTCCGGCGAGACTTCAGGAATCATAAAAAGCCCGTTCTTGACCCTCTGCTTGGAGTGCATGCGGTTTGCCTTAGCGAATTTTACGGCGTCTCCTATGAGCTTGATTTTTACATCGCGGAGCTTGCTGAAGCTGGAAAGGTTGTCCTGCGTGACGGAATTAATGATTTTCTTGTCCGGCTTGAATGTTTCTTTCAGGGGGTAAGCGTTCTTGATACGGTTGATCACGAATGTGCGGGGAGCCTTTTTCAAATGACAGTAAGCCTTGATGCGCCATTCGCGCAGATGATGAAAAAGAACGTGCGGGTCAACTATGCGCTCGGATACCCCACCATGCTGGTCATCGTACCAGATTTTGAGACGGCGATGTGTCCGCCATGCCTCGAATACGGAGGTGAAGACACCGCTGTTCTCCGGCTCGCCGCCATCGGCAAATATTTTCAGCGAACTGAGGATGGTTTTCTCAAAGAAGGCAGTGTCGTTTCCCTTCAGCAACTCATCCACAGAGTTCTTTATTCGAGCCCGCATGGGGTTCGGGAAGATTCCTTCGGCAACATGGCTTCCGATGACGAGCGCAAAGAGGGCGGATTCCGTAAGATATGCCGGGCAGTTGAATTCCCACTTGGGGTCCAGAAGTTCATATCTCTTCTCGCCCCAATTGTATTTAATCGGACAGTTGTATTCGTCACGGAGTACCGCTATGTCACGGAACACCGTTCGTCTGCTGTATTTCCCCTTAATGCTTTTTCCCTCCTCAAGCTCAATCTCTCTATATTCTTCAATAATTTTCTCAGCGGAAGGGCAACTGTTCGTCTTCAAAAGCGACGCGATGCGGGCGAGACGGATAATTTGTGCTCGCGGCGGCATCTTTTGTCCTTTCATTTTCGAGGGAATGCCTTTTCGGGAAGAAGGGGAAGATTCCGTTTTCATTGTCTTTTTGCTCCACTGGTTTGATCGACACCAATAACAGTACAGCAAAAATGAATAAAAATCAACCAGGCTGCCAATCTGAACTCAATTTTTTTTGTTTTTTTTTCGATCCGGCTCCTAAGTGTGACACTCAATGGCACAGTTAGATGCTATATTATACTCGTTGATTCGGATGCCACGGGATCACGGAGGTCCCGATCCGATCCACAAAACAACGCATCACTCAAATCGGAGACACAACATGAAAGAAAAAACGATCACCGCCTTGCGCTGTATGTTCGACCTGACAAAAAACGACCCCATCTTCTTCCTTGTCTGGGGCATTTCTCTGGCCGTCATGCTCAAACTCGCCTGCGTGTGAACAAGGGAACGGAAGAACCATGAACTACGACAAGCTCATTTACAGGAAAACAACCCAACCGGAAATCGTCCTGACGGTTGACTTCGGTGGCATCGGCGAACTAACGGTGACATCCGAATCTGCCGGAGAAGTCACCTGGCGTCGCCTTACAGCGCCCGTTAAGGACGTTCTGCAGGCAAAGCTTGCCGCCTGCGGGTTCGATTCCTGGCAGTCCGAAGAAGCTTCGCCTGTGTGCTGGGGGCTTGAACTGTTCCACAACGGCCAACTCGCGAAACGTATCTGCGGATGCAACGCAGTTCCGGAAATGATCCGGTCGCTTTTGGAGTTCTGTACAGCCCTTGCCGAAAACCGCTCCAAACGCAGAATCACACAACCAACAATCTGAACACAAAAGGAAACACACCATGAAAATTTTCGCAGCAATTGATCTTGAAACCACAGGTCTCAGCCCCCTCAGCAATGAAGTTCTCGAAATCGCCATTGTTCCGCTCAATCCGGATTTCACCATTTCCACGAACATCCCGGAATTCTCCTGCAGAGTTCGTGCGGAACACCCTGAACGCATCGAGCAGCAGGCAATGGGCGTCAATGGTCTTGACCCGAACGAAGGAGAATCTATTGGCGTGGTCCAGCTCGCTCTTATGAAATGGGCCGCGGAAAACGGGATCGAATCCATCACTCCTCTCGCTCACAACCTTGCTTTCGACATGTCGTTCATGAAGGCGGCTTTCCCGATTTTTTCCAGAATCTTTTCCCATCACGGACGTGATAGCATGAAACTGGCATACGTTCTTAATGATGTCCTGCGCGTGCGCGGGGATGAAGAGATGTTTGCCAGCGGCTCGCTCAAATCGGTGAAGAACGTGCTCGACATCGAAGGCGAAGTCCAGCACCACGCTCTGGAAGATGCACGGGATGCCGCACACGCATATCGAAAGATGATTGCCATGCTGGACATGGCATAAAACAATTCTTTTCCGCCCGCGCGTGAAAGCGGGCAAATACTGCTCTGTTCGTTGTAATGCGACGGTTAGAAAGCCTCCTGCCGTTGCACAGAAGAAATAAAGGCTGTACCCCTCGCAATTGGCGGGGGGGAAGGAAATGTAACATGCGCGCCTATAGTGCATCAACAGTTATTCGTCGAACCTCCAAAGCAGTCCTGAGGTCTTTTTTTGAACATGAAAAGTGCATGACCTCCGTGGATTTCAACAGGGATAAACTCTACGAAATACAGGAAGCGTTCCGCCTTATGAAAGAATCTGACCGAATGAGGGTCGAAGCGATTATGAGAGACGTATTTATCTTCGCCAACAGCACAGAAGCCATGACGCGCCTTGTTGACGAAATCAACGCCAATACAACCGAAGCGGAACGTGAGATCATTACGGACCTTTCCCACGCGAAGAGTCTGTATGACAAAGCGTTTACCATTTACTTGAATTATCCGTCCATTTGGAATAAGGCCTGTGTCTTTGTTCAAGCAGACATATTGCCGCATCGTTTCTGGACACGATATGCCAATCTGCCCTGTAGACATCCTCGTACTGACAATGATGCCGTCAAGGAGCTGGGACAGTCTATTTCCGGTTTTTTCTGGAAGAAGCAGATTCGCGGTAACAAATACCATGTGGTGTACGAACGTCGAACCGAAAACGAGCATTACTTCCTCGTTTTTCTGAGCGACTATACCAACAATTATGATGTCTGGGAAGAAAACAGCGACAATCTGGTTTCCCGATTCGAATCCCGACCGCTCAACATGGTCATTATCTATGATGAGCAGAAAGGAATTCTGGAAATCAACGCTTATGGCGGACGGGAAGTCTATGATGCCATTGCCGGTTTCTTTTCCAGTGTCATTCTGGCTTCGGAGCTCGACATGAAAGAAACGCTCACGAGCACATATCAGCTTGACCATCTCATGTTTCCTGAGAACAAGCTGATGCCGATGCCGGATTGCGGTGTCATGAACGCCAGAATAACGGGTATGGATCTCACCTTCACCAGAGCAGACAGGAGACGCTGCCACAAAATCAGCATCGACAAGGGTGCGCCTTCTGAGAATCTGTACGAGGAGATTTCCCCCTTCCTTTCGGATAAGAGCATTTCAAATGTTCACGTCCGTCTTGTGCGCATTGTTCTGGATGTCCTCCTCGACGGGTTCATGAGAGAAATGTGCATCGAAGTCTCTGCAAAAACCTGCACCCTCAGAAGCGTTTGCGATGAGCTTCGCCGAATCGGGGGCAATTATATTGGAAAGGTCGGTATCGATGATCAGCAACAACTCAACCTCTTTTGAAAAATTCCTGGAGATGGGGGCAGTCAACGGGGATGCGGAACTGGATGAGGAAGAAATCGCCTTCCTCAAATGGGACATTCCTTTCTACCGCCAGCTGGGGCTGCTTGCCCCGGCATCGCCTCCGGGTGAAATCTTCTGCGAGACCTGCGATGAAATGGCATCAATCTACTATAGCAACGGGGTGGCCAAAGCCGCCTGTCCCAAATGCGGAGTCTACACCCCGCCAAGCTACCAGATCAACTTCTGGCGGGTCTGCTACGACCCCGTTATCAGTTCTCTTTATGCCGGGCTGAAATGCACAGAATCAACGGATATCCTTATCCCGAACACGCTTTGGAAACTTGGACGTTGCGGGATAGCGGGGCAATCACGCCTCGTCTATATCGCACGGGGCATCAACATACCCAAGGTAAACGACTCGATAATGAGGCTCCTTCCCAACAACAGAACATACTTGCTTCTGGTTTTTGGAGACCTGCCTCAGAAGAACGTGTGTCCGGATTTTAAGATCGACAGAACCTTCTCCATCAATTCGCTCGTATCCCTTGCAAATGATGGACTTCTCGTTGATCCTGCCCCAATCAGGAACACTTTGGAGCTTCTGACCAAGACGGCGCTGCCAAAGGTCAGAGGTCCGGGGAAGAATTCCAAAATCGGCGACATCCAAATCAAAATCCGAGATCGCCTGGAGGCTCATATCATTGGAGAATATGGCAGAATGGAAACGTGTGAGCGGCTTGACACACCTTACAAGTTCGAAACCGTCTCGCAGAAGGATTTCGTTAAGATGTTCCAGGTCCACAAGAGCATGATCTCCCGTGCCATCAATGGAGACCCATATGTAAAGAACCTCTTTGATGCATCTCAGGACTATAGCCTGATGTGTACCGTTGCAAGACAACTCATAAAAGAGGAAGAAAAGGTGCTGGGAAAGAGACCCAGAGCAACGTAAGAGTCCATCCAACGTTGATTTAGCCATCTGAAGCTTGTGTCTTCGGGTGGCTTTTTTTTACCCTGATTATCGGTTGCACTTGGTTGCAATTTGATCCCCCCTCCGACCCTTTTTGCAACTGAGAGGGGGATGCAGTTGCAATTTGATCCCCTCCCGCCCCTTTTTGCAACTGAGGCCAGGGTTCTCTTTGGTGCGTTTTCCTGTTCTTTTTTGTCGTCATCCCCCCACCTTCGAAAGACCACGAGTTGCAATTTGCCGTTTATACCCCAAACTGCAACTTCATATCGACTTAAAAAAACTACGCTCACTTTTGCCTTTTTTTGTTCGTCTTAAGGCAGTTCTGGCGATTTTTGGTGAAACTTCTCTCTCCGCTTGCAGAAAGTTCCCGCACCGTGCGGAAGCTGAAAACCAAGTTGGAGAAAAAACATGACCGACAACACCAGAAAAAAAACCGAGACCAAGCAGGTCTGCCCCACCGCATCCAATCCCATCACCGAAGAAGTCCGTTCGATCATCAAAGCTATCGCCTGCCAGACGATTCATTTCAGTGGCTTCCGAAAGACCGACATCGAGGACCTGTGCCAGGTTTATTCGATGGCAGTTGTCAATGCCTTCCCCCGCTATGACGATTCCAAACAGGATTATCTCACCTATGTGAGAGGCGTCCTCTACCGGACAAAGAAGAACCTTTATCGCACGAGAATCCGTAACGGAAAAGACAGCGTCGAAGTTTCTCTCGATTCGATTCCTCCGAATGATCCGTGCTTCATTGATGATAAAAACCTGCCGCCCGATGAAGCCCTGATGAGAAAAGAAAGAATCGAACAGATCAATCGCGTGTTCGAAGGTCTTGACCCCATCCAAAAAAAGGTCTGCGTTCTTCTCATGCAGAATTTGGATTACTCGGTTATCGCGCAAGTGCTGGATATCACTCGCTCGCAGCTCTATCACCGGATTCTCCCTGAAATCCGGGAAAAATTCAAAAAAATCCGCAGAAATCGCTGAAAACTCCGCACAAAAATCGAAAAACGGTAAAGACGTTATGTGGAGCCTTTTCACATCCCTTTTCGAAAACACAGGAAGCATCCAAAATGAAAAACATTGATTTCATCTTTCATGAACCGGCCACCGAATACCATGAACGCAGCCGTAGCGGAGAATTCATGTCCAGCCACCTTCTGGCCGACTTCCGCGAAAGTCCGACCCTGTACTATAAGGAAATCACCGGGCAGATCGAACAGAAAGATTCCGCCGCATTCACCATCGGTCGCGCGGCACATAGCCTGATTCTTGAAGGACGGCATGCCTTCGACCATGAGTTCCTCGTCTGCAACGGCCCCGTCAACCCCCGCACCGGGGAGCCGTTCGGCAAGACGACAAAAGCATATGCCGACTGGTTGGCGAGTCAGGACCGCGAGGTCATCTCGGAAAAGGACTACGCTTTCATCCTGAACCTGCAGAAGGCTGTCTGCCTGCATCCGGAAGCTCTGAAGCTTCTTGCCCACGGCGAAGCCGAAGGCGTCGTCCGAGCCTGCTGCAACGGTGTCCCCTGCCAGATCCGCATGGACTGGTTTAATCCGGAATACGGACTTGTCGATCTCAAGACCTGCGACAGTCTTCGCTGGTTCGAGTCCGACTGTCGTCGTTATGGATACATCCATCAAATGGCATTTTATCGCATGGTTATCCGCGCTGTTACGGGCAAGACTTATCCCGTGTACATCATCGCCGTGGAGAAGAACGAGCCGTTCTCTGCCGGAGTTTGGAAACTGACGGATGAGGTTCTCGACCTTGCCGAGCAGACGAACAAAGCCGCCCTGAACTGCTATCGCGAATGCAGCGTCTCCGGCGTCTGGCCGACCGGCTACGAAGACATTCGTATTATCGACACCCTTTAACCCCCTTCAATAACAACAGAATTCATGAAAGGAGAATCATCATGAAACATGTCGCCACGCCTCAGATTGAGGTCAAGGTCGTTACGGTCACTCCCGGAATGGCCGTCGAAATGCTGAAGAAGGATTCCGAGAACCGGACCATGAACGAAAAGCGTATCAAACAGTACGCGAAGGAAATGAAAGCCGGACGCTGGGTGCTGAACGGCGCGACCATCGCCTTCGCTGCGGATGGCTCCCTGATTGATGGACGCCACAGACTCTGGGCGGTCTTCGATGCGGACATTCCCATCACGCTTCTCGTCGTCTACAATGCCGTCAAGGTCACCGCTCCCAAGTCCGCAAAGAAGGAGAAGAACTGACTATGGGAATGCTTGAAACGATTCAAGTCGGACGCAACAGAAGACCCCCGCGTCTGATGGTTTACGGTCAGGAAGGTATCGGGAAAAGCACTTTTGGAGCATCCGCTCCCGCCCCCATCTTCATTCAAACAGAGGATGGTCTCGGTGAAATCGACTGTCACAAATTCCCCCTCGCAAAAACGTTCGACGAGGTCATCGCGGAGCTGACAGCCCTCCGGGACGAGGAGCACAACTACCGCACCGTGGTCATTGATTCGCTCGACTGGCTCGAACGCATGGTCTTTGACGAGGTCTGCAAGGAATACGGTGTCAAATCCATCGAGAAAGCTGATGGCGGGTACGGGAAAGGCTATGTCCATGCGCTCGTCTACTGGCGAAAAGTCCTCACGCTTCTGGATGAACTCCGCGATGAACGGGGGATGGCTTCCATTCTGCTGGCGCATGCGAAGATCGAGCGTTTCGAAGCGCCCGATTACAACGCCTACGACCGATACACTCCCCGCCTGCACAGAAACGCCGTGAATCTGATTTCCGAATGGGCAGACGCAGAGATGTTCGCGACCCAGAGAATGCGGATCAGCAAAGATGGAGAAAACCGCGTCATTGCCTCGCCCATTGGGGCGGACGGCGGCGAACGTATCCTCCGGACAATCGGCATTCCCGCCTGTTCCGCGAAAAACCGTTTCGGCCTGCCGTGCGAGATTCCGCTCTCCTGGGACGCCTTCATGATCGCGTATCAGAAAACCGCACCCCCGGCCTCATAACAGGAGAAAAACATGTCCGACCATATCGCAATCGCAAAACATGATCACCCCTGCGACTTCTGCGGGGGGATCATCCCGAAAGGGACCAAATGCCGGATCATTCACGATGACTACATGCCGCAGCTCGTGTACTTCGAACACCTCCGCTGCCCGCCGTCCAGAGCCGTGTCCGCCGAAACCATCACCCCGAAGAAACCCGTCAAAACCAATTTCAAGCCCGCAATCTGCTGCGGCTAACAGAAAGGAACAACATCATGGCCATTCTCAATTTCAACGCGAACGAAGTGGAGCCCAGCAAGGCGTTCGATCCCATTCCCGCAGGGAAATATATCGCCGTCATTACCGACTCCGAAATGAAAGACACCCGTGCCGGGACTGGACGCTACCTCCAGCTCGAATTCGAGGTCACGGACGGTGAATTCGCCGGACGCAAGGTCTGGGCTCGCCTGAACATCGAAAACAGAAATCCCGAAGCCGTCCGCATGGCCCGCGCCGACCTGTCCGCCATCTGCCGTGCGGTCAATGTCCTCACGCCGAACGATTCCGCCGACCTCCACAATCTGCCTCTGGTTATCAAGGTTCACTGCCGGAAGGACAAGAACACCGGCGAGATCTCCAACGAAATTCGCGGGTACGAAAGCAAGGCTGCCTTCAAGCCGGAACCGAGACAGGCTCCCGCCGCTCAGGTCAGTTCCCAGACCGTGCGCGTTCCCGCGAAACCGCCGTGGATGTGATGGCGGTCGAACTCGAACTGCCGTGGCCGCCGTCATTGAACCACTATTACCGGCACGTCGGTCCTCGTGTCCTCATCAGCCGCGATGGCCGACGATACCGGGAAAACGTGACGGCGATTGCTCGGAGAACGGGGCATCCCATGTTCAAATGCCCCGTTCAGGTAGACCTTGACCTCTATCCGCCCGACAACCGCAGGAGGGACATTGACAACTCAGAAAAGAGTCTTTTGGACGCGCTCACCTGCGCGGGCGTGTATGAAGATGACTCCCTCATCTACAAAATCACCGTAACCAAACGAGAACCACTGCCCCCGAACGGAATGGCATTCATAAGGATTTCTGAATACAATGCAAAAACAAGATCTGCAAACCAGGAAGAAGATTGTCCACGACTGTCTTAACAACATCGAAGACCCGGAAATGCGCAGCGTGTGTTTCATGTTGTATGAAAACTACAGTGAAAGAGAGATTTCCAAACAACTGCACATGAGCAAAAAGAAGGTTCACAAGCTGATCGTGCGCTTCTCCGTTGACCTGCTTCTTGCGGGATTGAAACCGAGGTGGTGATGCACAATGAACTTGCGACCCTACCAACAGGAAGCGGTCGAGGCCGTGTATGAACATCTCCGCACGAAAAAGAACAACCCTTGCGTTGTTCTTCCCACGGGAACAGGCAAGAGTCTTGTCTTGGCACAGATCGCAAAGGATGCCGTCACGCTCTGGGGCGGACGAGTGCTGATTCTCGCTCATGTCAAAGAGCTTCTGGAACAGAACGCGGACAAAATCCGGCGTCTTTGCCCCAATCTCCCCGTTGGAATCTACTCTGCGGGTCTGAAGTCCCGGAACACGGAGGAGCCGGTCATCGTGGCAGGCATCCAAAGCGTGTACAACAAGGCATGCGACCTCGACGCTTTCGACCTTATTATGGTCGATGAATGCCACCTGATCGCGCCAGATGGAGACGGGATGTACCGAACGTTCCTCAAGGACATGAAGGTCATCAATCCGAATGTTCGGCTTGTCGGGATGACGGCGACGCCGTTCCGACTGAAGGGCGGCCTCATCTGCAAACCCGACAACCTCCTCAATGAAATCTGCTATGAGGCGGGTTTGAAAGAGATGATTCAGCAGGGGTATCTGTCGCCGCTCGTGTCCCGTGCCGGTCGAGCCGAAGCCGACCTTTCCAAACTCCACATCCGCGGAGGCGAGTTCATCGGAGATGAAATCGAAGCCGCGATGGATACGGAACAGCTGGTGACGGCGGCCTGCCGGGAAATCGTCGACCTGACACGAGACCGCAAGTCCGTTCTGATTTTCACCTCGTCCGTGAAACACTGTCAGCATGTGGCTGAAGCAATCCGGGGATACAGTGGGCAGGAATGTGCCATCGTGACTGGTGAAACCTCGCCTGGAGAACGAGCCGAAATCCTCGACCGTTTCAAAGGCAAGACGGTCCCTGCCGACCTCTTCGGAACGCCGAAGCCGCCGCTGAAGTTTCTTTGCAACGTCAACGTTTTGACGACTGGATTCGATGCGGTGAACACGGATTGCGTTGTGCTGCTTCGCCCGACAAACTCGCCGGGACTGCTCATCCAGATGGTGGGACGCGGAACTCGGCTCTCGCCTGACACGGGGAAAACCGACTGTCTCGTCCTGGACTACGGGGGGAACATCATGCGACATGGCCCTGTGGATATGATCCGCGTGAAAGACAAGACACCTGGCGGCGGGGATGCTCCAGCAAAGAAATGCCCGCAGTGTTTCGCCCTTATCCATGCGGCATATGCGAGATGTCCGCATTGCGGATACGAATTCCCGCCATCGCAGCACAGCGAACTTACGCAGCATGCTGCCCGCGACGGCATCATCTCCGGCGAAGTGTTCATGGACGAGTATGACGTAAAGAAAACCTATTACGAAGTACACCGAAAACGGAACGCACCCGACGATGCTCCGAGCACGATGCGTATCGATTACGAGGTCGGCTTTCAGACGTACAAGTCCGAGTGGGTCTGTCCTGAACACACAGGATACGCGCGGAGTAAGTTCACAAAATGGTGGAAGGATCGCGCTCCCGAATGGTTACCCGTTCCGCACAGCGCGGCCGAGGCAGTCCGCCTTGCCCGTGAAGGATACCTTGCCGAGCCGACAAAAATCACCGTCCGCTCGACCGCGGGCGAGAAGTTCGAAACCATCACGAAATACGAACTTGGCGAACGTCCTGAACGCAAGCCAGGCGATGATACGGCGGAGGGCGGCGTGTCCGGAGACCTCCACGTAGAAGACTTCGATCCGGACGAAATCCCGTTCTGATATCAAAAACCGAAAGGAAAAACAGATATGTCTTGGGGAACCTATTATAAACACAATGGTTATCTTTCCCATATCGGAAAGAACGAAATCGAATCCAAGCGCGAGGACTGCAACTTTTTCAACGATAAGATGTGGCGCGAAATTCTCGCTTACATGGCCGCCACGCCACCTGCCTACGCGAAGGACGATGAAGGAAACGAGTATCCGTGGGCCGAGTTCATCGCAATGAGACTTCTCGAACTCCGCGACGAGATCGAAGTGAACGACATGCTGATCGCTCGTCTGGATGACTGCGAAGATGCCATGCGCGAGAACCCCGAAAACGTAACCGAAGGATGACATCATCATGGGAAAAGAAAAAGACTACCGTGAACAGATCGACCGTTCCGTCAAGCGTCTGGCGAAGGCACTGAATCTCATCGAAGCCCTTCGCGATGAGCTTCAGTTCGTGTTCGAACAGACTGAGTGGAACGATGAAGTCAAGTACCAGATCGACGAAGCCGCTGCGAAACTCGGATTCTCGCTCGCCACGCTCAGCACGTGGTACGACGACCCCGAAGAATAACCTCAAAGGAAAGGAAAAACATATGTCCAATAAGCCCGAAACCATTTTCTGCGGCGAAACTCCTGTCCGCATTTTCACGATGAATGGAAGAATCAAATACGCCGCCCGCGATCTCTGCGGCATCCTCGGCTATTCGAGAGCGGACAAGATGCTCGCCACCGTCAATTCCCGTCCGGAATACATCGATGTCATCACCCGCGGGGGAACGCAGAAAGTCCGCGTCGTCGAAGACCGCGACATCGAAAAAGTCCTGCGGCATTGTCGCCGCCGCAATGCGGAGAAGCTCCGCACCTGGCTCCGCCGTGATACGCAGGTTGCAGCGAAGCCGACCGAACCGGAACAGAAACCGACCGAAGGAAAGGACGAAGACGTCCTGCTGATGTTCATCTTCGACTGAGGGGGAAACCATGACTGACCGCGAAGAAGTAATTCGCGCGCTGCGTCTGCTGTTCTCCGAGGGGGATGTGTTCGAGATAAGAGTTCTGAAAGCCGTCACGGGCGGATATCAGCGTCCGCACACGGAGTCCGGATATTTCGACTTCGAACACATCCCCCAGGCCGCGGACGCTCTCGCAAAGATCCGAAGCTTCTCCGGCGCTTACGTCACGCTCAATCCCGTAGACCCCGACCTCCTGGCACGGGCGTTCAACAGGCTCGGTCCTGCGGAACAGAATGCGACCACGGCGGACGATGACGTGTCGCGCCGCCGCTGGCTTCCCATCGACTGCGATGCAGTACGCAAGAGCAATATTTCAAGCACAGATGAAGAACACGCTGCCGCACTCGAACTCGCAGACCATATCCGCAGGGGACTCGCCTCGGTCGGTTGGCCGCAACCCATAGTGCTGGATTCGGGTAACGGAGCCCAGCTTCTCTACCGCATCGACCTTCCGGCGAAGGACGAAGGGCTTGTTCAGAACGTTATCGCGAGCATTGCCGCAGCATCCACGGAACAGGTCCATGTCGACTTGACGGTGTTCAACCCCGCCCGCATCTGGCGTCTGCCGGGTACCATGAACTGCAAGGGTGACAGCATTCCGACACGTCCGCACCGCATGGCGAACATCGTCTCCGTGCCGGACAAGGTTCAGGCCGTCAGCCGAGAACTGCTGGTCGCAGCTGCAGGCGGGGAGC
>Ga0310690_10001897_pt1 | contig 35854 bp, 25 predicted proteins | sample AusTroGonzalo_MG_2_FD_207661 | JGI IMG/M metagenome (GOLD analysis project Ga0310690, IMG submission 207661) | Bovine rumen microbial communities from tropical cattle in Woodstock, Queensland, Australia - Gonzalo_04 (v2) (version 2) | ecosystem: Host-associated > Mammals > Digestive system >...
TTAGCAAGAATCCAAATACTGTCCTTGTTAATTGAAATCTGAGTTGCATTCATAACAATTGAATCGTGCAGAATATTCATTCTGTTACGACAATTAGTGCTGCAATTCTTCTGAGCCTGATCAACTGCATCAATAAGGGCTTTAAGTGCCGTAGAATCGGCTTTCAGTAAAGCTTTGAGATCTGAATTTTTGACGTCAAGCCCATTAAGTGCAAGTACCAAATCATTGTATTCATCCTCATCGTAATCCTTACAAGAGTCGAATACACTCATGCTAAACAATACCATTGAAAGCATGAAAACGGAAGTAAGAAATTTCTTCATGTTGTTTGATTTTTGTTTAATTAAAAAAATTGTTTGTTTACTATTTGTAATATTTTCTTTCAGTTCTTTTATCTGCGAGCCATCTATAACAGCCCAAAATCGGTGCAAAGGTACACATTTTTAATAAATATCATATATGTTTTTCTAAAAAAATGCAAAAAATAGATAGAAAAAGTTCATTTTCTATGATTTTGCGCCTTATTTGGGGCATTTTTCGACAATTCACCTATTATATTTACATATAATTTCTTAACTTTGCACTCGCAAAAAGAAATATATCTTATGATACAATCAATGACTGGCTACGGAAAAAGCGTAGCAAATTTCAATGGGAAAAAGATTCATGTAGAGATTAAATCGCTCAACTCAAAAGCCCTCGATTTATCAACACGTATCGCTCCCCTTTATCGTGAAAAAGAAATAGAGGTTCGCAACTATATTGCTGCAGAACTTGAGCGAGGCAAGATTGACTTTGTGCTGTGGATAGAGAAAGACGAAACACAAAGCGCCACGCCCATCAATACTGCATTAGTATTAGATTATTATAAGCAAATAAAGGAGCTATCTGCCACCTTAAACCTCGACATGTCAGGACTTCAGTCTTCAAGCGAATGGATGAAAACCCTGCTGCGTATGCCTGAAGTGCTTACTCGCACAGAAATAGAAGAACTCACTGACGAAGAATGGGGGATTGTTTTCACAGCAATAAAGGAAGCAGTTGCCAATTTGGTTGAATTCCGCAAACAGGAAGGCATCGCTCTTGCCAAGAAGTTCCAAGAGAAAATCGACAATATCTCCGCTTTATTGGTTAGTATCGAACCATTCGAGAAGGAACGCACTGAGAAGATTCGCCAGCGCATTGTTTCCAACCTCACACAATTCGTTGGCATCGACTACGACAATAACAGGCTTGAGCAAGAGATGATTTATTATATTGAGAAACTCGACATCTCAGAGGAAAAACAGCGCCTGACCAACCACATCAAGTATTTTGCTGAGACGATGGAAACAGGTCATGGGCAAGGAAAAAAGCTTGGATTCATTGCACAGGAAATGGGTAGAGAAATCAACACAACTGGAAGCAAATCCAATCAAGCTGAAATGCAGAATATCGTCGTCAAGATGAAAGATGAACTCGAACAGATCAAAGAACAAGTGCTAAACGTATTATAATCATGCAACAAGGCAAACTTCTCATCATTGCAGCACCCTCTGGCACAGGAAAGTCTACCATCGTCAAATACTTGATGGAGCAAGGACTTAATATGCATTTCTCCATTTCTTTAACAACTCGGGCGCCTCGAGGGAAAGAGAAAAATGGTGTAGAATACTTCTTCACTTCCGTAGAAGATTTTCGCACACACATCGCCAACGACGACTTCATCGAATACGAAGAAGTCTATGCGGGTTGTTTTTATGGCACGCTGAAATCTCAAGTCGAGAAGCAAATCATGCAAGGACAGAATGTCATCTTCGATGTGGATGTCAATGGAGGCATCAACATCAAGAATCATTTTGGAGAAGAGGCGTTGAGCATCTTCATCATGCCACCCAGCATCGAAGAGTTACGCAATCGCTTGGAAAAACGTGGCACAGATAGCCTAGAGGTCATCGACCAGCGTATTGCGAGAGCAGAATACGAAATTAGCCAAGCAGACCATTTTGATAAGGTTGTGGTAAATGACGACTTGGCAACAGCTCAAGCGGAAGTATTATCTTTGGTCAAAATGTTCCTCGAACAATAGGAGAAATAGTACTATCATGCGCATCGCCATCTACGGAGGAACATTCAATCCCATCCACATAGGACACACTTCATTGGCACAGTCGTTGGTCGAGCAACAGATTGTAGACGAGGTGTGGTTGATGGTTTCTCCCCAGAATCCACACAAAGGGCTGAATGCCGCTCCTTATGAGGATCGGCTTTCGATGGCACAACTTGCAACACAAGGGATGGAAGGCATTCGAGTGAGCGATTTCGAACGTAATCTGCCCATTCCTTCATACACCTTCACCACGCTCACACTACTCTCAGAGCAATATCCTCAGCATCAGTTCTGTCTGGTGATAGGAGCAGACAACTGGACAAACTTCCCTCGATGGTATCACGCCACAGATATTCTCAGCACCTATCCCATTCTGATTTATCAGCGTCCGAATTACCCGATCGACCTATCTACTGCACCTAAAGGTTCTTCTGTCACGATTGTAGAAACTCCTCTATACGACATCAGTAGCACAGACATTCGCCAGCACAAAAAACTGAAAAAGATAAACCCTGACGTGCTTAAATACATCAAGGTTCACCATCTATACAATTTTTGATTCCCACTAATGGGAATTTTTGTTACCCCTAAGGGTTGCAATTGTTACCCTTAAGGGTAGCAAAAAAGAACCTACGATTCACCTTTCAAAGGGTTCCATCCCTGTGCCTTCAAATCAAACACACTTCCGTCTCTCGTAATCAACACTTTTCCGTCTTCTGCCTTGGTGATGTAACCAATCATCCGAACATCCTCCAACTTCTCAATCTTCTCTTTATCTGCTAAGGCTACTGTAAACAAAAGTTCGTAGTCCTCACCCCCATTCAATGCACAAGTGGTGACATTCATATTGAATTCCTCAGCCTGCGATGCGGTCTCATAGTCTAATGGGATATGTTCCTCATAGATTCTACATCCACAATTGCTTTGTTCACAGATATGCATCAATTCACTCGACAGCCCATCCGAGATGTCCATCATGGCAGTAGGCTGGATACCCTGTTCTTGCAACTTCAAGATAATATCCCTTCGTGCCTCTGGCTTCAACTGACGTTCCAGCAAGTATTCTTTACCCGCAAAGTCAGGCTGAGCCATCTCTAAGGTTTCATTCCCATGATGCTCCTGCAATTGCTGATAATAGACCGCTTTCTCGCGCTCCAATAACTGCAGGCCCATATATGCCGCACCCAGATTACCTGTCACACAAATCAAGTCTCCCTGTTTGGCTCCATTGCGACAGACGGCCTTATCTTTTTCGACATCGCCAATACAAGTAATGCTTATTGTCAAGCCTGTCATCGAGCTGCTTGTATCACCTCCCACAATATCCACACCATGTGCCTCACAGGCCAGTTGCAGACCACTATAGAACTCCTCCATATCCTCCACCGTGAAGCGCTGACTGATACCCAGACTTACAGTGATTTGTCGAGGCATTCCGCCCATTGCATACACATCGCTGAAATTCACCATTGCCGACTTATAGCCCAAATGTTTTAGCGGCACATAAGTCAGGTCAAAGTGTACGCCTTCCAACAACAAATCTGTCGTCACAAGCACATCTTTTTCTTGCGGATAATGCAACACTGCACAATCATCGCCCACTCCTTTCTGCGTAGAGTGATTCTGGAGCTTTACGGCAGAGGTAAGATGCTTAATCAGTCCGAATTCTCCTAACTCTTCTATCTTCATTCTATACTTTTTTTACCAATTCCTTCATCAAGGCAGTCATGCGTGGCTGGGCGGCATCAGCAGCAGCCTGGACTTCTTCATGGCTCACCTTAACAGCCTCATCAAATCCACCCAGGTCTGTAATGACAGAAATACCAAACACACGAATACCACAATGAACGGCCACAATCACTTCAGGCACAGTTGACATTCCCACAGCATCAGCTCCCATACCTCTGAACATACGATACTCAGCAGGAGTTTCGTAAGTAGGGCCTTGTGTACCAAGATACACACCTTTCACGATTCTTATACCCAATCGTGTAGCTGCCTCATCAACAATTTTAATAAACTCAAGGTCGTATGCCTGGTGCATACTTGGGAAGCGTGGACCCGTAGGGAAGTTTTTGCCTCTTAGTGGATGATCTGGGAACATGTTGATATGATCAGTTATCACCATCAGGTCGCCTACGCGGAATGCAGGATTCATTCCTCCTGCTGCGTTGCTGACAAACAGGTTCTTGATACCAAGTTCGTACATCACACGTACAGGGAAGGTCACTTCTTTCATTGAGTAGCCTTCATAGAAATGGAAACGGCCTTCCATTGCGAGAATCTCCTTCTCACCCAATTTACCGAAAAGCAGTTTACCACTATGTCCTTCTACAGTCGATACTGGCATATTCGGAATTTCACTATACGGAATCTCTTTCTCTACGTCAATTTCGTCTACGAGATGTCCCAGTCCGGAACCCAAAATGATGGCTGTTTCCGGCTTACTTGGCATTCGCTCCTTGAGGAATGCTGCTGTTTCTTGAATTTTTTCGTACATAGTCTAATATTTGTTGGTTAAAGATTGTTTCTGATTGTTGCATCACCTCCACCTCAATCGGTAAGGTGTACACCTTTTTCCAAATAGATAGTTGCGTCATATCCAATCTCGCCCTATCCTTCTCTGTTGTTACCACAATGCTTGGCTTGTCATCCGGCAGTTGCTGATAAGCCGTCTCAATGCGCTCATAATCCTGTTGTGAGAAGGCATGATGGTCACCAAACTGTATCGTTGTCACCTCCGTCTGCTCCTTCAACACTTGCTCCATTGGCGTAGCATCAGCTATGCCTGTCACCATTAACACATGATATTGGTTTAACTGACTCAGCGGAATACTCTCCTCATCTTGATACAGGTCTCCATACCTGAATCGAGTGAAATACAACTGCTGAGCATCTTGAATGTGCAGTCTGTCTTGATATTGCTTTACAGTCGCCTCATCCAGTTCCCCTTTCAGTTTCGTCACCATCAAAATATCAGCACGGTTTAGTCCGCCAGCATTCTCTCTCAGTCGTCCTGCAGGCAACAAATAATCCTTGTCAATCGGTCTGTTGCTGTCCACCAATACGATGTTCAGTCCGGCTTGTATCCGTCTGTGCTGGAAGGCATCATCCAAGAGAATCACATCCACATCAGACGTTCCCTTATCCCTCATCAGACGTTCCACTCCTTCGCATCGATCCGCATCCACAGCGACAATCAAACCTGGGAATTTTGACTTCATCTGATAAGGTTCGTCGCCTATCTCTGCTGCCGTCGAGGTAGCCGTAGCCAGCACAAAGCCTTGCGTCTTCCGCTTATAACCCCTACTCAGTACCACCACCTTGTACCCCTCGTTCTGGAGCAATCGAATCAGGTACTCCGTATGAGGCGTTTTGCCTGTTCCACCTACCGTCAGATTGCCTATGCATATAACAGGTAAATCATAGGACTTCGTTTTCAGAATCCTATGATTATACATGAAGTTGCGCACTGATGTCACCCCATCATATATCCATGCTAATGGTAGTAACAGACTGTACATAACAAATCATCCAGGCATCCCACCTTGCGGAACGCCTGGAATATATGTCACATTATAAGTTAAACTTCAACTTGTAAGGCAATGCTGCCTGTATTCTGTCCTTACTCTGGAGGTCTCTTGCTGCGCGATAGACATCATAGAACTCACCCAGATTCTGCTTCAGCTGTGCCTCAGCAATACTGCTTTCAGAAGTCTTATCCATCAGCTGCTCGAAGAAGCTCTTCTGTGCAGGATAGTTCATCACGGTGCATTCCTCAATCTTAGCTTTCTTCTTGGCTACTGCGATAGCATCTTCCAAGTTACCCAGCTGGTCAACCAGTCCTAACTTCTTTGCATGAACTCCTGTCCATACACGTCCTTCGCCAATCACCTTGATAGAATCCTGTGACATTCCACGTCCGTCAGCGCAACGCTTTGTGAAGAGTTCGTAACCACGATTGATGTAGCCCTGCAGCAATGCACTCTCGTTCTCGTTGAATGGACGATAGTAGCCACCAAAGTCTGCATATTCATTAGTCTTTACGGTAGCAACGTTCAGTCCAAGTTTGTCGTTCATCAGTTCGCTTGCATCTGGGAACATACCGAAGATACCGATTGAACCAGTAAGGGTCGTTGGCTCTGCTACAATCCAGTCTGCTGCACATGAGATGTAGTAACCACCGCTGGCTGCATAGCCACCCATTGATACCACGATTGGTTTCTTCGACTTGATGTTCATCACCTGATGCCAGATCTGCTCTGAAGCGAATGCACTACCACCTGGAGAGTTCACACGAAGCACAACAGCCTTCACATCATCATCATCAGCCAGCTTCTTCAGGTCTTTCACTACTTCGCTGCCTACAATCATTTCCTCAGAGCCGAATGAAGTAGGAGACTCATCCTGGACAATCTCACCAGTTGCATAATATACAGCTACGATATCGCCACTCATGCTCTTAGGAGCGTTGTTGGCTGAGGTAGCCACGTTTGCAAACTTCGTTTCGTTGTACTCGCCGTCCTTGTTCTTGTCGCCCTTCATCATGTTCTTAATCACAGCAGGGATTTCGTCAGAGAACACCAGCTTGTCCACAATCTTGTTCTTTACGTAGTACTTGGCATCCATGAGCATCATACCGCTATCTACCAATGCATCCAGTCTCTCCTTTGAGATCTTTCTCGACTTGCTCATATCGTCCAGCATCTCGTCCCAGATTTCGTCAGAGAGGACAGTCAACTGCTCACGGTTCGGCTCACTCATATCGTCAAGGATATAAGGTTCTACGGCCGACTTATACGTACCTACTTTGAACACCTGTGCCTTCACACCAATCTTCTGCATGAGGTTCTTGTAATACATCGTCGAAAGTGACATACCAGCCAATTCCACCATACCCTCAGGATTAATCAACAGTGAGTCGGCTGTACTGCAGAGGTAGTAAGAACCCTGTCCGTAGTTGTCAGCATACGATACGATGAATTTACCGTCCTTCTTGAAGTCAACCAGCGCGTCACGCAGTTCCTGCAACATAGCAGGAGTGCCACCACCAAACTGACCCACCTTCAGGTAGATACCCTTGATGTCATCGTTTTCCTTTGCGCTCTTGATAGAAGTCAGCAAGTCGTTCAGACCCATGCTTCCACTTCCGTCACCCATCAATTCTGCGAATGGGTTATCCACTGCACGCTCATCCAGCGAACCGTCGAGGTCAATCACCATCACTGAGTTGCTCTGGATAGGTTCAGACACTGAGGACATCGATGCCAGTCCTGACAATGCCAACAGAGAGAAGATGCCTATAATAAGGCTTAAGAGAAGAATGCCAACGATTGTGGCCAATGTGTACTTTAAAAAATCTTTCATTGTTCTACTATTTTAATGATTTATAAAATTCACAAGCTGCCAAGAGCCATGCTCCTGTGCCGAATGGATGTTGCGATTTCGCATCCGCTATGCGGGTTGGGTCGGGCTTCTCGCCTATGGGCTGCACGTACCCTATTCCGCCGTCTGGCTGGAGAGCGATTGTGGTAAGATACTTCCACGCCTTATCTGTCACAGGCTTGAAGTCCTTCACACTCAGCAGACCGTTGTTCATGCCCCACAGCATTCCGTAAGCGAAGAACGCCGTTCCGCTGGTCTCATATCCTGGCGCATCGGCCTCACAGAGCATCGAACGTGTCCAATAGCCCTCTGGTTGTTGACAATCAACCACCGCTTTGGCCAGTTGCTGGAATCGCTGCACATAGAATGCTCTGTATTTCGAGTCTTTCGGAAGGTCCTGCAACACCTTTGCCAGTCCTGCCAACACCCATCCGTCGCCTCGTGCCCAGAAGCTTTTGCCCTCGTTGCAAGCAGTCTTCACTTTAGGCCACACATACTTGCCGTCTCTGTAATACAAATGTTGGTCCTTATCCCACAGCAAGTCGTCAGTCCACTTGAAACACTCATACTGCTTGTCCAGCAATCGCTCGTTATGCGTCACCGTGTAGAGCTTCGTGAAGATGGGGAGTCCCATATAGAGAGCATCCGACCACCACCAGTAATCCGTCTCCTTCGATTTCGCTTGATACATCATCACCTCCAGCGTGCGCTCCAGTCGTTCTGCCCGATGTTCCAACTTATATAAGTCGATATACACCTGAAAGCATATCTGCCAGTCTGCAAAGAGTACATGGTTCATATCCTCACCATACGTAGCATACTCCCATTTCCGTTTATCTGTCTGAGTAGCTCCTTTCCAGTGATTATATTCCGCCCACGCCAGGGCATAATCCAGATACTCTTGTTTTCCAGTCAACTCATACACCGCCTGATTGCCTGTGAAATAGGCTGCATTGTCCCAAAATCCTCTGCACTGTGCGCTACGAGTTGCCTGCCAATGGTTGTTCACCCGCTCAATCATCTCCATCACAGCTGTCTTATCATCGCTAACCGCTAACCGCTCACCGCTAACCATTTGGATGTTTTGACCATATGACGCACATACGGCAGAAAAAACTACAACAAAAAACAAATATTTTTTCATAATCTTCAATAACCATCATTTGACGCTGCAAAATTACACATTATTTATTATATAGCCAAAAGTTGGACTACTTTTATGCAAATAATGATAAATAATGAAACATTTATTCGACATAGTCAATTATGAATAATAAATTATTTCTACCTTTGCAGCCAAATTCATCAACTTTAAACTTTATATGAACATCCAGGAATTACTGAATCAGACCGACCACTTCGCAGCCAATGCAGGCTGCAAGATAACAGAAGTGGATGAGCATCATGCTGTAGCAGAAATGACTGTGACAACCACTCATCTCAATGGTGGCAACGTATGTCAGGGAGGCGCCCTATTCACCCTTGCCGACCTCGCCATCGCAGCCCTGATGAACTACAGCGGTCAGCTCACCTTCGGCATTAGCAACAGCATCATGTATGTATCCAGCGCCCATGAAGGCGACCACCTACGTGCCGAAGCCATCCACGTAGCCAACCACCATAAGATCCCCTCCGTCGAAGTCCGAGTCACCAACCAATCCGGCCAACTCATCTGTCACGTCACAGGCATGGGATATCGGAAAACCATACAACTACACTAAAACCGAGCATAACAGACTTCTCATACGCCTCTCATAAGCCCCTTATAGGCCCCTTATTGACCCCTCTATGAATCAGCAAAGAGCCCGCAGGTCGAACCAGCGCGTGTCGCATGCGCTTCTCTATCTCTTGTTCGATAGATGTCCGTTAGATGTTCGATAGATGTTCGATAAAGAACGGACATCTAACGGACATCTACCGAACAAGTAACGGACATCTCATAGAGGGAGATTAGAGGTAGGGGGACGAAGAATGGACGAACGGTTGGAGGATTGTTTGGGGAGAGTGAGAGGGGGGCAAGTGAGGGGTTAGAGAGGAGAAAAATAGGGGCAGGAGAAGGATTGAGGAAGGATTGGAGAAAGATTGAGGAAAGACTGGAGAAGCTGGGAGAGATAACTGCAGAAAAACTGCTACTATTAATGGGAGCGATTGCAGGCATTAATAGTAGCAGATGTGGGTATTCACAGAGGGTCTGTGAGATGCTATAGAAACTGTTTACTTCTGCTCAACCTTGAAGTCGTTTCCGTTCCAGCTGAGGAGGAAGTTAGGATGGTCGGTGGCATCTTTCGAGTGGTCGAAGATGCGACGGCCAATGAGTTCGATGTCCTTTCCCTCAGCAGGCAGGGTGACCCAATAGGAGTCGAAGTCGGCAACGGCATCCTCCACTTTCTTCGTGAGTGATGGTTCTGGGGTCATATCGTCGGTTGCAGGATCGTAGTCGTAGAAGGCAAGCAAGTGCTCGTCGACATCCCACGCTGTATGGTACTCGGGCAACCAGAAGGCTACGAGCTTGTGGCCGTTCTTACGGTTCCAATAGCAGCAGTCGATTCCCCAGTCCAGGTCTCGCTTCATGTAGCACGACAGGTATCCGTTCTTTTTCTTGTTGACTACGCGATAGTCGGCCTCGTCCTCATTATAGCGTGATGGGAATGCAAGGTAGTCGTGGAGTGCCTTACAGGGTTCGTATTGCTGATATTCTAAGCAGAAAGCGAAGGCAAACTTCTCAATGTCGACCTCTTCATCGGCTGCGATGGTAGTGAGGGGCTTCGATGCCCATACTTTACGGATGGCAGGCAGTTCGGTGTCACCTACGGCCACACCATCGTCTTCCATCTCTCCGTCGCCAATGAATTCCTCGTCGTCCTGTGCTTCTGTTTGTTCTTCTACTGCAGTTTCTGTCTGGTTTTCTGCATCTTGTGCTTGGTTGGCTTTTTTATCTCCGCATGCTGTCAGCATGAATGATATGGCTGCCAATGCCATCAACAATAATTTTCTTTTCATTAGGTAAAAATTTAAAAATAATCTTTAAGTGGCTTTAATTGTTTGCAAAGATAATGAAAAATGTAAAAATGAAAAAATTATATAATGTAAAAATTAAATTATTATGAATTATGAATTATGAATTATGAATTATTTACTATCTTTGCAACATAATTGAGAAAATGAAACTACTGACCGACGAAGAACTGAGACAGGCGCTGGACACGAAGTTGTTCCATCTAATTGGTGACACTGCAGACGAATTGGGGCTGGAGTGTTATGTGATTGGTGGATATGTGAGGGATCTGTTTTTGGAGCGACCAAGCAATGATATTGACATTGTTGTGGTAGCCCCCTCCGACTCCTCCAAAAAGGGGAGAGAAGTGAAGAGTGGAGAGAAAGGACCGGTAGGCTGCATGATGGCTGAGGCGGTGAAGCTGAAGTTGGGGAAAGGTGCTCATTTGTCGGTATTCAAGAACTTCGGAACGGCGCAGATAAAAGTAGCCTTTCCTAAATCCTTCCCTAAAGGGACGGACTATTCACCCTTCCCTTCAGGGGAGGGCTGGGGTGAGGCTGAGCTTGAGATTGAATTCGTGGGTGCGAGGAAGGAGAGTTATAGCCACGATTCGAGGAAGCCTGTGGTGGAGGATGGTACGATTGAAGACGACCAGAACCGGCGGGATTTCACTATCAACGCGATGGCGCTATGTCTGAATAAAGATAGGTTTGGCGAGTTGGTAGATCCGTTCGACGGGCTGTACGACTTGGAGGATGGTATCATAGCCACCCCACTCGACCCAGACATCACCTTCAGCGACGACCCACTGCGCATGATGCGCTGCATCCGCTTTGCCACACAACTGAACTTCTACATCGAGGACGAGACGTTCGAGGCACTGGAACGCAACAAGGAGCGTATCCGCATCATCTCGGGCGAGCGAATTGCAGAGGAACTGAATAAAATCATCTTATCGCCTACCCCATCGAGGGGTTTCATCGATCTGGAACGTTGTGGTCTGCTGGAGATTATCTTCCCTGAGCTGTATGCGCTGCAAGGTGTTGAAACACGGAATGGGCGTGCTCACAAGGATAATTTCTATCATACGCTGGAGGTGCTGGATAATGTAGCGAAGGCAACAGGAGTGGCAGGAGTACAGGAGTGCAGGAGTGCAGACGAGAGATGGCCGGAAGAGAAGGATCGTGTGTTATGGTTGAGATGGGCGGCTTTGCTCCACGATATCGGGAAACCGAAGAGCAAGAAATGGGATAATTTACAAGGATGGACGTTCCACAACCATAATTATATCGGAGAGAAAATGGTGGCACCGATATTCCGACGGATGAAGTTGCCGATGAACGAGAAGATGAAGTATGTGGAGAAACTGGTGGGGCTGCACATGCGGCCGATTGCCATCGCTGATGATGAGGTGACCGACTCGGCTGTACGCCGCCTGTTGTTCGAGGCCGGTGACGACATCGACGACCTGATGTTGCTCTGTAATGCGGATATCACCTCGAAGAACGAGGAGCGAAAACGTCAGTTCCGTAGGAATTTTGAACTGGTGAAGGAGAAATTGGTAGCCATCGAGGAGAAGGACCGCATCCGCAACATGAAGTTCGCGGTCGATGGCGAGGAAATCATGCGAATGTTCAACCTGCCGCCAAGTCGTGAGGTGGGCATCCTGAAGAATGCAATGAAGGAGGCTATTCTGGACGGGGTGATTCCGAATGAGCATGATGCGTGTGTGGAGTTCCTAAACTCAATTCATAATGCATAATTTATAATGCATAATTATTGACGCTAAACGCTAACCCCTAAACTCTAAACGCTATTAATATCGATGTTAATCGCTCTACTGATATATTTCGCCGTGTTGCTGATTGTTGCCCGCCTAAGTGGAAGGGGGGGCAACGATGCGTTTTTCAGGGCAGGACGGAAATCTCCTTGGGCGTTGGTGGCTTTTGGCATGATTGGAGCCTCAATCAGTGGAGTGACGTTCATTGGTGTGCCCGGATGGGTGATGACGACAGACATGACCTACATTCAGATGTGTCTCGGCTTTATCGTAGGCTATGTCATTGTGGCGTTTGTGCTGCTTCCGCTTTACTACAAACTGGGGCTAACATCCATCTACACTTACCTGCAACACCGATTGGGGAACACCAGTTACAAGACAGGAGCTTGGTTTTTCATCCTCTCTAAGTTGTTAGGGGCAGCTGCTAAGTTCTATGTAGTAGTGCAGATTCTGCAAGTGTGTGTAGCCGACCAGTACGGCATTCCTTATGCTGTGACGGCTATCATCACGCTGCTGTTTATCTGGATATACACTCAAAGGAGTGGAATTCGCACATTGGTGTGGACAGATGTATTGCAGACTTTTATCCTGCTATTGGCATTGATTATCATCTTGATTCAAGTTTGTGTAAAGCTCGATTTCTCTTTCTCGGATGCATGGACGGCCGTATGGAGCGACCCTCATGCCAAGGTATTTGAATTCAGCGACTGGACTTCGAAACAGCACTTCTGGAAGCAGTTCCTAAGCGGTGTGTATGTAGTGATTGTGATGACAGGATTGGATCAGGACATGATGCAGAAGAACCTGACCTGTAAGGACCTCCGGGCCGCACAGAAGGACATGTGCAGTTATGGCGTGATGTTCGTGCCTGTCAATCTGTTGTTTCTGGCACTCGGCATCCTGCTCCTCATGCTCTACAGCCAAATCGGAATGGAGATTCCTGCGAAAGGCGACTCACTTCTGGCTAATATCGTCCTTTCTGGCACATTAGGTCAGACGGCCATGATTTGCTTTGGCATCGGCATCGTAGCCAGTGCGTTTTCGAGTGCTGACTCATCGATGACAGCCCTCACCACATCGCTGTGTATCGATATCTTGCAAAAGGAACACGATGAGCGGCTCCGCAAACGGGTTCACTTAATGATAATGATTGCCTTCCTGCTTTGCACCTTAGCATTCAATGCGATAGGGAGCGGAAGTGTGATGGACTTGATTTATACGTTGGTGAGCTATACGTATGGCCCGCTATTGGGACTGTTTGCGTTTGCGATGATTAAAGGAGTGACAGGAGTACAGGAGTGCAGGAGTGCAGACAATAGATATGTGCCATATATAGCAATTGCTGCGCCAGTGATATGCTATATCATCGACTATGCAACATTGAAGTATACAGGATATAAGTTTGGGTATGAGATGCTGCTACTAAATGGATTGCTGACTTTTATTGGTCTTTGGGCAGTTCGATGCGGAAAGTCGTACCCTTCCCCACCTCAGAAGATTTGACGAATATCTTGCCCTTGTGATATTCCTCCACAATACGTTTTGCCAGTGAGAGACCTAATCCCCAACCACGAGCCTTCGTGGTGAAACCAGGTTTGAAGACCGATTTGAAATGGCTCTTTGGCATACCCTTTCCAGTATCTGCTACTTCAAGTACGATGCCATCGCCCCAATCCTGGAGGTAGAGGTCAATGCGTCCTGTTCCGTTCATAGCATCCACCGCATTCTTACACAAATTCTCCACCACCCACTCAAAGAGTGAAGCCACGATTTTCACCTCAATACGATGGTCTGGGAAGTGGGTATTGATGACCACCTTGCTCGATGTGCGACGCTCCATATACTCAACGACGCGAGTGAGTACTTCTTTAATGTCCACTTCTTTGGGTTCTGGAATCGAACCAATCTTCGAGAAACGCTCGGCAATACGCTCCAGACGTTTCACGTCTTTCTCCATCTCTGGCAACATCTCATCGTCAGGATAGGTTTCTCGGAGCACCTCTGTCCAAGCCGTCAACGACGAGATAGGAGTTCCAAGCTGATGAGCTGTTTCTTTGGAAAGTCCTACCCACACCTTGTTCTGTTCGGCTTTCATCGAGGCGAACAAAGCAAAGAGAGCAATCAGTACGAAGATGACAACCACTCCTAATTGTATATAAGGATAAATTGCCAGACGCTTCAGCATCAGCGATTCATCGTAGCATATTTCGATGTAGTCGTCAGCATCGTCGAGGTCAATACGAATCGTTTGATTGGCTTGCTTCATGGCTTGAGCCATTGATTTTATTTCAGGTAACGAGTCTTCATCGGCCTTGAACACTTTACCTAGATTTCGAGAAGTCTGCACTTCACCCTCACGGTCCAATACTACGACAGGGATGGTGTTATTGCCGTTCAGAACCTTCAGCACGAGGTTGATATCGGTGTTCTCGTCAGCCTGATTGAGCGAACGCATCGCCTCTGCCCACACCTCCATTTTATTGAGTTCCTCACGTTTGAGGTCGTCAATCAAATATTTCGATGTCAACAGCGATGCGATGGCAATGACAATTGCTACAATAATCAGCAACAATTTCACATTCTTGATGCGTTCAAACCACTTCATACGATTAAAAACGCAAAATACCACGATTTATTGCGCATATTTTCACTTTTTTAGCGTAAACATAGATCGGATTCAAAAAAAAGTATTAACTTTGCACCATTATTTCAAGTATCATCTCAAACAGTACACATATGAAAAAAGTATTAGCATCTATCGTATTGGCACTTCTATTTGCTGCCAACGTATCGGCACAAGACAGCGATTGGTCCATCAACACCCGCGCTTGGTCGACGAACTACTTCACCACCTTGCTCTACGATGTAGTGGCAGTTACAACCAAGGAATTCATCTTTGATGAAGATGACGACGAAGCATCTGTAGTCGACAGAGTCATTCCTAATGCCGAACTGGTATTCCCATTCGGAATGAAGAGAGACGGTTTCGGAGGCATGACAGAAATCTTCTGCCCCTACCATCGTGCATTCAGCAACCCTATCAAAAATCTGGGCGACTATGCAATCGGAGTTGATGCTTCATGGAAGCCATCATTCATCGGAGTCTATGCAGGCGCATATTTCAAGAGTCAGGAAATCGTTTTCAAGCAGTTCAACAGCATTCGCGGTTACTACATCCAGCCACGATTAGGACTCATTCTTGGTCAGGGCGATAATCACGCTTTTGAATTGGGAGCCTTCTATGATGCCCTAACTGGATGCGGCGGCAAGATGGCAGGCGCCAATAAGAGCATGCTGCGTGGCGGTTTCGGTCTCGACTTCGCCTATTCATTCACTCCCGACAGCAGCCAGAAGCAATTCCTGCTTCAGGTTTCAGCCCCATTACACAACTTCTTCGCAAAGGGAGCTACAATAGTAGATAATGGAATCCCATATAGCGGATTCGATCGTCGCGTGGGCTACATTATGTTCACCAGCCGAATCACTTTATAAAGAAGCGCCGACATATTTTTTCCAACAGATAAGGAACTTTTTGCAGAGTTCCTTATTTTTTTTTGCCTGTTCACAAAAATAAATAGCTATTTATTTTGTGCATCAATGTAAAATTACTATCTTTGTGCCAAATTTCGATTAGAATGAAGAGATTGAACAAGTTTGTCAAGACCGTTGTTGACGGTATGCAAGAAAAGAAGGGGAAGAATATTCGTGTGGTCGACCTCTCGAAAATTGATGACACAATATGCAATTACCTGGTGATTTGCGAAGGAAACACACCTACTCAAGTACATGCTATCGCCGAATCGGTTGGCGACATGATGCGTGAGAAACGTGATGCACGTCCATTGACTGTTGACGGACAGCGTAACAACCTTTGGATAGCAATGGACTATGCAGATATCGTGGTACATGTATTTGTGCCTGAATGTCGGCAATTTTATGATATCGACAACCTGTGGGAAGACGCAGACTTGACAGACATCCCGAATGTTGAGTGAAGAGTGAATGAATAACTAAAAGACGAAATGGCAAAAGAAACTAACAATAGAAATAATGCATCGAATAAGATGCGTAAACCCAAATTTAATCTAAGCTGGTTGTACCTATTCCTGTTGGCGGGAGTTGCATACGTATTTCTAACGAAATCAAACAGTCCCTCCTCAAAGCAATTAGCTTATACAGACTTTCAAGCATGTCTGGATAGTGGATACGTGAAAGAGATTCTCGTCAACAAGGACTATCTGACACTGAAATTCAGTGTAGACCAAAAGGGCGAGAAATACATCTATGGCGATGTGAGCAAGCAACAGACTCCACGTGTTCCACAAGTGGAGTTTGGTTCTGTCAGCAGTCTTGAAAACAAGATTGATTCTGCACGTGTGCACGGGAAGTTCAGCGGCAAAGTGAGTTATGAGCGCGACGACAATACCTTGTGGAACATTCTGATTCAGATAGGTCCCCTCATCCTGCTGGTGGTATTCTGGTTCTTTATCATGAACCGCATGGGAGGTGGAGGCCTTGGAGGTGGTATCTTCAGTTTCGGCAAATCGAAAGCAAAGTTGTTCGACCAAAATGGTACCACTACCAAGATTACCTTCAAGGATGTTGCAGGCCAGACTGAAGCAAAACGTGAGGTACACGAAATTGTGGATTTCTTGAAGAATCCTAAGAAATACACGGAATTGGGAGGTAAGATTCCAAAAGGAGCTTTGCTTGTAGGGCCTCCAGGAACAGGTAAGACCCTGCTGGCCAAAGCTGTTGCAGGCGAAGCCGATGTACCATTCTTCTCCATGTCGGGTTCTGACTTTGTAGAGATGTTTGTAGGTGTGGGAGCCAGTCGTGTAAGAGACCTGTTCCAACAAGCAAAGGAGAAGTCACCATGTATCATCTTCATTGATGAGATTGATGCAATCGGACGTGCCAGAGGCAATAAAGCCAGCATCGGAGGTAATGACGAACGAGAGAACACGCTGAACCAATTGCTTACCGAGATGGACGGATTTGGCACAAACAGCGGTATCATCATTCTTGCAGCCACCAACCGTGCAGATGTACTCGATAAGGCTTTGCTGCGTGCAGGTCGTTTTGACAGGCAGATACATGTAGACCTTCCTGACCTCAACGAACGAAAGGCCATCTTCAATGTACACCTACGGCCTATCAAGATAGACGAGACTGTCGATGTAGATATGTTGGCTCGTCAGACACCTGGTTTCTCTGGAGCAGATATTGCAAACGTCTGCAACGAAGCCGCATTGATTGCGGCCCGCAATAACAGCCCATGGGTTAACAAACAGTGTTTCCTTGATGCCGTAGACCGCATCATCGGTGGTTTGGAGAAAAAAACGAAGGTGATGACAGCCGAAGAAAAGCGTGCTATTGCTCTACACGAGGCAGGGCATGCAACCATCAGCTGGTTCTGTCAGTATGCCAATCCTTTGGTGAAAGTAACCATTGTCCCAAGAGGACAGGCGTTGGGTGCTGCATGGTATATGCCTGAGGAACGACAGATTACCACCAAGGAAGAAATGCTGGACGATATCTGTGCCACCCTCGGAGGACGTGCTGCTGAAGACCTGTGTATCGGCAGGATATCAACTGGCGCGATGAACGACTTGGAGAAAGTGACCAAACGTTCATACGGAATGATTGCATACGCAGGTATGAGCGATTCACTGCCCAACCTTTGCTATTACAACAACGAAGAGTATGCATTCACCAAACCCTATAGCGACCATACGGCTCAGTTGATTGATGAAGAAGTGAAGAAACTGATTGCAGAGCAATACGAGCGTGCAAAACAAATCCTACGCGAGCACAAAAAAGGCCACGAAGCATTGGCACAACTATTAATAGACCGAGAAGTGATTTACGCTGAAGACGTAGAGCGCATCTTTGGCAAGCGTCCTTGGGTATCGCGTACAGAAGAAATTCTTGCTGCCAATGCCGACCAACAACCACTCGATAATACTTATGGGACAGACCATAGTGCAGAAAACGAGGAGTTTATCCGTAAGAAGGTAGTGGAAGCCGTTGTGGAGAAAGCAAAGAACGGTGAACTGATAGAAGGAAAGAATGTAGGAAGGGCTAAGGAATCGGAAGAGAAGGCCAAAGAGGAAAAACGTGAACCCAAACCTTTTCACGAGTTAAAAGTCACCACCTACGAGACTTCCGCAATAACAGGAGTCGTAGATGACGGAACTGAAGAAATGGAGCCATTCGAACTGATTGACCCCATTGAGCCAACCATAGACCCCGAACCTGTACCAGATCAGGCTGACGGCAAACAAGATATAGAGCCTCAACAGCAAGCAGGAGAGGAGGAGAAACCAACTACTGACCCACACGAACAAACGCTGTTTGGATGGTGAGAAGTAAAGTGAAGAGCAAATAGAGAATAAGTAAACATGAAGAGTGACTTTATCATACGTACCATTACAGGACTGTCTTTTGTGGCAGTTGTTGTAGGATGCATTCTATGGCATCCTATCAGTTATGGTATCTTGTTTGCCCTCTTCTCAGGACTAACAACGTGGGAGTTTTGTACCCTCATGAACAAATACCACGACTGCCAAGTTAATCGTTTGATTACGACTGTGGCATCTGTGTATCTGTTTGGTGCAATCTTGGCCTTCAACGCCAACATCACAGGTGCGGAAATTTTCATTCCCTACCTGATTACTTTGGTGTATCTGTTAATTGTGGAACTCTATTTCCCCCAAAACAATGTGCTGATGAACTGGGCTTTCACTATGATGTCGCAACTCTATATCGCCCTGCCCTTTGCGCTGCTCAACACCCTGTCGTTTATCTCTGTGAAATATGGTGTGATATATAATCCTGTATTCGTACTGTCGGTGTTTATATTCATCTGGTTTGGCGACTCTGCCGCATACGGATTTGGCACTTGGCTGGGACGTCACAGATTGTTCCCTCGGATTTCGCCCAAGAAATCGTGGGAAGGATGCATCGCGGCCTTTATAATGGCTATCGGAGTGTCGCAAGTGATTGCCTCGTTCAGTGAGAGCTTTGCTGCCGAAGAGTTACCTAATAGACTTGCATGGGCAGGTCTTGCCGTCGTGGTCATTGGATTTGGCACATGGGGCGATTTGGTAGAATCACTGATTAAACGAAAATTAGGCATTAAAGATTCAGGTAAGATTCTGCCAGGACACGGAGGAATGCTTGATCGGTTCGATAGTTCACTTCTTGCTATCCCAATGGCAGTTGTGTATATCTATACCATGAACGAGATATTAGGATAAAGATGAATCAATAACTAAAAATCATACAAAATGGAAGAATTAATAAACAATGAACCTGTAATCCAACCAGAAGAAGTTGATACAGAAGCGACCGCAACAACTGAAGCGGTAGGACAAGAGCAACCAGTGGAACAGCCTGCTGAAGTAGAGACCTCGGAAACCAAGTCAGAAGCCGTAGTGGAGACTGAGACACAAACCGAGCCAGAAACTGTTGCTGAACCAGAAGCAGAACCTGTAGACGAGATAGAGATTGTTGCAGAACCTGAAGCAGAACCTGAAGTCGAAGCAGGAACTGAGTTACAGATTCCAAATACAAAAGAAGGAATCATAGAGCGTTTAAAGGAAATTGTCCAAAGCGATGAAGAGATAAGCCGTCAGGAAGTGGATGCACTGAAAAGCCACTTCTACCGCATCCTCAAGACCGAAGGGGAGGCTGCTTATAAACAATATATTGACGAAGGAGGCAATCCAGAGGCATACACACCAATCATTGACCCTACGGAGCAGTTGTTTAAGGAAGAGATGAATCTCGTGCGTGAGAAACGTGCCGAACAACACAAAGCCTTAGAGCAGCAGAAAGAACAGAACTATTTGAGAAAGTTGCAGATTCTCGAGAAAATCAAAGCAATCCTTGATCATCCCGATGAAGTCAATAAGTCGTACAATGAGTTCCGTGCCCTGCAAACTGAGTGGAATAGTATCAAAGATGTTCCAGCAGAAAAGAACACAGAGCTTTGGAAGACCTATCAAGTGAACGTAGAGAAATTCTACGACACCTTGAAGCTCAATAATGAATTCCGCGCATACGACTTCAAGAAGAACCTTGAAATGAAAACTGCATTGTGTGAGGCAGCAGAGCGGTTAACAGAGAGCAACGATGTGATTGGTGCATTCCGCACGTTGCAGAACCTACATCAGCAGTTCCGCGAGATCGGTCCTGTGAGCCGTGAACTCCGTGAAGAAGTATGGCATCGTTTCAAAGATGCATCCACAATCATCAACAAACGCCATCAGGACTACTTCGAATCGCGTAAGGAGGAGGAAAACCAGAACCTAGATCAAAAGACCGCCATTTGTGAAATCATTGAAGGTTTTGATCTGGATTCTTTGAAATCATATTCCGATTGGAACAAGACAAGTGAAAAGGTAATCAGTCTTCAGGCGAAGTGGAAAACCATTGGTTTCGCACCACAAAAAATGAACCAGAAGATTTATGACCGTTTCCGCACGGCTTGCGATGTCTTTTTTGCTCGTAAAGCCGAAGCCCTCAAAGAAATGCGTGAGAGCCAGAATGACAATCTGAAGAAGAAGATGGAGTTAGTGGAGAAGGCAGAAGCATTGAAGGACAGCACAGAATGGAAGAAAACAGCAGATGCACTGATTGCCTTACAAAAAGAATGGAACGCAATCGGTCCTATTTCAAGAAAACAGAGTGTCGCACTTTGGAACAGATTCCGTGCCGCTTGCGATGTCTTCTTTGACGCAAAGAAAGCAAATACTTCTTCACAGCATGGTGAACAAACAGAGAACTTGAACAAGAAAAAAGCCATTGTTGCCCGTCTTGAAGCCATCGTACCAGAAGAATCTGCCGATCTCCGTCAACAATTGAAAGACGCTCAGAGCGAATGGAACGAGATTGGACATGTACCATTCAAGGAGAAAGATGCCGTGTTCCAAGCCTTCCGTGTACAAATGGACCGTCTATACGACTTCCTGGGTGAATCTGCATCAAAACGCCGAGTTGAACGCTTCAAGAGCACAGTCAGCGAAGGTGGTGGAGACCGCATGAGAGACAAATTGGTACGTCAGGCCGAAATCTTGGAACAAGAGATTAAGACTTATGAAAACAACCTTGGATTCCTCAATCTCTCAAAAGGTAATAAGAGCAGCAACTTAGTTGAAGAACTACATCATAAAGTCGACAAACTGAAAGCTGACTTGAAAGAGATCCGTGAGAAGATAAAAATCATCGATGCTAAATCATAAAGTCCCTATATATTAATAAGGTGTAATTTCGCTATCGAGAAACAGACAGACGTTGTTCATTCAATTATGGAACATCCAGAAAACAGTGCAGAATACGAAGGACTGACGGTGAATGCCGGAGTGGATCATCAGGAAATGGTGAACCCATACTTGAAGAGTATGCGTAAGAAACGCACAAAACTTTTCACTCCTGCAGAATATGTGGAAGGAATCATTAAGGGAGACGTAACCCGATTGAGTCAGGCAGTGACCCTTGTTGAGAGTACCCTTCCCGAGCATCAGATCATCGCACAAGAAGTGATTGAGAAGTGTCTGCCCTACTCTGGCAGTTCTGTCAGGGTTGGCATTTCGGGTGTTCCTGGAGCAGGTAAATCCACTAGTATTGATGCATTTGGCATTCATGTATTGGAAGAATATGGAGGGAAACTTGCCGTATTAGCCATCGATCCATCAAGCGAAAAGACCAAAGGTAGTATCCTGGGTGATAAAACTCGCATGGAACGTCTGGCTGTTCATCCAAAATCGTTTATACGCCCTTCGCCAACAGCTGGTTCCCTTGGAGGTGTCGCACGGAAGACTCGCGAAACCATCATCCTCTGTGAAGCAGCAGGTTATGATAAGATTTTCGTAGAGACAGTGGGAGTCGGTCAAAGTGAAACGGCATGCCACTCTATGGTTGACTTCTTTCTGTTAATTCAATTAGCAGGAACCGGTGACGAACTACAAGGCATTAAACGTGGTATTATGGAGATAGCGGATGGAATTGTAATCAACAAAGCCGATGGGAACAACATAGATAAAGCCGAGTTGGCTGCAAGCCACTTCCGTAATGCGCTACATTTGTTCCCTCTACCCGATAGCGGATTGGTTCCAGAAGTACTCTGCTACTCTGGATTCTATGGGCTGAATATCGACAAAGTCATGGCGATGGTGTTCGATTATGTAGAGAAGACCAAAGCATCAGGCTACTTCCAGTATCGCAGGAATGAACAATCGAAGTACTGGATGTACGAAAGCATCAACGAACATCTGAAGAACAACTTCTTCTACAATGACAGAATCAAGCAACTGATTCCGACGATGGAGAATCAGGTATTGGGCGGACAAATGACTTCATTCGTAGCAGCCAACAAACTATTAGAGGAATATTATCGTATCATGCATCAATCATAATGCATCATATCATCATCATACAGCATCAATCATGAATAAGATACACTTTTCATATAATATGTTACACTCACCCAACAAGGTACTCAAAACCTACCTCGTTACAACCTTGATGGCATGTAGCCTTCTTGCTAATGCACAGGAGGGCAGTACAGGTTACCAATTCCTTGAGATTCCAACGTCAGCACATGCTGCGGCTCTGGGAGGCAACAACATTAGTATTATTGAAGATGATGCCTCGTTACTGTTTACGAACCCAGCCTTGACGGTTAACACTTCTGACAAAACGCTTAACCTCAACTATGCTTCATATATATCGAGTACGAATAAGTTGAGTGCGTCCTTTGTGAAACACATGGGAGAACGTGGAACTTGGGCGTTCGGTGCCCAACTCCTGAACTATGGAGACATGATTGAAACAGATGCCGACTTCAATACAACAGGAGAGTTCTCGGCAAAGGACATTGACATACAGGCTGGATATGCTTATATGTTTACAGACTATCTCTCGGGAGGTGTACAAGGCAAAGTGCTACTCTCCAACTATGGGGAATTCAATTCTACGGCCATTGCCGTTGATTTAGGTTTGAATTATTATCTACCAGAACGTGGATGGTCATTTAGCATTGTGGCACAGAATTTGGGAGGTCAAATAGACGCGCTCTATGAGACACACGAAAAGATGCCTTTTAACTTAGCGTTAGGTGTATCAAAAGATTTCGAGAACGCTCCTATCAGATTATCAATTACATTCGACAAACTCACTGATTGGAATGTTAAGAAGCCTATTCACCATCTCACGTTTGGTGCAGACATCTTCCCATCAAGTACCACATGGGTTGCTATTGGTATCAATCCACGTAGATCAAATGAAATGAAAATACAAGACAGCAGCCATTGGGCAGGTGTTTCTCTGGGTGCAGGTTTGTCCTTAAAGAAAATAAAAATTGGGTTAGCATACGGAAAGTATCACGTTGCAGCCTCATCACTCTTAATCAATGCCAGTTATGCATTCTAAAATAATTGTAGCACTCGACGGACACTCTTCGTGCGGAAAAAGCACGATGGCAAAATGGTTGTCCAAACAAGTAGGTTATATCTACGTAGACACAGGTGCGATGTATCGCGCAGTCACACTCCTTGCGCTTCGCAACAATTACATTACACCAGAAGGGATTGACGAAGTTGGACTGAAATCAGCACTCAAAGATGTGACCATCAGTTTCAAACTTGACGAAGAAACCCGTCTCCCTCTAACCTGCCTCAATGGAGAAGTCGTAGAACACGAAATCCGCTTGATGGAAGTATCGAACAATGTCAGCCCTATCGCGGCACTGCCTTTTGTACGAGAAGTACTCACTGCCCAACAGCAACAGATGGGAAAAGAGAAAGGTATCGTAATGGACGGACGTGATATCGGCACGGCCGTATTTCCTAATGCCGAGTTGAAAATATTTGTGACAGCATCGGCGGAAGTTCGAGCAAAACGCCGTTACGATGAGCTTATCGAGAAAGGCGAGAAAGACGTCAACTTCGAAGAAATCCTGAAGAATGTCCAAGAGCGTGATTATATTGACTCCCATCGTGAAGTCAATCCACTACGTCAGGCCGATGACGCTTTGGTGCTTGACAACTCATTCATGACCAAAGACGAACAGAATCAGTGGTTATTAGATAAATTCAACCAAGTAATTCATTCATCATAGTGTTCATCGAAATCGATAACGGATCGGGCTTCTGCAATGGTGTGACCACCGCCATCCGCAAAGCGGAAGAGGAGTTGAGAGCATCCTGCACCCCACTCTATTGCCTTGGTGACATCGTACATAACGGACGAGAGTGTGAACGATTAAAGGCATTAGGACTAATCAGCGTGGACAAAGCGTCCCTTTCCAAACTCCACGACACGAAGTTATTGCTACGAGCACATGGGGAACCGCCATCAACATATCGCCAGGCAGAAGCGCAGAATATACAGATTATCGATGCCACTTGTCCTGTTGTTCTACATATTCAGAAAAGAATCAAAGCAGATTACGATGCAGATCCAGAACACAAGAAGCAAATTGTCATCTATGGCAAGAACGGACATGCAGAAGTAATCGGTCTGGTAGGACAAACCGAAGGAAATGCCATCGTGATAGAAAATCTTGAAGATGCCCAGAAACTCGATTTCACCCGTAACATTCAGTTGTATTCTCAGACCACAAAGTCGCTCGAAGGATTCCGTGAGATTGTCAGTTATATCAGCGAACACATGCAAGACGGAGCCGAGTTCAATTATTTTGACACCATCTGCCGCCAAGTTGCCAACCGCATGCCGCGAATTCGCGAATTTGCCGAGCGCCATGATGTCATCCTCTTTGTTTGTGGGAAAAAGAGTTCCAACGGAAAGGTTCTCTATTCAGAATGTCTGAATGTTAATCCTCGTTCGCACATGATTGAAGATGCCTCAGAAATTGATAATACATGGTTCGACGGAGCAGAATCTGTTGGTATTTGTGGTGCAACATCTACCCCAAAGTGGTTGATGGAACAATGTCGTGATGCCATTTTAAAGCAATGATTGTTTGTATAGCCGAAAAACCCAGTGTCGCTAAAGACATAGCTAACGTACTTGGTGCGAAAAACGCCAAGCAAGGATATATTGAAGGAAATGGATATCAAGTTACATGGACTTTTGGTCACCTGTGTGAACTCAAGGAACCAAACGAATATAATCCTCGTTGGCAGCATTGGGATTTATGGGACTTACCGATGATTCCTCCACGTTTTGGAATTCGATTGAAAGATGATGCTGGTGTAAAAAAGCAGTTTGCTGTCATCGAGCAATTGATGCAAAATGCCGACGAGATTATCAACTGTGGTGATGCTGGTCAAGAAGGAGAACTGATTCAACGATGGGTGATGCAGAAAGCAGGCGCAAAATGTCCAGTGAAACGTTTATGGATTAGTTCGCTCACGGAGGAATCTATCCGTGAAGGTTTCAACACGCTGAAAGACCAATCGGAATACCAGTCACTCTACGAAGCAGGACTAAGTCGTGCCATCGGTGATTGGACGTTAGGCTTAAATGCCACACGTCTCTACACCATCAAATACGGACAAAATCGTCAAATATTATCTATCGGACGTGTGCAGACACCAACCCTCGCAATGATTGTGAGACGTCAGCAAGAGATTGAGAACTTTGTACCCGAACAATATTGGATTCTTTCTACCATCTATCGAGACACTACCTTTCAAGCCATGAAAGGAAAGTTCACCACTCAAGAGGAAGGATTGGAATACTTAGAGAAAGTTCGGAACTTCCCATTTGAAGTCACCGATGTGTCTGCGAAAAAAGGGACAGAAGCACCACCTCGTCTGTACGATCTCACATCCCTACAAGTAGATTGCAATCGTAAATTTGGAATGTCTGCCGACCAGACCTTGCAAACCATACAAAGCCTTTACGAAAAGAAATTCACCACCTATCCTCGTGTTGACACTACCTTCCTGAGTGATGACATCTACCCTAAGTGTCCTAAAATCCTCAAGGGGTTGCGCGGATTTGAACAATTTACCCAACCTTTAGAAGGAAAGAAGCTACCGAAATCCAAGAAGTTTTTCGATTCCTCAAAGGTAACCGACCATCATGCTATCATCCCAACGGGTGTACCAGCACAGAATCTGTCAGACTTTGAAAAACGTGTTTACGATTTGGTTGCCCGTGCTTTCATTGCTGCTTTCTATCCAGATTGCAAATTCCTCACAACAACCGTGATGGGTAAAGCAAGCGATGTGGAATTCAAGGTAACAGGCAAGCAAATCACCGACCCTGGATGGCGCGTCATCTATAACACTAACGTTAACGATAACGATAACTCTGAGAATTCTGATAACTCCGAGAGCTCCGAAATATCTGAGAAAACTCTTCCTACCTTCACTATAGGCGAGTCAGGACCTCATGAACCATCGTTGATGGACAAATGGACAACACCCCCTAAACCATACACTGAAGCCACACTACTACGTGCGATGGAGACTGCAGGTAAATTCGTGGATGATGAAGAACTGCGGGATGCACTGAAAGAGAACGGCATCGGACGTCCATCCACACGTGCTGCCATCATCGAAACACTATTTAAACGTCGTTACATCCGCAAAGAGCGTAAATCGCTGGTAGCTACCCCTACAGGCGTAGAACTTATTGGACTGATACGCGAGGAGCTGTTGAAGAGTGCCGAACTGACAGGCATGTGGGAAAAGAAACTACGACAGATTGAACATCACGACTACAGTGCCCCTCAATTCATTTCCGAACTCAAACAGATGGTGACCGATCTCGTCAATACTGTTCGTGCGGATAATTCCAATCGACGTATCACCATCATGGAAGAGGAGGTAAAGAGCAAGAAGAAAACTACAAAAGTTACAGCATCTTCTACAAATGCACCTGCTGGATTCCAGCCACGCAAGAAGAAGGCAGCAACTACGAAACAATCATCCAAACCTCAAAATTCCCAGGCTTCTACACTTATCAACAACACAGACCAATGGGTAGGTCTTCCTTGTCCAGTGTGCCACGAAGGCCATATTATCAAAGGGAAAACCGCTTATGGTTGTTCACGTTGGAAAGAAGGTTGTACCTATCGTCGTCCTTTCGATGCTCAATAAAACCGAAATTATCCAAATCAACGATATCAGCGTACAACTCACCTGGAAAAGCGGCGTTCGCATGATGCGTGTGCGGGTTTTACCACCCGAAGGGACAGTTTGTGCTACTGCGCCCCGATGGACAAGTCGAAAAGCTGTCATAGGATTCCTCTCCGAGCGATATGACTGGATGCAAGAAGCCATACGTAAAGTACAATCACGCCCACAACCTATCCAACTCAACTACGTAGAAGGCGAACAAGTACTGCTATTTGGCACACCTTATAATATCCAAATCCAAGAAGTGCGTCCTAAAGAGAAAAAACATGTTACTATAGAAGGAGATGTTATCACTTTACACATCAAATCCGATTCCACTCGTGAAATGCGTGAAAGCCTTTTATTTGCCTTTTATAAGGAACGTCTCTCTATGGTTGTTGCGGTCTATATGAAAGACTATCAACAACGACTCCAATGTCCTGAGATTCCTTTTCGCATCCTACGTCGCAAAAGTGTTTGGGGAACGTTCAATCCCCGAAAGCGTTCTATCGTCTATAATATCAATCTGGCACAAGTCCCTTTGCATTGTGTTCAATATGTCGTTCTCCATGAGATGACACACCAATACATCCCTGCTCATAATGCTGATTTCTACCAGAAAATAGCTGTATTTATGCCCGATTGGAAAGAACGACGCACCCTACTTAAGCAGTTTGGACAAAGATTATGATTGTCAAAAATGTAACATGCTTGCAGATTTGAAACATCCGTTTCATTTTCTTCATTTTTTTACATCAAAAAGCTATGAAAATAGCAAAGATTAAAAATCGCCCCCACAGACAGCCACGAGGCCGATTTGTAAATTATTTGTAAATTTTTAGGGAAAATCCTCGAAAAATGTAAATTTTTTGTAAACTAATTTTCTTGGTCATTTTGAAGAAATGTAGTACCTTTGCCCTCGCAAAAAATCTTAAAAAGCAAAGTATATGAACAAAAGAGTCCAAATTATCGTATTGACAACCTTGATTAGCATGATGAATGTATCAAGTATGTTTGCCCAGACGACTTATGAGTCGATGTGGGAAGAAGTAGAAAAAGTGGCAGAGAAGGATCTTCCCCGCCAAGTGACAGAAAAGACACAGTTAATCTACGACAAAGCACGGAAGGAAAAGAATTTCCCTCAGATGATGAAGGCGTGGATTCGTATTGTCGAAACGAAAAGTACCATCGATGCCGATAGTTTCCGTTTGGCCGATATTCGGCCAGCTGACTATTCCACTCCAGCCGAGGAAGCCATCTACAACGCCATCATGGGTTCCGGCTATCTGGCGATGCGCGACAACAACAATATCCGTCAGGACAAAGACAGCCTTGCCCATTATCAGGAAAAGGGGCAGGAACTATTAGCGCTGAGTATCAAAGATAAAAAGGTACTCGCGCGCGAAACGTCGAACGAATACCTGCCGCTGTTCACGTTAGGTGATGACAGCCGCTTGTATGACCATGATCTGCTGAGTGTGTTGCTTCGCTTTGCTACTGAGAGAGGTATTGAGGATGTGCTGAAACACTATGAGGATGCACGTGATTTCTATAAGCAGGAGAACAACCGTGAGGCTTACACGCTGATGGCACTAGAGTGTATTGAACGCAAGGAAATGACAAATGAAAAACGAGTCGCAGCCTTGAAAGCCCTCTTGGATGAGTCAAAAGACTTGGAAGCAGGAGCCGATGTTGCTTTGGAGTACGCTAGTTGGCTGCAAGAACAGATGCACGAGGCTACAGACGACAAAGAAGAGAAGCTGCAGGACCAACTGATGGAATTTCTTCGCTGGGCTCAACGTCAGTTTAAAGATTCCAAGCTGCTCAATAACTTCAAAGTGATGGAGGCAAATATGCTACATGGAAACATCACGTTCAGTGTAGTAGGAGAAAACGTCATCGCAAACCATCCCTTCACGTTCAACTTTTCATACAGGAATATGCAAGGCGCAACACTCAGAATCCGCAAATATAATGGAAAAGACGGAACGGGTCGTCTACGTCTTGACGGGAAACAGATTCTTGAGCGCGAGTACCGCTTTGTCACCAATGAGAAGACCCGTTCACGCATCGCACAAAACCTACCCTATCATGGTGTGTTCTCCGATAAGCTGACCCTACCGGCCGATAACTATGTCGTGATTATGGAAAGCAAAGGTGTGAGCGAGGCGAAAGCGATGCGTCTGACGACCATCCGTCTCACCGACCTCAGTCTGCCTGGACGTAAACATATCCTCACCGTAGTCGATGCAGTGACAGGACGTCCTGTAAAAGGAGCGAGCATCCGTATCAGGAGTAACAATAGTGAAGAACAGACACTGAAATGTGACGACAGAGGTGAATGCACCTTCACAGCAGAGGCACGCAAATACTACTATGCATCCGCGATGCTTCAGTCCAACGACTGCACGGACGAAATCGGTATCGGTGGTTACAATATCAGTGAGCGACCAACCGCCACTCCCCGTCTGCACATATTCATCGACCGTGCTATCTATCGTCCGGGACAAACCACGCATGTAGGTGTGATTGCCTATCAGAGCGATGGTGAGGAATCCGATGTAATACCGTTTGCCGACATGACCATCTTCCTCCACGATGCCAACAATCAAATCATTGAGACAAAGGAAGTCAAAACCAACGAATGGGGAACCGCTGATGTCGACTTCGTGATTCCGAAAGACCGCCTGCCAGGCAATTTCCGCATCAGGGCAGCCATCAAGGCAGAAGACAACACCTTCAAAAGTGTTGAGATGAAGAACTTCAAGGTCGAGGAATACAAGCGTCCTACCTTCGATGTCACCCGTGAGAGTACCGATGAAGAGCGCGAGATTGCTTTTGGCGATTCCGTACATGTCTGCTTCACCGCAGAGACTCTGACAGGCATACCGGTTCAGGGTGCGAACGTGAAATGGACGTTGAGACGTGCCATCACGAACTACCGTAGCTGGTATTCCGTTCATTGGGAAGAGGTCGAAACCGGTGAGATGACAACCAACGATGAAGGAAAAGCGAACATTGCCTTCTTGGTCGAGGACGACGAACTCAACCAAGAACTCGACCGCGTCGTGCGTTACCAGTTGGAAGCCGAAGTGACCGACATCGCAGGCGAGACCCACTCAAGTGTATTCACCACCGCAGTATCGAAGCGCGGATTCTCCCTTTCGTTGGAGGGAGGTACGCAGATTAACGTAGCGAAACCCTTGAAGACAAATGTGGTAGCCTACAACGCGAACCATAAGGAGTTGACCGTTAGCGGTACATACACCATCAGCAAGGAAAACGACGATGAGGAAGATGTGGAGCTGTTTAAGGGTGAATTCACTACGAACCAACCTATCGTGATACCGTCGCTTCAGATGGGAACCTACGAACTGAAGTTAAAAGCAACCGACTCGCATGGAAACGAAATCACCTCAGAATACGATATCACCCTCTACAACACGAATGAAACGATTGCTCCGGGTAGCAAGCAGGACAAGGCACAGACTAACTTCGACTCAGACTTCTGTATACATCAAATCTCGACGATGTCTGAGGAGAAGCCAGCCGAGTTCTTCTTCTCACCACACGAGGATGATGCTTACGTTTCCTACACCATCATCGCAAACGGGCGTGTGATGGAGCGCAAGTTCCTCACACTCGACAGAAAGCTGTATAAGTTCACCATCAACTACCGCAAGGAGTACGGTGACGGCATCAGTGTGGTGCTCGGCTATGTACGTAACGGACACTGCTACTCCAACCAGCGTACCTTCAGCTACCAGAAGCCCGATACCCGTCTGCATTTCACCTGGAAGTCGTTCCGCGATAAGTTGACACCTGGTCAGCAAGAGACATGGATTCTGACCGTGAAGGACCGAAACGGCCGACCCGTCAATGCTGCCGAGATGATGGCTACGATGTACGACACCGCGCTCGATCAGTTTGCTTCGAACAACTGGTGGTTCTACATCTATAATAGCTCAGGTATCGACCGTGGAGATTTCTACATCACCAACAAAAAACATCGAACCGTCTTCTCTGTGTTCAGAGGCATAGACACCCCTGATTGGAACCACAGAGAGTATGACAACCTCACCGCCTACTTCTCCTACCTTGGCATGCGTCCTGTGATGTATCGAAGCAACATGCGCTTAAGAGGGGCAGGTGCAAATGGCATAGCTATACCTATAGCAGAAATCTCGATGGCAAAACAAACCATCGATATGGAAGAGTTCGAAGGCTTGGAAATGACTACTGTCGATGAAGCCCTGCAGGGACGTATCGCAGGACTCGATATCGTGTCGAACAGTGGTGATTTGGGTAGGTCGTCAGCTGGCATGACTACAGGTCTGGATTCCGGTCTGGAAGAAGCAGTATTAGGAAAACTGGTACAGATTCGCACTAACTTCGCCGAGACAGCCTTCTTCTATCCTCACCTGCTGGCCGATGCGAATGGCGACGTACATATCAGCTTCACCCTGCCTGAGAGTCTCACCGAGTGGAAGTTCATGGGATTTGCCCATACAAAGGATGTACGCTACGGAATGGTCGACACCACCATCATCGCAAAGAAAGACTTCATGATCCAGCCCAACATGCCTCGCTTCGTTCGCGAAGGCGATAAGGCCAGCATTGCATCACGCATCATCAACCAGAGCGAGCAGGCTCAGGCCAGCAAGGTCACATTCGTCATCAAGGATGCTGAGACCGATGAAATCATTTGGACCGAACAGAAAACGGTCAATGTCGAGGCCGGCAAGACCGCACAGGTGATCTTCAACTACAACGTATCCGACCGCTATGCGCTCCTCATCTGCGAAATCACAGCCGAGAGCGAAAACTTCGCTGACGGCGAGCGCAACTATCTGCCAGTGCTCTCATCAAAGAAGTATGTGACCGAGACCGCACCGTTCTATGTATTACGCGGCGAAAACAAGAACGTAGACCTCAACAGCCTGTTCAACGAAAACAGCGCAACAGCTACCAAGAAACGTATGGTGCTCGAGTTCACCACCAATCCGTCTTGGACGGTCATCGAAGCCCTCGAAGGCATCAAGCTGCCTGAACACGACAACGCACCATGCTTTGCCGCTTCGCTCTATGCCAACACGTTTGCAAGCCGTCTCGCCAAGCAGATACCGAATTTCCATGAGATACTGAAGCGTCAGACTGTCGACACCGACTCTCCGCTGAGCAACAACGAAGACCTCAAGGACATCGACCTGCAGGAGTCACCTTGGTTGCGCGATGCCCTGAAGGAGAAGAACCAGCGTGCCGAACTCGTTGACTTCTTCGACGAACAGCTGATGAGCCAACGCATCTCAATCGCCAAGAAGCGTCTCATGCACCTGCAGAACCGCGACGGCTCATGGAGTTGGTTCGAAGGCATGAACGGCAGTTACTACATCACCGAAGCAGTCTGTGAGAACCTCATCTACCTCGCCTCCGAGGATAACGAAGTAGAGAATATGATGAATAAGGGCCTGGCATTTCTCGACAAGGAAATCCTTGCAGACTTCAAGCAAATGAAGCGTATGAACATCGACCCATCCCCCTCTGAGGTTGAGCTGCGCTACCTCTACCTTTGGGCCCAGATGCCCGATCGTAAGGTCAGCAACGACCAGAAGAAGATGCGCGACCACTATCTCACGAAGTTGGAGAAGCAGTCAAAGTCGTTCACCATCTATGGTAAGGCAAACGGTGCCTTCATCCTGCGTGCTTTCGGACGCACTAAGAAAGCCGATGAGTTCCTGCAGTCAGCTGTCGAATATAGCATCACCAAACCAGGTATGGGACGCTACTACGCCACCGATAAGGCACAGTACTCATGGCGCGACTATAAGATTCCAACCCAGTTGGCAGCCATGAACGCCATCCGTCACTCCGAGCGTACCGACCGCCCCACACTTCTGGCCGACATGCAAGTATGGTTGCTCCGTCAGAAGCAGAGTCAGATGTGGGACAGCCCAATGAACACCATCGGAGCAGTACAGTTCCTGATAGAGAACGACAAGAACAAGGGTGCCCTGAACAACCGCTCGCTTCCTCTCTTCACCCTCGACGGAACCCGCCTCTCCACACCAATCGATACGACGAAGTTCTTAGCCGAGCAGTTGGGTTATGTGAAGACCCAAGTAGCCGACAACCTCATTGCAGATGGTATCCACAAGTTGAATGTACAATCTACAGAGAGTTTGACAGGCGATGAAGCGTTCGACCGCGGTGCGTCATCCATCTCTTGGGGAGCTGTCTATACCCAGTTCAATGAAGAGTTGGCCAACCTGAAGAATCAGACCTCAGGCGAGTTGCAAATTACCCGTCGCATCATGGTCGACGGAAAGGATCTTGACCGACCGCTGAAGATAGGCGATAAAGTCACTGTACGCCTCACCATCAAGGCCGACCGCGACTTCGACTTCGTTCAGATTCGCAGCCAGCATCCAGCCTGCTTCGAGCCTACCAATCAACTGTCGGGCTATCGCTACATGGGAGGTCTTGGAGGCTATGTAGCTCACCACGATGCATCAACCGATGTGTTCTTCGATCGTTTCCGTAAAGGCAGTGTCACCTACGACCTCGAGTTCTATGTGACCCGCACCGGAGAGTACCTTGCAGGCGTCGCAACCGCACAATGTGCCTATGCACCCGAATTTGTTGCACACACAGGTGGCGACAAGGTCGTTGTAGAGGAATAAATACCCACTTTCTATGCCACGTGTGCAAAACACGTGAAGTGCCACGCAATAGCACTTAACGAAGTTTACTTTCCAAAAATACACGCATTTTTTGCCCAGTGTGCAGAAATGCGTGTTTTTTGTTGCACACTCAAAAAAATCTTGTGAATTTTCAAGAAATAATTATCAATTATGCATTATGAATTATGAATTTTTTTGTACTTTTGCAGCGTAAACGAAAACAAGCATGATTGAGCATTTCTTAAAACAAGCAGAATTTAGTAGCATGGAAGACTTCGAACGCAACTTTAAGTTCGTTGTTCCCCCACGTTTCAACTTCGCATACGACATCATGGATCGCTGGGCAGAAGAAGAGCCGGAAAAGCTCGCACTGCTCTGGACCAACGACAAAGGCGAAGAGCGTCGCTACACCTTTGCAGACATGAAGCGAATGAGCGACAACATCGTGTCCTATCTCACTGGTATAGGTATCAAGAAAGACGACATGGTAATGTGCATTCTCAAGCGTCGCTATCAGTTCTGGCCGCTCATCATTGCCCTTCATAAAATAGGTGCAGTAGTCATTCCTGCCACCTACCTATTGACCGACAAAGACATCATCTATCGTTGTCACGAAGCCGACATCAAGACCATCATTGCCTGTGGCGACGAAGAAATCGTCCAGCACATCAATGCCGCTTACCCCGAATGTCCGTCCGTCGAACAGCGCATCAGCATCGGCCCTATCGTGCCCGAAGGCTGGCTTGCACTCACTGAAGAAGACATCCAGGAAGGACATGGAGCCATCGACCCCGTTGTAGCCGAACTCCGGCAGATACACTACGGAGGCGCACAGGACCACATGATTATGTACTTCACCAGCGGCACCAGCGGCGAACCCAAGATGGTCATACACGACTACAACTACGCCCTTGGGCATCTCACCACCGCAGCCTTTTGGCACAATGTGAAGCCCGACAGCCTACACTTCACCGTATCCGACACTGGATGGGGAAAAGCCGTATGGGGAAAGCTTTACGGACAGTGGATTGTTGGTGCAGCCATCTTTGTCTACGACCACGACGTATTCCGTCCAGTTGACGTGCTCAAGCGTATGGAGACCTATCGCATCACCTCCTTCTGCGCACCCCCAACCATCTATCGCTATCTCATTCGCGAAGACCTCAGCCACTACGACCTCAGTGCCCTCACCTACGTCACTACAGCAGGCGAAGCACTCAACCCCTCTGTGTCTGAGAAGTTCTTCCAGTTGACCGGACTCCGCATATTCGAGGGATTCGGTCAGACAGAGACCACCTGTACCATTGGTACGTTCCGTTGGATGAACGTCAAGCCAGGCAGTATGGGTAAGCCCAATCCACAGTACGACATCCGTCTCATGATTGATGGCCGCGAAGTAGGCATCGACGAAGTAGGCGAAATCGTCGTACGTACCGCCGAGAAGACCCCGATCGGTCTGTTCAACGAATACTATCGCAACCCCGAGCTGACCAAAGAAGTATGGCACGACGGCTACTACCATACAGGCGACCTTGCAACCCGCGACTCCGATGGCTACTTCTGGTACGTAGGCCGTCACGACGATGTCATCAAGAGTGCCGGCTACCGCATCGGTCCTTTCGAAGTCGAGAGTGCCCTAATGACCCACCCCGCCGTACTCGAGTGTGCAGTTACAGCCGTACCCGACCCACAACGAGGTCAAGCCGTGAAAGCCACCGTAGTCCTCGCAAAGGGATGGGAACACATGGCCAGCAAGCGCAGTTTCCCCCACGAACTGAAAGAACACGTCAAGCGCGTCACAGCCGCCTATAAGGCCCCACGCATCATCGA
>Ga0310690_10001899_pt1 | contig 35801 bp, 59 predicted proteins | sample AusTroGonzalo_MG_2_FD_207661 | JGI IMG/M metagenome (GOLD analysis project Ga0310690, IMG submission 207661) | Bovine rumen microbial communities from tropical cattle in Woodstock, Queensland, Australia - Gonzalo_04 (v2) (version 2) | ecosystem: Host-associated > Mammals > Digestive system >...
TGATAACACTTCTTTTTTTGGTGTTGTATCGTATTTTGCCCCTTTAATGTCAATTGCAATATTCTTATATAAACCATGTATTTCTAAATATTTGAATAATGCTCTAACAGAAATCATATAAGAATTAACTGTATTAGAACTATATGTTTCTCTTAACATATTTCTAAAACCAATTACATTATCCCTATTTGGGTTTTTAATACCATTTTCTTGTAAGTAATTATTAAAACAATTAATACCATTTTTATATACTTTTAATGTCTTTTCATCAACATCTAAATAATCTATAAAACTTTCTTCAAATTGCTCTAATCTTTCAAATGTAAGTGTTTCTACAATGTTGTTATTATTTTCCTTTCTTAAAACTAAATCTTTTAACATATAAATAACCTTCTTTCTTTTTTTATGTAATTAAAGTTTATCATAGGTTATATATATTGTCAATACACAAATTAAATATTTTTATAAAAAAAGATGTTATTCTTTGTCAACATCTTCTTTTACTGTTTTTAGAACTATATTTTCAATATCATTTTCATCAATTGCCTCTTTTAATTTATTAATTGCTTTTCTCTTTACCATATTTAATTTTATATTTGCATATATTGTATCTATTAAATCAAATATTATTCCAACTAATATTAAAATTATAACTATCATTCCTAAAAACTTAATAAAATTCCATAAACTTATCATTTTTTATTCATTTCTCCCTTTCTAAAATGGTATATCATTTGGATCAACATCTTGTTCTTCATTTTCATTTGCATATAGATTATCTTGGAAATCTTTGTATGCCTGTGCTTGTTGTTGTTCTTCATTTTGAACTATTTCAAAATCAGTTATAACCAAATAATATATCTGGTTATAATCATCTTTGGGGTTTTTTCTCATATTCTCGTATGCTGTGTGTATTATAATATCAGTTTGATTATCAAGTTCTATACCTCTTTTAAATTGAACTGGAACATAAAATATATCTTCTGTTTTGTCATAATTCTTTTGCTTTACTTGTATTCTATAATAATTTTGGTCATTGTAAGTATTTTTAAATATTCTTACTTTTCTTCCAGCTTCAACTTTATGATAAATCTTATCTTGCTTTTCTTCCATTACTTATCATCACCTAACTTATCGTACCAGTCATTTAGTTTTGAATAATAACCTTCTTTTAAATCATTTATCTCTTGTATCATTTTACTTGCTTGGTCTTTATCAGTGCAATTAAATATTTCTCTTTGTTTCTTTCCAAGTGCATTTAAAATATGTTCTGTATTCATTGTTGCAATATCAACCTTTTCTCCATTGGAACGAATGTAATATTTTTTTTCTTTATTCTCCATTTTTGTTCTTATTCCTTTCTATTTCTAATTCGTTTCTTGTATCTTCTAGTTGTAAATATAATTTTGATCTATCTTCTTTCAAGAAAGATATTTCTATTTTTTTAGAATCAAGTTCATCACTAACTTCCATTAGTTTTTTTCTTAACTCATCTACACCTTTTTCTTTTTGTAGTGCAACATAATCACTACATTTTTCCCTATATCTTTTTTCATATTTTTTTCTATTATTTAATTCTGTTTCATAAAGTTCTTTATAGTTTGGTTTTTCTTTTCTAAATTTTCTTAACATATTACTCATTTATCATTTCTCCTTTTTCAATATGCTGATGGATAAAACAATATTCACTATTTTCTTTTTTATTTTTATCTAACCAATTTATTGCTTGTAATTGACTTAAATGGGTTTCTAAAACCCTTTTATAATAACTAAATTCGCCTTTTTCTTCTTGCTCTTTTATTTTTTCTATTAATTCATCATCTGTTAAGTAATTTGCTTCTATTAAGTACAAATCATATCCTTCGGCTTTAATATGGTCTATACTATTTGTATCAGTTGCATAAAATAACTTTTCTCCATTTTTAAATTCAATATGTAAGCAATTGTTTGGTACATCATGGAAAAGATAATCCATTTTAACTTTAAATATTCCTACATCAAACCATTTCTCTATATCAAAAGTTATTATATTTTTTTTGCTTACACCCAATTTAACAAGTTCATCAACAAGGAAATTGCCTACAAGAAACTTTATATTAGGTTTCTCATAAGCAATTTTTTTAATTGTCGTTTTTTTTAAGTGATCCTGATGAATATGGCAACAAAATATTATTTTTATTTTATCTAAATAATCTTTAACTTTAGAATATGGTAAACCACAATCTAACATTAAATAATCATTTATAATTATGCAATTACCTTTAGAACCACTAGATAATATTTCATATTTAATCATAATTATTCAATTTCATCTAAACTATGTACTTTTTTATCTTCTTTAGGTTCTTCTTGCTCTGTTTCTTCTATTGTATTAGCTTCTTCAATAGGATTATCTACATAGTCATATTCTCCATTTTCTTTCATTACTACCATATCTTTTGTATATGCTTCTTGCATTTCAATTGACATAACACCATATTTAGAAATTAATCTTCTTAAAATTGTTTTAAATGCCATACCATCAAAATCTTTATACCAATAAGAACTATATTTCCACATATCTTTTTCAGGTATTTGTCCTGCTTGAAGTTTTTTATAATCTGCTAAATTAAATGCTTTTGAATAAGTATTAGCATGTTGTTCCATTTCTTCTTTTGACATATAGATTTGTTTTCTATAACCATTTAAAAGTTCAAAATAACCTAAATAACCAATTGTAGGTTTATTTAATCTCTCACTTTCATCTTCTATAAATTCAAACTTTTGCTTTCCTGTTTGCTTATCTCTACCAAGATATTCCCCTTCTTTAATTTCAATAACATCTAAATCTTTATATTGCCCACTTCTAATTGCTAATTGATAATAACCATGCCAACCAAGTTGAAATTGTGCTTCTGTTGTTCCTTTTTTTGCATTTTTATATGGCACTAAATAATAATGCCCTAATTGTGGAGATGGAGATAAATTAAGTGATTCTCCAAGTAATGCACCACTTAAAATAGTTCCAGCATCACACTCTTGTAAATTTGTATTTGTTGCAACTGCACTACTAATACTTGCTACAAATCTTTTTGCTCTATCAGGATCACCCAAAGTGTTGTTAATTAATTTTTTATACATATCACTTTGAATAGCAACACTAAATTTTGGTTGTGTTCTTGTAATTTCATTTGCCATTATTTTTCACACTCTCTTTCTTTTTCTTCATATTCTCTAATTCTGTCATTTAATTCTTCAATTTCACTTTTTAACTCATCTATTTCATTTTCATAATTTTGATTTTCACTATATAAAGAATCAATTTCATCAAGTAAATCATCTATTGAATATTTGCTTTCTATATGAGAACTATTATATCTTTTTAAATTTCCATAATCATAACTTAATGTAAATAAAATATCTGTAATTTCATTCATATTATCTTCTTTCTCCTATCTCTTTTCTTTTATATTTCATTGTTAAACTATTAGGGTTAATTCCTAATTGATAATAGTATTTTGTTTTTGCATGTCTTTTTCTATGTTTTTTTAAATCTATTACTTTGTGACTAAAATCACAATCTTCTGCAATTTGTCTTTTTTCATCAAATCTATATTTTCCAATTATGCTTGTCTTAATTGCTTCTCCTGCTACACCACATCTAACAAAATCTGGTCTAAAATTGCATACTCTTTCATTTTCTTGAAATGTAGGTTCAATAACTTCGTGTGTCATATCAGCACAATAATCATACATAATTGATAAAAAATTATCATCTATATCATCATCACTATCCATAAAGAGTATGTATTCAACATTATTAATTAATTTGTCTATTGTATAGTTTCTTGCAAAAGAAACACCTTTGTTTTTAGCAACAGATTTTATTTTAAATGTTTGAGGTGATTCCTTTGCATATTTCCATAACCAATTACTAATTTGTCCATCTTCATATATGTAAACTTCAACATCTTTTAATTTGGGGTTTTGCAATTGAGAAGATATTTTCTCCATAAGGTTTTTAAAAGCAATTTCACACTCATTACTATTTTTGTAATATGGTATTGATACACCTAAAACTTTTTTATTTATATTCAACACCCAATTCTTTCATATATTCGATAAGTTGTTTTATTTGTGTTTTAGTTGCTTTTACCTCAAATTGATAAATACTTGGAGTGTTGTCTAATTCTTCTACAATTTCTTTTGGAACAGTTATTTCTATTGCCTCATCAACCTTTTCAATTATCTTTTCTTCTTGTTGCTCTATTTCCTGTTTTTCTTCTTGTTGCTTTTTAATTTGATTTAACTCTTTATGTCTTTCAATTACTTTTGTTTTAGCTTGTATATAATCTAATGTTTGGTTGTATTCATATAGAATCTCATTACTATATTCTTCTTGTTCAATTAATTTTAATTCACTTGCAACTTTTTCAATAAATGTCTTTGCTTGTTCTTTTAGTGATTTAACACTTGCAGATAAAGTTATATTTAAACCAATTCTATCAAAATCAATATGTATATTGTTTGCCTTACAATGTTCTTCTACAAATTCCCTTAATTCTTCTTCTTTTTCTTGTTTTTGTGTATTTTCTATTGTGTCTATTCTCTCTTTTAATGTTGTATCAGCTTCATTTAATTTATTCTTAACTAGATCATTGTATATTTCTTCAAACTTTTTGTAAGGTTCTTCGATAGCACTCTTTACATATTTTCTTTTATCTTCTAATGCTGTCTTAATCTTATTAAGTTTTGCTCTTGCATTTTTAACCTCATTTTTAGATTCTTCATTGCATTCAAGAGATAAAGCATAACTTATTTCTTTATCAACCTCATCACTAATAACTTTAAGTTGCTGTTCTATAACTGGAAGTTGCTTAATAACAACTATCTCATTTAATTCTTTTTCTTCCATTTTTTTATTTCCCTTCTACCATATAGTTATATCAATATCTTCGTATTCGTTTAAATTGATATATTCTCCTAAATCTGTTCTTACATCTTCACTTATTCTTTCTTTATCCCAATCTTCTGGAAACTCACTATCAAATTCAAACGATAAGTGAACTTCTATTCTACGATTTTGTAAATGTTCTTCTGGTGGTTCTGGATAACTCCCAGCACCTAACCCTTGTGTTTCAATATCCATTTATAATAACCTCCTTTCCTTTAAAACAATTATAACATTAATTCTCTATATTGCCAATACATTTTTGTAATACTTTTAAACTTGCTATGTATTGTCTTAATTGTCTATTGTAAACTTTCTTTCTACTGTTAATTTCATTTATACAATGCTTAATTGTTTCTATCTCTTTTAGTATTTGTTGTTCATTAGCTTGTGAAATATCTATCATTCTTCTATATCCCTTTCCACTAGATAGACTAATAATAGTATGTTCTTGCTTAATATCACTAATAATTCTTCTAATTTCCCTATCACTCATTTTAGTTAAATCTTTTAGTTCACTTCTTGTAATAAAATCATTTTTTGGTATCATTTCATAAATCAATTCTTTCATTTTTAATTCTCCTTTAATCATAATTCTTTTTTATTACCCGTTTTTAGACTATTCTAGGCATATTTTATATATTCCTAGTACGATTACACTATTTTGTTTTCTATGACCCTATTTGTGCCTTTAAATTAGTTTCTTCTGGTTTATATTTTTCATAAAGTTTATTTAACACATCTTGTCTAGTGTTTTCTAATTGTTCTCTTGTTATTTCCTTGTGTTCTTTTTTTGCCCTTGCTATTAAATATTCAAAACTCAAACATTTATCATAATGTGTTTCATATTCTTTAAATGGCATTAATCTACCACATAGATTACAATTTACTAAATATTCTTCTTTAGATTTTGCTTTTTGTTCTTCTGTTAGTAGAAATCTTAATAAATCTTGTATTCTTGGTGGGTTTTGTCTATCTTCTCCTGTTATATGTTCTTCAACCTTTCGATCTACATCTTCAAATGAATAAGGTTGCATTTTATCAGTCCATATTCTTGTGCTATCTTTATCTAGTTCAAAATAGTAGTAATATGCTTTTATCTTTTTAATAATCTTTTGAGATTCTTCTTTAGTCATTTTTTTCTTCTTCATCCTCCCACTCTTTACTCCACATATCAAGTTTTTCACCAAAAGACATTTTCTTTTCATTTTTTAATTTTTCTCTAAACTCTTTTACTTTCTCAAACTCATCTTCTTGTGCTTTAGCTTGTTCTAGTGTAGTAATGTTTTCTTTTTTCCAATTAAATAGTATTTTGTCTATATAGTTAATATTGTATTTTCCATTTAATACTGCTTTCTTAATGGCATATCTAGTAAGTTCATTATCATCCCACTGTTGAATAACTTCATAATGTATAGGTGTTAATATAAAACCATTATCTTGTAAATAATCATATATATTATTACTAATTAATGATGATGATATATTATTATTAATATATATATTATTCATACTTGTATTATTATTATTTATATTATTATCTTTAACTTTTCTTAAATACCCCTCTTTAAGATTTGTTAAATACCCCCCTTTAATTATTCTTAAATACCTATTTAAGATTTCTTTAGTACCTTCTTTATAAATAATTTCAGTTTCTATATATCCTTTATCACTTAAATCTTTTATCAAAAGTGAAATGGTTGTTGATGATACATTATACAAATCTGCAAAATATTTATTTGTTGCATAACAATAACCATATTGATTGCTTAAAGCACTTATTTCACCATAAAGAAGTTTAGCTTTATCTTTTAAATCTTTGTCATATCTAACATCAGCAGGTATTACAGAATAATAATTAGGTTTGTTTTTTTCTTCCATATTACACCTCCATTAATTTTCAAACATATCATTTAATTCTTTTTTTATATCTCTTTTTGTCATATCTTTGGTATCTTTTGTTTTCTTTATTTTTGGTTTTTGTGTTTTATCTTTCTTTTTTCTTTTCTTGAATATCTTTCTAAAGAATTTTTTTGTTTTCTCTTTGAACTTTTGTATATCGTGATCTATATCAACTTCAATTTCATCTTTATCAACTATGTAAGAAAAGATTCCTGCAAAAAATATACAACTCACAAAACCTGCTATATAGCACCATACTCCTATTGGTACAAACATTTAACCTCTCCTTTCTAACAACCAGTCTATAATTAGCTCTTGTTCTTTGATTTTTAAGTCTTTATTATGTATTATTATTTCTTTTTGTTTTAGTTCTCTCTTTAATTCTTTAACAATATCTTTTTTTCTTTTTAATTCAGCTTTAGAACCTTTCATTAATTCTTTGTTCTTCTCTTTAAGTTCTTCATATCGTTTGTATAGTTCATTATAACTAAATGCCATACTCTACTCCTGTATCTTATCTATTATTTCATTTATTTTGTCTATTATTTCAAGTGCTTCATTTGAATATAAATAAACATCTCCATTTTCATTTTTCTTTGGTATCTTTTCTATCTTGTTATCTACTTGTATATCTAAATTAAGATTTTCTCTATCCATAATATATCTATCAAAAAATATTCTTATATTACAATAATCTCCATTAGCAAACTTTATCATTGCCATTTCATCTGCTTCTCCATTTGCTATCTTGTTAAGTAGTTCTATTACTTTCATTTACTATCACCTCTTAACTCTTTTATCTTGTCTAAAATGGTATTGCCTATTTCAAAATAAACACTTTCGTTATCATACCACTTTAATTCTTTTGCATAATTTTCTAATTCATTTATGATATTATTTAATCTTTTGTTTTCTTCTTCTTGTTCGTGTAGATATTCCCCTAAATGTTCTTTTGTATCTTGTAATTCTTTATTTAGTCTTTCTATTTCTTTGTCTTTTTCACATAATTCCTTATATTGTTGTTCATATAATTCTTTTAATTGATTTCTTGTAATTTTTCTTGTTATATAACTCACTCTTTATCACCTCCTAATAAATCATATTTAATCATTTCTTTTGTAATATTGTTTATACCTCTTTCTGTTATTGCAATATAACCCCCACTATCTTTAAAAATATTATTATAATAAACTTTAAAACCAAATTTCTTTGCAATATCAGGCATATCACTCAACCAACCAAAATTTATATGTGTTAACTCTCTATCTAATGATTTTTCCATTTCTTCATATAATTCTGTTAGAATATCTAAATATCTTTTAAATTCTCTTTCTTTTTCTAGTTCCTTATTATGTTTCAACTTTAAAATATCTCTTATCACTCTTTATCACTTCCTTTTAATACAAACTCATCTTTTGAAAAACATAATTCTTCTTCATTTGGAAATTTAATTTTAAATGGTTTTTCTTTATTCCAATATTCAATACCTGTGAAATAACCTACTTTTCCTATATATTTATCATATTTTTTTAAACCTTTGTTTTTTGTAATAACAACAAAATCTCCTAAACAATATTTATTTTCATTTTTTAATATAAATAGTATTTTTCCTAATTTACTCTTGCATAATTTCATTTTTATCCTCCTTTTTTAAAATAACGAACTTAATAAACTGCGTAAAGTATATCTCCATTTACCATTTTTAAATTCTTTTCCATTTACATATATTTTACCATTTATCTGGACTACGCAATTGTTAAAGAATCTACTTTTTGGTTGATCTACTTTATGACCATTTATCCATAATTCATTACCTTTTTGTGTTATATTTACATATCTCATATTATTTATCTTCCCCTTTTGCATTAGCTAATAAACAAGTATCATATACTTCTTGAAATAAACTCATCATATTCATAAACTCATGATATAGCGGTTCTTCATATAAATCATGACTTATTTCGTTTATATTGCTTATTATATCTTGCATATCTTCTTTATTTTTTATTTTTTCAGTTGTTTCACTTATTTTTTGATATAATGTCATATGATTCATAGTTATTCAACCTCCTTTAGTATTTCTTCTATTTTATTTTTGACATCATCTAAGGTAAATAAATTTTCCATTCTAATATATGATACATAACCATCATTCCCATATTCACGAATTATCCCTTTATGAAATAAGATTTTAAATTGTTTTTCATCAAATATATTTGTTAAAACACCTGTTATTGTTATGTTATCTTCTATTTCGGGATATATATTTCTTATATCGTACATTACTCATCACTATCCTTTTTACAATGTATTACATTACCATTTTCATCAAACCTAACAGTTATACCACCCATATATACGCAAGTATCTCTTATATATTCAACTCCATATTGTTCATCACACATTGTTTGAAAACAACTATCATTGCCATTATCAATTTTTAATTCTTTATCATTCTCACAACCACATAATAATAAAATCATTATTATTAATATAATTATTTTTTTCATTCTTTATTCCACCTCATAACCTTTCTTCTCATACCACCATTTGAAAAACAATGCTGTTATCTTGAACCTATATTCCTTTATATACAAATGACTTATTTGTGTTTCATAATCTATTTTTCTTAATATTAAACTTGTCATATTATTACAGAATCACCCCACATTGATTTCTTATTATTTCTATTTCTTGTGTTGTATATCCTAATGCAATACATACTATTGCTAACACTATGCACAAGATCACTATTGCTAATGCCTTAATATCAAATTCCATCATAACTATTCTCCACCTTTATATCTACATTTTTACAACTTGCGAATCTTCTTTTTATTTTATAATCATATTCTGCTTTTCTATTTCTAAATATTATATTATGACAATGTGTACATTCGATATATGGTATTTTGCTTATAAAATTAACTCTATGACCACATTTACATACAACTCTTGTTGCATCTAAATAATTAGAACTAAATACACCTATATTATTATCTCCATTTTTTCTATTCCTTTTTTTACCTTTCATACTTTCTTTTCTCCTTTGCCTTTATTATTCTTCAATTTCTTTTAATATTTTAGATAGCTTAATGTCATCTTCATTATCTCGTGTTTCTAAAAATCTTGCTAATACTCTATATGGAACTGTTCTCTTACCTAGTTCATAATTTCTATATGTATTTATATTTAGGTTTAATAAATCTGCCATTTCTTGCTGATTTAATCTTTGTTCCTTTCTGTATTCTTTTAACATTTTCAATTTCTATCACCTCCTTGATAATAACAATTTAATACATATTGAAATAAATGTCAATACGTTTTGGAATATTTTTTAAAAAAATAAAGACTAGGTTTACACCTAATCTTTTTTATTCCTTTATCCATATAGGTAAGTCAACTAATACATTACCATCTTTTCTATCTTTTACCTTTAATTTGATATATTCTTCTGGTTGAGTAGGTGGTGTAGTTGGTGGTTCAGTTGGTTTTTTAGCAGGATAAACATTAGTCCATCCTTCTTTACTTGCTATCCATTGACCTCTATCTTTGTCTATTCTATACCAAGTATAACCATCATTTGCTCTTGTTTCATAGTAATTGTAAAAACCTCTTGTTGCTAGTCCTATTGCACCATCATTTACACTTGCACCATACATTACACTTAAATCATCTATTAATACTTCTATTTGATTTTTACTTGTATCTCTTTCTACATTTGGAGTTATTCCATTGATCCAGTATTGTACATCTGGGTGTTGATATATAAACCCTTTAAAATAGAAATTACTTGCTAAACCCCAACGGCCATTATCGTTGTTTCTTATTGCATTAAAGAATTGAGAGCCTCCCCAATCACTTTCACTTGTCATTATTTGGTTGGAGTTATCTACTCTTTCTACCACTGCTACATGTCCACAATTGCTATAACCACCCCCCCAACACATTATTGCTCCTACTCTTGCTTCTTGTCCTACTGCAAAACCATCTTGTATTGCTCTATCATAGAAATCACAAGCATTGCAATTAAGGTTGTCTATTGAAAACCCCTGTACATCTCTTGCCATACCCATTAACTCATTAAATCTACCACTTGCATAACCTACACAATTTGCTAAAACATTTGCGTGTTCACTCATTGGGTTTCCTTTAATACAAGTGCTATAACCACCACTACCTTTGGTTATATAAAATGGGTTGTCATAGGGAATTGATGTTCTCATTGTGAATTCAGCTGAACCAATTCCTTCTGGTTGTTTTGCATTTTCGTTTATAATTTCAACACTTGGTTCGTTATAATCTTCAAAGTTTTGAGTATTGAATAAGTATTGTACATTTTCATTAGGAATATCTTCTCTTAAAAATGCTTTTGCTACCATAGTTTGCATTTCTTTTGGGGCTTGTTCTATTCTTTCAATTATATCTTTATCTTTCATTCAATTACCACCTTTCATTTCTTGTTGTTCCTGTTGTTCTTCTTGGAATGCTTTTATATTTTCTTTTGCAAAGAAATATGCAAATGCCATTGCTAAATATACTAAAAAGTCTTTTGTTTCTACTTTACCTACTACAAAACCATATATTAATGTTGCAGTCAAAGATAAAGTAATTATTGTTCTCACACCTAATAATCTTTTTAATTCTTTCATTTTTATCATCCTTTCTAACTTGATTTTACATATTTTATTGTTACATAAGCAGTTTTTGATATTGTGCTATATACACTTGAAAACGAACAAAAAACATTTGCTGCTGTTAAATAGAATCTACTGTAATCATCTGCACTATTATAATGTCCTATTGTTTCACTTACACTTGGTGTTACCCAAAAACTATTTCCTTGATCTATCCACATTTTTGATAAATCGGCATTATCAATATTATGTGCTTGATTATAACTTGTTGATGTTCCTATATTCATTGTTATTGTCTTTTTATATATTTTTGAACCATCTATCCAAGTTTCGTCTGTTTCAACTTCATTACTTGAAAATGTATTTGCATCTTCTATATCATCTATTATTTCATTAATTGCACCCACTAAATCTGTTGCTGCTGTTTGTAAAGAAGAAATATCTCCTATTGCAGTATCATTATTATCTATTCCTGTTTCAATGTGGTTCATATTGGTTGCATTTAGTTTTGTTGTATTATTTACCCAATTTGTTGGTGTATAACTCATACTATTCATCCTCCAATTCTATTATTCCTTTTTTTGCAAGTTCTTCTAATAATTCATTAAATGCTCTTTCTATTTCTTTAAATTTGTTTATATCTAAAGGATAGATATTTAAGTGTATCTTCTTCATTATTATTCACTCTCCTCCATTTTCATATAACCTATTATATTTAATACCATTCTACCCATACCTGTATTTTCTGCTATTGCTTGTCTATTTGCTGTTGTTGTATAATCACTTGGTTTTGTTATATTTGTTCTAACAATTAATTGATTATTACCTTTATCCAATGATAAATATTCTGTTAAATCTATTGTTGTTATTTCATCTACACTTCCTACTGATGAAATATTTGGTGTATATGATGTTGTGTTAAAAGCATTTTCAATTTCTTCACTTGTATATAAATCATCTCTAAAAAAGTATGATGTACCTTGCCCCCAAAAAATACTATGTGTATAGTTTGTAAAACCTTTATAAAGTTTTAATTGCTTTGGAGAGCCTGTTGTTTCTATGTTTTGATAAGTAGATGTATTCATATAGCTTGTCATAACTCTTGATGTATATAATGTTAAATATGCTGTTTCAATAGTAAAATTATCTGGAATTGTATAATCTAAAACAGCATCTTGATACAAAACATTTTGTTGGTCATCAATGTTAAACCCTAATGGACTCCAACCATCTATAATACCAAAACTATTATATTGTAAGTTTGTAAGTATTCCATCCCCACCTATTACTTTGTTGTTATTTTCTAAATACACATTACCTTTAAATGAACCATTATTAGCAAACATATTTCCTTCTAAATCTACACCAAACCCATTATTAATTGTTGTATAACCTTCTAATTTTATTTTATTTGCATTTATTACTGCATTTCCGGGTGTAAGATTAATTTGTGCAACTATATCCATAATGTTTGTAAATGTATCTGTATAATCATTTTTAATCAAATATATAGACTTTAACATTGCTGTTGGATAACTATTAAATGCTAATGTGCTTGTTTCTTCAACTTGTATTTGTATTTCTTCTTGGGAATATTCTAATTCTTGTGTAACACCATCTATTTTTTCTTCTAGCCATTGTTTGCCTTCTTCATATACATATTTTAAGTAATTATCTTCATCATCATAATATAAGTCAGCACCTTGAAAATCTAAATAATATTCATTTGTACTATCAACAGTTAAAATTGTGTCTTTAGGGTATAAATCATCACTTATTGCTAAACTGCTTTTAATTCTTAACTGTTCTATATTACCAATTATTTCTAATCTATGCAATGTTCCAGTATAAGCACTTTCTAATGTTATACTACCTATACCCACTGTTTCATTTGAAAATATTTTTGTTTCAGCAGAAATCAAATCTATTTCGGCATTTAGATTATCTATACTTGTTCTTGCATATTTTCTAAATGCTTGTTCACCATTTACACTTACATTTTCTTTTCTTTGTTCTATTCCTATTTGTGTATCAAATGTATCTCTGTGTACACCTGTATAAGTATATGTTGTATTTGCTAGTGTTTTAAATACTACATTATTTGAATCATCTACTATTTCAATTAAATCATAAGGATCAATTGCAGGGTTTCCTAAAACTCTTTTTGTTGTTGCACTATCTATTTCAAAATCTTTTAATAAATCATAAATATTATCCACTTGTGTTTGTGATGTTATATAAGGGTTTCCACTATCAAGATATAATGTGTTTAATGTTTCATCACTACTTGTTTGATATTTTGTTATTCCTGTTTCATAAACAACTCTTTCTATTGAATATGGTTCTCCCTTTTCATAACTTTCTACTATATTAAGTGGTATTTGCCAAGTATATAAATCACTTAAATCTATTTTTGCTAATCTACCTTGTCTATCTATTGTTGCTATTAAACCGGCTTGTTCCATTAAATAAGCAACATAAGTAGAACCTTTTATTGTACTATCATATATTCCTACTAAATCACTATCACCAGCAAATGTTGTTATTGTGTTTGTAACTCCAGCTTTATTACATATATCATCTAATATTTGTTTTTTTGTTACTTGACCACCATATTGTTCTATTAGTGGTTGTGCATTATACCCAAAATCAAATTTTACTCTATTATCTCTTAATTTTAATATTATTTTTCCTTTATCATTTTCAGGTGTATCTTGTATATTAAATATTCCAAGAGGAACATATTCATAAGTATTTGCACTTACTAATGTTCCTATTGAAATTGTAACTTGATCTTGTATATCTTCTAAATCAACATTATGTAATATTAGTTCTATGCTTGTTGAAATAAAATTATTTAATGAGAATCTTTTAGAACCATCATTAGGAAGTATTCTTGCTATTCTTGTAAGCTTTTCAACATATCTATCTGCATCTTCTAATTCAACATTGTTAAACCAAATTTTAATTTTGTTTTTATCATCTTGACTATATATTTTTTCTAAATATGGGTTTTCTTGTGAAACATAATCTAAATCAATTATAAATGGTAAATCATCATTTGTTTGGGTAATGTTATTTACTCCTTCATACAAAAAGCCTTGTTGTAAAGCATCTTCTATATATAATGAAGTGCCTGACACATTTTTTATTAAATTTGTTATATATGCCATTTAAACACCATCCTATTCTTCTACAAAACCAAAGTTTATGTCTGTATATATATTTTTTGTTGGATCACTTGCATCAACTAAATATTTGGTATATGAAATACTTGCATTTCTATACATTTTTTTATTTACAAAACTCCAACTTGGTTCATAGAAAAACCTACATTCTAGCCACACATCAGTTGTCATATCTAACAAATTGTGTAATTCTGTTCCTGACATTGTTGGTATATTAAATTCTAAAGTTGCAACATCATGTCTTTGTCTATTTCTTACAGTATAACCAGCAGTATTTGTATAAGCATCTAAATCAACATCATTAGCACCAACAGTATGTTCTGGCAATGTATTTACACCACTTATTTGATAAGGAAATTCTTGAAATGCACTATTACTACCCCAAGCTCTTATATATAATTTATCATAATCACTATATGCCTCTGCCATATTTTAACCTCCTATCATTATTGGTGAACCATTATCTTTTGCCATATCTTGTAAATCAGTTATTACTTGTTTTGCTATTTCTTTGTTTCCAACTTGAACTATTATTGTAGGGTTTATTGATGTTCCTATACTACTAGAATCACTTAAACTTTGAGTTCCAAATGCCATTGAACTTAAATTAAGATTAGGAACATTATAATTATATTGTGCATCTACACTAGCATCTTTTATTCCATTTCTTAATGTGTTTACAATGTCTGTTGCTTCTTCTCTTAACATTGGCAATTGTCTTTCCATACCAACCATTATGGCATCCATTGAATAATCTCCAATTTTAGCATCTATTATAAGTTGAGCTGGTGAATGAATACCAAGTCCATTTTTCAAACCTGTTATAAAGCCACTTGCCCATTTTCCTATTTTTCCTTTAAAGTCCCACATACCATTAAATATACCATCAACAATAGCTTTGCCTATATCACCCCAATTTATTTGCCATATTTTATTCATAAAATAATTAAATAAATTTTGTGGGAAATTAAGTATTTTTTGTGGTATTGATAAAAAAACATTTCCTATTTCATTTAATATCCACAATGCTATTTCTTTCCAGCTTTTTTCTTTTACTTTTTCATAAAAACTTCTAAATGACATACCTACAATTTCACCAAATTTTTCTGGTAACTTATCTAACCAAATATTAAATTCTTCTAGTTTTTCTATTGCTTTTGGTATAAAGTTGTTAATTGAATTTATTGTATCATCTATCCATTTATCAAATCTTATAGTAATTTTTGTCCAATACTCATCCCAACTTTTCCAAACATCTTCAATTGTTTTTGTAAAATCATCAAATGCTTTATCAAAATCTCCTTTAATTAAATCATCAAGGACTTTTACTGTTCCACCAACAATTGTTGTAATTTCATCAAACAACCAAGAAAATGTGTCGTATATTGTTCCTGTAAACAATTTAACAGCAGGTTCTATTATTGTATATAAGTCTTTAAAGAAAGTATCTACACTATTTTTAAAATCTTCATTTGTATTATAAGCATATAATAATGCTGCACCTACTGCTAATATTGCTACAACTATACCAGCAAGTAAACCAGTAGAAATACCTAGTGTTGCTGCCAAACCTTCAAATGCACCTGTTAATTTTGTTACACCAGCAAATAATTTACCTTCTTTTCCAAGAACAATTAATTCTTTTACATTAGCAAACTTTATTAAACCAATTTTATTTAGAACTTTTAGTATCATATTTATTCCACTATATATTGTTCCACCTACTGCTAATGCACCAAGAACTGTTCCACCTGTTATATGGTCAAATTTAAAACTTACTTCTCCTGTTTCTTTATCTACTTTTTTTGTAAACCCTAACCACTCCATTATTCTATCTCTTATTTTTGTTGCTTTCATCTCTACATCTGTTAATCTATTTTGATAATCAGCAAAAGCATTATTAAATGCCTCCATTAATTTAGGGTTTATCCCACCTGTTGCACCTGCACCACTTGAAGTTTGTGAACTTATTACATTTAGTTTATCAAAACCCCTTAAACCACTTTTTAATTTTTCAGCACTTTCAGCAGCAGCATCAAGACTTTCTCCAAAATCTTCTACATTTCCTATTGCACTTTCATCAAAGAAATCAAATTGATCTAATTTATAACCAAGCAGACTTGCTATTATTTTTGCAATTTCATTTAATACCATTAAAACAGCATTTAAGTATGGTAATACTTTGCCTAGTGTTGCTATAAATATATTACCAACATTTCTTTGTAGTCTTTGCCATTGCTCATTCATTATACGAATTTGATTTGATGGGGATTCTAATGTTCTACCCCAGTCATTTGTTACACCACTTAATTGTTGAGTTATACTTACCATTATCAATAATCTTTTTTCAGCATAACTTAATTGTGATATTTGTTTTTGTATATCTAAATTGTCTAATGTTTGTTGCAATGTTGCTTGTGTTATATCTGCACCTAGTGAACGAATTGGTTTTGTTTGTCCTGCTAATGCACTTTGTAATATCGAACTCGATCTATCTACATCTATATTGTATAAAGAAGAAATATCTATTGCTAATTCAGTCATAAGTTTAGAAACCTTTTCTCCTGTTTCTTCTGCCAAACCCATAGCATTAGATAATTGTTTAAATTGTGATGTTGTCTTAACCAACCAATCTTCATCTAAACCATACATTTCACTTAATTTGTTTACAAATTTTGTTGCTTCTGTATAATTACCTCTAAATGCAACTTGAAACAAGTTAAAATCTTCTAGGAATGCTGTTGATTTTGATGTCATTGCACTAAAACCTTCTACAACCTTACTTAAACCTCTTGCAAATGTCCTTAATGCTGTATAATTAAATGCTAGATTAAAATTTTTACTCATCTTGTCCATATCGTTACTAACACTTTTTGTACTCTTTGCACTTGATTCTAATTGTTGTGCTGCACCTTTATCAATGCTACCAAGAACACTTTTTATTTGATTTAATGTTTGTGCATACTTTTCTAGTTTCTTTTCTCCTGTAACATAGTTCTTAAACTTAATGCTAACATCAGTTTGATTGTCCATTAGTAAGTTCACTCTCCTTTCTATTTAGTTTTATCTTTGTTTTTTATACTTTCCAAATATCTTCTCTTTAATGATCCTTGATACATTAAAGTTTTTTGGAATCTATCATACATTTCTTTTTTCTTTTTCTCCTTTATTTCACTATCTATTTTTTCTTTTCTTTCTTTATCTATTTGTAAATATGGTTTTTCTGGATATGTTGGTAATTCTCTGGTATCTTTATGTTTGCTAAACATACCACTTAACACTTTAATTAAATTACCAACTAAATTACCATTACCTCTATGTATATAATTGCCCAATAACCAACATTCATAATCTATTTGTTCAGCTTCTTTTTTCTTTTTTTCTATATAAAAAGTACGATATGAAACAAACAATTGTGGATCATCTCTCCAAAATTCTTCTGCACTCATACCGTACTCTATTGCTAGTGGATAAAGATAATTACAATAATATTCATAATAAGAATTGTTATATTTTGTTTTTAATATATCTTCATCATTATTATCTTCTATTTCTTCTTGTTGATTTGGGCATTCAAGTTTTTTCTTTCTTCGTTGTATTGTTCTCTTATTTCAACACATTCTTGTAAATATTTACCATATTGTTCAGCTAACCACTCATATTTTTCATCATCTTCAAAATAAGGTTTTAATATTTCTCTTACTTTTGAAATATTAAAGTGGTGATTAGGGTTTAGCCAAATAAGAAATGCCCTTTCTACTATGTCTTTAAGTTTCTTTTGTTTAAGTTCTATTTCTTCATCAAGTTTTTCTTCATCTATATTTAATTTGTTTAGGTCGAAATCATCTGTAAGTTCTTCTTCATCTAAATAATCATATAAGTCTTTTCTAATCATATTCATAGATTTTTCTATATTGCATAGTTTATCTATTTGTAAAAAACTTTCTCTATTTAATTCAAGAGTATATTCAACACCGTTTAATTCAATTATTTCATTTTTTTTCATATTTGTAATTATCTCCTATCTCATAATTTATTTAATTTAATCTTATTGACTATTTATTTGGCATTTAAGAGAGTTTTAATATCTTGGTAATGATTTATACTATTTCGATAAAAACTCTCTCTATTTGCCTTTAAATTAGTTATTATTCAACTACTACTAATATTGTTCTCTTAAATGAAGCATAATTAGTTTTTGATGTAGTTAATGTTACTATTGTTGAACCTGCTGCTACACCTGTAATAGTTAATTTGTGAATATCTGCACCAGTTCCCATTGTTGCTGTTGCAGTTGCAGTTGAAGCACTTGATGGTGTAATTGTTGCATCTGCTGGAGCAGTAGTTAAATCATATACTTTAGTATGATTTGTTGCACTTGAACTTGCTGCTAGATAAATAACTTCATCAATTCCACTTGTAAATACTGCTGTATCTTCTACTAAAGAATAACAATTTTCTACATAAGTATCTTTTGATGTAGGTGTAATAGTAAGTTGTCCTTGTTCTAATGAACCTACTGCTGTACTATTTGCCATTTTTGATATAGTTCCGCTAAACTTAAAGCCACTAAAGTCTGGTAATAGTCTTAAAAAGTCTAATACCTTACCTTCGTTTTCTTCAATTACATTTAAGTTATCTCTATGTAAGAAGAAAGGTATAGTTTTTTGTGGGTTTTCCTGTCTACCTTCAACACTTGTTGCTTGTCTATTTCCTATTGCTGTTTTATCTAATTGGTTTGGAGTAGAACCATTTTCACCAGTTTCTTCTACTGGTAAGAAGATAGAATACTTTCCACTTGCCTTTTTTACAAGTAAAGCACTACCTTGATGTTCACTTAATGCTCTATCTTCAATGCTATTCATATTAATATATGACATTTATAAATCATCTCCTTATTATATTTTTTCTGGCATTTCCTATCATACATTGATATTGTATTACTAATCTTAATATGCTTGTATCAAGATTAGGTTCTGGAGAATACCTTGTTCTTTTCATATTTATTTTATTAAAAAATTCTTTTGTTAGTTCTCCTAACTCATCACTAATAACTTGTGAAGTAGTCACAATGTTTGTTCCATTTACTTTATCTTTAGTATATATGTTAATAGTAAAATACTTTTGTTCATAGTATTCTATTTTATCAATGGTTGCATTATCAGTATCAACATCATTATTTAAAGAAAAAACAATAGTTGGAAATTTACTTATAGTGTTAGTAGTATATTTAGTTACTATTGGAGAATATTTTGAATTTTTTTGCATATATTCTTTATATAAGTTATATATCTTATCATAATCACTCATTTTAACTATCTCCTTTACTAAAATATTCTTTAACCCATTTAGGTAAATTTCTTTCAATATCTATTGCTGTCATTCTATATATTTCAAAACCTTTATAACCTTCATACTTTATTCCTGCTTTACCAAGAACATTTTTAGGCAAATACCAACCACTTTCATAGTTGTTTACATTATATTCCCAAGCATTAGGGTTATTTGTTTCAATTCCTACAACACCAACACCATATTCAAATGCTAAAGCTAAATTAAACATTTCATCTTTATAATTACTTATATTGTTTTGTTTGCCACTTACATTTGCTGGTATTTTAGCATTATTATATATTATAAAACCATTTTCTATATTTTCTATATGATTACTTGTTTTATATATTTCTATACTATCATCATTTGTTGTATTTCCTGCTACTAGAAAACCATTTATGTAATCTTGCAATGTTTTCCAACATTTTTGTTTTATAAATTCTTGAAATGATGTATCTTCTTTCATTTTCATCATAGATTCAACATATTTTATCTGTTCATCTATTTTTTTAATACTATCAACATTGGTTTCTATTCTAAACATTATTTATCTTCTTTATTTGCATTAAAAATAGGTTTCTTTTCTTCAACTTTTTTTTCTTCTAATTTCCACTCACCAGTTCCAAGAAAATCTCCTGCTATTTCTTTTTTTACTTCTTCAATAGCACCTGTTTTAATGTTTTCTATCTTTACTTTTTCCATTTATGACTCCTCCTCTACATTATTTTTTTCTTCATTTATTTCTATTATGTTATTATCTTCAATTATATTTTCTAACACTATTGACACTTTAGTATTTTGCGCCCTACATGACCTTACTATATAATTAGCATTTTCTCCATTTACTCTTTCTCCCTTTGGAGTTCTACCATATAAGTATGCTAGATCAAACTCTTTTATCTTATCTTTATCATCATAATCAATTAACAATGATACAAGTTCTTTTTTTGTTTCTCCAAAAGCACTCATAAATGCTTGTATATCTCTAAAGTTCATAGGTTGATAATTTGCTTTGCCAAAGTAAAATGGTTTGTTATATTCTACTATTTCATTATTATAATCATCATATTTTATACCTTTTTTAGTTGCAATATATAAACCTTTGTTCCAATTTTGAAATACATTGTTTTTAGGGTTGAATTTCTTCATCTTCACTCACCTCAATATAACCTACTATTGGTTCTATTTCTCCTCTTAACTCATTGCTTATATATGTGCTATCTCTTGTCCAAGATAAACCATTTTCGGCATAAGATTTTAAACCTATTGTTCCTATTTGTTCATATATTTCAGTGCAACATCTTAATTGCCAATTTTTATATCTTGTTGGTAATTCTAATTTTGAATAATCTTGATATGGAAATCTTAAAGAAAGCCCAACATATTTGCTATCTTCAAGAAGCCTATTTAATACCTTTGTATATGTGCTATTATCTGTAAACACATCTTTATCAAATTCTATTCTTTCTTTTAATAAATCAAATTGTGTTCTTGTTGAACTTTCCATAAGTTATCTCTCCTTTATATTATCCTCTTGAAATTATTCTTACAATAGGAATTAGTTTATTATCAACATAAGTTTTGCTAACAGCATCACCATCATTTGCTAATTCCCAGTTAGAACCAGTTGCTAATGCTGTATTTGTTGGTGATACAGAACCAGTTCCTTTATATGAAATTAAGTATGGTACAATGATTTCTCTTACACGAGTTACTAAATCTGTGAAACCACCTTTTGTATAAGCATCTCTTACGATTTCACTTGCTTTTTCAACTCCTAAATCTTCATATTCAAAGAAACCTTTTTGGAAGGCATAAGATACATATTTTTTACTTGCAACTACATAATCGTTTGCTGCAACATCTGCTGGATAAAAGTCACTTGCTTTTACATCACTTAATTTGATTTCTCCATCACTTGGTGAACTTGATACTACTAATAATGCACCAGTAGTTCCAGATGTAGCTTCTTCATATCCATTTAGTTCTTGAACTTCATCATCAACTATTACTAATCTACCATTAAAAGTTCCAATAGTTAAATCTCTTTCAATTCCATTAGCATCAGTATATTTTAAGAAATCAATTAGATTTAAACCTTCTAGGTTAGTTGATACTACACTGTGCATAAAGATTATATCTAATTTTGCCTTATGATCTCCTAATGCTTTTTGTGCAGCTCTATTCATAGCATCTGCACCTAAATTAGCAGCAGTTCCTTCATTTTCACTAATATCATAAGTATGTTTAGAAACAAATTCACCATTTGCACCACCAGTCATACCAAAGATACCTTTAAGAATAGATAATACTGTTCCTTGTCTTTGCTCATCCCAATAATCTTTAACTTCTTGTGCTTCTGCCATAAAGTTAGTTCCTGTTAATTCAGCAGCAAAGTCATATTCTCCCCAAGCTTTTGCTCTACCATAAGCAATTTTTCTTTGTTGGAAAGTAATTCTTTCAGTTCCTTTTTCAATATCTGTACTTCCATCATAGTTAGTTGGTGTACCACCTAATCTACCTTTAATTGGTTCTTCGATAGCATAACCACCAGTTTGTTCACTTAATTTTGCTTTGTATTTATTTACATTTGTAAATAAACCATTTTTGATTAATGAATTTTCTTTTGTACTTGGTAAAGTTCTTAAATATCTTTCAAATACTTGTTCATTAAATATTTTACCTCTGTAAATTTCCATATTTTTTCTCTCCTTTTTGTTTTATTTTTTTATTATTTTAAATTATTAAATTCTTCTGGATGCTCTTTAATAAACTTGTCTTGTTCTTCTGCACTTAATGACAAGAATTTTTCATTTGTCATAGCATCACTTTGTTGAGGTACATTTGAAATAGTAGGTTGAACATTCATTGTTACTAGACTTTCTTTTGTTTCTTTTGCAATTGTTTCTTTTTGACTTTCAAACTTTGCTTTTAATTTATTAGCATTGTTTACTGTTGCTGTTTCATCATCACTTACTAACATATTAATTATGTCATCATCTAAATCTAACCCTACTAATATATCTTTAGCTTTTGCTGTATTAACAATTATTCTTGAATTTTTAAGGTTTTGTTCAGCTTCCTTTTTCATTTGTTCAAGTTTTTCTTGTTCAGTCATATTTGCTTTGTTTATTTCATCTAGTTGTTTTTTTATTGCATCATAGTCACTATATTTACTATTTTGTTCAGTTAAGTTATTAACTTTACTTTCTAAATCTTTGACTTTATCACTTTCATCTATATGCCATTGATTTAACATATTAGTAATTTGTTCCTCTGTTGCATTTTCTCCTAATATTTCTCTTGCTTTCTCTCTATTCATTTTTTATCTCCTCCTTAACGAATAGTTGATAACGGACAACTAACAAACCAATTAGAGATTATATTTAGGTGGGATAGTTGGAGTTGCACCAACCGAATACTCTAATTTCCCATTTAAAGGAACATTTTATTGTTCCTGATTTTCTATTTGTGTATTATCTTGTAATTTATTAGAAGTTTCATTTATTTTGTTTTCATTATTGTTTGATGCTCTATTTTCAAGTTCTATTTGAATATCTCTCATTTCTTTCTCATATTCTTCTTGCATTTTAGTAACACTTAAAGGATCACTAAATAGATTAATTACAGCATTTCTTACCTCTGGTGGTATATTTGCAGATTTTAAATTTAATAATGCTGTTGTCTTTGTTAATAAGTTATCACTTAAATCTCTACTAAACTTAATATCTATATCACTAATCTTTAAGTTTTTAATTCCACTATTTTTGCTTTCTCTACAGATTTTAAGAATAACCTTTAAAGAATCTCTATCACATTCTTTAAATGAGTTTTCTTCATTTTGTATTCTTACACTTGCACTTGTAAAACCTTGCCCTGTTAAAACTGCTTTACCAGTTTCAGCATTACTTATTTCACCATTTTGTGTAGCTTGTGGAACACTTAATATACTATGCAATGCACTTAACTTTCTCAAATAATATATTTGTGTGTCTAAACTCTTTAATCTTGATTGTAACAATTCTACACTTGCTTTTTTTTGATCAGTAGATTTAATTGATACAGCACCATATTTTTTTATTGCATTCATACCTTTTTCATCTACTTCTGCATTTGTAAATACCATTATTGAGTTTACAAAACCCTCTATATCATCTTTATCAAAGTTTTCTACATCATTTATATCATCTAATATATCTTTTACAAGTTCTAGCATACTTGTTCTCTTTTTATTAAAGTAATATTCTTTTACAATGTGTTTATTCAATACTATTGGTTTAATGCCACCTTCAACAAGTTGTAAATTACCATTTTTATCATTTATAGTATATTGTTTGTTTCTAGTATATACTGTGTATTCATTATAATTTATTGCTCTATTTTCAGGTTTTCCAGTTTCTGGGTTTACCTCACTTACAATATATTGCATATCAGTTTGAACATAAGCAAGTAATTGTTCGTGATATATTGAGTTTGAATAAACAACTTCTGTATTTAATACATCTAAATTAACAATATCAAATGGTACTTCATCATCTTCATTTATTTCACTACCAACTGTATATCTAAATGCTCTACCACAAGTGAAAATATCTTCAAACAAATCTTGGTCTTTTTGTGCTTTGCCCTCATAATTAACATAACTATTCAACTTTGAAATTTCATCATTTGCAACATCATTTAATGGGGCATATTGAATTGGTTTCCCTAGTAAAAATGCTTTTTTCCAGTCCATAAATGCAAATGCCCAATTTTCTACACCTTTATTATTTATATCAGTTCTTGTTAATTTAACTTTGTTCTTTATATCTTGATCTCCATATAAATAATCTTGTAGATATTTGCTTTCAGTTCTATTTGTATCGTGAATAGCAATACTATTGCTTAAAATATCGTAAACTTTATTTAGTATTTCTTTATCAGTTCCAGACAAAAATTCTTGTTCTGTATATGGGGCATAAATTGTAGTCCTTCCAAATGTCTTATACATATATACACTCCTTTGCCTTGTTAGAGTATAACTCACTTTAAATCAATTATAATTTATAATAAAAGCATTATTTTGTCAAATTATAAACAAAAAAGACAACTTATTACATAAATTGTCTTACAAAGTCTAATGGTTCAGCTATCTGTGGCTTGCTTCGTTCTTCAATAATTTCTAAACAAAATAGTGCAACTTCATCAGCACCATCATCATGTACATTCCTACCAATGGCACTATATGTTGTCAATTGTTCCATAAATCTTCCTACATCTGTGTTAATACCAAATAAACCTTTTGCTGGATATATTATTCTTTTTGTTGCTGTTCCTTTAGCTATATCTATTCTTTGTGCTTTTGGCATAGTGTTATACTTTTCTATAATAGTACACCAACTAATACCTCTTGCCTTTAATCTTTCTTCTATTGCTTTTACCAAACCTTCATTAGCATTTGTTTCTACTACTAATTCGACAGTATGATGTTCTACTATTTTATCTACAATGTCATCATATAATTCTGTGGTTGCTGTTTGAGTAAATATACAATCTATAAATTCCCAATCTTCATCATTATATTGATATATCCCAAATGCAAAGAAATCTTTTCCACTTTTTCTATTACAATCTATTGCACCTTTTGTATATTGATATTTGTTTATAGGTATTGCTGTATATGTCTTTAGATTTTTATAATCAAAAGGTAAACCATCAGGTGGTATTGGGTTTTGCATAAAGTTGCATTCCCACAAATAAGTAGATATACTATTTTTTTTATCTAATAATTCTTGTGTTGTTGCAATTTCAGGGCAGTTACTTTTACCATCTTCATTTAATGCTGGAACTTTTATAATTACAACCTTACCATCTTTACTTACTTCGGTAAAATCAAATTTAGGGTGTTTAACAAATTCCCTTTTTGATTTTTCTAATTCTATTACTTGTGTCATCAAATCATAAGGTGACCATATTGTACCAGCTAATACAAATTGTTTTGGATAACCCTTTGCTGTTCTTTCTGTCCAAACTAATTGATAATCTTCAAATAATCTTCTGTTTAAATTCATATCTAAACTTTCATCAGGGTTCTTATACATATCATCACAAAAGGTACTATAATATGATCTAAAACCAACTGTATTACTATCTCTTGATTTTGCTATATAACTTGCTGCTTTTGTATTACCTTTTACTTTCCATTCACTATCAGTTGCTTTTAAAAACAACCCTTTAGGATCATTCTTATAACTTAAATTTTCAAAAACATCTCCAAATTGTTCTGTCATTATAATATTCATTATTGTTCTTGACATTTGTTTTACTAAATCATCATTTGAACAAATTGACAAAAATGTTCCATCTTGGTCAGTTCCAATTCTAAAGGCGCAATATTGTGCATAAGTATAAGTTTTTGCCCAACCAGAAGGTAAATTAACAATTAATGTTAAATCTTTTTTATTCCAACACATATAGTTTAAATAGTATATGTACGAATCTAATATTTTTACTCTTGGTTCAAAAACTTTGTTTTTCATATCCCACTCATAATATATCAACCAATGTAAAAATGACCTTCTTGCAGAATATCTATAACTTTTTTTTAATAGATTATGATAATCTACAAGTCTTTTATCGTTGTTATCAACATTTATAAGCAAGTTTAATAATGGTATATATCTTTTTATAATCATATCACAGCAATTAATTTCGTTTAATTTTATATAAACATCAAATAGTTGCATTAGTGTATTAGAAAGTTCATAAACTTGTTCAAATGGTATCTTTTTCCCATAACTATAACGAAAATTATTTTCTAGTGTTTCAAGTATGTTCTCTATTGTCTTTTCAATTTCTTCTTTCTTCATTAGCATACCTCCAATAATAATTATATGCTTTTTTATGATCTTTACATCTTTTTGCTATTGTGCTGTTATCATATCCAAGTGTTCTCTTTATTTCATAACCATTTTTATGTATTGCAATTTTATTCATTTCTAAATCATATTGTATAATTGGTTTTGATATTTTTTCTATTGTTTTTATGTTCCTAGTCCCATAATTTGAATTATATTTAATTGTACACCACTCTAAATTATCAATATTATCATTAGTTTTATTTTCATCTTTATGATTAACTTGCAAGTCTTTTAAATTTATTTTATTTCTATCTTCGTAAGGCATACTTTTAAAATTATTTTTATCTAAAAATGTTTCTGCCATTAATCTATTTACTCTTTCATGTCTTTTATTACCATCTTTATATAAAAAGACAGTATGGTATCCATCTTTATCGACAGGCATACTTAATTTTATAGTTTTTTTATGTCTTGCATTTGGTTTTGGATAAGTATAAACAATTCCATTTTTAGTTATTCCATACCTTTTTTCATATCCTTTAATATCATATATTTCTTCCATATTATCTCTCTCTTTCTACCAAAAACAAAAGAGATACTTATATGAATAGAATAGGCAAATTACTGCTAGATGACCCACCTAATCTACTCATATAAATATCTCTAATGTCATCTAGCAACTATTATTATATTATTTTTCCTTGTTTTTGTCAAGTTCAATAACTTTTACATTGAACTTCTTAATTTCTTCTAATCTTCTATTAATTTCGTTTAAATCAACATTTGCTGATAAATTAACATTAACATTTGGTTGGGGTTTTTCCACTACTTGATTTTCGATTTTCATTCTAGTAATTGTGCTTTTTTCTCTTAATTGCCCTGTTTGTGCTAAAGATACATTACCATTAAAACACTCATCATATATTTTTTCACACAAATTCATCATATCGACATCACCACAATTTCGGTAATTATTGAGAGTTTGTAATGTGATCCCACTAAATTTGCAGAAATGAGTTAAAGTGGGTTGGAATATTCCTATATTCATATTTACTTGTTCTATTAAATACATATACAAATCCCAAACAATTGACAACTTTTCTGCACTATATTGTGGTATTTTAGATGATATTGGGTTTATTGAATTAAAAAAATATGTAGATATTAAATATGGGTTTACTTTTTTTTCTTCATTTCCATGCCTATCTACTACAATTTCTACATATTTGTTTTGAAATTCATCTAATTTTGTAACCAATTCATTTTTCTTTTCTTCTACAATAGCAGGTAAATTATCTATTTCTGCATCAACATAAAATTTTTCCAATGTTCTTACTTTGTTTTTATTGTCTAACATAATATAATTATTATCTTCTTTTAATTTCTCTTTCTTCATTTTTTCTCCACCTTTTGCCTAAATATTAGCATAATTTGTATTGATAGTCAATTTTGTGATATTATATAGAAAAATACAAAGGGAGATTTTATATGTTAGAAATAAATATACCAGTAAACCCAAGATCAAAAAAAAATAGTCAAGAAATAGTTTTTAATAAAAAAACAGGACATAGGATGGTTATACAAAACAAAAGATATACAGAGTTTGAAAAAGAGTGCAAAAAATACTTACCTAAATTAGAAAAACCAATTAATTATCCCATTAATCTACAATGCAAGTTTTATGTATGTGATGCAAGAAAAAGGGATATTGCTAATTACCTAGAAGCAATACAAGATGTTTTAGTAAAATATAATGTGTTAGAAGATGATAATTACAATATAGTAGCAAGTATAGATGGTTGCAGTATGGAAATAGATCGAGATAAACCTAGAGTTGAAATAACAATAAAAGAACAGGAATAAAACCTGTTCTTTTTCTGTGAAAAAAAGAATTATTATAAAGGAAAGCAAGTTGAAAAAAATGAAAAAATCAACTTGCATTTTAATTTTATATAATTATCTTTTTTTTGTCAATTTTCACCTAACTAACCATACATATTCTACATTTCTATTTCTACAATCAAATGTATCGTATATTATACCGTTTTTGGAACAAACAATATGATTTCCTGTTGTAATTAACAAAGTATTATTTGGAAACATACCAGATATTTCTCCTACTGTTCCATACAAGTCATATAATCTTTTATATGTTCTATCTAAATATCCCCTTACAAAATCTTTTTTGTCTAGCAATGTACCTTCATATTGTGCTATATCACTTAAATAATCATAAACTTCATCCCATGACTTATTTGTTGCACAAGATAAAGCTCTTAAAACACAATCATCAGTAAACCTATTTACAGCATTTGCATTATAAAATTTATACATTCTACATCATACTTTTTTGTAATGCTTCATTTAACATTTGTTTTTGTTGTGGTGTTTCAGCTTCTTCGTGTAATACTTTAATAAAATCTTCTAGTGCTTTTACCATATAATGAAATGATTTGTCAGTTTCTTCTCCTGCACCATATCTTTCACGATTTTCCATATATCTACCATATTCTCCATACATTCTATCCATATCTTCTTCACCACGATATTTAGAATCTACACCCCTTCTACCGTAACTACCTCTACCATATTCTCCATAGGCATCTCTACCATAACTATCTCTGCCATAACTATCATATCCTGCCCTTCTTCCACCATAATTGCCATAGTTTCCATAATTTCCGTACATATTCATATCCTCCTTCATACTTTTAATTTCATAGGCATCTTTTTCAATGTCTATTAATTTATAAAGACTTTCTAGGTTATTGTTTTCTGCTAAACCTTGTTCTAATATTTGTTTCATATATTTTTTGGTTTCATCAATAACTCTATCATCCATTATTTGTCATCTCCTTTCTTTAAAAGGTTAATTATTTCTTCGTTTTGCTTTATTATTTTTTTTAAGTATTTTTCATCTTGTGTTTGTAATTCATTCATTAAATCACTATTATTGTAATCTTTAAATAATATTTCTAAACTTAATGCTTGTAATACTAAACTCAAATTATCTACCACATTATTTTTCATTAGTTATTTGTCCTCGATAAATTAAATGTAGCATTTGTAATAATTGGTATTTCTGTTTCTATTGGTGTTGTTGGATCACTTGGTGTTGGTACACTTGGAACAGCACCTACTGTTATATTTGTAGTTGCTCTTGGGCATACTTGGAATTTTCTATTAAATGAAATCGTTTCATAATCATCAGCAGCAGCAAGTGTTACTGCTCTTACTGTGTCTGGTAATAATATTCCATCTTCATATAAACCAATTGCTACTACACCAGCAGTTGCAGAACTAATAGAAGCACTAAAATTTACATTATAATATCCATTATATCCATTCCCTAATATTTTAAATATAGGGTTTCCATTTTGGTAATCTAACCAACCACCATTACAACAAAAAGCACATCTTGTTCTTATATTAGTTGCATCAAATGTTATTGGGCTTGAATTACTTGATAATACAAGTGGTTCATTAATAATTGTTTGTATCATTTTATATCTCTCCTCTCTTAATAAAAAAGAATAGGAACTGCCCTATTCTTTATAAAAATTAGCAAATTCCTGTAATCAGGTTATCGTATTCGATTTATGCTTAAATTAAACCAGTTGAAAAGTTTGCACCACATCCACAACTACCATTGTTGTTGCAAGTGAATATAGGTGTTCTACCATATACTGGAGTTGTTGGAACTGGACAGTTGCTTAATAAGTTGTATAAGTCAGTATTTGCTTGTACAAAACCTTGTCTTATACTTGCTGTTTGTTCTACTTGACTAGCTTGTAAATCTTTCATTAAGATTTCTCTTTGTAAGTCAACTATCTTTTCGTTCTTTGCATCAATCTTGTCTTGGCATAATTGATCTAAAATTCTTTGAGTGTTAGCAGTTTGGTTAATTAATACATCTTTTAAGCCATCAGCAAGTGCTGCTCTATCAGCACAATTTTCAGCAAGAATAGTTGAGTTTAGATTAGCAATACCTAATCTATTTTCACAGCAGCAATCATCTAATCTTTGACCAATGTTATTAAAACCAGTTAATGTTGCAATTTGGTTATTAAAGTTTTGTTGCATATCTGCCATTTGTCTATTATTTGCAGATATTTCAGCATTGTAGAAACCATTTGAAACAGTTTGGTTCATATCAGCACAACAATTACATAATTGAGTTGCTAGTGCTGCAATACCATCTCTTGTTCCTTCTAATTGATTAGATAAGTGTAATGTGTCAAAACCATTGTTAGTATTATTCATAATGTCCTTTTGACCATTAGATAGCCAAGCATAACCATTATCAAAACCATTGTTTCCAAAACCACCATTACCATTATTTCCCCAACCAAATAAAAGTGCTAGTAAAATAATTGCCCAAATACCATCTCCACCAAAGAAACCACCATTACCACCAAAACCACCATTACCATACATAATAGGGTAAGGATAGAAACCATTTCCATTAGTAGTAGCTAATTCTACTGTTGGTTGTATTCCAGAACTTCCATTCATACTTACATTCTCCTTTCTAAATATTTTTAATCTATATCAAAAAACTATTTGTTTTTGATACCATATTGTTCTAATTGTTCACTTGTTACACCATAACCATTGGCAAATTTAATAAAATTTTGCATTTGTTCTGGAGTGTAATTGTTTGTTAATTGATTTAATAAATCTTGTGGGTTATTTTGATTTTTTATTAGATTTTGTAGTTGTTGGTATGTCTGTGGGTTCTTCATCTTCACTTGTTGTTGTATCTGGCTTACTAACATTTGTAAGGGGTTCATCATTTTGCTTCATTCCTTTCTTCAATTCTTCTATTTGTGCCATTAAAAATTCTATTTTAATGTCTTTTTCATCTCTAGGTATTATTTCATTAAGTTCATAAGTTTTGATTTCTCCTTTAGTGTTTTTTATCCATACAACACTCATATCTTTACTAAAATATGGTGTATCTCCTATTACCATATTTCTACCCACTTCTTCCATAGATGCTGCATATCTAATTACATCTTTGTTAGATTCAATAGGTTGAAAGTTTTGAGTTAAATTAATAGGTGTAGGTTGTTGTGTTGGTTGTTGCATTTGAGTTTTTATGTTTTCTAGTTGTCTTATTTGTTCATTAATTCGATCTACATTTTGTTGTTGATTAAAATTACTTAAATAAGGGTTATTAAACATTTTTACCACCACCTACAATTATGTTAATAATTGGTTGTTGTTCTTCTTTTTTAGGAAAATCTAATAACATAAGTAATAGTAAAGACATTACCCAAAAACTATTGTCATTGTTTGTTTCGTTTAACAATTTATTAATGTCATTTAATTCTTCTTCACTAAATTTATTTTCTTCTTCCTTGCTTTCCTTTAAAATTTTTTCTAATAATTCACTAAAACCAATTTCCATAATAACCATCCTTTCTACAAAAAAATAAGAAAGGAACTAGCAATTAAGACTTTTCAAAATGTGTTTTAAACAAATCTAATAAGTTTGCTATAATGTTCCTTTCTTGACTTAATTAAACCAAAAAAAAGAAACTTAATTTCTTTAAGTTCCTTTGAATATATCTTTAAATTACCTTTAATATTTTTTTCTTAACTTTTTTCCATTGATAAGTAATTGTGCTTTCACTAACACCAAGTTGCATTGCCATACCTACTTCTGTTAAATCACCTTTTAATTTCATATCAAGTATTTTTTCTTGTAATTCTGTTAAATAAATCTTTGATTTTATTTCTTTAATTTCTTCTTTAGTAAATTCTAATTTCATAGGATACACCTACTTTTTCTTTTTACCCCTACCAGATAAAAATGCCCCACATGTCTTACAATGCTTTCTTCCATTTTTATCAGTAGTTGTTTGTGATTTTCTATATTTATATGTTTTAGTTATCGTTTGCTTTGCCATTGTTTATAGCACCATCATTTCCTATATAATTATGATAACCTTGTTCACTATCTTGTGAAATTGTTTCAGTATATGTTCCTGTGTCATTTAAAACATACACCAAATATCCAATAGTAGAAAACCACATTACTAAAACTATAATTAATGTAATAAATAACCTTTTATTTGCACACTTGCAAGATTTTAATAGTTCCATTGCAAGACTTTCTTCTTCTATAACTTTCATTTTTTGTTCCACCTTTTCTATATCTTCCTTTATTGACAATTTTTATGCCCCCTTATGATACATTTTTACATGATTATCAATAGCTTTGTCTATTCTATCATCAATATCCTTATCATATCTATCTAATTTAGCCAAAATCTCCTTAATATCTGCTTTTAACTCTTTTAATTGATATTCAATAAGTTCTTGATGGTTTTCTTTTGTACTTTGAATAGCATCTTTTTTTCTATTGAGAGAAAAAGATACAACCCCCAAAACACAATTTATAATTGTAATTGCTAATGCTATTGTTAATTCCATATAAATTGCACCTCACTTTTGTTCAATTATAATATAACATTTGAATAATATTTTAGTCAAATCTTAAATAAATCATCAACACAAGTGATTCTAATTGTTTCTTTTTTTGCTATTACATTTTTGTTTTCATTTTCTTCTCTTTTTTCTTTTTGATATTGCATTATTCTCATACATCTTTCTTTGTATAACCTATATTCTACGCATAAATCACTTTCTTCTTTTAAAGTTAAGTTCTTTTTTGCAATATAAGTCCACAATAGTTCTTTTAATGGGTTTTTTAACAAACACAATTGAAAAAAGAAATACCATTTATAAACTTCTAATGTATCAAGATCGAAACCCTGCACTATCTTCCTTATTTCATTTCTCCTATTAAATACTTCATCAGTTGTTGTAAATCTTGCCTTTTCTATTCTTTCTAACAACTCTTTCATTTTTCACAATAATTCTCCTTTACCTTGATTTAATATTACCATAAAATATTTAATAATGTCAATACACAACAAAAAAGAAGATATTAAGAAATATCTTCTAAAGCAGTAACATTCAAAATACTTTCTAAATCATCATTAACCTGTGAAACATTTGTTGTTTCCTCATAAGAATTGGCATTGTATAGGTTGTTTAGTTGTCCTAATAGGGTACTATCAGTTATCTCTGTATTTGTTGGGGTTGCTAGTACATAATATACTGTTGTGTTGTTGTTAGATAACCAAGTTGTAAAATTTACTACTGTATCTATACCTGTTTTATTACAACCAATATAACCATTTTCTAAATAAATACTAGGATAATTAACATTGTCTCTATCATCAAATTTTATACCTTTGAAATAATTAGATAATATTAGTAATTTTGCTGCATCAGAATATCCATCACCGAAATTGTAAATAAATCTTTGCGGAGAAGCACTTGATAAACTCCAATTCTCACTCCCATCTAACACAACCTTACCTATCTCTTTATGAAGATACCATACTTTTCCATAGGGTTCGTATGGGGTTGCTTGGTTGCCTTTTTCTAGTTGACAATTAGTAAATGTATAAGTTGTATTTGTTTGTGTTCCTGTAAAATTGATTAGCACAAAATCACAATTACTTGGTGTTGTAAATGTAAAAGAAGCAGATTTACTTTCATAATCTATAAATGTTCCATCACTTGCATAATACATTACTTGTACTCTAGCATTTGTACTACTCATATTAAAACTCATTGTATAAGTCGTATTTGCTTCCGTTTTTATTGGGAAACCTAAACCATAACTAGATGTACCACCTGTTGTCATACTTACATTTCCATTTTGAATATTGTAAGAAGAAACATTTGATGGATAATAATAGTTAGTTCCTGATATACCTTTAATAACCTCGTTGTAATTAAACTTTCTTTTAGTTGTGCTTGAAGCGGTTGTATCACTAGGTTGTCCTAATGTTCTATCTAAATTAAGTAAATTCTTCCCAGTACTCTTTCTAATATAATCTTGGTATGTTCCTATTTTACATAGTTCTATATTCCCCAAAGATATTGGGTAGGTTTGTGATACATATGGGGTATAGGTTGTACTTGTTGTTCCTAATTCAATTTGACACCACTCAACATTTGCAATAACAATATTAATTCCAAATCTTATATATTGTGCTGTTGATGGCATTGTAAAATTTCCACCACTTGCTTTTGTTAATTGACTTAAATATGTTTTGTTTTTATCATAAAAGCATATTAAAAAGTTAGCATTACCATTATATTTTATGGTATAAGTAGAATTTTCTTCCAACTTAATATATTCTCTTATTCCACATGTTCCAGCCCAAGAAACTGAATTTCCATTACCATCATAAAAGGCATATTCTAATATAGGACATGAACTTATATCAAATAAATTCTTCCCCTCAACCTTTATAGAGTTATCTCCACTTACTACTTGGATAGGTATTGGTGTGTCTGGTGTGGGTGCTATGTTTCCATAAGTAAATGTTCCTGTTCCACTATTTCCATAGAAAGTATTACTTACTAAATCGTATAAACCTACTGCATTATCGTTGTTTCTTTTACATGGTACGAAATCTCTAATTAGGTTGTTATTGTCATATAATTTAAACATATATAATTTATATACTGAGGAATCTGCTACATTATTAGTAGCGTTAGCAAACCCAAACAACGCTAAATTATAATTTACTTGAAAATTAGAATTATTTGCAGTAATTGCTAATTCATCATCAATATATACTAAATTTTTATTTGTTCTTATTTTATATATAGTTCCAGTATTTAAGTGATAATTTGTTTTAGGGAATGATGTATTATATCTAAATTGAAATTGGTTGTTTTCATCTCTGAAATTAAGCAAACCAAACGAGCCATTAGAATAAGTAAAATTTCTTGTTTCAAAAAAACGAGTTGTCAATGCACTATCTTGTGGTATTAATATTTTAATCTCAAAACTTGTATTTTGGTTAGGTTTAAAACCAGTGTCTATAAATTGAGTGCCACTATTTTGAATATAATCTACTTGTGTATATCCACTAGG
>Ga0310690_10001900_pt1 | contig 35796 bp, 29 predicted proteins | sample AusTroGonzalo_MG_2_FD_207661 | JGI IMG/M metagenome (GOLD analysis project Ga0310690, IMG submission 207661) | Bovine rumen microbial communities from tropical cattle in Woodstock, Queensland, Australia - Gonzalo_04 (v2) (version 2) | ecosystem: Host-associated > Mammals > Digestive system >...
GTAGTTGTCGAGGCAATGCTTGAAAGAAATGATAACACTGTTGATTCCCGTCATATCAGTGACAGGAGAAACAAGGCGGGAAATGCCGTTGAATTGTGGTCCGTAATACAGCCACATTTCGTTGGCTTCGCCGCCTGCATTGTTAGTGCCCGAAATGTTCCAGTTGGATTGGCCAAGGCCTGCAATGGACCAGCCTGCGGGCATCGTAGCACCGTCAAAAGATTCTTGCAGCAATACTGCGCGGTTTTGTGCCATCATCGCCGTTGCAAACAGCAAGGCGAAAACGAATAGTAGTGTTTTCTTCATAGTGATAGGTTTTATGTTATGTCGATTAGATTATTCGTTGCAAAAATAAGAACAAATTCGAATAACAGCCTATTAATTAGGTAAAAAATAATCAATCAAATTAACAGCAAAACTCCAAAAACTACTACAAGCAAGAAACTATGTTTCACTTGTCGGCCCAAAAATGGATCAAGCAACTCGGGTTTTGTCTTCTTGATAGCAATCAAGTCTTTGATGAATAGGATGGAAACCAACAAAAACAGATAGGAAAACCATTCAGCTTGGTGCAAAACGAGATAAATGGTCAGACAGACGAAAGCCCCCAAAATAAGCAGGCTATGGTAAATGAAAGCCTTCTTTAACCCTAATTTCACCACGAGGCTGTTCTTGCCCGAGACCTTGTCGTTCTCGTAGTCGCGCATGTTGTTGATGTTGAGCACGGCGTTGGAAAGGAAACCCATGGCCGAGGCAGGCAACAGGATGCTGAAATCAAGCGATTTTGTGGCTAAATAATAGGTTCCTGCCACGGCAGCCCAGCCGAAGAACAGGAAGCAATAAAAGTCGCCCAAGCCACGATAACCGTAGGGACGCTTGCCCAAGGTGTAAAGCAGAGCAGCCAAAACCGCCCCAGTGCCTAAGGCGGCAAAGGCGGCCAATTCTTGCCAAGTCAGCTTGGCGAAGACAAAAATCAACAGCGCTCCTGAAACTAGACATAAGCCAGCGGTGACAGCCAAGCCAAGTCTCATTTCCTTTTCGGTGATGGCGCCACTTTGCATCTCGCGCTGCGGGCCAACACGTTTGGCGCTGTCGGTGCCTTTCTTGAAGTCGCCGTAGTCGTTGGCGAGGTTGGAAAGAATCTGGAGCAGCACGGCGGTGAGGGCACAAAACAGCAGACAAAGCCAGGTCCCTGAGCTTGTCGAAGGGCCGGTTTTTAGTGATAAAAACCCGCCCAATAACACCCCCGAAAAAGAGAGCAGCACCGTCCTTGGACGTGCTGCTCTAATCCATGTTTTTAGCTTTGCCATAGTCTTATTTTTGGTATTGCCTTCGGCAAGAAATCTGTCAAAAATAGATTATTAAAATCTTTCAAAACCTATATTTTATTTTGATTTTCAATAGATTTTATTAAGATTTTTGATAGATTTCTACACGAAGTGTATCCCATAATAAACTATCTGCGACGGCCTCCGCCACGACGGCGTGGTGAGTAATAGTCATCCTCGTAGCGGCTGGCACCACGGCGACCACGACTAGAGTCTCTCGATGACGAACCTCTTGAAGAACCACCTCTCGAAGCGCTACCTCTTGAGCTTCCTCCTCTTGAAGAACTGCTTTTAGAGGAACTGCTCTTCTTGGCACCAAAACCACGCTCAGCGTTGCGCTTCTTGCGACTCGGGCGGTCGTCGTCATCAACGAAGACCTCGATGTCGTCCAAGTGGTCTTTCCAGTCAGGGTCGAGCCACTCGCGGCCGTCGCGTGAGCGTTCTGACTTGTAATAAGTCCTGTCGTCGTCGAAGTCTTTCTTTTTACGCTTTGATTTCTTCTCTGGGAAGTCATCGTCGCGACGTTCGCGTCTTTCACGGTATTCGTCACGCTCACGGCGACCCTCACGACGCTCCTCGCGCTCTTCACGTTCCTTACGGCTGCCACGGTCGCTGTCCTTATGTTCCTTTCTCTCACTACGCTCTTTCTTTTCTCCACTTTTCTTGCGTTCAGGCTGGTCTTTGGCTACCTCCACCACGATGCCGCGCGGGTTGTTGCGTGGGTCGGCGAAACAATCGAGAATCAGCGGGACGAAGCTCTCTTCCACATCGACATACGAGAAATCGGGATAGAGGTCGATGCGGCCGATGGGGATGTTCTTCGAGCGGGTGACGTCATTGATTTTGCCAATAATCTTCTGCGGCAAGATGTGGTCGTTCTTGCCCATGCCGAAATAGAGGCGCGTCATGGTCTCGTCGCGGTGCTCGCGTTCCTTCTTGACTTCCCTGCGGTCTTTCTTCTCGTCTTTTTCGTTGACGTTGAGGTCGACGGCGTCCTTGTAGTAGTCCAAGAAACGGTTGAAGTTGAGCGCCACCATGCGGGTGATGAGTTCCTCGCGGCTCATCCACTCTAATTTGCGGAACACGACAGGCAGGTAGTCGTCGATCTCCTCGCGGTTGATGTCGACATGCTCGATGCGGTCGATATGGTTGAAGAGCTGCTTCTCACAGACCTCCTTACCCGTCGGAATCATGGCTTTCTCAAAAGGTCTGCCCACAATCTTCTCGATGCGTTTGATTTTGCTCTTCTCGCGCAAGTTGATGAGGCTGAGGCAGATACCGCGTTTGTCGGCACGACCTGTACGGCCGCTGCGGTGTACGTAGGTCTCGATGTCGTCGGGCAGGTTATAGTTGATGATATGAGTCAGTTCCTTCACGTCGATGCCACGGGCGGCCACGTCAGTAGCCACCAAAAGTTGCAAACTGCGCTTGCGGAAGTGGTCCATCACATTGTCGCGCATACCTTGCGAAAGGTCGCCATGCAGTGCGGCGGCGTTGTAGCCGTCTTGAATGAGGTTGTCGGCAATCTCCTGGGTCTCCAGTTTGGTGCGGCAGAAGATGATGCCGTAGATGGACGGCGTATAGTCTATGATGCGCTTCAGCACCGAGTAACGGTCCTTGGCGGCCATCATGTAGTAAATGTGGTCGACGTTGGCAGTACCCGAGTTTCGTTCGCCCACGGCCACTTTCACGGGGTCGGTCATGTACTTGTTGAGGATGGCCTCCACCTCTTTCGGCATGGTGGCCGAGAAGAGCATGGTGTGGCGACCTTCCTTGGGCATGTATTCGAGGATGTCGTCGACCTCCTCTTGGAAGCCCATGTTAAGCATCTCGTCAGCTTCGTCGAGGATCATCGTCTTCACATTGCTGAAATCGACGCGGTTGCGGCGAATCATATCGCGCAGACGGCCGGGAGTGGCCACGATAATCTGCGGTTTCTTGGCTAAGTCCTTGAACTGTAGCTCGATGCTGGCACCGCCGTAGACGGGCACAATCAGGATTTCGGGGATATATCTGGCATAGTTGCGCAAGTCTCTGGTAATCTGCATGCAAAGCTCACGCGTCGGACAAAGAATCAACGCCTGCACGCAACGCTGCTCGGCATCGATTTTGTTCAACAAAGGCAAGCCAAATGCGGCAGTCTTACCCGTTCCCGTCTGTGCAAGGCCCACGAAGTCAACATCGCTCTCAAGGAGCACAGGAATCGTCTTTTCCTGTATCGGCATAGGATTTTCGAACCCCAGCTCCTTAATAGCCCTCAGCAGAGCGGGATTCAATCCAAAATCTGTAAATTGTGACATGAAATAAAAGTATAGTTGTGTTTTGGGCTGCAAAAGTAGTAATAATTAGCGAATTAGCGGGAATTAATCGTCGATTTGCAGCAAAAACGTCTTTGTAAATGGGTTTTTTCGTACATTTGCCCTCAGATATGGGACGTAGAATCTTTGTCATCTTATTGCTTCTGTTGATTGCGGGAGGCGCGCTTTTCTTCTTTTTGGGAAGGCATCGTGCCCCCAGTGGTGTCGTGGTCAATACCGATAGCATCTTCATCAATTTGAACGACGAAATCGTGGCCAAACGGGCCGAGATGGCCGACAAGGTATTCACCGACTTGAACAATGCTGGCTTGAACGGCGTAGTGCTTTATGCCGAGCAGGGCACGATTGTCTATGAAAAGGCTTTCGGCTGGCGTGACTTGAACAGCCGCCAGAAGGACTCGTTGCGCATCGACGATGCCTTCCAGATTTCGTCCGACTCGAAGATGTTCACCGCCGAAGCCATCATGCTGTTGAAGGCGCGAGGCAAGCTGGACTATGACGACGATGTGAGGAAATACATCCCCGAGCTGCCTTACGAGGGCATCACCCTCAGAATGTTACTCAACCACCGTTCGGGACTGCCGCGCTACGATGCCATGGCTGATGCCTATTGGCCCAACCGTAGGAAGCCCTTCTCCAATGAAGCGATGATCAAGATGCTAGCTGAGAAATGCCCCAAGCCTTACGGTGTGCCCAATGCTACTTATTTTTACAACAACATCAATTATGCCCTTCTGGGGTCGGTGGTGGAACGCGTAAGCCGACAACATTTCGAGGATTTCATGCGTAAAAACATCTTCGAGCCACTCGGCATGACGCATTCCTATATCTATTCGATGAGGAACGACACATTGGTTTCGTTGTATATGCCCGTCAAGGCGCATGGTCACGATTTATACAAGAAAGGTCCTGTAAAGGCTCAAAACGACTATCTGAACGGTGTGATGGGTGACAAAATCATGTTCTCGACTGTGGAAGACCTTTGGATTTTCAATCAAGCCTTGGACGATCGGGTGTTGTTGCCCGACAGCATTCAGGCCGAGGCTTTCAAGCCGGGGTCACCACAGTGGAAAAACGAAGAGAACTACGGTTTTGGCTGGCGTATGAGCAAGGAACATCCCGGCATGTATTTCCATTACGGCTGGTGGAAGGGCTACCGCAGCGCCGTCATCCGCGACACCAATAAAAACCGTTTCCTCGTCGTGCTGGCCAACACCACCTACAATTTCCCGCCCGATGTACTTTGGGAATTGGTGTGCGACACTGTGGTGCAGATCCCCGAGTCGCAGCGGATTCCTGTGGAAAACTAAAAGACGCAGAGGAAAAGCCCTCCGCGTCTTATTTAACTCCTACCTTGTTATGCTTACTTCACCATCAGTTTGAAGCCCACGCCGTGCACATTCTGGATGTCGACGTTGGGTTCATCCTTGAAGTATTTGCGGAGCTTGGTGATATAGACGTCCATTGAGCGGGCGTTGAGGTAGTTGTCTTCTTGCCAAATCTGTTTCAACGCTTTGGTGCGTTCCAGGGTGCTTCCCATGTTCTCGCAGAGCATAAGCAGCAGATCCGACTCTTTTGAGGTCAGTTTCTTTGTATCGTCGCCTCTAGTGAGCAGGTGACGAGGAGCATCGAAGCTATAATTACCTAATTGATAAACAGAGCTTTTACTTTGCACATATGCGCATCTGCGGTATACGGCTTGGATGCGGGCCAACAACTCGTCCATGCTGAACGGCTTGGTGACATAGTCGTCGGCACCCAGACTGAAGCCTTCAAGGATGTCGTCTTGTTCCTTGCGTGCCGTGAGGAAAATCAAGGGCATCGTGGGATTGCTCATTTTGATTTGTTTGGCCAGCGTGAAACCATCCATCACGGGCATTGTAACGTCAAACAAACAAAAGTCGAACTCGGAGGCGTTGAATGCGTTCAGCGCATCCTGTCCGTTTAAACATAAAGTGGTGTTTAAGCCTTTGGAGTCAAGAAAAGCTTTGAGAATCATGCCCAGGTTCTTGTCGTCCTCAGCCAATAATACTTTGATGTGTGTCATAAACAATAATTCTAAAATAACGGGTCTCCTTTTTATAACGGGACCAATGCTCGTTTTGTTATAAAATGGATTGCAAAATTAAGAAATTCACGCAAATAAAAAACAAAAACCCGAAAAATTCCTTAATTTCGCAGCATCAACAAACCTTTAAACCATGAAAATCGACTTAACACATGCTGCGCCTTTCCTTGACAAGGCTTTAGTTCAAAATTTAGAAGCAAGAATACCAGAGATTTACGAAACGATTTACAAAAAGACTGGTGCTGGCAATGACTTCCTCGGCTGGGTGAGTCTGCCGTCCGAAATCGATGAGAATCTGTTGGCCGACATTGAAAAAACCGCTGCCGGCTTATGCAAAAAGTCGGATATTTTTGTCGTTATCGGCATAGGAGGTTCCTATCTTGGTGCCCGTGCCGTCATCGAAGCGCTGCAAAACCACTTTGCACCGCTCACTGACGACAAGCCGTTGATTGTCTATGCAGGCCACAACATGAGCGAAGACTACCTCCACGACCTAATGGCCGTGTTGGACAAAAAGGACTATTCCTTGGCGGTCATCTCCAAGTCAGGCACGACGACGGAGCCTGCCATCGCTTTCCGCATCCTGAAACAACACATTATTAATAAGTATGGCGAGAAGGAAGCCGCTTCGCGCATCGTCGCCATCACCGACAAGGCCCGTGGCGCCCTCAAGCAACTGGCCAACGTGAAGGGCTATAAGACCTATATCGTCCCCGACGACGTGGGTGGTCGTTTCTCGGTGTTGACTCCTGTGGGTCTGCTGCCTATCGCCATGGCGGGCATCGACATCCGCGCTTTGGTGAAGGGTGCCGTGGAGATGGAAAAGTCATGCAAGACCAATCCGACCGTCGACAACCCTGTGTCGCAGTATGCTGTGGTCAGGCTGGTGCTGTACGGCATGGGCAAGACCAACGAGATTATGGTCAACTACGAGCCGCGCCTGGTCTATTTCAGCGAGTGGTGGAAGCAGCTCTACGGCGAGAGCCATGGCAAGCAGCACAAAGGCATCTTCCCCGCTTCGGTCACCTTCAGCACCGACCTCCACTCGATGGGACAGTACATCCAAGACGGTCTGCGCAACCTCTTCGAGACTGTGATTTCGGTGGAGAACGCCAACCATGAGCTGCGCATCCCGATGGAAAACGAAGACCTCGACCAGCTCAACTACATCGCCGGAAAGCGCATCAGCGAGGTGAACCACAAGGCTGAATTGGGCACTGTGTTGGCCCATGAGGACGGTGGCGTGCCGAACCTGCGTATCGTCATCCCCGAGGTCTCCGAAAAGGTCCTCGGCGAGCTGATCTATTTCTTCGAGATGGCTTGCGCCGTCAGCGGCTACATGCTCGACGTGAATCCTTTCGACCAACCTGGTGTGGAAGCTTACAAGAAGAATATGTTTGCATTGTTGGGTAAGAAGGGCTTTGAGGAGCAAACGGCGGCGCTGAATAAACGGTTAGGTATGTAATTTGATTGTAGGGCTGTCACACCGTGGCAGCCGCACAAAACGACAAGCGGCTGCCATAATATGACAGCCCTACAATCAGAATTGAAAAAATGTGTATTTTTGCACCGTCAAAACAATATCAACATCTGAAATGGACGTACCCAAAGACGACGTAAATTCACAGTTTACATTCACCTACGACGACATCAAAGGCACCGTGCATGTGGTTGACAAACTCACGGGCGAAGAATACGACCTCTTGAAGGAAGACACCGGCTGGTTTGATGCCGAGTTTAAATTTGATGTTTAAGGAAACAACCTTATCGTAAATCTGTAGAGACGTAGCGCGCTACGTCTCTACCATTTATTATTATTTCTTCCGTTTCCACGTTTGGGAGCGCCCCAGCACCCCCGCTTTATCCAGCGAGCCACGCAAGATGAGTTCGTCGGTCTTGGCGTTGTATGACACCTTGCCGAAATAGGTCTTTTGGCTTTCAGGATCGTAGAGTTTACCTTTCAGATGGTCCTTATGGACTTTCATTTCCTTGAAAATTTGAGTGCCAATCGCTCCTTCATACTCTTTCGGGAAAGGGGGCTTCATCACCTGAAATTTGCCGTTGGCATCTTTCTCGTACAACGTAGTGACAACGGCTTTATACTCACCTTTTTCCTCGTAGATTCTGACGGCAGAGCGCATGTCGCCCGTCTTATCGTCGATGGTATTCCACTCGCCGAGTATTTTGCTCACTTGTGCCTGACCCATCACAGCTGTGGCGACGAAAAGGCATAAAAACAGGAGTTTTTTCATGGGACTAGTTTTGAAATTTGAGGGCAAAATTACAAAAATTGTGCAAAACCAACGAAACAAAGTCCTTTAGTCCTTTGTCAGCTGTTTATACGTCACCAGATTAACCCGATACGCCGCACGGCTGTCGGTGAGTTCGTCGCGGCTCTGTTTGAGGAGGGTTTGGGCTTCGAGCACATCGGATAAGGCCACCAAACCAGCCTCGTAATAGTCTTCCGTGATTTTAAGGTTGGCTTCAGCGTCGTTTAATGCGGTTTGCGCCATGCCGATGCGCAGCCAGCTCTGTTCGAGGTTGAACCAGGCTTGGTTGGTCTGCATCTCCATCTTCTCGGTGAGGTCGCGGCGCGTGTTTTCGGCCATCTCGGCATCAAGGTCATGTTTCTTTAGCTTATACGAAGTCTTGTGCCAGTCGGTGATGGGTATCTGCAACATAGCAAAGACCATCGCGTTGGTCTTGGGGTGGTCAAAGACGGTGTGATAGTTGGCACTGCCGCCCACCAGCAAGGAAGGCAAGGCCTCACCAAGCGTCATCTTCTTTTTCAGGTCTTCGGCTCGAAGCGAGAGGTCGAGGATGTGGCTTTCGTTGCGCGACCGAACGGCTTCGTTGGCCACATGATAATAAGCTGTAGGCTCGGTCTCCATGCCCAAGGTATCGGTGAGCGTCATCGTCTGCCAGTCGGCACCGATGGTTTGCGCCAAGGCCATCTTAAGCAGGGTGATGCCGTCGGTCAGCTTCTTGCGGTTGAGTTGGCTCTCGTTTTGTTTTACCTTCAGTTTGTATTGGTCGGTGGGCATGGCCAAGCCCGCCTCGATGGCACCGCTAAGGTCTTTGTCGAGGGTGTCCAAGAGTCGGTCGAGCTGGTCCAAGGTAGTCAGTTTCTCTTGCAAGGCCACAATCTGCCAATAGAGTGTCTCAGTTTGCAATCGCACCTCGTCTTCCTTCACTTTTTCTTGAAGTTCAGCGGCTTCTATACCTAATTTGGCGAGTTTGTTGCCGTTGCGGATGCGGCCACCCGCATAAATCGGCTCCGTGGCCATCGCGTTGAGTATCACACCATTCTGAATAAAGGAATACTCCTTTTCCAAGCTCATGTTGGCGCCGTATTCGGCATAAAGGGTGTAAAGGATCTGTCTCAGTTGCGCATTGTCGATGTCCTCGATGCCGAAGCTAAACATTGGGTTGAGGGCATCAAAAGCCACGGCTTGTGCCGAAATGGTGGGGAAATATTCGGCTCGCGCTTCGTTTTTCGTTGCCCTTGCCTTATCAATTTCCAACTGGCTGTTTTTCAGTTCGATGTTGTTCTCCAAGGCCATATCGATACAGTCTTGCACGGAGAGACGGAGCGGTTCCTGTGCCCAGGCTGTCCATGACAACAACAAAGCTATTATGATGAGACATTTCTTCATGCCTTACTGTTTTTAAAGATTTGCCAATACATCACGGGCATCACGGCCAAAATAATTACCATCGACAGCACCACGCCAAAGCAAATAACCACACCCATGGGCATCCAAAGCGGGTTGCGCGAGATGATCATAGGCAACACGCCCAAGGCAGTGGTGGCCGAAGTGAGGAAGATGGGCCTCATGCGGCGGCTACCAGCTTTCATGGCGGCTTCCTTGGTGGGCAGACCCTCGTCGCTGCGGAGCGTCTCGGCGTATTCGTACATGACGATGCCATTGCGGACAATAATACCGATGAGGCTGACAACACCCAAAAGTGAAGTCATGCCGAAGTCAAGGCCGAAGAGCCACTCACCGAAAAAGGCTCCAAACATACATAAAGCACTGGAACACAGTGTCAACAAGGCAAGGTTGACTTTCTTGAAATAGGCCACAAGGAAGGCCAACATCACGGCGATGGCGGCAATCAGGCTCCATAGCAGCTGCGGGATAACCATGGTGTTGAGCGATGACAAACCACCGTATTCGATACTCACGCCTTCAGGCAGGTTGGGTGTGATTTCCGTGTTGATGTACTGCTGGATTTTCTTCATGCTTACTGTCTGCGGCCTCCAGAACTTCATGTCGGCGGCCACGGTGATGGCGTTTTTGCCGTTGTGGTGCACCAACTGGGCGGGATGCCAGTCGGGACTGATGTCGGCCACCTGACGGAGCGGCACGTTGGTGCCAGGCACCATGGTCGGAATCAGCTGATTTTGTACGGACTCATAGTCGTTGGGGTTGTAGTTCTGTTGGGAGTACAACCTTACCGGGATGCCTCTGTCGCCTTCCCAAACAGTGGTCAAGGGTTGCCCATTGAGGCTGCTGGCCAAGTCCAAGGAGAGGATACCTTTGGTAAGGCCCAAGCGGGCACATTCCTCAGGTTTCATGGTCACTTTTACCGAAGGTAGAAACTCGTCGTAGTCGGTGTGTACCCAGCGCACTTCTTTGTCGAGGGTGAGCATATAATCCTTGATTTGTTGGGCTACTGGAGCGGTTTCCGTGTAGTCGTCGCCGTAAACAAATACTTCAACAGGTGTTGAAACAGCCTGATAATCAAGTTGACGGAAGCGCACATGGGCTTCGTTGAAATAGTAGGAATATTTGTCGTCCATCTCTTTTAGCAGGTCTTCGGTGGCTCGCTTCGAGGTGGTGTTCACGATGAGTTGTGACAAATTGTTGGCGGGGATGCTGGGTGCGTAGGTCACATGGAAACGCGGTGCGGTTTCGCCGATGAAGGCAGTCACTGAGGTAACACGTTTGTCGGCCAGCATCATGTGTTGCAAAGAGTCGCTGATACGCGTGGTGGCTTCGAGACTGCTGCCTTCGGGCAGACGGATTTCCACGGCAAAGTTATCACGCTCGGCCATGGGCATCATCTGCACATTTAGAGCGAGGAACATCAAGACACCCAAGACAATGGAACCTATGCCCATGCCGATGGTGAACAGCGGATGGTTGAAACAGTGGTTTTGTAATTTGTCGTACAGACCTTGCAGGAAAGCAAAAAACCGCATTTGGGCTTTCAGAAAACCGTCGTGTTTGGGCTTGTCGTCTGGCTTGATAAACATGATCTCCAAAGAAGGAATGACGAGCATGGCGTAGGCCAACGATGCCATCAACGAGAAGCAAACGGTCCAAGGGAAGAGCTGTACGAAATCACCTAATGGCCCCGTGATAATGCGCGTCATCGGGAAAAACATGGTAGCGATGGCTCCCGTGGCGATGAGCATGGGCATGAACAACTCCTTGGCGCTGCTCACGGCGGCATCGAAAGGCTTGTAGCCTTGGCTCAGTTTGTCAATATAGCCGTCGATATTAATAATGGAGTCGTCCACGATCATGCCGAGTACGACGATAAGGGCCGCCAAAGTGACCGTGTTCAACTCGATGCCAAAGAGATACATCAGCCCGATACTCATGGCCGTGCAGACGGGCAGACCTGAACTGGCAATGAGTGCCGTACGGAAAGGGAAGAGCAGCAACATGACGGCGATGACGACAATCATGGAGATGAGCAGGTCGCGGAGGAAGGAATTGACCGATTTTTCAACCACCTTGGGCTGGTCAGTGATGCGGTAGAGCTTCACGCTGTCAGGCAGGGTCTTTTTGAACTCGGAAAGCACCTTTTCCACTTCCCTGCCATAGGCAACGATATTGAAGCCTTTACGCATTTCGACAGAGATAATCAAGGCATCGTTTCCGTTGAAGTTGACCACCTTTGAGGGAGGGGCCAAGCGGCGTTCCACGGTGGCCACATCGCGTAGGCGGACGGTGTTGCCTGCTGCGTCGGAATAGATGATTTGCTCCTCCAGTTCCTCTTCGGAAACAATGGGGTTCTCGATGTGTAGCGGCAGGTCGAAGTCGGAGGTTTCCATGGTGCCGGAGGTGGTGAGGAAGCCTTGCGAGGCGTATTGTAGCATCAGTGTGTTCGGGCTGATGCCGTAGAACGATAGTTTTTCCTTGTCCACCATGACCGCGATTTCCTCGGTCTGTTCGCCCATGACGCGCACATTACCCGTTTGGGGGATGTCGCGGAGGCGGCGGGTGAGGTCGTCGGTGTAGCTATGCATTTCACGGTAGGTCTTGTCGCTTGATTCCATGGCGATGAGCAGCGAGGAAGTGTCGCCGAAGTCGTCGATGACGGCGATGGCCAACACGCTCGCCGGAAAGGTCATAGCCTTGTTTTCGTTGATTTTGTTTCGGATTTTCGTCCACGCCTGAGCATAATCGCTTTTGGTCATGTCAAGCATTACATAGATGTAGCAGATGCCATCCTTGGTCACAGAATAGGTCCTTGCGCGGTCCACTTCGGGCAAGGTGTACAGCAGCTCTTCCAATGGCTTGGTGAGTTGTGCCTCCACCTCTTCGGAATTGGCGCCTGGATACACGCCCGCGACGATGCCCTGCGGATTGCTGAAGGCGGGGAATTCATCTTTCTTCATCTCGACTAAAGCGTAGATGCCGAAAGCCACAACAATAGCCACCACCACCCAGACGATTTTCTGGTGGAGGATGCTTCCGCTGATGATTCCCTTATCCTTTAACTTACTCATAACTGACCTTCATTCCTTCACTGACTTTCTGATACCCTTCCACAATCACGATGTCGCCGCCATGCAGGCCCTCGCTGACCACCACGCCGGTGCCCGAATAGCCCGCGATGGTGATGGTCTGTCTCGTGGCGCGACCGTCTTTGGCCACCCAAACGAACTTGCCATCGTTGTTGATTAAAATGGCATTGGCGGGGATGACGATGCCGTTGTCGACATCCGCGCTCAGCACCACTTTGGCAATCATGCCGGGGGTAAAGTCTTTGTCGGTCTCGTCGATGAGCACTTTGACGGGGTAGCTGTGCGTGAGCATCGAGGCGGTCATGTTCTTTTCGAGGATGTGACCTTGACAGCGGCGGTTGTCGAGGGCGGGGATGAGGATTTGTGCCGTATCGCCGATGTTCACCTTGGCGATTTCGTTCTCCGGCACGCTGATTTTCACCGCCAAGCCCTCGGTGCTGATGATGCGCATGACGGGTTTCAACGGGGTGACGCTCTCGCCTTGCACAGCACTCAGGTTGGTGACGGTGCCATCGAAGGGCGCGGTGACGGTGTTGTCAGCCAGCATGGCATTGGCCAAGTCGAGAGCGGCCTGTGCCTTTTCGAGGTTGGCCACCATCTCGCGCCATTTGATCTCGGGCAGACTGCCGTTTTCGTACACTTTTTTCAGGCGGTCATAGGCGTCTTGGGCCTGTTCGAGGGTGACTTGGGCTGAGCGTTGGGTGCTCTCCATCTGCGGCGACGACACACGCGCCAGCACCTGTCCCTTTCGTACCGTGCTGCCTTCCTTCACGTTGAGGGTCTGCAAGGTGCCGCCATATTTGAAGCTAATATCGACGGTGTTACCTTCCTCAAGATAGCCCGGATAGCTGTTGCGCACCAAGCCTCCTACGGTGTCGATGCGCTGCACCCCTACGGCAATGACACGCTCCTCAGCAGGGCCACCGATGAGCTTCTCCTTGAGCTGGCTCGGGTCGGTATCGGCGCAGCCTGCCAGCAGCAGAGGCAAAAACCAAAGGATATGTTTTGTTTTCATTTCAGTTTTCTTTTTGACTCGGGACTGCGGGACTCGGGACTCGGGACTGTCTCGTGTCTCGTGTCTCGCGTCTCGTAGTCTCGTGTCTATTAATTCCTTATTGCCGCCATGCGGATGTCATCGCCATAAATTTTGAAAGTGTGGTCGTTGGTCTCGGCTTCGCCTTCGTAGGTCATATTGAGGATGAGCGTGTTGTCCTCATACATTTGTCCCTTGGCCTTAACGCGCAGGTCGTTCTTCAAGGTGATCGAGTCGCCCGTAAAAAGTAAGGTGTTTTTCTTGTAGTCGCGGAGGAAGATCTCGTTGTCCTTACACAAGGCGTGGGTGACTACGACCTCGCCGCCCATGGTGTTCATCACCACGAGGACGCTGTCCTTGCCGTTATCCAAGTCGCTGATTTCCAGTTGTCCTATCTCATTGGGTAGGCTGACTGTATAGGAGGCGGGATCATTAACAAAGCTGATTTCGTCCAAGGTCACGCTGCCCGAGGTCTTAAACGAGTAGTCGCCACGAAACAGCGGGGCGTTTTTCTTTTGGCAGGCGGCCAAGGTCATGAGGCAACAGATGATTAAAAGGGTCTTTTTCATTATCATTAGTGTTTATTATTTTATTTGCTTTTGTTCACGCTTTGCGTCATTGCGAGGAGGAACGACGAAGCAATCTAGGAATTAAGCTTTTTGTCTGGACTGCTTCGTGCCTCGCAGTGACGCGAAGCGACGCATCATCCCTGCAAAAATAAAAAGAATCCCCGAAACAAATCAGGGATTCTTGGGTTTTTCAACAAGAAGCGATTAATAGCGTCTTTACAAGGGTCATTTCACCACCAATTTCTTGGTCACCGAGGCACCATTCTGCTCAATGATATTGACCAAATAGATGCCCTTGTGCCAATTGGCGGCGTCAACATTGACTACTTGGCCTTCGGTCTCGTGAACCTTCTGTCCTACGAGGTTATAAACCTCTACTTTGGCCACATTGGCTCCTTCCACGGTGAATTGGCCTGTGGTTGGGTTGGGGTAAAGGCTCAAGGCTTCGTAGGCCAAAGACTCCTCCACGCCCACAAGGTTTATCCCGTAGGCCCGAATCATCCATGTGTAGCCAGGCATTCCTGCTTCGGCCAAATCATACCAATTATAATTGTCACATGTTATCCACCGGCCGTTAGGATTGCCACTTACATCATTGCTTGTTGACGCAGGATACGTATCGCTTAATCCCCAACCTTGTATTTGTTCAAACACTATCCAAAGATTTTGGGTGCCGTCGATGAAAATAGGCGATTCAAGTTCATGATACTGAAAACCGTCCTCTCCCGATGGAGTGAATACTTCCGAACAAACTGTCTCCCCTGGGACCGTATCACCACCAAGACGAATCTTCAGTTTCAAATCATGGGTGTTTTGGCTGTATTCATACAAGGCGATCCTGTTTAGAAAGAACACCCCCGTTTCTTGAAGCATTTCTGTAGGGAACATAACGGCCCAATTGATATAGCATCCTGCACCCATCATTGTGGCATACTCTCCATTGTCATAGAACAGTTCGATTTCATCTTCGATAGCGTCGTGTTGTGCATGAGCACCTATCACAAGCGAGAGCAGAAAAACTATGATACAAGACCGTCTCATAACCTTTCAATTATTTCACCACCAATTTCTTGGTCACAACGGCACCATTCTGCTCAATGATATTGACCAGATAGATGCCCTTGTGCCAATTGGCGGCGTCGATGTTCACCACCTTGCCTTCGGCCTCGTGTACCTTCTGTCCGACAAGGTTATAGACCTCTACTTTGGCCACATTGGCGCCTTCCACGGTGAATTGGCCTGTGGTCGGGTTGGGGAAAAGTTTGGTCTCGGCAGAGAGTTCGGTGAGGGTCATGAGGTCTTCGTTGATAACAACGTCTATCTCACACTGCCTGTTGCTCGATTCAATGATTACAGTAGTGTGTACATAGCCTTTGCCTGCCCATTCAGGATTAAAACGCACGTTGATGCTGAAATAGTCACCAACGCTCAACATGTAAGGCAGGTCATATTGCGGCTCAATAATCAAGTAATCCGCTTCTTGTTCTTCGATGGAGATGATTTTGATAGGTGTTTCTGTGCCGAAATTGCGGTTTTGAAGTTGTCTGGAAACCGCATTGAAGTCTTCCAATTCGATGACAGGAGAACCTACAAGCACCAACCCCTGATCCATAGTCTGCTGAAGGACCATAGCCGTAATATGTCTTTCTCCAATCGAGGTTGAAATCAAGACATCGTAAGCATTATAACCGTCTTTTCCGGGCGCAGGCTGATAATCCATAGTGACAGCAACAGATTGCCCTGGCTGAAGGGTGTACGGGAAACTTGGATCCAAAACATTTAAGGCAGGATATTCGGGATTAACACTATGGATGGTCACAGCATCTGCGGTTTCATTATTGATAACAAACTGTTGCGATACTCCCATTTGGTCAAAATAAAGTATATCCGGCGTAATCACAAGTTCGCCTTGCGGAGGGGTAGGCTCATGTTCTTCCATAGTGAAATGGTGCGGGTCGAGGTCGGCGAAGACAGGCTGCGTGTAGCGGTGGCCCGATTCATCGGCGCCAAACACATAATAATTGATGCTCGACAAGCTCTCGTAGCCTTTGATGTAGCCGACATACTCATCAGGATTGCCTGTGGCGGTCATGTGGGCCACTTGATAAGCACCGCCGTCTATGCTATAATACACAAGGAGTGAGTCTTGTTTCAGGTTCGCGCCACTGTAGGCGATGAACTTCGACACCACAGCGATGGAGTCTTGCCAAGCCTGCTCACCGAAGAGCACATCACGGTGGTCGACAAAGAGCATGTTGAAGTCCATCACGCCACGGGTGCGGCAGTGCAGGGCATCGGTATTCTCCCAGCCAGCCGAGCCACCATTGACGCCGACGATGGTATAACCAGGCATGGCCTCTTGATAGACGGCCAAAGCGTTATTGTTGTATGTGCTGTTGGTACCCAACGGCACATAGACGGTCTTGTTGAGGATAAGGCTGTTGGTGTAAGGCGCGAGGGTATAGCCGCCTGGCTCATCTACACGATACACATGGTAAGGATAACCCCAGCAGCAGTTGGTGGTCTCGAAATACTGGGCCACACTCTCGTAATCGTTGTAGTGAGAGTTGCTTTGCGGCACGCGGGCAATCAGGATCTTGTCGGGAGCGAGGTACTTGCCCCAGCAGTCCACATGGGCGATGTAGTCGCCTTGCGGGTCGATGGTGATGTGATAGGGGTCGATGCCGAGGTAGTCGCGCATCTTGTTGCGGACATTGGTCTCGTTGTTGTTGTTTTCCTGGAGCACGAGGTTGTCGCTCACGCCATGGCCGCGACCGTCTTCCATCATGTTGCCTCCAGTGTGCTCAAGGTTCATGCCGTACATGGGGATTTGCCAAAAGTTGGCGAACACGCCTGAGATTTCGTCGTCATTGGGACGCGGACGGTTGTACACATTGTCGACAATGGCGGGGCTGCGGTCCTCGAAGATGTACCACGGGCCGTAGTCACGCACCCAGTAGGAGTCAGTTGGGGCGTTCACAAAAGTGACGTTGCTCATGTTGACGCCTGCGCTTTGGAAGCTGCTTTGGGCTTGACTTTGATAGCCACTGCTGACGATGCAATACACCGGACAGTTGTCGGCCAGCTGCACGACGAGACTCGTCGGGATGCCCAAGGGATAGCGAATCATCACGCCCTGCATAGGCTCAAACTCGGCCACGAAACGCGGCTCACCCGTGGGCGGGTCGGTCTCGACGAAGTTCATGCCACGCGAGGTGTCGTACATTTCCTCTTCAGAGAGATAGTGCCATCTCTGCCAGTCGGGTTTCTGGTTATTAGTTTCTTGGGCCTTCACTGTGGCAGCCATCAAGAGGAATAAAGTTAAGATAGATAGTGCTTTTTTCATTGCTTATTTAATTTGCGGCAAAGATACTAATTTGGAATTGCCTGCGGCAAGAAATCTATCAAAAATCAAATCAAAACACTTTCAAGATTAGTTTTTGATTGATTTCTAATAAACAGATTTTGACAGATTTTTTCGCGAAGCGAATTCCAAATCACATGAGCTTCTGATAGAATTGCCACCACTTGTCGGGCAGCTCGTTGCGCATAGCTTGGTCGTAGTCTTCCTTTGAGCAGGGGATGAAATGATGCCGCTCGTAGCGCGGGTCGCCGTTTTGCAGGAATGACATGTCCATCCACCATTTGCCTGTGATTTTGTGGCAGAGGAAGACCACGTCGTTTTGGTTTTCACCAATCTGAACGTTGTATTTCTTGAAGTCGGTGCTCTCCAAGGTAGGGATGTCGTCTTGGCGGTTGGCAAAGCCTTCGATGAAATACCAAATCATCTCGGCGATGAGGTTAGCCGTGCGTGCGTTGATGTCGTAGTGCGGGTTGTATTCAAAGAAGCCGATGGATGAGAGTTTGAAACTCAGACCGGCGTATCGTGTCATGCGGCAGGCTTCTTCACCGTTGAAGCCGTTTGGCGAGGCGTTCTTCACGCCGGGGGCATCGGCGGCACGGATGGCCGAGATGTCGAAACTCAGGAGGTTGGCGTTGCGGATGAGCGGCTCGGTCAGCTCGATGTTTTGCTTGATGACGCCCAGACGATAGGCGTCGAAGAGCAGTTGTTTCATCAGCTCGATATTTTCTGTGTCGACATAATACGACTGGTAGCCGATGTTGGTGAAGTTGAACAGGAAATTGGGCTGATGCAGGATGATATGGCTCAGATAAGAATGAGAGTTGAGGGCTTCCTTGTCGTTGCCGATGTCGAACATCGGGTCAACAGCAGCGATGTTAATGAGTTTGCCCGTGGGCTCATACACCTGGTACATCGTATAGGTGAGGTCTTGTCCCGCCCCGATGATGATGGGCACGGTCTTGTTTTTCATCAGCTCGGTAAGCACCTGGTTGACGGCGAAATAGGTGTCATTGAGTTCCTTGCCCAACTTCACATCGCCGATGTCAATAATCTTCAGTTGCGGCCAGTGGTTGAAGAGCTGATAGAGTGCCTTACGGATGTAGTCCACGCCATCGGCGCAGCCTTTGTTGTCGACCGCGCCGCGTTCTTCCTTGACGCCGACGATGGCCAAGTCCACGCCTTCGAGGTCGGGGAAGCCGTTCTCGTTGCGGAAGATGCCAATGGTTTCGCCCAAAGTCTTTTTACCGGGACGATAGGTCTTGCTGAAACACTTCTCATCGACAGGCTCAAGGAAAATGCTGATGTCCATTTTTTAATGATGAATGTGGAATGTGGAATGCTGAATGCGGAATGGAGCAAAGTGACGCTGGGCTTCGCCCCTATTGACTCCGTCGAATGCTTCGCATTTCCGCATTCATAATTCCTAATTCAGCATTATTTATAAAGTTTCTGCCAGTTCTTATACTCACGCTCGCGCCACGGTGCGTTGTGGTAGGCGTAGCTGACGATGGCGGGGATGACAGTGGTGCCTTCGGCATAGACCATCTGCTGCAGCTCCTCGCTCACCTTGCCCCATGAGCCAGCTTCGAGCAGCGTGCTGGATGAGCAGGCGCCGTCGCGCACGTCGGCCACAGTGATTTGGATGGCATACTTGTGCATGGGCACCTCGTGACCAAGGATTTCGGCGCAAACGACAGTGTCTTGTGCGAAGTTCTTGGGCGTGCCGCCACCAACCATAAACAGGCCTGACTGCGGGCTGTTCATCTTGATTTCGGTCAGCTCGAGGAAGTCGGCCACCGAGTCGATGCTGACATAGGGCTTACCGGCTTTCTTACGGAGCCACTGGTGCTTGCCGATACCGAAACCAGCTGACGAGTCGCTGAAGGCGGGGCAGAAGATCGGCACGCCGCATTCGTAACAGGTCTGGATGAGGCTCTCTTTCTTCACGCCGTGACCGTTGGCCAGCCATTTGCCGACTTCATAGAGGAACTCGCGGCTGCTGTAGGGACGGCACTCTAGGGTGTCGGCCACGTCGCAGGTGGCTTGGTCGCAGGCCTGCAGTTCTTCCTCATCAATGAAGGTGTCGTAGATGCGGTCGATATAGAGTTCACGCAACTTGGTGTCGGGGATGACATTCTCCTTCGTGCCGATGTAGTGCTTGTAGCCAAGGGCTTCGAAGAGGTCCATGTCGATGATGCTGGCACCCGTGCTTACGACGGCGTCAACCATTTTGTTGCGAACCATTTCCACATACACCTGCATGCAGCCGGCGGCCGAGGTGGAACCGGCGATGGTGAGGATATTGGTGCAGTCCTTCTCCGCGATCATCTGGCAGAGGATGTCGGCGGCGCGGGCGGTGTCGCGCGAGGTGAACGACATCTTGCGCATGGCGTTGATGAGTTCAGTCGAGTCGTACTTCTTAATGTCGATGTGTTCGACAACGTCTTTCAGTAGGTCTTTTTTCTCCATAACTATTTAATTTCAAGATTTGTAATTTCAAGATTTCAAATTTCTGTCGCTTCGCGTCATTGCGAGCGGAGCGACGCAATCCAGGGAAAAAGTTGGTTTTCTAGATTAACTTCGTTGAATCTTCGATTTGCTTCGTCGTGCCTCCTCGCAATGACTTTTAGGGTTGCAAAAATAGAAATTTATTTGGATTTATCCGATGTTTCGCCGTCATTCGACATTAGGCAGCTCGTTGGCCGAGGCACCATTCCGCAAGTCCTCGAGATATTGTGCGCTGAAGTCCACTTTCAGTTCCACCCACAGCGGCATGTGGTCCGACATCTGGAAGGTGCGCCATTTGGACTGGTAGTATTGGGCGATTTGCTTCTCAGTCTTGTTGTCGACATATTTCTTGTCGAAGAGCGACTGATAGAGGGGTAGGTCCTCGTCGGTAAACACTGATTTGGTGAAGTTGAACGCGCCCGCCCGTTGCTCCTTCTCTTTATAAACTGTCATGGTTTTCGTGAGTTTCAGGTTGAAGGCAATCTGGTCGTAGTGGTTGACTTGTCCCAAGTCGGTGGGATGCTCTTTGATGGCCTTAGGTATGTAGAAGCCATTGGTCTCCAAAGCTTTCATATAATCGCCGTCGACTTTGTTGATGTTGAAATCGCCCAGCAGGACATAGTTGAAGTTTTCCTTTTTGGCGCGTTTGGTGAGGAATTTCGCAATGGCATCGATTTCTTTCAGACGTTGTGGGTCGACGCCGCTCCCCTTTCCGTAATAGATATGCACGGTGGAGAGGTTGAATTTAAACCATCCGGCTTGGAACGACACGCAGAATGGCGTGCGCGCAAATTGTAAGTCGTTGAGGAGCTTAGTCTTAGGCAAAACGATTTCGCCTGCTAAGTTCTTGAAACTGACTTTGTTGTTGTCATACAAGAAAGCCATGCACTCCATGCCTCCCGCACTGCCTTCGGTGCTGTCGGTGGCGATATAGCTCCAGTTTTTTCCCAAGATAGCCACCACTTTCTCAAGGCCTTTCTTGTTGCCGGCCACTTCCTGCACAGCGACCAGATCAAAACGGCTGATAATCTCAGCGATGTAATATATGCTTTCGGTCATGCGGTTGTCGCCAAACTCACGGATGTTCCACGTGGCCAGCAACAGACTGTTGGATGCGGTCTTTTGAGGGATTTCCTTGTCGAGTTGGGCACGCAAGGTGATGAGTTTGTCAATGACGCGTTTGCGTTCTACTGGGTCTTTGATTCTTTTGATGGAAGTGTAAATCATGGCATCATGTATTTTGGTTAGCGGCTACAAAAATAAAAAATGGCGGTGAAATCTCCACCGCCATCTTTATTTATTTTTTCTTCGTCACTTTTTTCTTCGGGGCGTTCTTCGGGTCTTCCACGATGGCCATGCATTGTTCATAGGTCAGGGTGGCAGGCTCAATGCCTTTCGGGATCTTGAAGTTGTTGTTCTTGTAGACGATATAAGGGCCGTAGCGGCCATTCAGCACACGCAGGTCGGGGTCTTGGTCGAAGGTGAGGATGATGTTGTCCAAATCCTTCTGCCGTTTCTCATTGATGATCTCGACGGCGCGGTCGTATTCTATCAAAGCCGGGTTATCGGTCTTGGCGAGGCTGTAGAACTTATTGTCGTGACGGATGTACGGCCCGAAACGTCCCACGGCCACGGTGATTTCTTTGCCTTCGTATTCGCCGAGAATGCGCGGGAAGTCGAACAGCTTCAGCACCTCTTCCAAGGTGACGCTCTCGATGCTCATGTCTTTTTTCAAGCCGGCAAAACGAGGCTTCTCTTCGGCTTCGGTGTCGCCAATCTGGGCAACGGGACCGAAACGACCTACCTTCACATACACCTTCTTGCCTGTGGCGGGGTCGATACCGAGCATCTTCTCACCACTGAACTTGCCTGAGTTCTCGGTGGTGGCGATGATTTGCTGGTGGAAGCCTTGGTAGAAGTCCTTGATCATGGCGTTCCATTTGCGCTTGCCTTCGGCGATCTTGTCGAATTCCTTCTCCACATTGGCGGTGAAGTTGTAGTCGATGATACTCTCGAAATACTGGAGCAGGAACTTGTTCACTAAGACACCTATGTCAGTGGGCAGCAGCTTGCCTTTCTCGGCGCCATAGTTTTCCTTGCCCGTCTTGTCGGTGATTTTATTGTTTTTCAGCGTGATGATCTTATAGGTCTGCGGTTCGCCCTTCACATCGCCTTTGGTGACATATTCGCGCTTTTGGATGGTGGAGATGGTGGGCGCGTAGGTGGAAGGACGGCCGATGCCAAGCTCTTCCAGCTTCTTCACGAGGCTAGCCTCGGTGTAGCGCAGTGGATGACGTGTGTAGCGTTGCTGGGCTTCTATCTTCTCCATCTCGAGGGAGGTGCCCACCTCGACAGGAGGCAGGATGACAGCGGCATCCTCGGCGCGGTCGTCGTCGTAGCTCTCCATGTAGACTTTCAGGAAGCCGTCGAAGAGGATGACTTCGCCGGTCGCGACAAACTGTTTCTTGTTGGTCGACACGCCGATGTTCACGTTGGTGCGTTCCATCTGGGCATCGGCCATCTGCGAGGCGATGGTGCGCTTCCAGATGAGTTCGTAGAGTTTGCGCTCGTCGGCTGAGCCTTTGATGGTGTGTTGATCGAGATAAGTTGGGCGGATGGCTTCGTGGGCCTCTTGTGCGCCCTTGGTCTTGGTTTGGTATTGGCGTGTCTTCACATATTCGGCACCGTAGTTCTCCGTGATTTCCTTCTTGGCCATGCCGAGGGCGAGCTTCGAGAGGTTGACAGAGTCGGTACGCATGTAAGTGATTTTTCCGGATTCGTAAAGTTGCTGCGCGATACGCATGGTGTTGGCCACCGAGAAGCCGAGCTTTCTGGCGGCTTCCTGTTGCAACGTGGAAGTGGTAAACGGAGGTGCGGGGTAGCGTGTGGCGGGTTTCTTCTCGATGGAATCGACTTTATAGCTTGCATCCATGCACGACTCCAGGAACTTACGCGTCTCTTCTTCCGTGTCGAAACGGTGCGGCAACTCAGCCAAGAGGTTGTGTTCCTGACCGTCCTTCATGAAAGAGAACTGTGCCGTAACGCGATAGGCACTGGTCTGCACGAAGTTCTTGATTTCCTCTTCGCGTTCGACGATGAGGCGCACGGCCACACTCTGTACACGGCCAGCCGAAAGGGCGGGCTTCACCTTTTTCCAAAGCAAAGGCGACAGCTCATAACCGACGAGGCGGTCGAGCACGCGGCGTGCCTGCTGGGCGGCCACGAGACCCATGTCGATGTCGCGCGGGTTCTCGATGGCGTCGAGGATGGCGGTCTTGGTGATTTCGTGGAAGACGATACGTTTGGTGTCTTTCTTCTTCAGGTCGAGGGCCTCATAGAGATGCCACGAGATGGATTCTCCCTCGCGGTCCTCATCGGATGCCAGCCACACCGTGTCGGCGCCCTTCGAGAGCTTCCTCAATTCGGCCACCAGGGCCTTCTTGTCGTCCGAAATCTCATATTGGGGTTCAAAGTCGTTTTCAATATCGACACTCAAGGTGTTTTTGTTCAAGTCGCGCACGTGTCCGTAACTCGACTTCACCGTGTATTCTTTGCCCAAAAACCCTTCGATGGTCTTGGCTTTGGCCGGTGACTCCACGATAACTAAATTCTTTGCCATAGTCTTTTTTTTACACTAAAGGGCGCTCTTGCAACCCCGGTTTTAATTACTTTGGATGCTTTGGTTTTGCGCGTGCAAAATTAGTGGAATAAATTGGCACGGATGAAACTTTTTTGAAACATTTTTCTTATAGTATTGGTTTTCAATACAATAAAAACACTACTTTTGCAGCATGGAACAATTACTAGAATTAGCCAAAAAAGCCGCACTCGAAGCCGGAGAGGCCATCATGGAAGTGTATGCCCAGCCTTTCGAGGTCTATACCAAGGACGATGACTCACCCGTCACCCAGGCCGACCTTCGCGCCAGCAACATTATCAAGGAGATATTGAAACCGACGGGCATACCCTTCATCAGCGAGGAAGACCTGCCGTCTGATCGTTCGCAATACAAACGCTATTGGCTCGTTGACCCTTTGGATGGCACGGTGGAATTCGTCAACCGAAATGGTGAATTTACCGTCAATATCGCGTTGATTGACGACAAACAACCCGTCCTGGGCGTCATTTATGCTCCAGTACTTAATAAAATGTGGAATGCGGAATGCGGAATGCGGAATGAGGGCGAAGCCCAGCGTTGCATTGCGACATTCAGCATTCATAATTCCGCATTCAGCATTAAAAGGGAACGTCCGTTCACAGTATTGGTCAGCAGATCCCACCGCACGCCCGAGGTGGACGAATATATTAATAAGGTATTGCGGCCCGCCCATCCTGACCTGGTCATCGACACGCAGGGCAGCAGCCTCAAATTCGCCCGTCTGGCCGAAGGCAGTGCCGATGTCTATGTCTGTTACAGCAAGACCAAGGAGTGGGACACCGCCGCTGCCGATGCCATCCTGCGCGCCGCAGGTGGCAAGGTGCTTCGCATCAGCGACGGACAACCTTTGGAATACAGTAAAAAAGAATATCCTAATCCACCGTTTGTAGCTTGGGCGGCTGGACGATAACAACAAAAAATGGCGCGATACAACTCGCGCCATTTTCGCATCATCGGAATCTGCTTTATTTAGTTTTCCAATTGTCTTGCGATTTCCTCCATCATCGCCTCGCCTTCAAGATTTCTTGCGACAATCAAGCCGTCTTTAATGAGGGCATTTTGAGGAATGAAAGCGATGGCATACAAAGCGCCTGCGGCATTACTCCAACCTTGGAGGTCGGAGACTTGCGTCCAGGTCAAGCCGTCTTTTTCGACAGCGGCCAACCATCTTTCTTTGTCGGTGTCGAATGAGACGCCGAGCACATCGAAGCCTTGGTCGTGGTACTTCTGATAAGCAGCCACTACGTCAGGGTTGGCCTTGCGGCAGTCGGGGCACCATGAGGCCCAGAAGTCGACGAGCAGAAGCTTGCCTTGGGCGAGTTCGCTGAGCGTCACGGGGGTGCCGTCGGGGTCGTTTTGGGTGAAGTCGATGATGGGCTGACCCGCCTGCACGCGCTCTTGTTTTTCCACATATTCTTCGGCCATCTGAAGGTTTTTGGTGGCCAGGGTGCTGTCGGCATGGTGGATGTTGTCAATCATCGTGCGCAGCTCGCAGGGACCAAAGGCCCATTTATAGCGATACATCACATAATGCGCCACGGGGTCGGTGGGGTGGTCCCACACATAGTCGAAGCAATGCATTTTGAGGATTTCGTCCTTGTCGGCTTGACTCATTGTGCTGTCAGCTTCAAGTTTGGCTTCCAGCTCGTTATAGCTTTCAGTAAAGGCCATCAGGCGGTCTTGCGACTCGGAGCCTTTCACCAAAATGGCGTTGGGGTTCTGGGCATCGCCTTCGAGGGTCACGTCCACATTGTCGGTGAAGAAAGCGAAGGGTCGGCGCCAGCCTGGCAGCATGAGGCTATACATCTCGTTGTCGTCGCAAACAGGCGTGTTGAACACTGCATCCCAGTTTTCGATAACGGCTGAATCGAGCACCTGTCCGTCTTTTTGCAGGTAGACGGTCTGTCCATCGGCATTCGCCAGGTTCACGTTGACCTTAAAGGTCTTGGTCTCAGGCGTTGAGGTGCAGGCAAACAACCCCACTGCAAGGCTGCACAAAAGAATGAGTTTCGTTTTCATAGCGTGAGTTTTTAATTCGGAATGCAGAATGCAGAATGCGGAGTAGGGGCGAAGCCCAGCAGCGCATCGCGATATTCCGCATTCATAATTCCGCATTCAACATTACTTCAAGAGTTCAGCAAGTTTAGCCGCCAGTTCCTCACCACGCAGGCCTTTGGCCACCATGGTGCCGTTTTGGTCAAAGAGGAAGTTGGACGGGATGTAGTAAATCATATAGTCTTCGCTGGCTTTGTTCTCGCTGTCGCGCACTTGTGTCCAAGGCAGCTGGTCGTCTTCGACAGCCTTCAGCCACGCGGCTTTGTCTTGGTCAACACTGACGCCGACGACATCGAAACCAAGCTCATGGAACTGCTCGTAGGCGGCTTTCACCACGGGGTTCTCGTGACGGCAGGGACCACACCACGAGGCCCAGAAGTCGACCAGCGTGAGTTTGTTTTGAGGGATGATTTCGGAAAGGACAAGTTCGGTGCCGTCTTTCGTCATCAGCGTGAAGTCGATAAAAGGTTGGCCGATTTCCAAACGCATCTGGTCGGCGATGTATTCGTTGAGGTGGTCGCGGTAGATGGACTCGGTGGTGAAAGCATCGACCATCTCTTTCAACTGATCAACTGGATAGTCTTGCTTCACGCCATCGAGGATGTAATGGGCGACGAAGCTGTCGGGATGCGCCTTAATGTATTCGTCGCGGAAGTTGTCTTGCTGCTCCATCAGCGCGGTACCCACTTCGTTGATCGAATCCAGTCGGATGGAATCGTTGTTGTCGATGGCCTCATTCATCAAAGTATAAAGGTCGCGGATTTGCAGGTCGAAAGTCTTCAGCTGCTCCTCGTAGGCATTCAGCTCAGCTTGGGTCTCTGAGGCCATGATTTCCACGGCTTCAGGGTTGTTCAAGTCGCCCACAAAGGTCACGTCCTTGTTGTCGGCAAAGAAAGGCATACTGCCACGTCTGCCCTTGATTCTCAAAGCGTAGAGGATTTGCGGGTTGTCGACAGGCGCAGTCAAGACGGCCAAGTCGTTCTTGATGACGGCCGAGTCGATGGTGATAGGCTCATTGTTGACGTACTTTTGCAGGTAGACGGTTTTTTCATTGCCGTTGGTCAGGCTGACGTTGACCTTGAAGCTTTCGGTTTTCTCGTTGCATGCGCACAAGCCAAATGCAAGTGCAAATAGGAATAACAGGTATTTTTTCATTGTAATTCAGTTGTTTATATTATTCTCTTCTCTTTTCGGTCTTGAAAATATAAAGGATCATCATAATGAGGAAGACGGACACGGGCACGCTAAGCAGGATGCGTAGCAGCACTTGTCCGATAAGGTGGATGCTGAACGACTCGAGGAAAAACAGCGCGAAATGATGGATGAGCACCAGGCAGAGCACATAGCGGAAAAACCACATGCCATCGAGTTGACTCAAGTTAGGTTCATATATGTTCTCGAATTTCTGGTTGCCCGAGATAAGGCTGATAATGGACGGCCGGCAGAAAGCCATCAAGGTGGTGGCTCCGGCATGAAGGCCTGGCGTTCCTGTAAACAAGTCAATCGTCAAACCCGTCACAAACCCCAGCACCAAAATCTGCCATTTGGGCATGCTGAAGGGCAACAACATAATGAAAATCATGTAGATATATGGATGTACATAGCCTCCCAGCCTGATGTGGTTGATGACCAGCACCTGAAGGAGCACGAGGGCGACGAAGCGGATGATATTGAGCACGGTCTTGTTCATTGCAATTTGGCTTTTAGCGAGTCAAGCTCGGGTTTGTGCAGGTCTTTGATGACATAAACGTGTCTCAGGGTGGCGAAGTCGGTGGCATAACGGATCTTGGCCTTGCTTAAGGCGTCGACGGCGGTGGGGTAGAACTCCTCCACGGTGCCCACCATCAGGTCTTCGGGGAAGATGTGGGAGTGCGAGCTGGTGAGGACGGTGTCGCCTTTTTGCAGGACGATATGGGTGGGGATGTCTTCCACCATGCCGTAGCGATAGTTGTTGGTCTCCCACTTCACGCCGGCAATCTCTTGGTTGTTCTTGAAACGCACGCCCACCACCGACTCGCTGTGGAGTAGGCTCATGATAGAGGCATAGTTTCGGCTCACGTCGATGACAACGCCCACGATGCCGTCCGAAGAGATGACGCTCATGTCGCGCTCAACGCCGTCTTTTCTACCTTTATTAATGATGATGTAGTTGTTGGCTTGGTTGGTGCTGTTGTTGACCACCTGCGCGGGGATGTATTTGTAGAGCGTGTCGCCCTGGGTGATGTCGTAGGTGCAGGTGGTGGTGTCGTAAACGACCGATAGCTGCTGTCTGAGCATGGCGTTTTCCTCGGCCAGCTGTTCGTTGGTGGTGTTGAGGCGGAAATAGTTGCCCACCTCGCTGCCCCATTCGTAGATTTTGCCCACGACATCGTTGGTGGTGTTCACCAAGCGGTTGCGGTGGAATCGCTGGCTGTTGGCAAGCAACAAGATGGAGATCACCTCGAGCAGGATGAACAAGATGACGAAGTGATGCTTGAGAATAAAACGCCGCAGATTGTACATAGCTGTTTTCGGACTTCGGGACATAGGACTTCGGGACACGGGTCAAAAAAGTCCCGCGGTCTCGCGTCTCGTAGTCCCGCGTCAATTATTTGATCAGGAACGTAAATCTGTCAAAGTTCTTCAGGGCGATGCCGGTACCACGGGCGACGGCGCGTAACGGGTCTTCGGCCACGTGGATGGGCAGTTTGGTCTTGGCGTTGAGACGCTTGTCGAGACCACGCAACAAGGCACCACCACCGGTGAGGTAGATACCCGTGCGGTAGATGTCGGCCGACAGCTCGGGCGGGGTCTGCTCCAAGGCGTTGAGCACAGCGGTCTCGATCTTCATGATGCTCTTGTCGAGGCAGTGCGCAATCTCGGCATAGTTCACCTTGATTTCCTTCGGGATACCCGTCAGCATGTCGCGGCCTTGCACGGCGTAGTCATCGGGCGGGTTGTCGAGTTGCGGGATAGCCGAGCCAACCTCGATCTTGATGCGTTCGGCGGTGCGCTCGCCCACGATGATGTTGTGTTGCTTGCGCATGTACTCTTCGATGTCGGCGGTGAAGTCGTCACCAGCGATGCGGATGGACTTGTTGTTGACGATGCCACCGAGGGCGATGACGGCGATTTCGGAGGTACCACCACCGATGTCGATAATCATGTTACCCGTCGGCTCAAGCACGTCGATGCCAATACCGATAGCAGCAGCCATAGGCTCATGGATCAGACGCACCTCTTTGGCGCCGGCCTGCTCGGCCGAGTCCTTCACGGCGCGCTCCTCCACCTCGGTGATACCCGAAGGGATGCAGATGACCATCTTCAGGCTGGGCGGAAACAGGGTGTTCTTGAAATTGATCATCTTGATCATCTCGCGCATCATGTATTCGGCGGCTTGGAAGTCGGCGATGACACCGTCGCGCAGCGGGCGGATGGTCTTGATGTTCTCGTGGGTCTTGCCGTGCATCATCATGGCACGCTTGCCCACGGCGATGATTTTCTTCGTGTCGCGTTGCAGGGCCACGATGGAAGGCTCGTCAACGACCACTTTGTCGTTATATATGATGATCGTGTTGGCCGTACCGAGGTCAATGGCGATTTCTTTGTTGAGGAATGAAAATGCTCCCATAATCTTCAGTTGTTAGTTGTCAGTTGTTTGTCTTTTTTGACTTCGGGACCTCGGGACTTCGAGACTTCGGGTGTTGCCCCGTCTCGCAGTCACGCGGTCTCGTAGTCTCGCGTCTTTTCTAATGTCTAAAATGTCTAAATCCTGTAAATACCATGCTAATGTCGTTCTCATTGCAGCAGTCGATGGATTCTTGGTCGCGCACCGAGCCACCAGGTTGCACGATGGCAGTGATGCCCGCTTCGTGGGCCAGCTCAACGCAGTCCTTGAAGGGGAAGAAAGCATCGGAAGCCAACACGGCGCCTTTAAGGTCGAAGTCGAACGAACGAGCCTTCTCGATGGCTTGACGCAGGGCATCCACGCGCGAAGTCTGCCCGATGCCCGAGGCAAAGAGTTGCTTGCCCTTGGCGAGGACGATGGCGTTGGAGCGGCTGTGCTTCACAATCTTGTTGGCAAAAATCATGTCGTTCACTTCATCGGCGGTAGGTGCCTTGGCGGTGATGACCTTGAAGTCGTCAGCGGTCTCAGTGTGAAGGTCTCGGTCTTGCACGAGGTAGCCGTTCAAGGCAGTCTTCACTGTTTGTGGCCTGTAAAGGTCGGCCTTCAGGCGTAAAACCACGCGGTTCTTCTTCGAGAAGAGCAGGTCGAGCACGCCGTCTTCGTATTTCGGAGCCACGATGACTTCGATGAAGAGCTTATTGATTTCTTCGGCCGCTTCAAGGTCGATGGGACGGTTGCACACCAGCACGCCACCGAAGGCCGAGACGGGGTCGCCAGCCAAAGCGGCGAGGTAAGCCTCTTTCACGGTCTTGCGGCAGGCGATGCCACAGGGGTTGTTGTGCTTGAGGATGGCGAAGGTCGGCTCGTCGAACTCACGGATGAGGTTGAGACCTGCGTCGAGGTCGAGCAGGTTGTTGTACGACAGCTCTTTGCCGTGCAGTTTCTCGAACATCGCGTCAAGGTCGCCATAGAAGGTGCCTTTCTGATGCGGGTTCTCACCATAACGCAGGGGCGTGCCTTCTTCTTCGGTGATGCGCAGTGGCTTCTTTTCGACGTCTTTCGTAAACCAGTTCATGATGGCGCTGTCGTAATGCGAGCTGACGCCAAAGGCGTAGGCGGCAAAACGACGGCGGTCGTCGATGGAGGTCTCACCATGTTGCTCTTTCAGCAGTTGGATGAGTTCGCCGTAATACTTTTGCGAAGGCACGATGAGCACGTCGTTGAAGTTCTTCGCGCTGGCGCGAATCAGCGAAATGCCACCGATGTCGATTTTCTCGATGATGGCCGATGCATCTTCGGTCTTGGACACGGTCTCCTCGAAGGGATAGAGATCGACAATGACGAGGTCGAAGGAAGGGATGTCGTATTCCTTCATCTCCTTCTGGTCCGAGGCAAGCTGGGTGCGACCCAAGATGCCGCCAAACACTTTAGGATGCAAGGTCTTCACACGACCGCCCAAGATGGACGGATAGCCCGTGAGCGACTCGACGGTCTTCACCGAAGGATCGATCGGCTTGATGAAGTCATAGGTTCCCCCTGTGGAGTAAATCTGTACCCCGTTTTGCTTCAACAAGTCGACGATGGTGTCGATGCCCGTTTTATAAAATACTGATATTAAAGCAGTTCTAATCTTTTTCAAAGCTGGAAAAATTAGGGTGAATTAAAATGCAAGAATACCAAAAAACTAGAAACCCCGCAAGCCTCTTTTTCATTTTTTTTGAACAAAGATTTCAACAAAAACAAACGCCATTGCATTATGTGGAATAGGAAAAAAATCCTTAAAATAATTGGTTGAAAATGAATGTGATAAAAGAAAACTTCATTCTAAACTACAATTTCCCCCTTGTGGTATTGAAATTCTTCTTATTTTTACAAGTTCAAAATTACGCGAATGGAATCCAAGTGGATTTTAAATCAATCGGTTGATAAACAGCAAGTTGCTGAGATTGTCAAGGTGCTCAATATTGATGAGAACCTTGCCACTTTGCTTGTCCAACGCGGAATTACGAACTATGAAGAGGCCAAGACTTTCTTCCGTCCGTCGCTCTCGCAGCTGCACGACCCGTTCCTGATGAAGGACATGGACAAAGCCGTCGAACGCGTGCTCCGCGCCATCAACGAGGGCGAGAAGGTGCTGGTGTATGGCGACTACGACGTGGACGGCACGACGGCCGTGGCGGTGGTCTACACCTACCTCAAGCCTTTCTTCAAGAAAAAGAAAATCGAGTTTTATATCCCCGACCGCTACGAGGAAGGCTACGGCATCTCCTTCAAGGGCATCGACTATGCGGCTGAGAACAATTTCAAGCTGGTCATCGCTCTCGATTGCGGCATCAAGGCCAATGAGCGTATCGATTATGCCAATGAGCGAGGCGTCGATTTCATCATTTGCGACCATCACCGTGCGGGCGATATTATCCCCAATGCCGTGGCTGTGCTCGACGCCAAGCGTCCCGACTGCACCTATCCTTACGACGAGCTTTCGGGCTGCGGCGTGGGCTTCAAGCTGATTACGGCGCTCTCGATGAGTGGGCTGGGAACCATCGAACAGGTCTACGAGCTTATCGACCTGCTGGCGGTGAGTATCGCCGCCGACATCGTGCCCATCACGGGCGAAAACCGTGTGTTGGCCCATTTCGGCTTGAAGCAGCTCAACAAGAAACCGCGTCCAGGTATCGAGGCCATTCTGCAACACGCCAACATCTATCGTCGCGATGAAGACCAAATCGACGAAGACGAAAATGTGCTCACCAGAGAGCTGACCATCAGTGACTTGGTGTTCCTTATCGGACCGCGCATCAACGCCGCAGGACGTATCGCCAAGGCGTCTGACTCGGTACGTCTGCTCATCGCTGAAAAACAGGAACACGCCGAGAAACTGGCGGCTTCCATCAACGACCTCAACGACGAACGCCGCGAGTTCGACAACCGCATCACGGAGGAAGCCCTCGACATGATTGCCGCCGACCAGGAGCTGAAAGACGCCAAGAGCACGGTGGTCTTCAACGCGAAATGGCACCGTGGTGTCATCGGCATCGTGGCCTCACGCCTCACTGATTACTATTACCGCCCCACGATCGTCCTGACCCGTGCCAACGGCCTCATCACCGGCTCGGCGCGTTCCATCCGTAATTTTGACATCTATGACGCCATCGATCACTGCTCCGACCTCTTGGAGCACTTCGGTGGCCACAAATATGCCGCAGGTCTCTCGATGAAGCCTGAGAATCTGGCCGAGTTCCGTCGCCGCTTTGAAGCCTATGTCGCCGAGCATCTGATCGACGAGGACTTCGTGCCCGAGCTTGAGGTGGACCTGAAGATCAACTTTGCCGACATCACGCCTAAGTTCATGCGCATCCTCAACCAGTTTGCGCCCTTCGGCCCCGGCAATATGGCTCCTGTGTTCTGGACAGACAACGTCATCGACGCGGGCGGCTCGCGTCCCGTGGGCGGCCAGCGTCACCTGAAACTTACTGTGACGCAACCCGGCGACATCGAACAGGGCGTAGCGCCCTTCTCTGGCATCGCTTTCCAGAAAGGCGACCTCTTCAAGCGCATCCACGACGGCGAGCCTTTCAGCATCTGCTATCATCTGGAGTACAACACTTGGCAGGGCAAAACTAATTTGCAACTTAATGTGAAGGACATTAAGTTTGGGGAGGAATTGTAAAGCTTCTCCAAAGGTTCCGGCGGATTTGCAATCCGCCGGTTGTGAATATAAGGATTTGTAATCCGATAATTTTAAGTTTATCAAATATTTACATTGAAATTTGTGGTTGTGCGGATTTCAAATCCGACCGAACTAAGGACTGTAGCACTGCCAAACATAAGACAAAGGCTTCGGCGCGGCATGTAACACCTTGGCGGGGATTGGGATGGTGATGTTCCTTGTCGATGGAGCTTTAGGGACAGCGGGAGATGTGCATCCTCAAACACCGTTATAGGTTGAAGTATTGAAACCGGTTTTTGTGTTAATGAAATTATTATGTAGTTTTGCGGTGGAAAAAACACAAAACAATGAATACAGATAAATTGAAAAACACGATTGACTCAATTATTGCAAACACATTTAGTCGATTAGAAAATGTATACAACAATCACAAAGAAGGTTTTGACTCAGATTTACCACCAACAAGAGAAAGACAAAGTCGTCTTGTTTTTCCAGCTTATTATTATGATGAAAATGGTGAAAAACGAATTAAAAGCACAAGGATTAGTGAACAAGAACTTCGTTTCGCTTTTATAGAAGAATTCAATTACTATTGCAATGAAAACGAGATTAATCTTTTTTATTCAGTTGAAACTCCGACAAAAGACACTTATTCTGATTTTTCAACAAACCCTATCCCTAATCCCCATGGTCGAAGTGGAGAATTTGATATGGTAATATATGATGAAAATCTAAAAAGAGTTTGCTTGATAGAATTTAAAGCGAATAATGCCGATGAAGTGGACCATGAGAAGGATTTTTTGAAGTTGAAAAACGAAGAAAAAGATGACGTAAATGTACTTCGTTATTTTATTGAAATTGTCAAATCATACCGAAACGATACTATTGAATCCTTAAAAGGGAAGTTCAGATTCAAAGGAAAACTAACAGAGATTCGTTGTTTTGCATTAGAAGGAAAAAGCAGAAGAAATATTAAAAATGAAGGCGAAGACATAAGTAGAATGTTTAACTAAGGAATTATACCGCGATTCTAGCAGTATCAAAAACCGCCCGTTTTTTCGGTATTCAGAATCTGTAACAGAGAAAACGCTATCTGCCAAACACTTCTTTTTTATCCACCTCCGCGAATGGAGTTGATGACATAATTCCATCTCTTACTTGCGTAAACCTGTCGAGAGGTACTGCAATCCGTCTGCGGATACCAAATAGTTCTTGGAGAATCTTGAAACTGCCACCATTAGGGTATATGTGAACAGCATCGCATATAAACTGATAATATTTACCCGCATTCTTATAATAACGTGGAGTTGGCTCAGACTCAGATGTTATACCATTCACGCAGCGTTCGACAATATCTTCAGGTCGGGCGATATCTTTGGCTAGGGCATCGCTGATGGCTTGCTTCATCATGTCCTTACCGACAATAAATTCGCTTCCAACACAGTCTTGCTCAATACCCATCACTACCGTGCTGACGCGTTTGATGAGGAAGTTGATGTCTTCGGCTGTTTGTCCACAATGATTTTGTGCATTGGCCTTAACCAATCTGCGTTCCTCGTCCCAATCTTCTTTCTTGATGGATGCGCCCAATGTGGATTGGTAGCGCTCACCCATAAAGCTCCATGAAAGCCTGATGGGGCATTCATTATGCAAATTGGTGCGTTTCTCCAAGGTAAAACTAACTGACATATCTATTGCGTTTTGCGTGCAAAGATAGAGAATTATTCCGTTACGCACATAATTTACGCACTTTTGTTTTTTGCTTATTAGTTTGCTGTTTTTTAGCGATTTACAATCAAATTGATTTCGTTGCAAAGAAGCTATTCGTATTAGTACGTAGTTTCAAAAACTTTGTTCTTTAAAAATATTGAAAAAATGAGATTGGGAATCGTTGGCTCCAGGGAGTTCTTGGATTACTCTCTGCTGGCCGAAACAGTTGACAGCTTTGTCGAGAAAACCAAGATTAAAGTGGAAAAGATTGTTTCAGGAGGTGCCAAAGGCGCGGATTCGCTGGCCGCTCGATACGCTTCGGAACACGGCTACCCGCTCGAAGAATTCAAGCCTGACTATGGCCGCTACGGACGCGGTGCCCCTTTGCAACGAAACACTACCATTGTTGAGAACTCTGACATCATCCTCGCCTTTGTCACGGCTTCAAGCAAAGGCACCTGGGACACCATCCGAAAAGCCCAAGCGATGAAAAAAATTGTCAGGATTTACAACGTCTGAGTCCCTTCGGGGACTTGGACATCCCTTTCAATCATTGTGTAACAAAAAACAGAAAAAAAACATGGCAAATTGTGAATGGTGCGGGAGATACTTTCCCGACGGCGAAGGGTACAGAGGCGGCCCACGTTGGAACAGGCGTTACTATTGTTCCAAGAAATGCGCCTTGGAAGGTGAAAACAATCTGACGAGTGCCGACGAGGCTGAAGATAATCTCAGCTTTGCGCAAAGGGTTGGCAGATTCATCAAGAATGTGATCATCACTGTAATCATTATTGTTGCAATCATCATTATCATCGGGCTGCTATCATGAAAGTGAACGACATCTTTGAGCGAGATTTCAAAGGGCAGATAATGCGCTTTCAACTTGTAGAGCTGAACCCATACTTACTTACTGTCCAAACGTTGGATATTGACCCTCCTTTGCGAAGGAGTGGAAAATTGTTGCTAGCCGCTCTGCCGAAAGTAGCTTTAGCCACAAGTGTTGAGGGCGAATATTTAGCCACGCGAATGGGTGAAAGCTGGGCAAAAAGGTATGCGACATTCATTTACAATAGACTCACTGCCTGTAACAAGTCTTTCACTTGGCTCACTGAAATCAAGGACATGGAGCCAGAAGAGGCAAA
>Ga0310690_10001901_pt1 | contig 35796 bp, 45 predicted proteins | sample AusTroGonzalo_MG_2_FD_207661 | JGI IMG/M metagenome (GOLD analysis project Ga0310690, IMG submission 207661) | Bovine rumen microbial communities from tropical cattle in Woodstock, Queensland, Australia - Gonzalo_04 (v2) (version 2) | ecosystem: Host-associated > Mammals > Digestive system >...
CTCTTTTGCGAGAAAAATTCCCCGATCAGCCTGGAGGTTATGAAATGCCGACGCCGGTGAAGAGCCTGGACAACATGAGCAAGCACCTGACCAAGGCGGAGATCGAAGCCCGCAGCGGCCAGGAGGCGGCCGTGTCTCCGGCGCGGCGGCCGAAGAAGCCGAAGCTGATCATCCAGGACAAGGCGGCGGGAAAGCACTGGTCTCGGATCCTCCGCGACATGGACGGGCTGGAGATCATCGACATCCTGGACACCGACGCGCTCGCAATCTACTGCGCGAAGCTGGCCAGGCGCGACGACCTGCAGGCACTGTACCTGGACCGCCGCCGGCAGTACGCCGAGGAGCCGTCCAACGCCATGCTGAAGACCATGGTCAGCCTGTCCGGAGAGCTGCAGGCCATCGAGCGCGATCTGCTCGCCTATGCCTCCAAACTGGGGCTGACTCCGGAGAGCCGGGTCCGCCTTGCGAAGCGGATGGCGGAGCAGGATGAGTACGATCCAGACGCGGATCTTTTCGCATGAAGTCGCCCTGTTTGAGGTGCCAGGATCGGACCGCGGTCTGTCACGACAGCTGTGCCGCCTACCTTGCTTTCCGTGAGCCGTTCGACCGAGCCATGGAGGCCCGCAGGAAGGCCGCCCCGGCGAATGACTACCGGCATAGCACCAGGACCAAAGTGCTGAGGGCGCTCGCGCAGAAATACCCGTACAAAAGGAAGATGGGACGATGAGTGATATCTGGATGCCCGACAAGCTGGAGAGGCGGCCGGTCGGCTCCCTTAAGCCCTATGAGCACAACGCCAGGATCCACAGCCCCGAGCAGATCGAGGAGCTGCGGACCAGCTTCAGGACCTTCGGGTTCCTGATCCCGCTGCTGATCAACGCCGAGGGCGATGTCATCTGCGGGCACGGCCGCCTCGAGGCAGCCGTCGCCGAGGGAATGACCGAGGTCCCCTGTGTGCTGGCTGAGCAGCTGACCGACGAGCAGCGCCGGGCGTTTATCCTGGCCGACAACCGCCTGGCCGAGCACGCCAGCTGGGACAGGGCTATGGTGAGCGCGGAGCTGATCCGGCTGCGGGACTCCGGCTTTGATATCGCAGTCACCGGTTTCGACTCCGGAGACATCATGCTGGATCTGCCGCAGGAGCCGTATGAGGACGAGGGCTTCGATCCCGAGCCCCGGGAGGGCGAGCGCGTCGGCTCCGGAACGCTCTGGGCCCTGGGAGATCACAGGCTGCTGGTGGGTGACGCCACCGTCCCGGATGATGTGCAGCGGCTCATGGGCGGCCAGGCGGCCGACCTGCTGCTGACCGATCCGCCCTATGGGGTGGACTACACCGGCGGCACCAGCGACGCGCTGAAGATCGAGAACGACGACCTGACCGGCGAGCCGTTCCTGCAGTTCCTGGAGACGTCTTTCAACAACGCCAAGTCGGTCATGCGCCCGGGCGCCACGTTCTACATCTGGCATCCGGATGGAGACCCGGCGTTGGAGTTCCGGCTGGCTCTCCGGCGCGCCGGCATGACGGTCCGGCAGTGCCTGGTCTGGGTGAAGAACAGTTTTGTGATCTCCCGCCAGGACTACCACTGGCAGCATGAGCCGTGCCTGGAGGGACAGGCCGGCGGGAAGATCTTCGAGGCCTGCGTCTACGGCTGGGAGGATGAGGGCGCCCACACCTGGCACTCGGACCGTAAGCAGTCCACCGTGATGGAGTTCGACCGCCCCACGAAGAGTCTGGAACACCCCACCATGAAGCCCGTGCGGCTGTTCGCCTATCAGATCGGGAACAGCACGGTCCAGGGCGACAGGGTGCTTGACCTGTTTGCCGGGTCCGGCACCACGGTCATCGCCTGCGAGGAGCTCCGGCGCCGGGCCTACTGCATGGAAAAGGACGAACGCTACGCCGCCGTGATCATCCGGCGCTGGGAGACCCTGACAGGGAGAAAGGCGGAGCAGCTGGATGCCTGATTCGGAGAATGCCTCTCGAGCAGCGGGGGGGGGGTAGTTCCCGACCCTCCGGCCTATCTGGACCAGAACCTGGTCCGGAGGTGGTGCGAGCTGGCTCCGGAGTGCGTCAGGAGGGGAACCCTCGTTAAGAGCTCGGTCGATTCGTTTGCGAGGTACATCATCGCCGAGCAGGAATACCTGCGGGCGGTCCAGCACGTTTTGCGCGCGCTGCGCACCGGCAGCACATCCGAGGCGGCGGCGTGGTCCCAGATCCAGGACCGATTCTTCCGGGAGCTGCAGAGCTCCGGCAGGCTGTTCGGGCTGTCGCCCGACGCCGATATCTTATGACGGGAGCGATCCTTGTGTATAAAAACCTGTTCTACTACTCAGTCCTCATGCCGATCGGCGGCATCGAGACCTGGCTGTGGTCCATCGGCAAGAAGTACGGCGCCGATCACGACATCGTGGTGGTCTACACCAGGGCCGACGAGCAGCAGCTGCGGAGGCTGGAGCAAGTGGTCCGCTGCGTGCGGTACACCGGCCAGCGGTTCGAGTGCGAGAAGGCCTTTTTCTGCTATGACGCCAACATCATCGACCACGTCGACGCGAAGGAGTATTTCCTCGTGGTGCACGGCGATTACAAGGCGATGGGGCTCCGCCCTCCGGAGCTGCCGAAGGTCACGCGGGTAATCGGCGTCAGCCAGATCGTCTGCGACGCCTACGAAGAGCTGACCGGAGTGAAGCCCGAGCTCAGTTTCAACCCGCTGATCGTTTCCGAGCCCAGGAAGATACTGCGGCTGATCAGCGCCACGCGGATGGCGCCCGAGAAGGGCATCAGGCGGATCGACAAGTTCGCGGACATCCTGGAGAAGGCGGGGATCCCGTTCGTCTGGGACGTCTATTCCGACAGCACCGCGACCTTCCGGAGCCCATACGTGATCCAGCGGCCGCGCCGGCTGGACGTGGTGGACCTGATGGCGGCCGCCGACTACATGGTGCAGCTGAGCGACGCCGAGGGCGAGCCCTACGTGGTCGGCGAGGCGCTCAGCGTGGGCACGCCGGTGATCGTGACCGACTTCCCTTCCGCGTTCGAGATGGGCGTGGTCCCGGGCGTGAACGGCTTCGTGCTGCCGATGGATTTGTCGGATGTGCCGACGGCGGCCATCTATAAGGGCCTGAAGAAGTTCAAATACACGCCGCCGACCGACCGCTGGAGCGAGCTGCTGGAGCCGGGCGAGGGCACGTATCTGCAGGAGATCGCCGACACGGAGCTGTGTCAGTGCATCTCGCCCTACTTCGACATGGTCCTCAACAGGTCGGTGAACGTGGGCGAGTATATCCGGTGCGCCAGGGACCGGGCCGCGTATCTGGCCGAGCGCCAGCTCACCGTCACGGTCCCGAGATCCTGATATGCCCGGCCGGGACAAGATCCTGACGCACCCGGTCACGATGTACGCCAAGCAGGTCACCCGCGGGCGGCTGCATGATATGTGCTGTCCCTACGAGATCGCGGCCTGCCAGCGGCACCTGGACGATCTGGAGCGCGTCGGGGATCCCGACTTCCCCTATGTGTTCGACACCACCCGCGCCGACCGGATCCTCCGGTGGTACGGTCTGTGCATCCAGATCCGCGGCCCGGAAGCCGGCCAGCCGATCCAGCTGCAGGACTGGCAGATCTTCGACCTGGGCAGCGTCTACGGCTGGGTCCACAAGGACACGGGAATCCGCCGATATAACCGGACCTACAACAAACGGGCCCGCGGAAATTTCAAAAGCACCGAGAAGTCCGGGCAGTGCCTCTATCACATGTGCGCCGACGCGATCTACCCGCCCTACCAGCCGGAGCTGGCACAGTACGAGAGATCTCCGGAAGTGGAGTGCGCCGCGGTGGACCGCGGGCAGGCGATGCGGGTTTTCGGCGACGCCCGGGACATGGCCGCGGCCAGCCCGAAGATCGCGCGGAAGCTGGTTATCCCGAAGGCCAACCCCGTGCAGCACCGCACGCTGGGCGGCCGGATGCGGGCCCTCTCCAAGGACACAAAAAACAAGGACTCGGGCGCGCCGACGCTTTTCGTCGTTGACGAGTACCACGCGCACCCGACGTCGACGATCTACGATATCGGCCTGAACTCTTTCGGCAAGCGCTGGCAGCCGCTGCTCGAGTGCATCACGACGGCCGGCGACGACGCGGAAAACAAGCCCTGCTTCAGGGAGGAGCTCTACGCCAAGCGGATCCTGGACGGCCTTGTCCGGGACGACCGGTATTTCGTAATGATCCGGGAACTGCCGGAAGGCGCCGACCCTCACGACAAGAGCCAGTGGTGCAAGCCGAACCCCTGCTTCCGGGTCGACAATGATTACAGCCGGATCCTCATGGCCGAGATCGAGAGCGAGTACACCGCGGCCTACGGCAGCAACGACGCCACGAAGATCCGCCAGTTCCTCACCCGCCGGATGAACAACTGGCAGACCGGCGCCGAGAACCGGTACCTCGACGAGAACTGCATGGAGCTGGCCCGGAAGGCCATGGTCCCTCCGGAGAAGTTCGCGGAGCTCACCGACGGGCTGGAGTGCTGGGTCGGATTCGACCTGGGCAAGCGGATCGACCTCTCCGGCGTGGCGGCCGTGTTCCTGCTTCCGGACGGCCGTGTGGCCATCAGGATGCATGGGTTCCTCCCGGAGGGCGCGGCCATCCGGCACGAGCACAGCGACCGGATCGAGTACAGGGCCTGGGCCCAGCGGGGCTGGTGCACACTGACGCCGGGCGACGTGACGGACAACAGCTACGTCGACGCCTGGATCGAGGCCGGGCAGCTGCTCCACCACTGGAACGTGCTGGAGGTCTGCTACGACGGGCACAACGCCACCGACCTGGCCATTAAGCTCTGCGAGCGGATGAACAACGAGGACTGGTGCGTGGAGATCTCTCAGACCTGCGCGGGCCAGAACCTGGCGGCCAAGGGCTTCCGCGAGCTGCTTCTCCAGGGAAAGATCATCCTCGAGGAGAGCGGCCTGGCTCTCTGGTGCCTGGCCAACGCCGTGGAGATCGTGAACAACTACGGCGATATCAAGCTCTCGAAGAAGCACAAGGACGACACACAGCGGATCGACCCGGTGGCGGCCGCGATGGACGCCCTGGCGCGGGCCCTGATCCGCCGGAACAATCCGACCTTGTCGGACCGGCTGGAGGACGACAGCTGGAGCATGTAATGTGTCCAACTTGGACACAGGGAGGGCTGGAATGGCAAAATTCGACGACGCCGGCGAACTGGACCGCCGGGTGCACTTTGAACGGTATATAGGCGAGGTTGATATCGTCGGCGACTTTCAGTTTGCCGAGGACGACAACTGGGAGGAGGTTTTCTCCACCTGGGCCTCCGTCCGGACGATCAGCAGCCGGGAGTTCTACGCCGCCGGCCAGGAGCAGAACGAAGTCACCCACAACGTGAAGATCCGCCGCCGGACATGGGACCGGGACGTCACCGCGATGCGGATCGTCTGCGGCGAGAAGATCTACCGGCCGATGTCTCCGCCCATCGATCTGGGCGCCGACCGGGTCTATCAGCAGATCAAAGTCGCCGAGGTGTGGCGATGAGCTTCTCGATCACTTTCGAGTATAAGGATCTTTTCCGGACATACCAGATGCTGGACAGGGCCGGGAAGTCCCCGCAGAAAGCCCTGAACAAGGGAACCTCGAAGGCCGCGCAGATCGTTAAGCGATCCGTGAAGGGCGTCGCTCCGGTCAGGACCGGAACGTTGAAGCGGAACATCGTCACGAAGACCGAGCGGAGCAGCAAGCGCGGGAAAAAGGTCAGAGAGACGACAATGCGCGGAGGCGCCGAGGCGAATGCCATTTTCCAGAAACAGATCTATAACCCCGGCGCTCTGGGAGGCGGCAGTCCTTATGCTTACTACCCATCATCGATGGAGTACGGTTATCTCGCCCGGGCGAAGGGCGGGGGCGTGCAGTATATCGAAGGCCGACACTTTATGCGCGGCGGCGCCGAGAGCGCCAGCGAGCCCGCCAAGAAGGCCATGATTGAGACCATGACGAAGGAGCTGGATAAGATATGGCAGAGCTGATAAAGCTGAGCCCGGAGTTCGCCCTGGAGGCGACGCTGCAGTCGGTACCGGCACTGCAGGGCAAGGTCAGCGTGCTGCAGCCGAAGAAGGACGTGCGGCCGCCGTTCGCTTTTTACTCGCCCGACTCGGACGGCGAGGAACGGGCCCTGACCGAGGACACGGGCCTCCAGAGCTGGAGCGGCACCCTGCACCTCGTGTCCGCCACCTTCCGCGGCCTGCAGCTGCTGTGCGCCAGGACGAAGCTGGCCATCCGGGAGATGCGCGGCGAGATCTTCGCCACGCCGCGGGACGATACGGACCCGGGCCCGAAGGGGCGGATCCTGATCGAGGACGCGGAGGCGACGCAGTCCTCTCCGGACCTGTTCGAGAGCGAAGTGGGCTATTTCCGCCGGATGTACACCGTGCGGCTGGACTATCAGACGGAGGAGGTTTTCAACAATGACGATTGAAATGTTCGGCGAGATCGTGAGCGACGACTGGGTCTGGCTGTATGAGTTTTTCGGCATCCAGTGCTGCAGCCCGAAGACCGTGCGCGACGCGATCCGCGATCTTCCCGCGGGCGAGGACCTGATCCTCGAGATCAACAGCCCGGGCGGCGACGTCTGGGCGGGGTTTGAGATCTACGGCCTGCTCCAGGCCTGCAGGGCCAGCACCGAAGCCCACATCATCGCCATGGCGGCCAGCGCGGCCACCACGGTCATGTGCGGATGCGATCTCGTCCTTGCTTCTCCTGTGGCGCAGATCATGATTCACCAGCCGGCGGCCTACGTGGATGATTACCTGAACAACGACGGGGCGCGCCAGCTGCAGAACTTCCTGGACAGTGTCAAGGCGTCGATCATCAACGGCTACGCCGTCAAGTGCGCCGGAAAGACCAGCCGCAGGAAGCTGGAGCAGCTGGTGGACGACAGCACCTACATGCCGGCGCAGGACGCGCTGGAGCTGGGCCTGATCGACGGGTACCTCGACCTGGACGAGGAGCAGGCCGCAGCGCTGCCGATCGGCAGCGGCATCCGGGTGAGCAACGCAGCCGGGCTGAGCGCCCCGCCCAGGGACCTCCTGAAGCGCTACGAGGAGGCTGTCCGCGCCGGGATCGCGTTTGCCGTCCCGGGGCACCCCGTGACCGAAGAAATTCCCACAGCGCCGTCTGAGGCGCGCCTGACTGATAACTGGAAGCTGCAGGCTGCCATCGAGCTCGAGAGGATGAGGTGAAGTCATGAACAGACTGGAACGAGGCCTCGCCTCCCTGGGCCGGACGGCCGGCAGGGCGCCGAGGGACGCGCCCAAGACGGAGAACGCCACCACGGTCGCCTCTCTGGGCCTGAGCGGCTGCTATGTCCGCACGGATCAGGACGCGGCCATGAAGCTCTCCACGGTGAGCCGCTGCATCGATATCCTGTCGGACTCCATCGGCAAGATGCCGTTCTACGTTTACGACAGCGCCCGCAACCGCGTGGACCACGAGGTCACCGAGCTGCTCCAGGTCCGGCCGAATCCCTGGCAGACTCCCTTCACCATGCGCAAGCAGCTGGAGGCGGAGCGCGTCAGCAACGGGAATGGCGTGGCCTGGATCCGGAGGGACCGGGCATCCCTGCGGCCGCTGGAGATCGTGCCGATCCCCAAGGGGCTGTGGAATGTGGAGATCATGAGCGACGGCTCGCTGCGTTATACCCTGCGCCACCCGTTCACCGACGAGTCGATCGTCTGCGGGCGCATGGACGTGGTCCACGTCACCGCGTTTTCCCGGGACGGCATCCGCGGCATCGGGTACCTGGAGCGCGCCGAGGAGGTCATCCGGACCGGGAAGGCCGCGCAGGAGTACAGCGCGAGCTACTACGCCAACGGCGGCCAGCCCTCCGGGATCCTGCGCACAGACTCAGATCTCGCCGGCAACGTGACCGTCGTCAATGAGGACGGGACGCAGCGGGTGATCAGCAAGAAGGACCGGATCCGAGAGGAGTGGGAGAAGCGCCACGCCGGACCGGCGAACGCGCAGCGCATCGCCGTGCTGGACATGGGCCTCGACTATAAACCCCTGAGCATCTCCAACCGGGACGCGCAGTTCGTTGAGCAGAGCGCCCTGAGCGTGGAAGATCTCGCGCGGTTCTTCGGGGTCCCCCTGTATAAGCTGCAGGCCGGGAAGCAGTCCTACAGCTCGAACGAGCAGAATGCTATCGAGTACGTCGTAGGCACTCTCCACCCGAACGCCGTGATCTGGGAGCAGGAGCTGATCTACAAGCTGCTCACGCCCCAGGACATCGCCCGGGGGCTCCGGATCCGGGGCAACCTCATGAACGAGCTCCGGGGCGACTACCAGAGCCGCGGCGCGTGGTACCGCGTCATGCGCGAGAGCGGCGCCTTCAGTGTGAACGACATCCGCGAGCTGGAGGACATGCCGGACGTGGACGGCGGCGATGACCACTACGCCAGCCTCAACTATGTCCCCCTGCAGGACTGGCGTGAGCTGAGCCGCGAACGCGCGAACAGCGGGAACGGAGGAGAGGCCGAATGATCGTCGCCCTGACGTTCCTGGCGGGCCTGGCTGCCGTTTCCGTGGGCGCCGGGATGATCTACCTGCCCGCGGGAATCATCGCCGCAGGCGTGGGCCTGGTGGCCCTGTCGTTCCTTTTAAGCCGGGGCTCCGGTCCCGACAATTCCTGATATCACGCGGCCTGCCGCTGATATAAAAATCTTTTTTATCGGAGGATGAAAAAATGAAGAGAAAGCTCATCGCTCTGGCCGCGGAACGTTCTGCCGCGCTCAACGCCGCGCAGGCCGCCATCGAGGCCAACAACCAGACGGAGTACGACTCCGCCATGGAGAAGATCGGCAACCTCAACGCCGAGATCACCCGCGTGCAGAACCTGATCACCGAGCAGGAGCGCGTCATCGACCTGCGCCAGCCCAGCGAGGCTGAGGTCCGCGATATGGCCGAGGAGCGCGCCAACGCCCTGCGGAATCACGGCGAGGTCAAGTTCAGCATCAACGAGATCCGGCGCGGCCTGCGCAACTCCGACGGAGACGGCACTCTGTTCTCCGGCTCCATCGCCCAGCCCACCGGCGCCGGTGATCAGGTCAACGACGGCCTGGGCCAGAGCACCCTTGCCGACCTGGTACGCGTGCAGGACATGTCCGGCCTGTCCGGCTGGGAGGAGCCCTACGCCATCGCTGACCCCTCTCCCGCCGTCGGCGCGCCCGCCAGCACGGCCGGAACCTCCCGCACCGCCAGCGATCCTCAGTTCGGAATCAGCGTGATCAAGCCGTATGAGGTCACCACGACCAGCTTCGTCGACAAGAACATCGCCCGGCTGAGCCCCACTGCCTACATGCAGAAGGTGCAGCAGATGGCCTTCCGCGCCCTGCGCAACAAGATCGCCGCGCTGATCCTGCTGGGCGACAGCGAGGTCACGCACTCCATCTACGGGATGATCAACGGCACCAACAAGGCCGGCAGCTCCATCATCGAGACCGTGGCCGCCACCGTGGCCACCGGCAAGGGCAAGGTGGACGAGCAGCTGCTCAACACTCTGTATTTCGCCTACGGCAACTCTTACGAGTGCGGCGGCAACGCCATGCTCATGTGCAACAAGGCCGACCTGAAAGCCTGGGGCGCCCTCCGCGGCACCAACGAGAAGGGCCGGCTGTTCGCCGTCACCCCGAAGGAGGGCCAGGCGAACCGCGGCACCATTTCCGACGGCGGAATGATCGTGCCCTTCCTGCTGGATCCTCACCTGACGGCCATCGAAGGCACCGATCAGGCGGCCAGCTCCGGCGCGGACAAGCTGTGCGCCATCTACGGCGACCCGATGAACTACCTGCTCGGGCTTTTCGGCGATTACTCGATTCACATCGACGAAAGCGTGAAGTCCATCGAGCGCATGTTCACGATCCTGGGCGACGCCATGGTCGGCGGCAACGTGGTGGTTGACGACGGCTTCGTGGTGGCCAAGATCCCCAAGGCTGCTACCACGGCCTGATCTGACCCATGACGGCGCAGGAGAGCGCGCAGGCGGAGGCGGCCGCGGCTGCGGCCCTCCGCGCCTGCCTTGACTACATGCACGTCGACGAGGACCCGGACGGCCGGATCGAGCACGAGTTCATGCCGGCCGCCAAGGCCTACCTGGAGGGCGCCGGGATCCCCGAGCCCTCCGTGGCCACGCCACTCTACACGCTGGCCGTCCACTCGCTGACGCTGCACTACTACGACCACAGGGACGCGGTCGGTGACGAAGCTCCGTTTCCCACCGGCCTGCGCCCGATCATCAACCAGCTGAAGCACTCCAGCGCGGGGTGCATCTGAAATTGTGTCCAAGTCGGACACATAAGGAGGTTTTGATATGTCCAAATCCAGAGCAGTTGGCACTGTTTTGAATGTCAACAGCAAAGCCGTGGGCGGTCTGACGACCATCAACGGCATCGAGATCAGCGCGGAGACTGTCGACCTGACCGCCCTGGACAACGCCAGCGGCTACCGTGAGAAAGTACCCGGCTTCAAGGACGGCGGAGAGGTCACCGTCAGCGGCTTCATGGATGGCTCCGACGCCGGCCAGGCTGAGATGTACAGCCTGCTCGAGAGCGGCAACACCGTCGCCTGCACCATCGTATTCCCGGCCAAGATCGGCAAGACCTGGACGTTCACCGCGGGCGTCAGCCGGTTCGTTACCGGCGCCGAGCTGGAGGGCGGCGTCACCTTTGAGGCGACCCTGCTCGTGAGCGGTCAGCCCGTGCTGGCTGCCTCCACCTCCGCCTGATAAGGAGGGCCCATGGACGACAAGAAGACCGAACGGACGGTACCCGCCGTCGAGCTGGGCGGCCGGACCTGGTTCCTGAAGATCACGCACCAGGTCCTGGAGCGGTTTTCCTCTATCTCCGGGTGCGGCCTGCAGGATTTCGACAAGATGCTGCAGCGCTACGACATGATGACGCTGCTGCTGTGGCTCATGATCGCGGAGAACCGGCCGGATATCACCCGGCCCATGGTCCGCGGCTGGCTGCAGGAGCTGCCGGTGTTCGAGGCGATGCAGCTGGTGACCCAGGCCGTAGGCGACGCCGTCGCCTACTCGTTCCCGGACGCAGCTGAGGCGGCAGCCGAGGCCGAGCCGGAGGCTGAAGAGGCCGACGAGGACCCTATAAACCCGGATGTCTGACGGAGAGTCTGCAGGTGGCTGCCCGGATCGGGGTGCGCCAGCATGAATTCTGGGCGATGACGCCCCGGGAGCTGTCGGTGTATGTCAAGGCATTCGCCGTAGCGCTGGAGGACGACGCGAGGATGTACAGGGCGAAAGCCTACACTCTCGCGTCGCTGGTCCGGGCGATGATCGGCAGCAAGTACGCGCCGAAGTTCGAGAGCCTATTCCCCAAGGATGTCCAGAAGAAAGAGATGAGCGACGAGGCCATGTTTGCGCAGGTTCAGGCGCTGAACAGGCTTTTCGGAGGGACGGAGGCTTGATATGGCTGTAGTTAAAAACCTAATGGTGCGCGCCGGTGCGGACTTCAGCGCGATCACCAAGCAGGCCAACAAGGCCTCGCGATCCATGCGCGGGATGCAGCAGAGCGTCTCGCGCTCGTGCAATATGATGACATCGGCGGCCCGCGGCCTGAAGACCGTGCTGGGCGCCGTGGGCGTGGGTCTGGGGATCCGCGCCATTGCCAATGCGGCCAAGGAGGCCGCCGCGGCCTATGATGAGCAGGCGGAAGGGGAGATGAAGCTCGCCACCGTCATGCGCAACACCATGCAGGCGTCGAACAGCGAGATCCAGAGCATTCTCGATCTCGCTGCGGCGCAGCAGGAGCTGGGCATCGTCGGAGACGAGGCGACTCTCGCCGGCGCTCAGCAGCTGGCCGGCTTTGTGAAGACTTCTGACAGCCTCCGGACGCTGATCCCGCTGATGAACGACCTGGCCGTCAAACAGGGCGGCTTCAACGTCAGCACCGAGAACACGACGTCCATGGCCACCGCGCTCGGGAAGGCGATGAACGGCCAGATCACCGCGCTGCAGCGGATGGGCTTCACCTTTACGGATGCCCAGAAGAAGGTCATGCAGTTCGGCACGGAGGCGGACAAGGCCGCCCTGCTGGCTCAGATCGTCGGCGCCCGGGTCGGCGGCATGAACGCCGCCCTGGCATCCACGCCCACGGGCCGCATGCAGCAGCTGAGCAACGCCCTGGGCGATGTTAAGGAGCAGTTCGGCGCCGCGGTGCGGACTGCCGGAACGGTCCTGCTGCCGGTGCTCAACGCCATCGGCAGCGCGCTGGCCGGGATCGCCACCATGGCCAGCAAAGTGGCGCAGGCCATCGCCAACGTGTTCGGCGGCAGTGTCGCCGGCAAGGAATGGCAGTGGGCCGGCGTTTCCGCAGGCGTGGCCGACACGGCCGACGCCATGGACGACCTGGCCGAGGCCCAGAACGCCAGCGGCGGAGCCGCCAAAAAGCAGAAAGAGGCCCTCAAGACCCTGAGCTTCGACACCCTCACCATCCTCAATGACGCCCAGAACTCCGGAGGCGGAGGCGGCGGAGGAGGAGGCGGAGGCGGCGGCGAAAACCCGATCACGGAAGGCGCCGCGGAAGCCGAGGAGGCCGGGGACAGCATCGGCTGGCTGCAGAAGAAGCTGGAGGGCCTCAAGGCTGCCTGGGAATCCTTCCGGGCGAAGCTGGACTTCACCCGGCTCAAGGCCGCCTGGGAGAGCCTCAAGGAGGCGATCGTGCGTTTCGCGTCCTCCGTGGGCCAGGTGCTGGGCGCCGTGTGGAAGCGGTACCTGGAGCCTCTCGCCGTGTGGACGATCAACAAGGCGCTGCCGGCCGCGCTGGAGCTGGTGGCCAAGCTGATCAGCTACGTCGCCGAGAAGTTTGAGAACCTGGCCAAGCTGATCAGCGGCGATATGACCTTTAAGGAGTGGCTCGCCACTCTGACACCGACGGAGAAAACCATCGGAGCCATCCTCGTCTCCATCATCGCAGTGACTGCGGGAATCAAACTGTTCTCCGCGGCGCTGGCCGGAATAAGCGCCATCGCCGGCATCGCCACCGCGGCCATCGGGATTCTGAGCAGTGGGATCGGAGCCTGGGTCATCGGCATTGCGACCGCGATCAGCATCGGCGTAGCCCTGTACGAAAATTGGGATAACCTGGCCGAAGCCGCCAAGACGTTCGGGTCGAGGATCGCGGATTACTGGAAGCGTGTATTTGAAAGCATCAAGGGCATCTTTACCAAGGCACTGTCGAATTTCAATGATATGCTGCAGGGCTTTGTGGCCACTATAAAAAACTGGGGCAAGAGCATCCTCGACGGATTCAAGGCTCCGTTTGTGCAGGCTTACAATAGCCTAAAATCGATCATTAAGAATATCCGGAACCTGCTCAATTTCCAGTGGTCTTTCCCGAGGCCTAAAATGCCGCATTTCTCGTGGAAATGGATAAACGTCGGCAATATCGTATCGATCCCGTGGTTTGATATCCAATGGTACGCAAAGGGCGGCGTTTTCGACAAGGCCAGCCTGATCGGCGTGGGCGAGAACGGCAAGGAGGCCGTGGTCCCGCTGGAGCACAACACCGGCTGGATCTCCAAGGTGGCCGGCGAGCTGGCCGCGCAGCTGTCCGGCGGCACCGGCATGATGGACGGAGACGCCCTGATCGAGGCGATCCACGACGCCGTTTTCGAGGCCATGACCTCCGCCATGGGCAGCCAGCGGACCGGCGGGACGCACAAGACGTCGTTCAGCGTCAACGGCCGCGAGTTCGCCCGGGCGACATATGACGATTTTGTCGCCGTAGCCCGTGAACGCGGCATCAAGCTGGTAAACACATAAGGAGGCCGGCATGATTGCATATTACGCTCTTGTCATCGGGGACCCCGCCGCGCCTACGCTGCAGTTCGACGGCGACACCATCGTCGACGTCACGATGGAGACCTCGGTCAGCCTGATCGGAGAGGAGATGTGCACGGACGTGATGGAGGTGACCGTCAGCTACGACGACACCGGAGAGATCCTACGGTCCGTGCCATACGGCACGCCCGCGAGCCTGTACGCCAACAATGAGCTTGTGGGGAAATTCTACGTCACGAGCGTGGACCGGACAGGGAAGGAGGAGTATCTGATCCGGACCACCAGTATCATCGGGTTGCTGGACACAGAGACCTTTTACGGGGGATCCTATAACGGCCAGCCCTTCGGCACGATCGCGGAGAGCATCATCGGCGCCGACGGGCTGAGACCATACGCAGGTTTTTACACCCGGACGACCACCAACGCGAATTACGGCATCGGCATCGGATTCGGAGACACCAATTACGGGCAGTCAAATATCAAGGTCAATTCCGAGGGCATGTGGGGTCCGGCAAAGATGTACTCTAAGCTCTTTGCCAAAATCAGGCTCTATGGAGTCAGGGCAGACTACTGCCCGAGCTACGGCTTGACCGCCCGCATGGTATATATCGGCGGCGTCCCTGGGCAGGACTACGCATCCTCGAACGCTTATTACACTTGGATGCGGGACCACAGCTACGGGCTGTACATGGAGGTCACCCGGGCATCCCTGTCCGATAATTACCCACAGTGGGGTCCCGTATATTTTATGTATCGCGGGACGAAGATCTCCCTCGGAACGCCGTCTGGCCCGACCGTCTATGAGCTCTCTGTCGATCCGGCGAGCAGGACCGCGGTGATCAACGGTACGACGTACAGCCTGCCTGATGCGTCCGATATTTCGACCAATCAGGCGCCCCTGCACAGCTACGGAGGTGGCACGGTCCTGGACAGCCCGGATGGGACGTACCTGACCAATAACCTGTCAAAGCACAACAGCACGGTCGAATACTATTACTACAGGATCGAGACGCAGACCTCGGAAGTGCTCGGGAATTACGTCTCACTGAAAAATGTAAATACCGGCTATGCCGGCGTGCTGAACATTTCCGACAACAGCCACGTGTACTCCTACGTCAACAGGGCCGCCTTTATCTTTTCCTCGGACGACTTTGTGGTGTATGACGCCGACACTTACGGAGACTGGCCCTGCATCGTGACCATCCGGCACGAAGACGTCCTGGCTCAGGTCTCTTATGCCGACGGCATCGAGGATCTGCCCATTTATGGGTGGCTGCCCATCTCCAGCAAGAGGGAGGCGCTGCATCAGCTGCTCTTTTCCCAGGGCGTCATCCTCGTAAAGGACGCCGACGGAGGCCTGCTCTTTACCGCGCCGGAGGCGGCGCCTGCCGGATCGATCCCGATCGAGAATGTCTATGATGAGGGATCGGAGGAGCAGATGCCCCACACGAATACGATACGCCTGACAGAGCACGCCTACGGATCGTACAAATCCGGATTGTCGTACTCGATCAGCAATGCCGACCCGAGCTCTGTCTTTGTCTTTGAGGAGGTCCCGAATTACTCAGTCAGCCCCGGGACGGGTCTGACGCTTTACTGCTTCAACGCCAACGCCGCGGTTCTGAGCGGCACGGGAACGCTGTCGACCTTTTACAAGATCCACTCGCAGACGGACCTTGTTAGGGAGATCGCGGATTATCCGGACGGCCGGGAAGTGTCCGCACCGAATGCCACGCTTGTGACGCTGCAGAATTCGGAGGCAGTCCTCGACCGGCTCGAAGCCTATTACGGAGGAGCGAAAACCGTTAACGTCTCGATCCTGTCGGGAAGCGAGCGCTGCGGCCTGCTGTACTCGCTCTTTAACTCCTTCGGCGAGGCGATCTCCGGATTTCTGGCCAGGGCGAGCCGATTTGTGACGTCCGTCATCAAGGCGAGCTGCGCCTTTATCACCGGTTACACGCCGCCGCCCGTCGGGGCGGGCTACCGCAATTACGTGGTGCTCACCGGCAGCGGGGAGTGGGATGTGCCAGAGGAGGTTTTCGAGGCGGCGCATCCGCGGATCCGCGTGGTGCTCATCGGCGGCGGCCAGGGCGGCTCGAGCGGCTACGCCGGGGCGAGCGGCCAGACGGGGCAGAGGAGCGGGAGTACCTCCGCCGCGGCGGGCGGCAACGCCGGTTCTCCGGGAAGCCCCGGGAAGGTCCTGGACGTCACCATTGATAATCCGTCCGCGTCGTACAGCTACGACTGCGGTCCGGGCGGTGACGGCGGCGCGATCTCGAATTCTCACTCGTCGAACAACGCCGGCGAGGACGGTGACGACACCGAATTTACCGATGGGAGAGACCTTTACAGCTCAGCCGACGGCGTATCCTCGGAGTCCGGGTACACCAATTTTTTCACGGGTACTGCATACGCGCGTGTGTACGATCCTTTCCCGGCGAGCTTTATGGCCGGCGGCTCCGGCGGTTATCACACGGACACCTCCACCACGGTCGAATATGGCGCGGCGACCCGCTGCGATATCGGCGGCGCCCCCGGGGCCGAAGGCTCCGCTTATTTCCAATCCGGGTACATCTACGCCACGGGTGGAGGCGGCGGAGGCGGCGGGTACGGTGGATCCGGATCCTCTGGTTCCGCGGCGTCAAAGAGCGGAAGCACCTATATAGGCGGCAACGGAGGCAAAGGCGGCGACGCCGTCAGTGTTCCGGTAAAGGCGTCCATGTACGGCGCCGGAGGAGCTCCTGGCGGCGGCGGCGGCGGAGGCGGAGACGGCGGCTGGGTATGGTCCGGCGCGACGTCCACCCCGGGCACCGGGGGTGCCGGAGGCTACGGAGGCCGAGGCGGCGACGGCGGCGACGGCTGTATCATCATCTATTACTAAGGAGGCGGCGTCATGACGAGTCTCACAATCAACGGCACGCAGATCGCCGGCTACATCGCTGTCAACGGCTTTGAGTGGCAGCGCAACGACGTGGACGGCAGCGGCGCCGGCCGATCCGTCTCCGGCAAGGCCATCCGCGACCTGATCGCCACGAAGATCCGCCTGGACTGCACCTGCCGGGAACTGACAGGCACCGAGCGGACCGCGCTGGAGAACCTGCTTTTCTCCGGCGAGTTCGTGACCGTGGCCTGTGACGACGCGATCTTCCGCGGCAGCTCCCGCACGATGTACTGCAGCGCAATGTCCGGCGGATTCTCCCGGCGGAAGTCCGGAGGGACGGAGTACTGGAAAGATGTCAAGTTCGTCCTGGTGGAGCAGTAACGTGTCCAAGTTGGACACATTTCAAGGAGGTTACCTATGAGCGCGAACAACATCGTCGTCGCCGACTTCACCGGCGGCATCAGGAAGACCACGGCGGCCACGCTGTGGCAGTACGACTATGGCCAGATCCTGCAGTTCAACGGGATCGACCTGCCGGTCTCCTATGAGGTGCACTTCAGCAACGACAAGGACGGCGGCTACACCAAGACCCAGATCGGCGACGAGGACGGCGTGGCCATCCCGGACGAGTATTTCCTGAGCGGGAAGCCGATCTACGCCTGGCTCTATCTCCACGCCACCGAGGACGACGGCGAGACGGAGTACCAGGTGACCATCCCCATCAACAAGCGCTCCAGGCCTGCGGATTACGCGCCCACGACCGTGGAGCAGTCGGCCATCACTCAGGCCATTGCCGCGCTGAACGCGGCCGTGACGGCCACTGAGGAGGCTCAGGGCAAAGCTGAGGCTGCCCAGGGGAAAGCCGAAGAGGCGCAGGGCAAGGCCGAGACCGCCCAGGGGAAAGCCGAAGAGGCGCAGGGCAAGGCTGAGGCCGCCGAGGCCGGTGTGGAGGCGGACGCCCTGAAGGCTGAGGGCTATGCCGTCGGCAAGCAGAACGATTCCGACGTCGGCTCCGGTTCGCCTTACTATCACAACAACGCCAAGTACTACGCCGAGCAGGCCGCCGCTTATGAGGCCGGCGCCGAGCAGGCGATCGGCAACGCGAAGGACGCGGCCCTGGGCGCGATCGGGGACGCCAAGACCGCCGCCGTCGGCGATGTCAATGCTGCGGGCGTCACTCAGGTCGGCAATGTGAACAGCGCCGGCGAGGCGCAGGTCAGGGAGGTAAACTCCGCCGGCGCCACCCAGACTGCCAACGCCCGGGCCCAGGCTGAAGCCGCTGCCGGATCTGCGAGCGCTGCGAGCGCGGACGCTCTGAAGGCCGAAGGTTATGCTCAGGGCAAGCAGAACGGAACGGACGTCGGCTCCGGATCGCCCTACTACCACGCCAACGCCAAGTACTACAAGGAGCAGGCGGCCAGCTCCGCGCAGGCGGCCGCACAGGCTCAGGCAGCTGCCGAGGCTGCCTTGGCCAGCAAAGCCGACAAGGTCTCCGGCGCGACTGCCGGGAACGTCGCCAAGCTGGACGCCAACGGCAACCTTGCCGACGCCGGGCACAAGTACAACCCGGATCCCAAGGACGAGACCATGCCGCTGCGTGTGGGCGTGGATTCCTCCGGACGGCTCTGGGCCAGCGGCGACTCCGGTTCCGAACGCTTCGGCGTGAAGGGCGTGGGCGGCGCGGCTACCGCGCTCACCAGGCTGTGGGACGCCGTGGGCCTGACCTCGACGCCCGGCACCGACACCGCTGCAGGGTCCTCCGGCTTTGATATCTTCCCGGTTTTCAACAGACGCAAGTGCGTGGGCAGCTGGTCGCTGGTCGACGGCAAGGCCGTGTTCACCGTGCAGGCCTACGAGGGCGACGCGGACTATGCCGAAGACGGCAGCATGGGCGACTATGTGGCCGTGGACGTGACGCCGATCTACTGGTATCACGAGGAGACCACCGGCACGCTGGGTATCTCCGGCGGCATGCACCCGGGCTGGGAACCGCACCCGATCTGCGTGGATAAGGACGGGAACGTCCGGGAGCACACCTACCTGCCGGTCTACGCGCTGGCTCTAAAGGACGGACACGCGGTGAGCCTGCCGGGCTACGACAACAGCTTCGGCAACTACAAGAACCTCTGGGACGCCGCCAGGACCTACGGCGACGGGACGCTCACCAACAAGGCAATCATAGAGCCCAGCGTGGTGGACCACTACGAGTGGCTGCTCATGACCATCGAGTTCGCTACGACCAATATGCAGACCGTTATGAACGGCGCGGTCTCCATGCCCTACAACACGAGCCACACGATCACGGCCGCGCCCGGCGCGAACAAGATCGTCCTGACGGCAGCGATCGGCGACACCTTCACCGTCGGCCAGACGATCTATATCGGATCGGATCACGGTGCAACGCCCTCGAATGTCTCCGCGTACAACCATGTCACGGCAATCGAAAAGTGCGACGCCTCCGGAAACCTCGACGCCTCCGGCACTTACCGCCTGGTCACTTACGACGGGACCGACCGCACGTCCTCCATCACGGGCGGCACCACAAAGGTGTCCTCCCGCCCCTGGATCACCGGCGCGACAGCCGGAGCTGCGCCGAACCTGCCGGCTGTGCAGGGCCACACGGGATCCCCCCTCAGCAACTCCAACGGGCGGATGCCGTTCCGCTACCGCTGGCGCGAGAACGGCTACGGCAACCAGAACATGACGGCGCTGGATCTCTTTGACGCCCGCACAGCGGACGACACGTCCTACCATCTGGACTGGTACTACAACGACGCCCTGCGGTTTGACGGCGCTGCGCTGTACTATCCGTCCTCCACGTCGAAGCCGGACCTCACCGATCTGCAGACGGCCGCGAACGGATTCCGGAAGCTCACCACGACCACGACGAAGGAGCACTACGCCGACGGGTACATCAAGGAGGAGGGCTTTGACGCGGATCTGCCCTGCATCCGGGTCCCGACCGTGACCGGAAGCCCGGCGAGCGCCTCCGCGTATTACGCGGATTACGCCCACCTCGTTAGTTCCCACGCGGTGCGAGCTGTGCGGCGTCGGGGCGCCCTGTACACTGGCGCCTACTATGGGCCGCGCTACGTCAACGCGTACTACGCCCCCTCGTACGCGAACTGGTACTACGGGGCCGCCCTTTACATGGCCCAGTAGGGGTGAATTCACTGAGGCCGCAAGGCCGAAGAGAAGAGGGGCCGCGGCCCCTCTCATAATAATAAGAAACTCGCATAAACCCATCCGGGACTGCGGTGCACGTCGGGAGGATCCCACTCTTCCCGCCAACCTCGTTAATTCCAACGCGGTGCGAGCTGTGCGGCGTCGGGGCAACCTGAACAATGGCGCCAACTATGGGCCGCGCTACGTCAACGCGAACAACGCCCCCTCGAACGCGAACTGGAACTACGGGGCCGCCCTTATCCCTACCAGTCACAACCCCAGCGGTTTGTCTCACATACTGGTGCGCTGCTTTTCCGGGGTCTCTGCGGAGATCAAAATACCATCCGACTGGATCGGCCTGGTAGATCATGAATCGAAAGCTGCGGCGCTCCCGGCGCCGGAGTACGGAAGCCGAAGGGATGAAAAAAGCATGAGACGTGTCGCTAATATCTGGGATTCCTTCTGCAGCGTCGAGACTGCTGTGGAAGCCATATATCGCGGGACTGAGAATAAGCGCTCGGACCGGGTGGTCGTGAGGATCTTCGGGTACCCACGTCACCCGGACCGCGCCGGACAGCTGGACCCCGCGAAAGTGCACCATTATGCTGATCGACTTGTCGCTGAGCTCTCCGAGGGCAGATGGCGGCATCTTCCGGGAAAGAAGAGGCACATAGTTTCAAACGGAAAATCGCGCGACATAGAGATCGCCAGGCTCCGCGATCACATCGTGCAGTGGATGGCCATGCTGGCCGTCGAGAAGCACCTGACCGCACGGATGTACCGTTACTGCGTCGGCAACATGCCGCGCCGCGGCATCGAAGACGCCCGGCGGAACGTGGAGCGGTGGGCACGGTCCGGCGACTGCAAGTACTTTGTGAAGCTGGATATCCGGCACTTTTACCAGACGGTGAAGCTGGACAAGCTCAGCGCCATGATGCACGACACGATCAAGGACCGCCGTTTCATGGCCGTCATGGACCAGATCATCTACAGCTCAGCTGAGCCCGGCGCGGAGGTTCCCGCCGGGCTTGCGATAGGATATTACTCCAGCCCCTGGCTGGCTAATTTCTATCTGGGCCCGCTGGACCGGTATATCACCGATCAGCTGGTGAAGACGCGCCGCGGCAAGCGTATCCGGATCGTGAAGCACTACCTGCGCTACGTGGATGATCTGCTGCTCCAGGGCAACTCCAAAACGGACCTGAAGCGGGCCGTGAAGAAGATCATGCAGTTCGCCGGCAGGGAGCTGGGCCTTGAGGTCAAGGCGTGCTGGGAGATCTGTGAGGTGGGCGAGCTGCTCCCTCCGGACGGCTCCGGCCGCATGAAGCTGAAGCCCGGCACCAAGCGGATCGACATCGTCGGCTACTGCTTCACAAGGACGAACACAACGGTCCGGGCGAGGAACTTCCTGCGCGTGCGCAGGCTGCTCCGGCTGATCGTCCGAAGGCTCACCCGAGAGCGCAGGATGACGCTGCGAAGCGCCCAGGCCGCGGTCAGCAGGCTCGGCTGGTTTTCTCATGCCGACTCCCGGTTTTTCCTTCAGAAATATGTGCAGCCGTTCATCGACGTAGGATTCATGAAGGAGGTAATCAGCTATGCGAGTAAAAACGGAATTGTCAGAGAGGCCGCCGGCGTTTACTGTCGACCGGTCAATGGGAAAGGCGGCTATCACATTCTACACGAACGTGGAGCAGCTGCAGCGTGAGGACGGGGAGGCTTGGAGCGCGATCGCGTGGTCGATCGAGCGGGACTGGACGGACAACATCGCGGAGAGAGTCGCCGCGGATCCGGACAAGTGGTTTGCCATGGTCAGCGCGGAGTGCTATGAGGTCGCCGCGGCGGAGGTCCGGAAGATCCGCGACGAGCTGCTGCAGGCGAGCGACGCCTCCATGACCCTGGACAGGCTCGGGCTCGTGGTCCCGTCCGGGAGCACCTTCACGGCCTGGCTCAGCTTCCTGCGGGGCCTGGGCGACGTGCTGAAGGGAAAGGTGGCCGTCTATCGTCAGGCGCTGCGGGACATCCCCGAGCAGGAGGGATTTCCTTATGACATCACGTGGCCGGAGGCGTAAATCGATGACAACGCTGGAGGCCCTTGACAGGCTTCTGGGCGCCGTGAAAGAACTGGCCGATCTGGTCTACGACCAGGCGAAGATCATCGAGGAGCAGGAGGCCATCGACGACGCCCTGAAGGCTGACCTGGACGCGCGCCGCGAGAGGATCCAGGACGCCGTCCAATTTGCGAAGGTGGTGATAAGCGATGACAGCTGACGAGATCATCGCGCTGGCCAGGACGCAGGTCGGCGTGAGCGAGGATCCTCCGGGAAGCAACAATATCGTCTACAATACGGAGTATTACGGAGGCCCCAGCAATCTGCCGTGGTGTGTCGTTTTCATCTGGTGGCTTTTCAAACACGCCGGCGCGAGCTATCTGTTCTGCGGCGGCAACAAGACCGCCTGGTGCAACTACGTCCGCGACTGGGCGAAGGCCCATGGCCAGTGGGTCACCGAGGACTACAGGCCCGGCGACATCATCCTGTACAACTGGAACAATGACGACGAGCTGGACCACATCGGCCTCGTTGTCGAGGTCCATGGGAATTCCCTGACGACGATCGAGGGCAACGAAGGCGAAAAGGTATCTGTCTGCGCCAGAGGAGGGCTCACCGTGACCGGCGCCTACCGGCCGAAGTATTCCTCCGGATCCGCGCCCGCAGCTCCGTCGGAGCCGGCTGCGCCGACCTATGTGGACGCGGACCGCCCGGGCACCTACACCGTCAAGAGCGGCGACATGCTGGGCCTGATCGCTCTGGCCCACGGGACCACCATCGCGGAGCTGGCCCGCATCAACAACATCCCGGACCCCAACCGGATTTATCCAGGGCAGGTGCTCATTCTGCCAGGTTGCGAGGCCCCGGCGGAGCCTGAGCCCGAGCCGGAGCCGGTCAGCGACGAGGCTGCCCGCATCACCGCCCTTGCGCGAGATGTGATCGCGGGCATGTACGGCAACGGGCTCACCCGGGTGCTGAAGCTCGGGAAGGACTATAAAAGTGTGCAGGCCGAGGTCAACCGTCTGCTGACCGAAGCATGAGAGGAGGGATTGCAATGCCTGCACCCGATAAGGCTACGGAGATCAAGGCAATCTTCACGGGGATCTTTGCTTTTCTTACGGCCCTGTGGGGCTGGGTCGGCTGGGCGGTATTGATCATGATGATCAGCATGTTCCTGGACTATGTGACCGGCTCATGGGCGGCCAAGGCCAAAGGCGAGTGGTCCAGCGCGATCGCGCGCCAGGGGCTTTGGCACAAGCTCGGTGAGATCGCCGCGCTGCTGGTGGCTGCACTCTGCGATATAGCCGTCCAGGTCATTGTCAGCTCCGGCGCTGCGCCGCTGAGCGACATCGAGTACGAGGGATACATCACGATCATCGTGGCCGTATGGTATATCTTCACAGAGGTCGGCTCGATCCTGGAGAACGCCCAGGAGCTGGGTGCCCCGATCCCGGACTGGCTTGTCAAGGGCGTCGCCAAGATGAAGCGGCAGACGAACGACATCCAGACGACCGCCGAGGCTGTGTCCAACTTGGACACACAGCAGCTGGCCGCCGCGATCGTGGAATACGTCGGCAAACACGAGGCGAAGAAAGAAAAACCTCCCGACGCATGAGCCGGGGGTATTCTGGGGGTATTTGAGATGAAGAAGACGCTCTGACCTATAAAGCGAAAACCCTGCAATCCTTGAGATTACAGGGTTTTTTGTGGAGCTGTTACCCGGATTCGAACCGGGGACCTCATCCTTACCAATTTATCCGTGTGCGGTGGGGAGGAGGGAGGCGGGAGAGGCCTGTGCGCTGATTTTTCTTGATTTCTCAAGAATTGCGACCGGATTTCCTCTTGAGGAAATAAGCCGAAGGAGTGCGGCGCGGAGGGCATAAATCGGGCTCAGGCGGGGGTTTCCGAAGGGTCTCGGGGTATTTTGGGGGTATCGGAAAAGATGGCGCTGACGTCGTCGATCAGGTCCTCCGGGGCGTGGCCCATGAGCTCCGTGTAGATCTGCAGCGTGACCGCAGGGTCCGAGTGCCCGGCGAGGTACTGGACCCTTTTGAGGTCCATCTTGCCCAGGATGAGGCGCGTGATATACGTATGCCGCAGGACGTGCGGCGTGGCGTCGAAGTCGATGGTGACGGTGACGGTGTGGTTCGGGATCCTGTCCCCGAGCCGCTTCATGACCGTCACCTTTTTCGTTTTCCCGGTGACGGGATCCTTGCGGTACCGGGTGACCCTGCCGGTGCTGCGGGCCCGCACAGCGTTCCACAGGCTGTCCATGGCGCTGTAGGTGACGGGGCCGCCGTCCCTGTCGCAGATCACGAAGCGGGAGCGAAGGGCGGCGGGGGAGATCTGCAGGCCGTCCCGGCGGGCCTTCAGGTCCGGCAGCAGCGGGGGAGGGATGGGGACCTTCCGCCAGGCGGCGTCGCTCTTGAGGATCTCGCTGATCTCCGCTCTCGTGTTCCCGGGCCAGCGGCAGGCGCGGCGCACCTCGATGTGAGGAGCAGGCCCGTCCAGCTTCACGGCGTCCCAGCGCAGCGCACAGATCTCTTCCCGGCGCAGGCCGGCATACAGGCCCAGCTTGACGAAGATCTCCACAGGGAGGCCCCTGACGGCGTCCAGGAGGATCTGCTGCTGATCCTCGGTGAGGGCGTGACGCTTTTCCGCTTTCCGCCCGGAGGCCTGCAGGCGGGCGGAGGGGTCCCGGTCGATCACCCCGGCATCGTAGGCCGCGGAGAAGATCTGACGGAGGGTCTGGACGGTCTTGGCCTGCGTCGCCTTGGCCAGCCCGGCGCGGGCGGCCAGCACGTCCTTGAGATCGTCGAGGGTGACCTCCGCGAGCTGGAGCTTCCCGATCACCGGGCAGATCACCTTGTTGATCTGATAGCGGTGCTGCTCACGCTGGCCCTTCGAGAGACCGGGCGCGGCGCGCCTGTACCAGGCGCGGGCGTACTCATAGACGAACGGATCCGCGGCGAGGCGCTCGCTCTCGGCCCACTCGGCGCGGAGGTCCCTCTCTTTTTCATCCAGCTCATTGCCGGTGTAGCCGAGGACGTCCTTATATTTCCCCGTGGGCGACTTGATGCGGCGCCGGTACTGATCCTTGTGCGGGCCGTAGATCTTTTTCCCGAGGTTCCTGGCCATGGCTCAGCGTCCCGGCTTGAACGTGTGGCCGCAGTTCAGACAGGTGACCTTCAGCTTGTTCATCCCGATGGTCCCGCCCAGCGGGGTGATCAGCACACCCTTTACGAAGCTGTAGCCTTTTTTATTCACCGACAGCGAGGTGCTGCCGCACTTCGGGCAGCAGGCCACGCCGTTCCTTTTGTTCTCCGCGATGCGCTTCTGCCGGCGCGTGTACTCCGTCTCCTGGAGACTGTCAAGCCAGGACTTCTTCGGTTCTTTTTGCACGATCTCCGGCTCTTTTTGTACGATCTCCGGCTCCGGAGGCAGCTGCTCCGCGGGGATTTCCGGAGCCGGAACGACAAATTGCCGGGAGAGTTCAGCGTCCAGTTTCGCCCGGGCTTCGACCGACTTCTTTGCGCGCAGCGTAATGACCAGCCCCGCAATGATCCCTATTATTGCGATGACGGGCCTGTCTGCAAATGCCAGGCTGACGAGTACAATCAAGAGCCCGATTGCCTGACGCAGCCGGATTTTCTGTTTCATTGCTCTATCACCTTCCCCGTGTGTATATCAATCAAGAGGCCTCGCTCTTACTCTGAGGGCGCGCCGAGCGAAGGCCCAGCGCGGTGTCCACGATCAGCCTGTGGTCATCGTCGGCTTCGTGGTAGGCCTGCACCAGACGGGCGTCGGCATCGGAGATCTGCGTATTTCTTTGCGAGCTTATTCCGAGGAAATAATCAGAGGTCACTCCAAAATAGCGTGAAAGAAGGATGACCTGCTCAATGCTTAGCCTGAGCTCGCCTCTCTCGTATTTGGAGACGGCTTGCTGTTGTACGCCGAGCACCTGGGCAATCTCCAGCTGCTTCATCTGCTTTTCTTCTCGTAGAGCTCTCAGCCTGATCATATGCCATCACCAATAATAGTATACAAATTACGGCTCCGTTTTTCATTAAATACTCCAAATTAGGGTAATTATGTAAAATAAGGCTTGACATTATCTATAACGGAGTTTATTTTAGGCTTACACTCCATTCTGGAGTGTTGGATTTCCACTTTGCAGGCGTGCGCGAACAGGAACAGCGGCGGGGGCATCCCACACCCCCGCGGAGGCTTACACTCCTCCCTCCTCCGGGTTCGAATCCCGGCGCCTGCTCCACGCCGCTCTTTTCGGACGGGGCGGCGCAGTATCTCTCCTTTCTTTCCGGTCGGCCAAGGGCACAACGGCGTGGCGGCATGCGCCGGCAAGGCTGTAATCGGGCGGCGGCCGCGCCGCCCGTCCCGGAGGACCCGAACACAGTATACCCGGCTTCGGCCGCGCACACCACGAAGCGCCGCTTCCGACGGGAGCGGAAAACCCGCAGGAAACCTGCAGACAGGAGCTGATCAATGAGCGAAGAGATCCGGAACATGTACGCGCGGTACCGGCGGGCCGCCGGGATCACGCAGGAGAAGGCGGCGGAGCTGCTGGGCTACAGCACCCGCAGCCTGCAGGCCTGGGAGTCCGGGGAAGCGGTCCCGGACGACGACACGGTCCTGCTCATGTGCGATATCTACGGGAGCAGCGCTCTGGCCGTGGAGCACATGCGGGAGCGCTCGCAGCTGGCCCGGAGGGTGATCCCCGCGCTGAGCCCGCTGCCGCTGGCCCAGGCCGTGACGCAGCTGCTGTACGCCATGCGCAGATTCGAGACCGCCCACCGGGCGGACGACCTGATCTGGATCAGCAGCAACGGCCAGGTCGATCCCGGCGAGCAGGAGCGCGTATTCGAGGCCACGCTGGCCGACCTGCAGGACATCGTCCGGGCGGCCATGCAGCTGAAAATAGCGCAGGGCGCCGGAAGGCGCGAATGAAGAAAGGAGGGACCATGGAGACATTGGACATGGAGATGGATCCGCGTCGCAGCGCGACGGCGATGCGGGGGCTCCGGCAGCTCAGGCGGGCCGCCGGCATGAAGCTGTACGAGGCGGCCGAGGCCGTGGGCGTGACGCGCCAGACGTTCTACAACTGGGAATGCGGCGTGTCCGTCCCGGGACCGAATCTGCTGTACGCGCTGAGCCGGATGTTCGACTGCAGCATCGGAACGCTGTTTGACGGCAGGGAGGAAGAGGATGACGGAACTGCTGACGAAGGGTGAGGCGGCGAAGTGGCTGGGCGTGAGCGTGGACACGCTGGAGACGCTCATGCGCAGCGGGAAGCTGCCGTTCTACCGTCTGGCCGGGCGGATGATCCGCATCCACCGGCAGGACCTCACGGCCTACGTGGAGAGCTGCCGCGTGGAGGCCACGGAGGGCAAAACAAAAAAGCCGCGGCGCGCTCCGCGCATCTGCGGCTATTCGGAAGGGATGGATGTAGTTTGACGGGTGAGATCATCATCCGGCCGCTGGAGGGCTCGCTGGATCTCCCGGACGGGGCCGTCTCCCTGGGCGCGTACTCCATCAGCGGGGACGCCTCGCTGTCCGCTTTCGAGCGGATCATGGTGGTGTACAAGCTGGGGCTCGCGCTGAGCTTCGACGCGGAGGCCTGGGAGATGCTCATGGCCATGGCCATGCACGAGGCGCCGTTCGACAACCTGATCGAGATCGAATGGCCCGGGGCGCCGCAGGAGGACGGACATGGCGGGTGACAAGAGGCCCAGCGAGATCTACCTCGCTCTGTTCTGGCGCCGCTGCGGCACCGAGCTTATGTACGCGGAGTTCCGCGATCTGGCCGAGACGTGGCTGGAGATCCGGGAGATGGAGGTCATGGCCACCCGGCCGGCGAGCCTTCAGGAGGTCCCGTGTTTCTGGGACGAGCTCCCGGAGCAGCTGAAGAGTTCCTCCGCGGTGACGCCGGAGCCGGAATCTCCCTCTCAGTTGACAGAAACGGCCGAAAAGGAAGAAATAGGGGCGCCGGAGGGCGAGGATATTCCGGGCGAGATGGACCCCAAGGGCCCGGAGGATCTTGAGATCAAGGAGGCGCCGCGCTTCACCGGGTACATGGCGGCCGCCAAGAACCAGGCGCGCGATCAGCTGATCCGGATGCGGGCCGACGGGCTCAAGATCGGCAGGATCCTGAAGCAGGCCGGCGACCGGCTGACCTTCAGCCAGATCATGGACATCTGCGAGGCCAAGCCGACGCACTTCTCCGTCTACCAGACGCTGCAGACCGTGCTGAACGAGATCGAGGCCGGACAATAAAAACAGCCCACCCCGCGCGACCAGGGTGGGCCGGTGATCCAAAGGACCACGAAGACAGGAGTTATTATATGACATATCCGATCATTTTGCAAGGGGGGGGCGGTGAGAAATTTGGCGACCGTCCGGATTGAGAAGAGCTCAGACTTCACCGTCCTCAGCAACACCTTTTTAGACGACACCCGCCTGAGCCTGAAGGCGATCGGCCTCTTGTCGTACATGCTGAGACTGCCCGACGACTGGAATTTCACCATCGAGTGGCTTTCCGGAAAACACAAGGACGGGCTGGCCTCCATCCGCACGGCGATCCTGGAGCTGGAGGCCGCCGGGTACGTCACCCGAAGCGAGCAGATCCGCACCGACGGAGGCACCTTCCGGGGCGCCGACTACATCGTGCGGGAGACCCCGGAGGGCGGTGTTCCCACCGCATGCGAAAATCGAACGCGGTCCGCATGCGAAAATCGAACGCGGTCCGCATGCGAAAATCGAACGCGGTCTCTTATTGATAAACCAAATACTGAGGAACCAAGTACTAATACCCCCCAAGCCCCCCAAGGGGGGCGGCGCCGGAAGCGTGAGAAGCCCGAGTGCGACTATGAGCCCGAGGCCTTCGAGAGATTCTGGCGGCTGTACCCGCGCGGCGAGGACAAGGCCGCGGCCAGGTACGAATGGGACGAGCTGAGACCAGACCCCGCACTCATGAGAACCATGAGCGCTGCGCTCAAGCGTCAGATGAAGACGGATGAATGGCAGCGGGGCATCGGCATCCCATACGCCTGCCGCTGGCTCTCCAAGCGCCGCTGGGAGGCCGCCGAGAAGCTGCCAGAAGCGCCGGCTCCCGCGGGTCGGACCGATCCCGCCGAGGAAGTGGGTGAGCGCTGGTGAACGAGGAGCGCAGCCCGCAGCAGGAGCAGAGGGCGGCCGACGCCCAGGTGGGCGTGCTGGGATCCATGCTCATCGACGAGCGCACCGTGCCGATCCTGATGCAGCAGCTGAAGGCGGAGGATTTCACGGACAGCCTGTACCGGCACATCTTCGAGGGGATCCGCGACGTGTTCCTCGCCGGGACGCCGGTGGACCCGGTGACGGTGCTGGAGAGGCTGGGCAAGAGCTACGGCCAGACGGTCCGGGAGCTGATGGCCCTGACGCCGACGGCGGCCAACTGCGAGCTCTACGCGAGGATGCTCAAAGAGGACCGGCTGATGGCGCAGATCCAGACGGCCTGCCGGGAGGCGGCTTACGCCGAGACTTTTGAACAGGCCTATAAGGCGCTGATTGCCGCGGCCGGTCTGCTGCTGGACGGCAGTTCGAGCCGGAAGGCGACCTACGGCGAGCTGATCAGCAGCTATGTGCTGCGGCAGAAGGACCCCGAGCCGCCGGACTATCTGGATTTCGGGATCCCGGAGGTCAACGCCAAGGTCCACATCTCCCCGGGCCGGTTCATCGTTTTGGGCGCCGATTCGAGCGTCGGCAAGACGGCGCTGGCTCTGCAGTTCGCCAGGAACATCGCCGCCTCCGGCAAGAAGGTCGGATTCTTTTCCTATGAGACCGCGCTGGAGGACGCCGCGGACAGGCTGGTGAGCAACGCCGCGGAGGTCTCGCTCTCCGCATCGAAGGAGAAGCGGCTGTCCTCCCGGGACATGGCCAGGGTGGAGGACGAGGAGAAGAAGAACGCGGCGCTCCCGCTGACGGTGATCGAGTCGGCTGACTACACGGTCGACCAGATCCGGACGGAGACCATGGCGCAGCGCTTCCGGGTGATCTTCGTGGACTACGTGCAGCTGGTGCCGACGGACTACCGCGACGCCAAGGACGCGGTGAGCTACATCTCGAAGAGCCTGCACCGGATGGCGCAGCAGCTGGGCGTCACCGTGTTCGCCCTGTCTCAGGTGACCATGCCGGAGAAGAAGGCGGACGGATCCCGGCGGTACATCTCGAAGGAGGATCTCCGGGAAAGCAAACAGCTCAAGATGGACGCCGAGGCGGTACTGCTGCTGGACATGTGGGACACCACGAAGCTCTCGGGCGACCGGATCCTGATCGTCGGCAAAAACAAGGACGGCGCGCTGGGGAACATCAGATTGAAATTCACCCCGCGGTATATGCGGTTCGAGTACCAGCCGCCGGAGGACAAGGAAAAATCGAAAGGCAAGGGGAAGGAGGTGGCCGGCCAGCAGGCGCTGGACGAGGACGGAAATATCAAACACGCGTCGTTCACCGACATCGACGATGACGACGACGAGCTGCCATTCTGAAGAAAGGACACGAAGACATGCGAGTAGTTTCCATTGCGAACTTCAAAGGCGGGACCGGGAAGACCGTCACCGCCTGCAACATGGCCGCCGAGCTGGCCGCCATGGGCAAGAAGGTGCTGCTGATCGACGCAGATCCGCAGCACAACACCAGCGACTTTTATCTGCCGAAGGACGCCGGCGAGGTGCAGACCCTGTACGATCTGCTCGAGGGCATCGCGGATCCCTACTGGGAGAACGTCGTAGAACCCACCGGGCGGGAGGGCATCGACCTGCTGCCCGCGGACATGCAGCTGCTGCTGCTCGACCTCGGGAGCATCGTGAACGGATCCCAGGCTCCGCTGACCGCGCGGTTCGCGGACTTCTTGGACGCGCTCCGGACGGACGAGGCTTTCGACTATGTGATCATCGACTGCCCGCCCAGCTTCACGGCGGCCACCGTGGCCGCGCTGCTGGAGAGCGACGACGTAATCATGCCCACCCGGGTGGACGCTTTCAGCCGCCAGGGCGTGACGGAGCTGATCGACCAGGTGCGGAACATCGGCCGCGCCGCCCGCGGGCTGAAGTTCCACGCGCTGATCACCATGCACGACCGGACGAACCTCTCCCGCCAGGGCGAGGCGCTGCTCCGGCAGAGCGGCTTCCACGTTTTCCGGACCGTGATCCGCGCCTGCGTGGCCGTGGGCGAGAGCACCTACGCGAAGCAGCCGCTGCGGGAGTACGCGCCGCGCTGCACCGCCGCGAAGGACTACGAGTTCTTCGCCAGGGAGTTCCGGGAGGAGGTGCGGCTCAATGGCTAAGAAGTTCAATCTGGCCGACTTCCTGCCCGGGACGGGGAATGTGTCCAACTTGGACACAATGGAGATCTCTCTGATCCCCTGGGAGAACATCCGGGCCAACGACGCGAATTTCTACATCGTGGACGAGGTGGAGGACCTGCGGAACAGCATCCAGATGCACGGGCTGCTGGACCCCATCACGGTCACTCCGGACGAGGAGGACGACCGGTACCTGCTGATCAGCGGACACCGCCGGTTCAAGGCCTGGGGCCTGCTGCGGCAGGAGGACCCGGAGCGCTACGAGAAGATCCCGGCGATGATCCGCCGCTTCGAGAGCAAGGCGCTCACCGAGCTGGCCCTCATCATGGCCAACAGCTCCACGCGGGTGCTGACCGCCGCGGAGATCGGACGCCAGGCCGAGCGCATCGAGCGGCTGTTCTACGACCTCAAGGAGGAGGGGTATGAATTCCCGGGCCGCATGAGGGACCAGGTGGCGGCCGCCTGCAACGTCAGCGCGTCGAAGCTGGCCAGACTGAAGGTGATCCGCGAGAAACTGTTCGCGGGTTTCATGGGACGCTGGGAAATGGGCAAGCTGTCCGAGGCTCAGGCCTACGAGCTGGCCCAGGCGCCGGAGTGGGTCCAGGAGCGCATCTACAAGGTGGCCCCGGACGCGACTTCCACGGCCATCGCCAATGTGCGGGAGGTCATGGAGTCCGGCAACGACTACAGCTGCACCGACCTGACCGGGCCCGGATGCGTCAAATGCACCCACGGCGACGCTTTTCTCCGGCATGACCTGGATCAACCCTGGTACCGCTGTGAGGGCAGGAAGTGCTGCCTCAAATGCGACGAGGCCAAGCGGGACTGGAGCCCCTGCTCACGCATGTGCTCCAAGGCCAAGGACAAAAGAGCCAAGGACAGCGCCAGGAAAAAGGCCAGGGAGGAAAAGGAGCGAGAGGCGGAAACCAACGCCCACAACGCGCGGATCCGCGAGGGAGCGCTGCGCCTGGTGAAGGCAGCAGACGCCTCCGGCGCAGGGGACGACACGGTCATCAAGACCCGGTATTCCAGCTTCACCATGAAGGCCGTCCGGGCTTTTGCCTCCGGAGACTTCTCCCGCGCGCCGAGCTATTACAATCCGTTCGTCTCCGAAGAGGGGCTGGATGTCAGCTCAGCCGCCCGGGCGCTCAAATGCTCCGCAGATTACCTCTGTGGTCTGACAGATGAGCTGCAGCCGGAGAAGGCGGATGCCGAGCCCCCGGTTTTCGTCCCGTTCATGCCCGCGCCGGAATGGTTCTCCGGCGATCCTGAAAACGACGGGCGGTATCTGTGCACGGTGGTCTGGGATGACGGCGCCGGCGGGAACGGGACATCCGAACAGACCTGTGACTGGCAGGATGGGAGGTGGCTCTGCTACGGACGGGAGCTCGACGGCATGTTCACCGTGCGGTACTGGTGGCCGATGCCGCCCAAGTTCGAGTACCGGATGCTCAGGGACGAGATCGCGGAGGAGGATGACGATGAAGACGAAGGTTGAGCCGATCGGGTGCCCCTGCTGCGGCGGACCGGGCACGGTCAAGAGCTATAACGGGCGGTACTTCAAACAGGGCTGGGTCGGATGCAGGGCCTGCGGGCTAATGATCCAGTGGAAGGTCTCCCCGGAGGAGGCCATTCTGAAATGGAACAGGAGGGTGGCGGCATGAGCAGGGAAGATCTCGCCCACGTCTTAGCCGAGGCGGCCATGCAGAAGGCCAGCTATCAGCTGAGCGATCTCTATAACCAGTGGCCCAATGAGCTGCGCGTGTTCGTCCTGGTGGTCATGCAGAGTATGACCAACTCGCTGAAGGAGTTCCTCAGCGAGCAGGACCGGAAGCTGTTCGATCACATCCTGTCCCACACGGAGACGATCGTGCTTCCGTCGGTGATGGATCCCCGAAAGCGGGGGGGGTAGACAATGGCTGAGCTCAGCGGCCTGACCAACGGCGAGGCCCTGGTGGCGCTGATCCGGGAGAACCTGCTGGACTGGGTTTTCGAGAGCATCGACCTGGAGGGCATGGGCACGGCGCTGTGTCCGGGGAACTGCGAGATGGAGGATTTCCTCGGCGCAGAATCTTCCGACGAGATCTGCCGGCCCTGCCTGAAGCAGTGGCTCGAGAAGCCCTACGCGGGGACCTTCACCATGCGGGAGGGTCTGTTCGTCAAGGCGCCGAAGCGGCGCGGGAGGTATGAAGCATGAACCCTGTCCAGATCGGTGTGATCTGCTTTTCCGCCGGAATGATCGCAGGTTACGCCCTTGTGTCCGTCCTGACCTCGAGTAAGGTCCAGGACCTGTACAATGAGAACTATCGCCTGTGGTCGGCGCTGCAGCGCGAACGCGACAGGCAAAAGGAAGGGAGGGAGACAGATGTTGATCAAGATCGGTAAGGTGTACGTGGATCCGGAAGAGGTCGCCGCCCTGGAGTTCGACGCGACCATGTTCGTGACTTTCCACCTGAAGACGGGCTCCGTCATTACGGCGTCCGCCAGCGAGCGCGAGGTGGAGGAGGTGCTTATGGGCGCCGGGCTGCTGCAGGACGACCGGCCGGCGGAGGCCTTCATCGAGCTGACCGTGGAGGAGTCGGACGAGCTGCGGCATCTGTACGCCATCGGCTGCAGCTGGATCGCCCGGGACAAGGACGGCAAGGCCTATGCCTACAAAGCCAGGCCGAAGCTGATCGGAGCCTACTGGGAGAGCGACGACGGACATCCCGCGGCGCAGCTGGAGGCCGATTACGACTTCCTTGAGCCGGGCGGCGACGCGCCGCTGGAGATCCTGGCCCTGCTGGCCGGGGAGGAATGAGGAATGTGTCCAACTTGGACACAATAAGACAATGACGGGAGCCGGAGGGCCGCGGTCGATCTTTATCGGAGGATTTGACCGTGGCAAAGACCCTGAAACGAATAGACGCCGGAGCTGTCCAGGTGGAGGCGCTGTACGACAAGCGCACCGCCCGGGACACTCCGGTGCAGCGGGCCGCCAAGCAGAACGCCAGCAGCGAGGCGCAGCGGCGCCTGAATCAGACCGGAAGCTGGCAGAAGCTGGAACTGAGGCTCGCCCTTAATTTCCCGACGCCCGGGAGCGCCCTGGTGGTGACGCTCACCCACGACGACCTGCACATGCCCAAGAACAGGAAGGAGGCGCAGCTGAGGTTTAAGTACTTCCTGCAGAAGCTCCGACGGGCGCGGCGGGACGCGGGCCTGCCCGAGCCGGTGGTGTTCTGGGCGCCGGAGATCCTCACCAGCGCGTCCGGACGCTGGCACCAGCACATCGTCCTGGACAGCACCGGACGGGACCTGGAGATCATCCGGGCCTGCTGGATCTACGGCAGCGACATCGAGGCCGAGAAGCTCCGGGTCGACGCCGAGAAGAACCACGAGACCCTGGCCAGGTATATGACGAAAGAGCTCCGGGAGTGTCAGGAGTACGAAGCGAAGCCCGGGCTGCACGGCTGGAGCTGCACACGCAACGCCAGGAAGCCGGAGGTGGAGACGGTGACCGTTCCCGACGACTATCAGCTGGATCCTCCGGAGGGCTGCGTCGTACTGCTGGACGAGCAGCGCCGGACCGAGTTCGCCAGCTGGAGAGTGATCAAGTACCGCTTCGGCTCGCTGATCTCCCGGCCGCCGAGAGCCAGGCGCAAGCGCCGGCGCGGCTGACCTTTTATTTAATTTTCTGTCTTGAAACCTATATTATACTAAGGACAAAGGGTGTGGAATACTTGCAAAGTCAGGCATCCTGTGATAGAATGTTGACAGTGCAGAACGGGTACCTGCTGTGCCCGTACTGCGGACACAAGGTCAAGCGGATCGACCCGACGGAATCCGCGGACCGCGTCCAGGTCTACTGCCGGGCGCGGGAATGTAAGCGAGAGTTTTTCATAGCGATAAAGCAGGGCCGGTGCTTTGAGAGCCGGGGCCACCAGTGAGACGCAAGAGCGCGTCAGTGCTGGTGGCCCCGGCTTTTTGTTTTGCTCTGGAGGTGATCCGATGGCGCAGCGACCGCTGAGACCGTGCAGGCATGCAGGCTGCGCGGCGCTGACCCGGGAAGGCTGGTGCGATAAGCACAGGCCGACCCACCAGCGGAGATCCTCCGCCGCATGGCATGCGTGGTATAACCTGCCGATCTGGACCGACCGGCTCCGTCCGGATCAGCTGCTGCGGGAGCCGTTCTGCAGAGAGTGCGCGGCCGAGGGCAAGCGGACCAAGGCGACAGTGGTCGACCACATCCAGCCCCATCGAGGCGAGTGGTCCAGATTCGTGGACGTGAGTAATCTGCAGAGCCTCTGCAAGTTCCACCACGACCGCAAGACCGCGCTGGAGCAGGCGAGGGATCGCAGGGAGGTGCGGGCGTTTTGATCCGGTTTCCTCCCGCCCCGGCGCGCTACGCGCTCCCCGCCGCGGGCACGCGCAGCGAGCGCGCACCCCCGGGGCCGCCCCCGTTCCTAACCCCGCCCCCGGGTCCGAAAAGTTTCGACCCGGCCCTCCTAATGCCCC